>Ga0209816_1000032_pt1 | contig 107919 bp, 105 predicted proteins | sample CoawatmetaG01DNA_FD_187509 | JGI IMG/M metagenome (GOLD analysis project Ga0209816, IMG submission 187509) | Marine microbial communities from the West Antarctic Peninsula - Coastal water metaG017-DNA (SPAdes) (version 2) | ecosystem: Environmental > Aquatic > Marine > Coastal ...
CCCAAAGACCCACCCCAGCTATTCTCCCAGTTTGAATTAAGATAAATAATAATATTTAATTTTCTTTGGAGATTTAATTTTGGATGAACTGAGTAATCTAAATGAGTATTTAGCTTTCCTCCCTGCTTATGAATATGCCATCCTCCTCCATTTAAACCAACATCAGCATATAGTTTAGTATTAATAGAAATATTTTTCTCTAATACTGAAATAAATTTAGCAGAATTAAGATAACTAAATACTTGATATGTAGTTGGAGGGAATACATTCCAGTTATTAGAAAGCTTCTTTACTTCGATGGCGTTATCATGTTCAAACCAAAAATCTGAATTATAATCTGGAAAATCTTGCTCAAGTTTTCTTGCAGTTTCTAATTCAAAAAAATCATCAATCACGCAGTGATCAAATGGACCATCTTTTGAATATTCTTCTAATGACTTTTTAATATTTTTTACATTTACGAACATAATTTCACTTTATATAAATAACTTTGATCTATTTTAAATTGATTTATCAATATGAAGGGTTAATTATTCTCACTCAATGGTTGCAAATTATGAAACCCTTGACAAAATTGAACTGAAGTTCTTCAAAAGCATATTGTTTGACATATGACCATATTTTGCTAATTTTGACGTTCTATATACCTTATAAGTGATTGATTTTAAGATACTTTTCACTCCCACTCAATAGTAGATGGCGGTTTTCCTGAAATATCGTATACTACTCTCGAAACTCGTGAAATTTCATTCATGATACGATTAGAGACGCAGTCTAAGAAGTCATATGGAAGTCTTGCCCATCGTGCAGTCATAAAATCTACAGTCTCAACAGCGCGAAGCGCTATTACATAGTCATACCTTCTTTCATCTCCAGTAACTCCAACTGACTTAACGGGAAGGAAAACTGCAAAGGCTTGATCAACCCCATCATACAAGCCTTGATTATTTAGCTCTTCCATGAAAATATGATCTGCCTTTCTTAAGATATCAGCATATTCTTGTTTAACCTGACCAAGAATTCTAACACCAAGGCCTGGTCCAGGAAAAGGGTGGCGATATAGCATTTTTTTTGGAAGGCCAAGCCTTACTCCAATTTCTCTTACTTCATCTTTAAATAACTCTTTTAGTGGTTCAACCAGTTCGAATTTCATATTATCTGGAAGTCCACCAACATTATGATGAGATTTAATAACTTTAGCTTTACCCGAAGCTGCTCCTGCCGACTCAATGACATCTGGATAAATAGTTCCTTGGGCGAGGAACCTAATATCTTTTATTTTTTGTGCTTCTTGATCAAATATTTCAATAAAAGCTCTGCCTATTATTTTTCTCTTTAATTCAGGATCACTTTCATCTAAAAGTTTATTATAAAAGTACTCTTGAGCATCAGCTCTAATAACCTTAACACCAAGGTTTTGAGAGAAAGTCTTCATTACTTCGTCCCCTTCATCGAGCCTAAGTAAGCCGTTATCTACAAAAACACAGGTTAGTTGATCACCAATAGATTTATGGAGCAGCATTGCTACAACTGAAGAGTCAACACCTCCTGAAAGACCTAAAAGAACTTTGTTATTTCCTACTTGAGATTTTATTTTTTTTAATAAATTATCAATAATATTTTCTGTAGTCCAGTTCTTTGAGCACTTACAAATAGTGGTTACAAATCTTTCTAAAATTTGAGTTCCTTTTTTTGTGTGGGTAACTTCTGGATGAAATTGTAGCCCAAAGTAATTCTTTTTATTATTTGCAAAGCCTGCAATTGGGCAACTATCTGTAGATGCAATTAATTCAAAGTCTTTTGGCAATTTTGTTACCTCTATCCCGTGACTCATCCACACATCTAATAGACCATGGCCCTGTGAATTAATTTCATCAGTAATATTAGTTAAAAGATTTGAGTGTTTTCTAGCTCTAATTTGAGCAAACCCAAATTCTGCTTTTTTAGAACTTTTGGCTTCGCCTCCAAGCTGGACTGCCATTATTTGCATTCCATAACAGATACCTAATACCGGCACTTTTAAATCAAATACAATATTTGGTGCTCGTGCTGAATCGTTTTGACTAACTGTATCGGGACCACCAGAGAGAATAATACCACTTGGGTTAAATTTTTCAATAAAATGGGGATTAATATCATATGGTACTAATTCGCAGTAAACGCCTATTTCTCTGACTCGTCTTGCAATGAGCTGGGTATATTGTGATCCAAAATCAATTATCAAGATTTTGTTGTGTTGTGAGTTAGTCATAAAAAATAAGCTTTTTTAGAAACATTTATTAATACTTTTATATTTTAATGAAAATTAGAGATCGCTACATCGCTAAAACACTTTTAAGCTACACAATAATTGTTCTTGTTGTTTGGACTAGTATTTACAGTTTTTTTAACTTTTTAGCGGAGTTAAATAGCGTTGGAAAAGATGGCTATACAATCCTTTCGGCATTTACTTATATTACTCTTCAGTTACCAGAAGTTGCTTATAAGCAAGCATCTCCAATAATTTTATTGGGTTGTATCTTAGGTATGGGGCACTTAGCAACAACTGGACAGCTTCTTATTTTCCAAGTGTCTGGCGTTTCTATATTAAGAATTACATTACTTACTTTAAAAAATTCTCTTATTTTTATACTTTTTTTCATTTGTATAGGGGAATTTTTAGCTCCAATTTCAAGTAATCTTGCTAAAAGTAGCAAATCAAATGCTATGGGAGGCTCTAGTACATCTTTTAGTCAAGAAGGTTTTTGGATTAGGGATGGCGACAACTTTATTAATGTTAATAAAAATATCGATGGTACATTATTTAGTGGTATTACCGTTATTGAAGTTAACTCATCAAATAAGATTGAAAGAGTTATTAAGTCAGAAAATGCTATATTTGATGGGAATTCTATAGATATGAATGGTAGTGAGATTTTTTCTATTGATGAGTCAAGTTCTTTTGATAGGATTTCATTAAAAGAGCGAAATTCATATGATAAAACAGTTTCATTTGATCAGGATTTGATAGATAGCATAGAAAAAAAACCTGATGATCTTTCAACCTTAACCCTCATTAAGCAGATTCGATTTTTGTCTGATAATAAATTACGCTCAGGAGTTTTTGAGGTGGAACTCTATAAGCGTTTAATTCAACCTATAACTCTTATTGCAATGATTTTACTTGCAATGTTATTCATCTTTGGGTCTTCAAGAGACATAACCTTAGGGAGAAAAATATTTTTTGGAGTTGCACTCGGATTATCATTTGAAATGTTATCAAGGGTTGCTAGTGCAATAGCACTAAGTTTGGAATTTAGCCCTCTTTTCAGCTCAATATTGCCATCTATTGTAGTTATGTTTATTTCAATAATTTTATTATTAAAAAAATCTTTTAGCTAATTGAATGAGTCAGACTAATTTAAAAACTGTAAAGCCAAAACTAAAAATTCCAAATCGTTTTGATGTTATTTTGTTAAATGATGATTACACTTCAATGGAGTTTGTAGTAGATGTATTGCGGAGATTTTTTTATAAAGAGTTTCAAGCTGCTGAAGCAATTATGCTTAAAATTCATATTGATGGTGAGGCGGTATGTGGGTCATATTCTTATGATGTTGCGCAAACAAAAGTTAAGCAAGTTATAGGCTATTCTAGAGAAAAAAATCAGCCACTGATGGCTGTATTAAGGGAGATAGGTGTATAATTTTTTTAATTTAGCGCCTATTGAGATGATACAATTTATTGATGTATAAATTTAAATAAGGAAGAATATGTTAATCAAATCTATTGAATCATTAGCCAAAGGTTTAAATGTTTTTTGGAGTGATGATTCCTTAAGTTGCTATCCTTGGTTTTGGCTTAGAGACCATAGTGAAAGCAAAAAAGACTTGCATCCTGATACTAAGCAGCGTCAGATTGATTCATTTAGTGAATCACTAAATAATACTGCCAATAAAATATGGCTTGATGATTCTTCTGAGAGTATTTTTATCAAATGGAATGATCAATCTGAAAGTAATCTTTCTTATGAACTTCTTCAAACTATGTCAGTGCCAACCCTTCCTCAGTCATATGCATTGAATTCCTCTAATGTATGGAATTCCTCAAATGAAATTAAAGATTTCCCTGAGATAACCTATCAGGAGCTTATGAGTGATGGAGGAATAAAAACTTGGCTAAATCATATCCATAGAGTTGGCTTTGCTTTAGTAACAGAGGCCCCTAAAACTCCAGAGATAACAAAAAAACTTATGGAAAGAATGGCTTATATTAGAAACTCTATTTTTGGAGGCTTTGCTGTTTGGGATAATAAGCTTGAAAATCCTGATGATACTGCTTTTACATCTCTAGCCATTGAGCCACATACAGATGGAACATATGTGCATGACGCGCCAGGACTTCAAACCTTGCACTGCATTAAAAGAGATTCTATTGGTGGTGAAAACCAGTTAATTGATGGCCTTGCAATTGCAGAGAAGATGAGACATGAACATCCAGAGGCATTTAATATTCTTTGTAACGTTAATATTCCTGGGCGTTATATCAAGCCAGATACTTATTTAGAAGCGCATCGACCTTTATTTAGGGTCAATGATAATGGCGATATTATTCAAGTTAGTTTTAATAATCATGATCGTGCGCCTTTTAGGCTGGAAAACGATCTAATGGCTAAGTTCTATGACGCTTATAAAATATTTCATAATTTAGCAAATGACTCAAGTCGTCAATTTGAGTTTATGTTGGATCCTGGAAAAATATTAACGTTTGATAATTGGCGACTTCTTCATGCTCGATCATCTTTGTCAGGGTATCGCCAACTTTGTGGTGGCTATCATAATAGGGAGGATTTTGAAAGTAAATTAAGATCTATCTAACTATTTATTTAAGATTAATTTGAATTTTATTTTGATTTAAATTACTTATAGTGGTGTTAAAATTAACTATTAATTTAGTTAACAACAAAAACAGTATTTTATGATTGAACAAGGATTACAGCAAGAGATTAATATGGTGATGACTGAAGCTAGAAATCGTCGCCTTGAGTTCGTAACGGTGGAGCATTTATTATTAGCTCTTCTTAATATGAATGAAGTTATTGCATTTCTTCGAGGAAAGAGTGTCAACATCGATGAACTTCGTGCTGAACTTGATCAGTATATCGATTCACACACTCCTATTATTTCTGAAGATGCTGAAATAGATATTGTTCCAACAGTAGGGTTTCAAAGAGTACTTCAAAGGAGTGTATATCAGGCGCAGTCTGCTCAAAAAAATTCTGTTAACGCTATGAATGTATTTGTCAGTATTTTTTCTGAAAAAGAGTCTCATGCTGTTTATATGCTTAAATTGAATAATATTTCCAGATTAGACGTTATGGAGGGAATCTCTTCTCATCTAGCTGACAATCCAGTTGAAGAAACAAAAAAAGTTGAAAGTGATAAGCAGGCTAAACCATCTTCTCTTGAATCTTTTACGACCAATTTATGTGATAAAGCTAGGCTTGGTGAAATTGATCCTCTTCTTGGTAGGGAAGAAGAAGTCCTTAGAACGGTACAAATTTTATCAAGACGGCGTAAAAATAATCCCTTACTTGTAGGACAAGCTGGTGTTGGTAAGACTGCAATTGCCCAAGGTCTAGCAAAGAGGATTGTAGATGGACAGGTGCCTGAAATTTTAAAAAATACAACTATTTATTCTCTAGATGTTGGCGTATTAATTGCGGGCACAAAGTATAGAGGTGATTTTGAAAAGCGTTTAAAGTCAGTACTTACAGATTTAGAAAAAGATAAAAATTCCGTGCTTTTTATCGATGAAATTCATACTTTAATTGGTGCTGGTAGCGTTTCCGGTGGCTCTTTGGATGCATCAAACCTTCTTAAGCCAGCACTTGCAGATGGCTCACTAAAGTGCATAGGCTCTACAACCTATGATGAATACCGTAAGATTTTTGAAAAAGATCATGCACTTACAAGGCGTTTTCAAAAAGTGGATATTGAGGAGCCTTCAGTTGAAGATACAATCAAAATTTTGCATGGACTAAAAAAATATTATCAATCACACCATAAGGTTAAATATTCAGCTGCATCTTTAGTTTCTGCAGCAGAGTTAACACATCGACATATAAGCGATAGACGCCTTCCAGATAAAGCGATAGACGTCATTGATGAGGTTGGCGCTCTCCAGCAGATCCTTCCTAAATCAAAGCGTAAAGTCAATATTGGCGTTCCTGATATAGAAAATATTGTTGCTAAATTAGCTCGTATTCCTTCTCGTCAAGTTACTAGCGATGATAAATCGTTACTTAAAAGTCTAGAGAGTGATCTTAAGTTAGGTGTCTTTGGCCAAGATAATGCTGTTGAGTCTCTATCAACTGCTATAAAGCTTTCTCGTTCAGGCCTTTCTCCAGTTGAGCAGCCAATGGGCTCTTTTTTATTTGCTGGTCCTACAGGAGTTGGCAAGACTGAAATTTGTAAGCAACTCTCAAGGATTATGGGTGTTAAATTATTGAGATTTGATATGTCTGAATATATGGAGAGGCATGCTATTTCTAAACTTATAGGCTCTCCTCCAGGATATGTAGGTTATGACGAGGGAGGCCTATTAACTGAGGCAGTAAATAGTAATCCTTACGCGGTTCTTTTATTAGATGAAATTGAGAAAGCACATCCAGATATTTTCAATATTCTATTACAAGTCATGGATCATGGAAAGCTTACTGATGCTAATGGCCGTGAAGTTGACTTTAGTAATGTGATACTTGTTATGACTTCTAATGTTGGAGCTCAAAATGTTCAAAGAGCTTCCATAGGTTTTAATGAGCAAGACCATTCTCTTGATTACGAAGGTGAGCTTAAGAAGATATTTACACCAGAATTTAGAAATCGTCTTTCAGAAATTATTTACTTTAATAAGCTTAATGAAGAAGTTGTTGTATATGTAGTCAATAAATTTCTCTTTGAACTTGAAGATGTTCTTGAGAAGAAGAATGTTTCATTAATTGTTTCAGATGCAGCTCGAAAATGGTTTGCTGAAAATGGCTATGACTCTATGATGGGCGCTCGCCCAATGATGAGATTAATTGAAAGAGAGGTGCGTAAACCTCTTGCTGATGAACTTCTTTTTGGTAGGCTTAGCTCTGGTGGAACTGTAAAAGTTGGTGTAAGTAAAGATAAGATTGCCTTAACAATAAGTTAATGAGAATTCTTATAAGTAATGATGATGGCTACCAAGCTAAGGGTATCAAACAGCTTGCAAAATCACTAAGTGAAATTGCAGAAGTAGTTGTAGTTGCTCCAAGTGAGAATAAGTCAGCAGCAAGTAGTTCATTAACTCTTGGAAGACCATTAAAGCCAATTCAAATTGAGAAAAATATTTATGCAATTGATGCAACGCCTTCTGATTGCGTTCATTTGGCTTTGTGTGGTTTTATAAAGGAATCAATTGATTTAGTAGTAACTGGTATAAATTTTGGGGCAAACTTAGGCGACGATACCATCTATTCTGGAACTGTTGCAGGCGCTATAGAAGGGCGGTTTTTAGGACTTCCATCAATAGCAATGTCCTTAGCAAGTTGGGAGTGTAATCACTTCGAGACTGCTGGTGAAATCGCTAAGAGATTAGTTGTCCAAATTAATAAATCTAAACTGTCTTATAACACTATCATTAATGTTAATGTTCCAGATATTCCGCTTAGCGAAATTAAAGGTATTAAGAGTACTCGTCTTGGAAGTAGGCATAAATCTGCACCAAGTATAAAGGACAAAAAAGATTCATCACTTTTCTGGATTGGTGAAAATGGAGAAGAAGCTGATAATAAAGAAGGTACAGATTTTCATGCAATTTCTAATAATTTTGTTTCAGTAACACCTCTTCAGATTGACTCAACAAAGTATAGTGAAATGCCAATTTTATCTAGCTGGCTTAATGATATATGATAAAAAAGTAACTTAATTTTTTACTAAAGCTGAGGGTAAATTATGAACTGTATACTGTGTAAGCAAGAAAATTTTAAGATTGTCTCAAGGGTAGATTCCAAAAATAGTTCTCTTCTAATGGTTGTTCTATGTAACGTTTGCGGCATGGTTCAGCAGAACCCGTTGCCATCTGAAGGTGAAGTTAATGAATATTATTCAAACGAATATAGACAGGACTATAAAAAGACATATATACCTAAAATAAAACATGTTTTTCGAGCCGGTAACCTTGCAATAGAGAGATTAGAGGTTTTGAAAAAAAATGGAATTATTAATGGGAGACTTCTAGATATTGGTGCAGGTGGTGGTGAATTTACTTATATTTCTGGAAAACTAGGTTTTAATTCTAAAGGTGTAGAGCCTAATATTGGTTATTCAGAGTATGGAAAAAAAGAATATCGAATAAATCTGGATACTGGGCAATTGGCTGATATTTCCGGCCAGTTTCAGTTAATCACAATGTTCCATGTTTTAGAGCATATTCCTAATCCAGTTCTGACATTTGAAAAACTTTGGAAATTAATAGAAAGTGATGGTAGTGTTTTTATTGAAGTTCCTAATATCGAAACAAACACAGCATCCCCCCACAACATTTATTTTAGAGCTCATATTCATTATTTTAGTGAAGCAACATTAGTGGCGTCTGCAAGTCCATACTTTGAAAAAATTTATTCTGAAAAAAATTCAAATTTACGTATTATTTTTAGAAAAAAAGAAATAAAAGGAGAGATGGCCCTCCCTAATCTAAAACAAGTTTCTCATGTAACTAAAAGACTTGAAGATAAAGGATGGAGTGAATATTTGATTAGAGGGGAGGGGTATAAAAAGTTTTTTTCAAGGGTTAAACAAACTATTGTTGAGTCATCATTACAAAAAAAAGACAGCTTAGGTTTACTTAATAAATTAATAAAAGAATCAATGGATAAAGGTTAATTTTATTTAAACGAATCCCTCAATCCAACAGTTTTATTGAAGACTAATTTATTTTCAGATTGTTTATCACGGCAAAAATAACCTTCACGTTCAAATTGATAAGCTTCCTCTATTTTTGCATTATTTAAACCGCATTCAACAAATCCATTTCTAATTTCAAGTGAGTTAGGATTTAGCAAGGAAGATAAGTCTTCAGAATTTTTTGAAATTGAATCTAAAAAAAGGTGGCTATAAATCCTAAATTCAGCTTTGATTGCAGTACTTGCCTCTACATAATGAATAACACCTTTAATTTTTCGACCATCAGATGGATTTTTCCCTAAGGTATCTGAATCATAAGTACAATAAATAGTTTTTAAATCACCATTTTCATCACAATCGAAACGAGTGGCTTTAATAATATATGAATTTCTTAAACGAACTTCTTTATTTATTGCAAGGCGTTTATATTTATTATTGGGAGCTATTTCTATAAAATCAGCATTATCAATAAAAAGTTCACGACTAAAGAAAATTTCTCTAGTACCCATTGCTTCATTTTGAGGATGTAAAGGAGCAATAAGTGACTCTACTTTATCGGTTGGATAGTTTTCAACTATTAGTTGTACTGGATTGATAACAGCCATTGAACGTGGTGCAATAGTATTTAGATTGTCTCTTAAAGATGCCTCTAGAATAGCTACATCAGTTAAGCTGTTAACTTTTGAAACTCCAATCCGCTCAGAAAAATCTCGTATAGATTTAGGGGTGTAGCCTCTTCGACGGAGCCCTGAAATGGTAGGCATTCTCGGGTCATCCCAGCCTGAAACATGATTATTATCAACTAACATCTTTAATTGTCGTTTAGAAGTCGAAGTATATTCAAGATTTAAGCGAGAAAATTCATACTGATGAGGACGACTTGGAGAATTAAACTGATCTAAATTATCTAATATCCAATCATAAATTCTACGATTATCTTGAAACTCTAAAGTACAAATAGAATGAGTTACTTCCTCAATAGCATCTCCAATACAATGAGCAAAATCATACATTGGATAAATACACCAAGCATCTTTTGTCTGGTGATGAGTTTCAAAGCGAATACGATATAAGGTAGGGTCTCGCATGCACATAAAGCTTGAAGACATATCAATTTTCGCACGCAAAACACATTCTTCTTCCTTAAACTCCCCATTCTTCATTTTTTTAAATAAAGCTAGATTTTCATCATTATTAGTTCCACGGTAGGGGCTATTTTTTCCAGGACTTTTTAGGGTACCTCGGTACTCGCGTGTTTGGTCAATGCTTAAAAAACAGACGTAAGCTAGCCCTTTTGAAATAAGCTCTTCAGCACATTTGAAAAATATATCAAAATAGCTTGAACTATATTTAACTTCCCCACTCCAGTCAAAGCCTAGCCATGTAATATCTTCTTTAATAGAGTTTACGTATTCAATATTTTCTTTTGCAGGATTGGTATCATCAAATCTTAAATTGCAAAAACCATTGTAATCTTTAGCAGTTCCAAAATTTAAGCAGATAGACTTTGCATGCCCAATATGAAGATAACCATTAGGTTCAGGTGGAAAGCGAGTTTGAACTACTTGATATTTTCCAGCTGTCAGATCATTATCAATAATATTGCGGATAAAATTTACTGGTTTTAATGTTTGAGTTTTAGAGTTCATTATTAAGAACTTTACGCCTTAAATTAAGCTGTGAAAATTATATCATTAAATGATGCAATCTATATGAAGAGCTTAGACCTTAAATGTCATAGTAAAATGGTTTTATGAAAATAGCAATTGTAAAACTTTCTGCATTGGGTGATATTGTCCACGCCATGGCTGCATTACAGTTTATAAAAAAATATAATCCAAAAATTGAAATAGATTGGATTGTAGAAGAGTCATTTAAAGAACTCATTTCAGCTAATCACCATATTAACCAAGTCCATACTGTTAATATTAAAAATATTAAAAAATCAAAATCGATACGTTTATTAATAATTGAAATAAAAAAAATTAGAAATTTTGGCCCTTATGATTTAGTAATTGACGCACAAGGTTTATTAAAATCATCAATTATTTCTAGGTTTATTAGAAGTAATTATCGGTTCGGTTTTGATAGAAAATCTATTCGTGAGCCAATTGCTTGTGCTTTCTATAATAGAAAAGTCTATGTCGACTATGAAAAAAATACTATAGATAGAATGATTGAGTTACTTTGCTTTCCTTTCGATATTAAAGTATCAAAAAAAGAACTTATTGAAAAAGAAAAATTTTTATATTCAAAAAATAATTTTCCAATTTTAAAACAACCTTATCTTTTATTTGTAATTGGCTCTACTTGGGAGAGTCGAAATTATCCAAAAGAAAAGTTTTTAGAATTAGCTGAAAAGCTCCAAAAAAAATGTTTTGTTATCTGGGGCACTGATGAAGAAAAAAATGTATCAGATTGGCTTTGTAATAAATCAAAATACATTAATCCACTTTCTAAGATGAGTTTAAGTGACTTAATAGTTATTATTGAACATGCTCAATTGGTAATTGGAAATGATACTGGGCCAACTCATATGGCCTGGGGTTTAAACACGCCTTCAATAACTCTTTTTGGACCAACACCCATCAGTAGAGTTTTCCAAACGCCATTTCATAAAGTTTTGAAATCAAACTCTAAAGTTGATCAATTTAATTTGAATAAAGATGATTTTAGTATTAATGAAATTAAAGTTAATGATATAGTTAAAATGGCCTTAGAGATTTTAGAGTAAAAAATATGAAAATTGCTATTGTAGGTACTGGGTATGTTGGTTTAGCCAATGCTGTTCTACTATCACAAAATCATGAAGTAGTTGCTTTAGATATCGATGTAACAAGAGTTTTAAAAATCAATAACAAAATTTCACCAGTTGAAGATTCCGAAATAGAAGATTTTCTTAAAAATAAAAATCTTACTTTATCAGCAACTACTAGTAAAAAAGATGCTTATATTGATGCTAATTATGTAATTATAGCTACACCAACTAATTATGATACAGATACAAATTATTTCAATACAACATCAGTTGAGAAAGTTATTGGTGATGTAATTAGTAATAACAAAAAAGCTATCATTATAATTAAATCAACAGTCCCAGTGGGTTATACAAATCGTATTAAAAAAGAATTTAACTATGACGATATTATTTTTTCACCAGAGTTTTTAAGAGAGGGCAGTGCGCTTCTTGATAATCTATATCCCTCACGCGTAATTGTGGGTGAGAAATCTGACAGAGGTAAGGCATTTGCTGATTTACTTATTGAAGGAGCTTTACAAGATAAGATTGAAGTATTACTAACTCATTCAACTGAAGCTGAGGCAGTTAAATTATTTTCTAATACTTATCTTGCAATGAGAGTTGCCTATTTTAATGAGCTTGATTCTTATGCTGAGGCTCATGACTTAGATTCTAGGCAAATAATAGATGGTGTTGGAATGGACCCTCGAATAGGATCTCATTACAACAATCCATCATTTGGTTATGGGGGTTATTGCTTGCCAAAAGATACGAAGCAACTAAAAGCAAACTATCAAGATGTGCCAAATTCCCTAATTAGTGCAATAGTCGATGCAAACTCAATTCGTAAAGATTTTATTTCTGACTCTATTATTAAAAAGAATCCTAAAATTGTAGGAATTTATCGTTTAACAATGAAAAGTGGGTCAGATAATTTTAGATCTTCATCCATACAGGGAATTATGAAGCGAATTAAAGCTAAAGGTATAGAGGTAATAGTTTATGAACCAATGCTATTTGAAAGTACTTTTTTTCAATCTAAAGTTATATCTAATTTAAGTGAGTTTAAAGAAACAGCTGATTTAATTGTTGCTAATAGATTAACTGATGAGATTAAAGATGTTTTAGATAAGATTTATACAAGAGATTTATTTAACTCTGATTAGAGGTAATATGAAAGTATTAGTAACTGGGTCAGCTGGCTTTATTGGATCTGCATTGTCATTGGCTCTATTAAAAAAAAGCTATGAAGTAATTGGTATAGATAATCATAATGATTATTATGATCCTAAACTGAAAGAAGCGAGACTTAGTCGTCATCTTAATCATCCAAATTACACCCATATTCGAATGGATATTGAGGATAGAAAATTGGTTGAATCATTGTTTAAAGACCATCAGTTTGAAGGAGTGGTGAATTTAGCCGCACAGGCTGGAGTAAGATATTCAATTGAAAATCCTCTTGCATATGTTAATACTAATATAGTCGGTTTTTCTCATATTCTAGAAGGTTGTCGCCATAATCATGTTGGTCATCTTGTTTATGCATCAAGTAGTTCAGTGTATGGCTCTAATACTAGTATGCCTTTTTCAATTCATGATAATGTTGATCACCCAATAAGCCTCTATGCTGCTAGCAAGAAAGCTAACGAATTAATGGCACATACATATAGTAGCTTGTACAAGTTGCCAACAACAGGATTAAGATTTTTTACAGTTTATGGGCCATGGAGTCGGCCTGATATGGCTCTCTTTAAGTTTACTAAGGCAATATTATCAGGCGCTAAAATTCAAGTATTTAATTATGGTAAGCATCGAAGAGACTTTACATATATTGATGATATAGTTGAAGGCATAGTCCGGGTTCTAGAGAAACCAGCTGTATCAAATAGTCTATGGGATGGTAATAGACCAGATTCAGGCTCATCAAAAGCTCCATGGAGAGTTTACAATATTGGAAATAATTCTCCAGTAGAATTACTAGATTATATTTCTGCTATTGAAGAGGCATTAAACTTAAAAGCTAAAAAAGAGCTGCTTCCGCTCCAACCTGGAGATGTTCCAGATACTTATGCTAATGTTGATGACTTAGTAAAAGAATTTAACTACAAGCCATCTACTAATGTTAAAAAAGGAGTTAAGAACTTTGTTGATTGGTATAAAGAATACTATAAAGCTTAATTAATAATACCAATTAATTCTTTAATTGAATCAACTATAAGCATTGCACTTGAGTTAGTCTCATCAATGGGATGACCACTTCGAACTAAAATACTTTTCTCAATGCCTGCAGCTTTAGCTGCAATTATGTCACTTTCTTTGTCACCAACCATCCAAGAAAAATTCATATTAATATTGTGATTTTTTTGGGATTTTAGAAGCATACCTGGCATTGGTTTTCTGCAGCTACACCCTGCATCTGGGGAATGAGGACAATGAAGCACATCTAGAATTTTTATTGTTTTATCTTTAAATTTTTCAATCATCCATTTAGTGAGTAATTGATAGTCAATTTCAGTATAGTAACCCCTTCCAATACCTGATTGATTAGAGACAATAACAATATTGTAACCAATTTTTTGAAAGTGAAGGCATGCTTCAAAAACACCATCAATGAATTCAAATTTTTCTATCTTATGAAGATATTGTACTTCTTTATTAATAACTCCATCTCGATCGAGAAAAATTGTCTTTATAGGCATAAAGTAAGGTGAGTATAATTAATTCTAAAATTTTTATATATTTTAAATGAGTAATTTAATTTCTGTTGTAATCATTACTAAAAATGAGGAAAAATATATTGCAAATGCAGTTAAATCGGCTCAATTTGCAAATGAAGTATTAGTTGTTGATAGTGGATCATCAGATAACACATGTAATATAGCTAGAGACTTAGGGGCTAGAATTGAATATCAAGAATGGTTGGGCTATGGCGGTCAAAAAAATAAAGCACTAGAATTAGCTACTAATGATTGGGTTTTCGTTCTTGATGCTGATGAAAGAATTACAGAAAATCTCAAAATTGAAATACTAAAAATACTTGAAAACCCAAATTCTGATGGATTCTTTGTTCCTAGACTAAACTATTTTTTTGGAAAGTATATTAAATATTGTGGCCTCTATCCAGATTACAGTATCCGTCTTTTTGATAGAAAAAAAGGTAGATTTAATGATGTTGCGGTTCATGAGAGTGTTCAAATTAAAGGACATAAAGATAAACTAAAAAATCATATGATTCATTTAGCTTATGAGACTATTGATGAGTTTTTAATTAAACAAAAGCATTATGCTTCTCTTAGTAAAAAGAAAAAAAATATCTTTAAAGCTATATTCAGTCCGTTTTGGATATTCATAAAAATATATTTTATTAGGTTAGGCTTTTTAGAAGGATTTCGTGGCTATAAAATTGCGTTAATTTATGCTAAATACACATACTGGAAGTATATTGGATAACTTATGACAAAGTCTATTAAAGTACTTCATACAGAGTGGTCTGATGGATGGGGTGGCCAAGAAATTAGAATTATCAATGAAATGCTGTCAATTCGCACAATGGGTGTTGAAGTTTTTCTGGCCTGCAGAGATCATTCGGCTATTAAAGAAAAAGCTCAAGAAAATAATATCAAGGTTTTTATTCTTCCGTTTAAAGGGAATGCTGATTTCAAAACTATATTTAAACTTAGAGAGATTATTGTTAAAAATAATATTACTATTTTAAATACTCATAGTAGTAAAGATACTTGGGTTGGTGGCCTTGCTGCAAAATTATCTCGAATTAAATTTATTAGAACAAGACACTTATCAATTCCAATTAAAAAGTCTCGCATGAATTTTATTAATGAATTAGCAGATTATATTTTTACGACTGGAGAAACTATAAGATCTAGCATGATTGAATCAAATAGAATTAATCCTAGGAAAATCCAATCAATTCCTACTGGGATTGATTGTGATAAATTTGATCCGCTTAAACATAATAGAAAGAAATCTAGAGAGTTATTTGATTTAAAAAATGAAGATATTGTTATTGGAATGATATCTGTTTTACGACGCTTCAAGAGGCATGATAGATTTATTGAAATGGCTCAGTATGTAATTAATGAAAATCCAACGAAAAAAATTAAGATTCTTATTGCAGGAGAAGGGCCTCAAAGAGAAATGATTGAAGAAATGATTGCTGAAATGGAGCTAAAAGATAATGTAGTAATGCTTGGACATGTAGATCGGGTTCCTGAGTTAATAAGTGCATTAGATATTTTTGTACTAGCCTCTGATAGTGGTGAGGGAGTCTCCCAATCATTGATGCAGGCATTACTGATGGAAACTGCTGTTGTTTCAACTGATGTAGGTGGGACTTTAGACTTGTATTCAGAAGACAATTTTATGATTGTTGATATAGGTAGTCAGGCTCAATTAAATAAAGCTTGTAATTTATTTGTTAATAACAATAATTTACGTGAAAAGTATCAAAAAAAATCTAGAGAGTATGTCATGAAAAATTTTTCTATTGAAGCGATGAGTGAAAAAATAATTAAAGTGTATTCTAATTTAAAATGAATATTCTATTAACTAATTTTCATCCAGGCAAGGGTGGGGGCCATACTACTTATTTAAATTATTTATTTAATGATATTTCTAGTTTGCGAAGTAGTATAAATATTTATATTGCTGTACCAAAAACTAGCAAACTAAATCAAGACTTAAAAAAGAATTTTCAATCTAAAGTTTTTGACATTGACTTTCCCGGAAAGCCTAAGAACTTTCTTAAGATTATTAAAAATGTTAAAGCTTTTTCAAAATTAGTTAAGAAAAATAAGATTAATATTGTTCACACTAACGGAACTCCAGATCATAAAATTGTAATGCTATGCAAGTGGTTTTATAAATTGGATTATAAAATAGTTAGAACTAAGCATGATTCGTTTCCAATCAAGCAACATTGGTTTGCCAAAAAACTTTATGATAAGTACACTGATGAACTTATAGTTGTATCAAGATATCAATATACAAAAATATCAGACATAAATCTAAAAAACAAAACAACTATTATTTGTAATGGAGTTGATTTAAAGTATTTTAAACCCAGAAAAAAATCAAAAAAGTTGGCCAATAAATTTCAACTTTTAGATTCAGATTTAGTGTTTGTTTCAGTGGCTGGGACAGCTACATATAAAGGATGGCAATTATTAGTTGAAGCGACTTCAAGACTTGATAAAAACTTACGTGATAGTATCAAAATAATTATTGTAGGAAATAGCCCAGCTGAATATGAGATTGAGAAATTTGTTAATACTTTTAAGATGCAAGATAATGTGATTTTTACTGGTTTTATGAGTGATGTTCGAAATGTTATTAGCGTTGCAGATTTGTGTTTTGTTCTTTCTACCAATACTGAAACTATATCATTTGCATGTAGAGAGATGATGTCAATGGGAAGGGCTGTTTTAGTTTCTGATTATGCAGGCCTACCTGAAAATGTAACTCATCAGGAAGATGGGTGGATTGTAAAAAGTAATTCAGTAAGAGAAATTGTTAAGTTTATTAGATATTTGCCAGAAGTAGATCTTGAAAAATTGTCACAAAATGCATATAAAAAAGCTCAAAATGAGTTTGGGTCAGAAAAATTTATAGAAAAAACTTTAAGTATTTATTATAGTTTATAAAAGAACCTCATAATTTATGAAAATTATCTACCCTTACCCGATGCAAATTACTATGGGTTATACCTATATGCTGAGTATTATTCAATTCTTGAATGCATTGGCAAAAATAATACCTGTGGACTTACTTTGTCTTGATTCAGAAGGGTCAATAAAAGATTATTTAAATAATAATCTTGGTATTGAGCTTAATAAAAATTTAAATGTTATAAAAATTTCTAATAAAAGTTTTGGTATTAAAAGCAACAAGCTATTTTTTATAAAGAATGTTATTAAACATATAGATAATTGCCACTCTGAAAGTTTAGTTATTTATACCCGTGATTTTAAGCAAATGCGTCTTTGTATAAAAAAATTAAAGCATTTAAATTTGAATATAAAGTTTATATTTGAGGCCCATCAAATTCTCTCTCAAAATTATTATGAGTGCAATGATTTGAAGAAATCCTTAGAAATGAAAAAATTAGAGAGCTATGTTTTTCAAAATGTAGATGGGCTAGTTTGTATTACAACACCTTTAAGTAATGAAATTAAAAGAATATTCCATAATTGTTCAAAAAACCACCTAGTATTGCCTGTAGGTTTTAATAAAGACTTTTTGTCATTAAGTCATTCAAAAAAGAAAAAATATGACATTATTTATAGTGGTAATTTTAGTCAATGGAAGGGGCTGAATACTCTTATTGAGGCTATTTCTATAATTAAATTTCAACATCAAAGAGATATTAATGCAATATTAATTGGTGCAGATGATAATAGTAAGAAACATTATTTAAATGAAGCAAAAAAACTTAAAGTTTTAAATAATATTGAAATTATTAATCGAATTAGTCACAAAGAAATTTATAAATATATTGCTAAGTCAAAAGTAGGAGTTCTTTCAAATAACTATGAAGCAGACGGACGACTTTTTACTTCACCTCTTAAGTTGTATGAATATTTAGGGGCAGGGCTGAAGGTTGTTGCTTCAAAACTACCTTCAATACTTAGTAACGTTGATGAGTCATTAATATACTATGCAGCTCCAGAAAATGCTGAATCTTTTGCAGAAAAAATTCTACTTGCAATTGATGATGTAAATTTTGATAGAAAATATGTTCAAGATTTTGCAAAAAAATATACTTGGGAATCGAGGGCAAATATTTTTTTAGACTTTATATCATGAAAATTTTATTAATAAAGTATAGAAATATTGGTGATACTTTACTTTCGAGCGCACTAATTTCAAACTTGAAGCATCACTATCCAAATGCAGCTATTGATTTTGCTTTGAATAAGGGTTGTGAAGAGATGTTGAGTAACAATCCAGATATAAATAAGATTATCATTTATGATAGGCAGTGTATTAAAAACTTAGGAAAATTTCATCAAATTATAGAAGAAATTAAGCTAATCCGTAAAATTCGTAATACTAATTATGAAGTAGTTATAAATCTTACTGAGGGTGAAAAGGGTGCTATTCTTGTTCTTTTTAGTAAAGCCAAGAAAAAACTAGGCTATAAAATTAGAAAAGGAATTCTATCAAAAATACCTATTTTTCATCAACTTGCAAATGATGTTATGACTCAGCATGCAGTTGAGAAGGATCTTCAGTTTATTCCTTTACTTGGGCACGAGGTGAACAAAAAAAATATCTCTATTCTCTGGCCTTCATCTATTGAGCAAGATATCAATAATATTGTCAAAGAAAATCATCTTAATGATTATGTGCATGTTCATCCAGTTTCTCGTTGGATGTTTAAGTGCTGGGAAGATGATCGTATGGCAAGTGTTATTGATTATCTATATTTTCATAAAAAGTATCAGGTTGTTATTACTGGTTCCTTGATAAAAAATGAAATGGACAGAATTAATAAGATAATCACACTCTGTAAATCAGAGCCTTTAAATTTATCTGGAAAACTTACACTTAAGCATCTCGCTTGCTTATCCTCTAAAGCGAAATTTTTTTTTGGTATTGATTCTGCACCAGCTCATATAGCTGCTGCAACTAATACTTCAGTTATTGCAATATTAGGAGCAAGTGAAGCTTCTAAATGGGGAGTTTGGGCAAATGAGGGTAAAAATTTATATGTAAATAAAGGAATTCAAAAAAATTCTCAACACGTTGTTTTAGCCGATGATAACCATTCTATTATTTATATTGATGGTGTGAAGAAATGCCAGGGTATGTTAAATATTACTTTAGAGTCTGTAGAAGAGGTAATTAATGAAAAATACTAGGGTTTACTATTTTCACACTTTAAATTTTACTTTTAAATCCGCACAAACTATTCAGGTTGTTAAAGACTATTATTATCTTTCTAAACTTGGTGTTGAGGTTTCAATCTATGGAACGTTTAGGAATAAAAATGATTATTTATTTATTAAGAGATATTTAAGAGGCTCGAAAGTAAAAATTATTGCTAAAGAATATAGTTATTGGAACAAATTAAAATTAAAAATAATTTGTTTATCAGACTTATTAAAAGATACATCTAAAAAAATTATTGTTACCCGCCACTATAGAAAATTAGCAACGGTACTAAAATTAAAAAAATATGGATTGAAAGTAAATATCTTTCATGAGATGCATGAAGAATCTTTTCCTTATTTATTTAAAAAACATATTTCTAAAGAAAATATTAAATCATTATTTCTTCATAAAGATTTAGATTCTATAATTTTTACTAATTATTCTCAGCAGATATTTTTTGAAAGAGAGTTTGAGGTCTTACCTAGTTCATTTAGTGTACTTCCTAATGGAGTTGAGATAGATAAATTTAATAATATTTCAATGGAATCAAATTTTGTAATAACTTATGCTGGTGGTTTTAATTCCTGGAAAAATGTTGATTTAGTTTTTGAATCTTTATCTTTACTTGAAAGTAAATATACTCTTAGGATTTCAGGTGGAAAGGGCGATACTGAGAGCCTAAACTATATTAATAGTTTAACTAGTAAATACATGATTGACCCAAGTAGAGTAAACTATTTAGGCTTTATTCAAAACCAAAATTTTCCCAATGAAGTTTTAAATAAGTCTAATGTCCTTCTTTTACCTCTAGGGGATAATATTCAATCTAAATACTTAACATCTCCTATGAAACTTTTTGAATATATGGCGACAAAAATACCTGTACTAGGAATTAATTTCCCCTCTGTGTCACTTATTACAAATGATAAGATCTTTCTTAGTAAAAATGATGCAAAAGAATTTTCAGAAAATATCTCTAACATCTGTGAAACAAGTCAAAAAAATTTAGATTTTAAGTCAATGAATGAACTGGCTGCTAAATATTCATACTCTGAAAGAAGTATAAAATTCTACAATGAGGTCATTAGTGTTTTTTCTTAACTTGCAGATTAAAGATAAACTCCTCTTCATTCTCATAGCAATCTATTTATTTTTTTTAGCTTACTCAGAAGCTTTGAAAAATATTACTGTTTATTTACTGTTAATTTATTTTCTCTTACAGCTATTAATTGGCAGAGTAGCTTTAACCAAAGATATTATAAATATTTCAATTATTTCCCATTTATTTGTTGTAATTATTGGTATTTGGATAGGTATTAATTCAAAAGAGTCTTTGAATCAATTTATGGATATTACTCATATCACGCTTGTTTTTCTTTTTTTTAGAGAAATGAATTTGAAATTTTTAACCTATGAAAAAATTCTACAGTTATTATTTTTAGGGTTTTCTTTTGCAATACTGTTAGGAATGTATATTTTATTCATACATGGTGGAGATGGAACTAGTTGGACTCGATTGGAGCTTCATTCAGTTGGTTCAGTGAATCGTACATCAGTATATATAGTTTATATTTTTGTAACTTCCCTTTGTTTTGTTAATAACTATAGAGCTGGATTAAATCGGTATTTAATTCCTTTTGTTTTTTATCTTTCTTTGATTTCAGTAGTGATTGCTTCTAGTAGGATGGCTGTTTTTTCTCTTCCATTTATTATTATGTTATATTATATATTTTCTAAACGAATAAGCCTTAAAAATACTTTATTATTAATTTTAGCTTCTTCTATTTTCATTTATACCTTGTTCAGTTTTATAGATTTTCCATCAGAAATTGAAACTAGTATGAAAATACTTGATTATTTTGTGTATAAGGTTTCTAATGGTTTTGATGATCCGATCAGAATGCAAATCTGGTCTTCAGTAATTTATGCATGGACTGAGAATAATTTATGGTTTGGTATTGGTGTTGGAAATAGCATATTTATTGATGTTGCAACATATTTTCCTGGTGGTGCATTGACCAATTATATTGATAATGCACATAATGTTTATTTAGATATGCTACTTGAAAGAGGAATTTTTGGACTAGTAACTTTTATGAGCTTTATGGTTTCGTTATTATTTATTCAAAATGATTCTAAATTAATGCCTTCATTTTTTCTAAAGATTTTAGTTTTCTCACTTCTAATAATGGGGCTTGCGAATATTACTTTTCGATATGAATTTGCTTTATTATTTGTAACTCTTGTTGGAGCTTTCTTAAATCCAAGTATTAGAAAATAGTATGAAAAAAATCTATTTAATTCGTGCTAACAAAGATCCTTTTGGTGGTGCAGAAAATTATCTTTTACGTCTTTCCAAAGGTTTAACTTCATTAGGTGTTGAGCATCAAATTATTTATTCAAAATTACCAAAATTTCTTCCATCATGGCTAAGAGTTCTTTTGTTTAATCTTCAGCTAACTATTTTAAAAGGAGAAAAATTTTATTTGTCATTAGAAAGAATTTCAAGTCCCAATGTATACAGAGCTGGTGATGGAGTGCATAAGGCTTTTCTTGAAATTGAAAAAAAATCTTCATTAAATCCTCTTCATATAGTTTATTTATTTTTAGAAAAACAATGCTTTAAAAATTCAAAAAAAATTATTGTTAATTCAATTATGGTTATGAAAGAAATTCAAATGCATTATGGTATAAGTGAGAAAAAGATTAAGGTTATTTATAATGGATTTAACCCAGTAGATTTAGATTATTCTGATTCCTTTAATAAAATCTCTAAAGAGTTTAATATAAGTAAGAATGAACATATCTTATTATATGTTGGCAGTGGCTTTAAGAGAAAAGGGGTTGCAGACTTTCTAAGGATAGTATCCAAATTAAATGATAAAAAATTTAAAGCTTTTGTTATTGGTAAAGATAGTAATATCAATAATTATAAAAAAATTGCGAAAGAATTTCTGATAGATAAAAAAGTTATCTTTACTGGCCCTAGAGTAGATGTAAATCACTTTTATAATATCAGTGATATATTTATTTTTCCTACCCATTATGAGCCTTTTGGTAATGTTGTGTTGGAAGCAATGAGTTATGGTAATGCTGTATTTACTACGATGAATAATGGTGCTTCAGAAATTATAGATTCTGATTTTGTTATGAAAACACCCAAAGATGATTCAGTTGTTAATAAAATAAGAGTTCTATTAGATAATCCTTCTAGATTAGCTGAAATTAAAACTATTAATCTTGAATTATCTAAAAATTTTTCTATTGAAAAAAATGTTTCTGAAGTAATGAAGGTTATTAATGAAACTATTAATTGAATTACCAACCTGGATGGGGGATTCAGTAATGGCAACGCCAGCAATTGAAAATGTCTTGCGTTACTATAATCGTCCAAAGGTTACTTTAATTGGTTCATTTATATCAACAGAGCTTCTAAAGAAAAGTCTCAATCAAGAGCAAGCAATTGTCCTAAATAAAAAAAGCTTTAATTTATACAAAACTGCAAAAAATCTAGGTGAATTTGATGTTTTTATATCTTTTAGAAGTTCTTTTCGCTCAAAACTGATTAAATTATTTGTGACTTCTAAAAATAAATATCAATTTGATAAAAAAAAATATACTGAAGGCCATGTTGTTGAAAAATATAATAATTTCATTAATGATAGTCTTGGGGTTAATTCTTTCCCTGGTAAATTATTATTACAAGCAGATAAGAAAAGTATATGTAGAAAAAATAAAAAAATAGTAGGTATTAACCCAGGCGCTTCATATGGGAGTGCGAAGCGATGGTATCCAGAAGATTTTGCTTATGTGGCTACTAATTTATCTAGCCAGTATGATATTATTATTTTTGGTGGTAAAGAGGAAATCGATATTGCAGCTGATATTGAGAGGCATTTGATCGAAAATTCCGTAAGAAATTATCAAAATTTAGTTGCAAAAACCTCGATTTCTGAGCTTATAAGTCAAATTGCAAGTCTTGATTTATTTATTACAGGTGATAGTGGGCCTATGCACTTAGCTGCAGCTTTTCAAGTTCCAACAGTAGCAATTTTTGGCCCTACTAACCATAAGGAGACTTCTCAATGGATGAATAAAAAAAGCATTATTATTAAGAAAGATTTAGAATGTCAGCCTTGTATGAAAAGAACTTGCCCTCTTTATCATCATAATTGTATGAAGCTTATTGACGCTTCAGAGGTTTTAAAGGCAGCTCAGTCTTTCAATTTAACTTCAAATGCCATATCTATTAAGTGACAAATTGTATGGCCAATAAAAATATGCATTTCTTGAATTCTTGGGACGTCATCTGAAGGAACTACGATATTAATATTACAGATAGAATTTAGATCACCACCATTTTTACCGCTAAAGCCAATAGCCTTACATCCAATTTTTTTAGCAAGTTTTATTGCGCTTACTACATTTTTACTAGTTCCCCCAGTACTAATCCCAATTAGTACGTCACCCTTATTAGCTAGGGCCTCCACCTGTCTATCGAATAAATGTAAATAGCCATAATCATTCCCAATAGCAGTTAATACAGAGCTGTCTGTAGTTAATGCAATTGCAGCCAATCCTCTTCGCTCTACTTTATATCTTCCAACTATTTCTGCAGCAATATGTTGCGAGTCTGCAGCACTCCCACCATTTCCAAATATTAATATCTTATTGCCATTTTTTAGACTATTAATGCATATCTTTGCAGCTTTTTCAATGGGACCAATAATTGACTCCATTGATACTTTACTAACTTTTAAATGTTCTCTAAATTCATTTTTAATTGTTGACTGCATATTATTTCCCTTTCTTAATCTTTAAAATAGTTTTAGTAGTACTTTTTCCATCAATAAATTCTACTAGTTTTAATTCTTTAACAATATCTTTGCCAACTACATCTTTATTTTTATAGTCTCCCCCTTTAACTAAGGTGTCAGGTTTGATAATACTAATTAAATCATAAGGCGTATCTTCTTCAAAAATAACTACGAAGTCAACTGCTTCAAGAGCGGCTAGTATATATGCTCTATCTACTTGGTTGTTGATAGGCCTGCTCGGACCCTTGAGATCTCTAACTGATTTATCTGAATTTAGTCCAAGAATTAAAATATCCCCAAAGCTTTTGGCAGTCTCTAAATATCTAACATGACCAGCATGCAGTAGATCAAAACATCCATTTGTAAATACAATTTTTTTCCCTTTATGTTTTAATTCTTCGCTTAAGGTTGAAATTTCATCAAATGATTTGATGTGCGCGTCACTGGAGGATTTATTTAGGCTTGATTCATATTCAATAATTTCGTTTAGAGTTGCTGAAGCGCTTCCAATTTTTCCAACAACAACCCCTGCAGCAAGATTTGCAAACTTAACTGCTGTATTAATATCATATTTACATGCCAAGGCAAAGCCAAGTGATGCAAGAACTGTGTCTCCAGCACCAGTGACATCATATACTTCTTTAGAAGAAGTCGGATGTATACTTAATTTATCATCAAAAATCGCTATACCATGCTCGCTTAATGTAATAAGTGACACGCCTAACTTATACTCTGACTTAAGTTGGACTAATGCACTAGTTAAGCTTAAATCATTTTTAATATCAATATTTGTTGCATCACTCGCTTCTTTTTTATTAGGAGTAAGTAAGTAAGCACCTTTATATTTTGAGAAGTCTTTTCCTTTAGGATCAACAAGAACCTTTATGTTGTGTCTATTAGCAATATCAATTAAAGAGCATGTTAAGTTATTAGTTAAAACACCTTTTCCATAGTCTGAAAGTAGGATGATTTCATAGTTTTCAATATTTTTTTTAACGGTTTCTAAAATAATATTTTGTGATTTGATGCTTATTTCATCTGTACTTTCTCGATCAAAACGAATAACTTGCTGATGCGATGAAATGATTCTGCTTTTTTTTGAAGTAACTCGATTATTTTGTGTAACTAGATATCTCGTACTTATATTAGTTTTTTTTATGAGCTGCTTTAGCTCTTTTGAAACTTCACAATTACCAATCACACTTATAATATCTACTTTTGAGCCTAATGCCTTTAGATTGCTAATAACATTTCCAGCGCCACCAAGTGATGCGCTTTCATTTTTGATATTAATTACTTGAACTGGCGCTTCCGGTGAAATTCGTTCTGAGCTCCCCCAAAGGTATTGATCAATCATCAAGTCTCCAATAACAAGGATTTTTGGAGTTTTTGTATATATATCAATCATGAGTTACTTTCACCATATAAGCGTCTAATTTCAGGAATATAAGCTCTAATGCCATTTTCTAAAGAAAACATCGGTTCAAAATCAAAATATTTTTTAGATAATGAAATTTCTGCTTGAGTATCCATTTGATATTCATCATGTGGGTTGGGAAAGTAATCTGTACTAAAGTTAGTACCTAATTCTTTTTGTAAAATATCAGCAATGTTTTGAAAACTTCTAGAAACCCCTGTACCAACATTATAGATTCCATTTTGAGAAGAATTACATGCTTTAACATTAGCTTGAATAACATCTTCAATGTAAATAAAATCACGTGATATTTGTTTAGAATTTTTAAATAAACGAGGTGATTTTCCATCTAGAATTTGGTGCCCAAGTTGAATCACCATTGAAGATGTTTTAGCTTTGAAATATTCTTTTGGACCATAAACGTTAAAAAACCTTAGTCCAATTATTCTTAAGTTTGGATTATTTTTAGAATAACGAATTGCAATTTGATCCATAAGGTACTTACTAAATCCATAGGGATTTTCAGGACTTTCTTTACCTACAGTTTGGGGGGAAGGTAGAGAGCCATATGTTGCAGCTGAACTTGCATAAACCATTACAGATTTATTATTTTTTGCTATTTCTAGTAAATCATAAAAAGAATTGACGTTTGTTTTCATGACGATTTCTTGATCATAAGCTCTCGTATCAGAAATTGCAGCATGATGAAATATATAATCAAACTTATGTCTACTTAAACGTAACAAATCATCTTTATTGTTGATGTTCCCACAAATTATCTCACCATTAAAGCCAATTAAGTTTTTATAATGACCTAGACTTTGAAGATTTCCATTCTTAAGAGGCTCTTCATTTCTAAAGCAATCAAAAACAACTATATGAGAATCAGGATAATTTTTTTGAAAATAAAATGCTAAATTACTCCCTATAAAGCCAGCACCACCAGTTATTAAGATAGTTTTATTATTAAAACTTAAATTGCTATACAGCATAATGTTTATTTAAATAATTATTTATTATTACAGATTTTAATATAAATCGGGTTTAAGAGTTTGTAGTTCATTACTTAGACTAAAGCTAATTTATGTATAATTTAATTCAGTTCTTACATTAAGTTAAATAATTTATGAAATTAGAACTTTTTTCATGAGAAAAATTGTTCTTTTTTTTATTATCACTTAGAAAAATATGATTGAAATTATAGGAAGTTTTATATGACAATCATGGTTACTGGCGGAGCTGGCTTTATAGGGAGTAATTTTGTTCTTGACTGGCTTTCAAAAAATGATGAGCAGGTTATTAACGTGGATAAGCTTACATATGCTGGTAATCTTCAAAATCTTAAAGTCTTAAAGGGCAATCTAAACCATATTTTTGTCAAAGAAGACATCTTAAATAAGCAAAAAATTACCGAATTAATCAATGATTACAATCCTCGTTATATTATAAATTTTGCTGCAGAATCCCATGTAGACAGATCTATTCATTCGCCTGATCAGTTCATTCAAACTAATATTGTTGGAACTTATGCCCTTTTAGAGTCAATACGCAGTTTTTATGATGTAATGTCTAACAAGGAAAAAAATGTTTTCCGTTTTCTTCATGTTTCAACTGACGAAGTATATGGTTCTTTAGATGCAAGTGATGCTGCTTTTACTGAAGAGAGTAGGTACGAACCTAATAGTCCTTATTCAGCTAGTAAGGCAGCTTCAGATCATTTGGTTAGATCGTATCATAAAACTTATGGTATTCCAGTTTTAACAACCAACTGCTCTAATAATTATGGTCCTTATCAATTTCCTGAAAAACTTATTCCATTAGTTTTGCATAATGCATTATGTGGTAAAGAAATTCCTATTTATGGAGACGGAAAGCAGATTAGAGACTGGTTATTTGTTAATGATCACTGTAATGCTATTAATGCTGTTTTAAAAGCTGGTGAAGTTGGCCAAATTTATAATGTTGGCGGCCTAAATGAAAAAACAAATATAGAAATAGTTAATCTTTTATGTGAAATTTTAGATGACACAACCCCCAAATCAAATGGGACATCATACAAAACCCAGATTACTTATGTGAAAGATCGAGCTGGACATGATAAACGGTATGCTGTTGATGCTTCAAAAATTGAAAAAGATCTCAATTGGCGCCCAACTGAAACTTTTGAAACAGGTATTAAAAAAACTGTTAGGTGGTACCTTGATAATCAAGATTGGGTGAAAAATGTAACTAGTGGCGATTATCTAAATTGGGTAGAAAGGAACTATTCATGAAGTTACTTTTATTTGGTGCTAATGGTCAAGTTGGCTGGAAACTTCAGCAATCTCTTGCTCCACTTGGAGAGTTAAAAGTTTTTGATAGAAGTAATGCTAACTTTAACAATCTTCATCAGCTTCAAAATATTATTAGGAGTTTTATTCCAGACATAATTATTAACGCTGCAGCATATACTGATGTTGATAGAGCAGAATCCGATAAAGATCAATCTTTTCAAATAAATACTACTGCTGTAGAATTATTAGCAAATGAAGCTAAACGCCTTAATGCCTGGTTAATTCATTACTCAACTGATTATGTTTTTGATGGGACAAAGCTAGCCCCATATGCAGAAGATGATAAAACCAATCCACAAACTGTTTATGGAAAAAGTAAACTTGAGGGAGAGGAAGTAATTATTAAAAGTCAATGTAATCATCTTATTTTTCGAACTAGTTGGCTTTACTCGATAAGAGGTAAGAATTTTTTAAAAACCATTATTCGTTTAGCTAAAGAAAAAAATGAATTAAGAGTTGTGAGTGATCAGATTGGTACGCCAACATCTGCTGAGCTTGTTGCAAATATTTCAGCATTATGTATCTATAAGATAATTCAAAATAAATTAGAATCAAAGAAGATTTCAGGCATTTATCATCTTACTGCTTCAGGATCTGCTAGTTGGTATGTTTTTGCAAAGCATTTTTTAAATGAAGCTGAGCGCCTTGGAGAAGTATTTCTTGTAAAATCTTCTGAATTAATAGAAATAAATTCATCAGAGCTTATTCTGCCAGCTACACGACCATTAAACTCTGTTTTGAGCTCAAGAAAACTGTGTAAAAATTTTAATCTCATTCTTCCTTCATGGGAGAATCTCGCAGATAGAATAATTAATGAAATTTATTTACGGAAATTATAATGGAAAGAAAAGGAATTATTTTAGCAGGCGGCTCAGGTACAAGGCTTTATCCAGTTACTCAGGTAATTTCCAAACAATTATTGCCTGTATTTGACAAACCAATGATCTATTATCCTTTGTCAACTCTTATGCTCGCAGGCATTAGGGAGGTCTTAATAATATCAACTCCAGACGATACGCCTTTATTTGAAAAACTTTTAGGTGATGGCTCTAAATGGGGGTTAACAATTTCTTATGCAATTCAGTCTTCACCAAATGGACTTGCTGAAGCATTTATCATTGGTGAATCTTTTCTTGATGGTGCTCCATCTGCCCTAGTTCTTGGCGATAATATTTTTCATGGATATGCATTTGAAAAAATTCTTGAATCTGTCGATAAACGTAAAGAAGGTGCTACTATTTTTGCATACCATGTAAATGACCCTGAACGCTATGGAGTTGTTGAGTTTGATGATAATCATATGGCTATCAATTTGGAGGAAAAACCTATCAGTCCTAAATCAAACTTTGCTATTCCAGGACTATACTTTTATGATAATAAAGTAGTGGAGTATGCAAAAAAAATTAAACCATCTGAGCGAGGAGAACTCGAAATTACAGACCTTAATCAAATGTACTTAGAAGATCATAATTTAGCTGTAGAAATAATGGGTAGAGGCTATGCTTGGTTGGATACTGGAACTCACGAGAGTTTACTAGAAGCGCAACAATTTATTCAAACTATCGAGCATAGACAAGGTTTAAAGATATCATGCCCTGAAGAAATAGCTTTCTATAAGAATTGGATCTCATTGAGCCAACTTGAAAAGCTTGCGATACCAATGAGTAAGAATAGCTATGGTGAATATTTATATAGAGTTATAAGGGAATCATCTTAAAATGATTGTTAAAAGCTTATCTATTGCAGATATTCTATTAGTCGAACCGAAGATTTTTGAGGATGATCGTGGATTTTTTTTTGAAAGCTTTAATCAAGTGGATTTTGAAAAAGTAACTAATTTAACTCCCCTTTTTGTTCAAGAGAATCATTCCAGTTCAAAAAAATCAGTCCTGAGAGGCTTACACTACCAACTTCCTCCCTTTGCACAAGATAAGCTTATTAGAGTGTCACAAGGAGAAATTTTTGATATTGCAGTAGATATTAGACAAAATTCACCAACATTTGGAAGTCATGTTGGTGAGTTGTTGTCCTCAGCAAATAAAAAACAACTCTGGATTCCCAAAGGATTTGCACATGGTTTCGTTGTGCTTTCTGAAGTTGCAGAGGTAATTTACAAAACTACTGAATATTATGTTCCTGAATCTCAAAGATCTATTCTCTGGGACGATCCTGAGTTAAATATTGATTGGAATCTTGGCGAGTTGTTACCAATTTTGTCAGATAAAGATAAAGAAGGATTTTTGTTAAGTGATTCAGAAATTTTTTGATTATGTTTTTTCTTAAAAATTATTACAATATTATATGAATCTTAAAGAAAAAATATCAATTTTATTTATAAAGCGTGAATATTATATTCTTATACTTTTGTTTCTAGGCATCATTATTATGGGGCTTTTAGAGGTCGTTGGAGTAACAACAGTAGTTCCATTCATTGCTGTTGTTTCTTCTCCTGAGCTAATTCATGAAAATATTTACCTATCAAAAATTTATAAGTTTTTTGATTTTCAGACTGATAAAGACTTTATAGTTTTTACTGGAGTTTGTGTAATTATAGTTTTATTTATAACTAATTGCTATTTAGCATTTATGACTTGGGTCATGACCTATTATACAAATATGCAACATCATCGCGTTGCAGTCCGCCTTCTTGAGCATTATTTAAAACAACCATATGCTTTTTTTTTAGAGAGAAACTCTTCTGAACTAGAAAAAAATATTCTAGTTGAGACTGGACGTGCCACTGTTGGTGTTGTGATGAATTCTTTACAGGTGTTGTCAAAAATAGTTTCTGCAATTTTTTTGCTATCAGTGCTTTTATATATAAATTATCAAATCGCCCTTGTTGTAATAGGAGCTTTAGGGGGGTCGTATATATTAGTTTACATCCTAATTAGAAAAAAGATATCTAATATTGGATTAAGTTCAGTAGAAGAAAATTTTAAATTATATAAAACTGCTGATGAAGCTATATCTGGAATTAAAGACATAAAATTGCATGGAAGTTATAAGAGATTTATAAGCCAATTCTTCTACCCTTCAAAAGTACTAGCAAAATATGGGTCTCAATCTAATTTGTTTGCAACTCTTCCAAGATTTCTTTTGGAAGTAGTTGCTTTTGGCGGAATTATTTCAATTGTTATTTGGCTGGTCTCATCAACTGATACTTCTGATACTTCAAGTATTCTCCCTATTCTCTCATTATATGTAATGACAGGCTATCGCTTGATGCCTGCTCTTCAGCAAATATTTTCTGGGGTAACAAAAATTAGATATAACCTTCCAGCATTTGAATCTATATTAAAAGAATTTTCAATTATAAGTAATAATAAAGTGACGTTGATTAACGATAATCCTTTGGAATTTAAAAAACAATTTTGTATGAAAGACTTATCGTTTTCTTATGAAAATACTTTTGAAAAGACGTTAAATAATATAAATATAAATATTGAGTTTAATTCATCAGTAGCAATAGTTGGCTCGACTGGGTCAGGAAAGACTACTTTAATAGATATTCTATTGGGATTGCTATTCTCTCAAGATGGAAAGATTTTAGTTGATGGTGTTGAAATTAATAATCATAATATTTCTTCTTGGCAGGCAAATATTGGATATGTTCCTCAATCTATTTATCTAATTGACGATACAATTGAAGAAAATATTGCTTTTGCTAATCTAGGTGATGCAACGAGTGTCGAACAAGTAATAAAAGCTGCAAAACTTGCAAATTTACATGAATTTATAATGAGTCTGCCAGAACAATATAAAACTATTGTAGGGGAGCGTGGAGTTCGTTTGAGTGGTGGTCAATGCCAACGAATTGGAATAGCGCGAGCTCTTTATAATGATCCTCAGGTTCTAGTATTAGATGAAGCTACAAGCTCACTTGATGGAGTAACTGAAAATGCTATTATGGACGCTATTAAAAACTTATCACATAAAAAAACAATAATTATGATAGCTCATCGACTTTCTACAATTCAAGAGTGTGACAATATATATTTAATGAGTAGTGGAAAAATTATAGATAGTGGAAATTATGAAGATTTACTTCATAATAAAGAATTTCAAAAAATGGCAAGAATGCCATAGTGTAATTTGATTTTTATTTAATTAACTAATACATAAAGGTAAAGTATGAAAATAATGGTTACAGGTGATCGAGGATATATCGGTTCAGTCTTAGTTTCAATGCTCCATGCTAAAAAATATATTGTTGTTGGGTATGATTCAGGTTTTTTTTCAGAGAATCTACTTGAAGATTTTGATCAGAACTATTTAAAAATAACAAAAGATATTCGTGATATTTCTCATAAAGATCTGGAAGGTATAGATGGAATAATTCATTTAGCCGGACTATCAAATGATCCCCTTGGTGAGTTTTCACCTAAATTAACTGAAGAAATTAACTATCATGCAACAATGCGTTTGGCTGAAATGGCAAAGACTGTTGGCGTGTCACGTTTTGTTTATGCTTCTTCTCAAAGTATGTATGGAGTCTCAAAAACAGATTATGAGTTAGATGAAGACGATAGTGAGAAAGACCCTGTAACAGCTTATGCAGTTGCTAAGTGGAAAGCAGAACAAGCATTACATAAATTTGCTACAGAAGACTTTACTATAACAAGCTTTAGGCCTTCAACTGTTTTTGGTGCAAGTCCAAGATTAAGATGCGACATAGTTTTCAATAATCTTGTGGCATGTGCCTATACTACTGGAAAAATCGAAATTATGAGTGATGGAACACCTTGGCGTCCAATAGTTCATATTAAAGATGTTTGTTCAGCTTTTATCGCTGGAATTGAGGCACCTAAAGATTTAGTTTCTCGAAGAGCGTTTAATGTTGGAATACCCAATGGCAACTTTACAGTAAGAGAGATTGCTGAAGCTGCACAAAATGCTGTTCCAGGAAGTGAGTTAATTTTCACTGGTGAGCATACAGATCCAAGAACTTATAGGGTAAGTTTTGATAGAATACTTTCTGAGTTAAAAGATTTTTATAGTCCAGAATGGAATCTTGAACGTGGGGGAAGAGAGTTGGTTAATTATTTTGATCGCATTGGCTTTTCAGAAGAGCAATTTAGAGGAAGTGAAACAATTAGATTAAAACAATTAAAATATTTACATCAAAATAATTTTTTAGATGAAACATTTAGAGTTATAGATAATAATTAATATAAGGGAAAGATGTGAGTAATATTTTTAAAACAATAAATTCTTGCAGGGCTTGCAGCTCTCATGAGATTTCAGAAGTAATGGATTTAGGTATGCAACCACCTGCTAATAGTTTATATAAAACAGATAAGCCATCTTCTGTCCCATTAAGATTAATGTATTGTGAAATATGTTCTACAGTTCAATTGGGAGAGGATGTTGATCCTGTATACCTCTTTAGTGAATATCTTTGGATAACAGGAACTTCTGAAACTGCACTTAACTATAGCCAAGATTTTTCTAAAAAGGCCTTAAGTCATTTTCATGACAATGATGCTCAGCTTTTTGTAGTTGAAGTAGCGAGTAATGATGGGACTTTTCTTCAGCAGTTTCAAAAAGAAGGTTGTAAGGTTTTAGGCGTTGATCCTGCAATTAATATTGCTGAAATTGCTGCAAAAAAAGGCATACCAACTAAAGCAGATTTTTTCACCAAAGAGTTAGCAGAAAGCTTACTAATTAAGGATGGATTTGCAGATCTTATATATGCAAGAAATGTGATACCACATGTTAAAGAAATTCATTCTGTTATTTCTGGAATAGAAACTCTTTTATCTTCAAGTGGGGTTGGTGTTATTGAATTTCATAATGCTGGATTGTTAATTCAAGAGCTTCATTATGATTATATCTACCATGAACACCTTTTTTATTACACATTAACTACTATTGAATCTCTTTTGAAAATCCATAATTTATATATTTTTGATGTTTCGACAAGTCCAATTAGTGGTGGTTCATGGGTAGTACATTTTTCGAAAAAAATTAGAGAAAAAACTAATAAATTAATAGCTGCTCAAAATAATGAAATTGAAGTTCAGTATAACAAAAAAGAATCTTGGATTAATTTTTCAAAAAATGCAAAAAAACATTCTGATGAATTAATAGATTTAGTTCTTCATCAGGTAGATACTCATGGGAGAATTGTTGCATATGGTGCATCAGCTAGAAGCTCTACATTATTAAATTATTGTGGAATTAGCTCTAAACATATTTCAGTAGTAATTGACAAGAATCCGTTAAAACATGGATTATTAACCGCTGGCTCAAATATCCCAATTGTTTCTTATCAAGATGGCTTGAGACATATCCAAGACTCAAAAATCATTCTTTTACTAGCTTGGAACTTTAAGGATGAAATTATTAAAGAACTAAGATTATCTGGGTATAAAGGAAAATTTATAATCCCTCTTCCTGGCAAACCATATATTTTATGAAATTTACAAAACAAAAGATTCAAGGATTATATCTAATAAAGCCCATTCCTCATGAAGATAAGAGGGGTATTTTTCATAGAAGTTTTTGTGAAAATGAACTTTCAAACATTGGAATTAATTTTAGTGTTAAGCAAGGAAATATTTCCGAAAATTTTAAAAAACATACTCTTAGGGGTTTCCATTATCAAAAAACGCCTAGCAAAGAGGCTAAAATTATTTCCTGCGTTACTGGGTCCCTATACAATGTTGTGATTGATCTTAGACAAGAATCAAAAACTTATCATAAGTGGGTTGCTTTAAATATCTCTTCGGAAAAAAAAGAAAGCATACATGTACCATCAGGATGTGCAAATGCGTTTATGACTATGTCAGATAATACAATTGTTAATTATTATATGGGAGACTTTTTTAATCCAGATACATATTTTGGTATTCGTTATAATGATCCGATGTTTGCAATCAAATGGCCTAATGAACCAGCTTTGATATCAGATAAAGATCTTTATATTCCAGACTATATAGGCAAATAACTTGAGAGTTCTAATTACAGGCTCTTCTGGATTTATTGGATTGCCTCTATCTGAAAAATTATCTGAATTAGGATGTGAAGTTCTTGCATTATGTCGCTCATTGCCAAAGAATAAGCACCACTCAATTACCTGGCTTAAGGCTGACTTATCATCTCCTGATAGTTTTAAGGTTGAAATTCAATCTTTCCAGCCTCAAGTATTAATTCATTTAGCATGGCAAGATATTCCAGATTTTTCTTTTAAAAAATCGTTATTAAATCTGAATCAGTCATTAGATTTTTTATCTTTCATAACTGAAATTGAGAGTTGTAAGAAAATTTTAATTTCTGGTAGTTGTTGGGAATATGGCAAAACAGAAGGCGAATGTATCGTTACAGATGAAAGCATTTCAAAAGATTACTTTACTTTAGCTAAGAATTCTTTACGTTTATGGGTTGAAATGATTTCTAAGGATAAATCTATTAGCTTTGCTTGGTTTAGATTATTTTATGTCTATGGCCCTGGTCAAAGGAAAAATTCTTTGATTCCAACTATTCTAAGTAACTTTAAAGATGGTAAATTACCTGATATTAATTCACCTCATAATGCTAATGATTATATTTTTATTGATGATGTTGTTGATGCTTTTTGTATTGCAACAAATAATCATTTTCAATCTGGTATTTTTAATCTTGGAACTGGAAAATCTACTACTGCACTTGAGGTTTGTCGATATGCTGAAAAAATAGTTAATGGTTCATCAAGTTTTACTGAACAAATTAAAATACAGTCAGAGCCTATAGTATTAAGTACTAACTTTTGGGCAGAAATTAATTCTACGAAAGATCGTTTGAAATGGTCACCAAAAACCTCGCTTGCTGATGGTCTTCAAACAACATGGGATTATATTAAATCGACATGAAGAAGCCTCAACAAGCAGTAATTTTATGTGGTGGAATGGGAACAAGGTTACAGCCTTTCACAAAGATCATTCCAAAGCCAATGATTTTGTGCAATAAAAACCCTTTTCTTTGGTACATACTCCATCAACTAAATGAGCAAGGAATTACACGATTTGTTCTTCTTACAGGCTATTTGGATGAGAAGATTAAAAGTTATTTTGGAAATGGAAGTGCTTGGGGATGGCAGATTGAATATTCATATGGACCTGTAGAATGGGATACAGGAAAAAGAATATGGGAAGCTAAAGACTTATTTGATTCATGTTTTTTGCTTTTATATTCAGATAATTTTGTGATGTTTTCATTGGATAAGTTGATTGAAAGACATCAAAAAAATAATAGATCTTTAACTTTTATGGTTTCCCAAAAAAATCCAGGTAATGTAAGATTAGATACCTCTGGAATTGTTGATATGTATGACAATAATAGAGCCTCTAAATTACTTGATTATGTTGAGATTGGTTACATGATTGTTGAAAAACAAAAAACTATGAGTTTTTACGTCTCATCTGATTGCAGTTTTTCTGTAGTCCTTAAAAAAATGAGTAAGCAAAAAGAGTTAGGCTCATATATTCAGAATGATAGTTATTATAGTATTTCAGATCCAAAACGCTGGAAGATAGCAGAAGAATATCTTAAGCCAAAGAAAATAATATTAATTGATCGTGATGGTGTTATAAACCATAAAGCACCCAGGGGTGAATATATTTCAAAATGTGAGGACTTTAATTTAATTAAAGAAACATATGATGCAATGAAGTATTTGGCTAAAGAAGGCTTTAAGTTTATTGTAATAACTAATCAGGCTGGTGTAGCAAGAGGTATGGTTAAACCTGGTGAGTTAAGGCGTATTCATAAAAATATGATTAATGAGTTTAAAAAAGGAGACGTTGAAATTTTAGATGTTTATGTTTGTGAGCATCACTGGGATCAAGGATGTTTTTGCAGAAAGCCGAGTCCTGGCATGTTGCTGCAAGCTAGTAAGGATCATTTATTTAGACTCGACCAAACAGTCTTTATTGGAGATGATTCAAGAGATTGTCAAGCTGCAGAAAATGCTGGATGCAGGTCAATCTTTATCGGAAAAGTAGATGAGTTGAAAGGTTTAGAAAGAAAAGAACTGCCTATCTATTCATCAACTTCATTTTCAGGTGTTATTGATGAGATAATTGCTTTTTTTTCATCTTTGCCAAACTTTAAAATTACATGATTATTACACGTACTCCATTTAGAATTAGCTTTGTTGGTGGTGGATCAGATCTTCGCTCATTTTATTGTAAAGAGGATGGGCAGGTCTTAAGTACATCTATAGATAAGTATATTTATGTTGTTGTGAAGCGACAAATTGGAATTGTTGAGTATAAATATAGAATTAACTGGAGTCAGGTAGAGTTTAAAAATAGTATTGATGATATAGAGCATCCAATTGTTCGAGAGGCATTGAGATTGATGCAAATTGATTTTCCAGTTGAAATTACAACATTTGCAGATATTCCTGCAGGGACTGGCTTGGGCTCATCTAGTTCTTTCACTGTGGGCTTAATGCATGCTTTACATGCCTTAAAAAATCAATCAGTAACAAAATACAACCTAGCAAGTTCTTCAGCTCAAATTGAAATTGATATTCTAAAGCGAACAATGGGGAAGCAAGATCATTTTGCTGCAGCATATGGTGGTTTAAATACCATCACATTTAAAGCTGATGAAACCGTTGATTTAGAGCCTGTCTTGTATTCTTCTAAAGTAAGAATTGAACTAGAACAAAATCTTCTTATGTTTTATACCTCAGTTAAGCGAAATGCCAGCGATATTTTAAAAAAACAAAATGTAGAAACTACTAGTAAAAGAAAAGATTTACGCGAAATGAAAAAACTTGTGAATCCTTTGAGAGAAATTATTTCTTCTGGTAGAAATTTAAGCCAAATTGGTGAAATTCTTCACGAAAATTGGCTTTTAAAACAAAGTCTTACCGATATTACATCTTCAACTGAAATTGATGAATATTACTCTAAGGCTTTAAAAGCAGGGGCAATAGGTGGAAAATTATTAGGCGCTGGTGGAGGAGGATTCCTTCTTTTTTATGTTGAACCTAATAAGCATTTATCAGTTATTAAGGCTTTAAAAAACCTTTTCCATTTAAAAATTAATTTTGATACTAGTGGGTCAAGAATTACTTATTATGATCAATCATCTGACTAGGGAAAAATAATGAAAAAAGTTTTAATAATTGGAAACCAAGGTTATTTAGGGTCAATTTTGACTGACTATCTTCAAGATAGGGGTTATTTCTGTGTTGGCGCAGATATTGGTTTTTTTAAAAATGGCAATCTTTATCCTAATCAAAAAGTTCCAATGATAAATAAAGAGGCACGTACAATTTCTGAGAAAGATATTGATGGTTTTGACTCAGTATTAATGCTTGCAGGTATTTCTAATGATCCTTTTGGAAATCTTAGCTATGAGCAAGTATATGATCCAACACGTATTTATGCGATCAAGATTGCTAAAATATGCAAGAAATTAGGAGTGCGCTATATTTTTCCTTCTAGTTGTTCAGTATATGGAGATGGGGCAGATGGAAGTGAGCTTAATGAGGATTCGCCAACAAACCCATTAACTCCTTACTCGTTAAATAAGCTACAAATTGAACAAGATTTATCAGATCTTTCTGATGAGAATTTTTCTCCAATTGCTTTAAGATTTGGGACAGTCTTTGGTTGCTCCCCCAGAATCAGATTTGACGTAGTTATTAATATGTTGTGTGGGATGGCGGTTTCAGAAAAACAAGTGGTACTTAATTCAAATGGAGAAGCATGGCGTCCACATGTATATATAGATGATGTCTGTGAGTCTTTTAGATGCAGTATTGATTGGTCTTATAATGGAAAAAAGCTAATGATATTAAATGTTGGAAGAAATGATGGTAATTATAAAGTTATCAATATAGCAAAATTAATTGAGTCAGAAGTTGATAATTGCAAACTTAGTTTTTTAAGTCAATCATCTGAAGGAGGTTTAAGCTCACTAGTTGCTGACCGCAAAATTCAAGATGGAGTTGACAAGAGAACCTATAGAGTTTCATTTGACAAGATTCACGAAGTTCTTCCTGGGTTCAAGGCAAAATCGACTGTAGAAGAAGGAATTAAAAAACTAATTAACGATTTAGTTAGAATGAAATTAAACAAAGACAAATTTAAACAACGTGATTTTTATAGATTACAACATATTGATTTTTTACATCAAACAGGGCTAATTAATGATGAACTTTATTTTAAATAGACTCATTTTATGATGGATTTTAATAATAATATTACTATTGATTCTGATAGATTGTCTTTACAAGTATTTAGCTTAAAGGATATTACAGCTAAATATATAAAATCGCTAAATAATAAAGAAATTATGCGTTTTACTGAGGCAAGACATCGAGCATGGGATGAAAATGAAATTCAAAAATTTGTTATAAGTGCAGCTAAAAATGTTGAATCTATATTATTTGGTGTGTTTTTAAAAAAGGACAATAGGCATATAGGAAATATAAGATTATTTAATTTCCATAAAATACATTTAAGAGCAGAACTTTCATTTCTTTTTTATGATAAAGATGAGTGGGGGAAAGGGTATGCAACAGAAGCTATAAGAGCTATCTTATCATATTCATTCGAAGATATAGGCTTGCATCGTGTTTATGCTGATTATTATGAGCCAAATTTAGCTTCTGCAAAAGTATTTAGTAAACTAGGCTTTGAGATTGAGGGTGTTTATAAAAAGCATTTCTGGTTTGAGGGTAGGTTTGTAGATTCAATACGGGTAGCTAAATTAAAGGATGATTGTTGATGAAAAATATACCATCAGCAGGGCCATCTATTACGCAAGCTGAAATTAATCTTGTTACAGAAGCAATTAAAGATGGTTGGGGTGATAAGATGAGTTTTTATATCGATCAATTTATTGATGAATTCTCTGCCTATGTTGGTGTGAAATACACTTTGCCAACTGCCCACTGTACCGATGCAATCCATCTTTCAATGCTTGCACTAGATATTAGTATTGGCGATGAGGTTATTGTTCCAGATTTAACATGGGTTGCTTCAGCATCTCCAATAATTCACGTTGGTGCAATACCTGTTTTTGCTGATATCGATCCAATTAATTGGTGTATTACTGCAAAATCAATAGAAAGATGTATTACTGCAAAAACAAAAGCAGTTGTAATAGTTGATTTGTTAGGAAATATGCCAGAATGGCAAGAAATTTTAGAATTATGTCAAAGAAAGGGTATTAGAATAATAGAGGATGCTGCAGAAGGATTAGGAGCTGCATACAATGGAAAGCAGGCTGGATCTTTTGGTGAAATTAGCCTATTTAGTTTTAGTCCAACTAAGTTAATTATGTCTGGTCAGGGAGGGGCTTTTTGTACTAATGACCATTTACTTTATAAAAAAGCTAAGCTTTACTCTCATCATGGTATTGACAAAGAATTAACTGGTAAATACTATTGGTCAAATGTTGCAGGCTATAACTATAATTGGACAAATATACAAGCTTCATTGGCATTGGCTCAATTGAGAAGAATTGATGAACTGATTGCATATAAACAATGGTTATTTCAAGAGTATAAAAAACACTTAGGCTTTATAGATGGGATTAAACTTAATACTTCCTATAAAACTGTCGAGCCCATCAAGTGGATTAGCGTAGCAGTTCTTGACCCTAGTTATGGGCTTGATAAGGAAAAGTTAATCGAGATGTTTGGTGAATATAACATTGATATGCGTCCTATGTTCTACCCTCTAAGTGCAATGCCTCCGTTTCAAAGTTATATCAAAGATAAAAATATGTCAGATATTAACCCAATTACCTATAATTTATCTAAATATGCTATCTGCCTTCCAAATGGAAATAATTTAAATTCTGAGGATATTGAGAGAATTTGTAATGCCTTTAAGAGTATTTTAAAAGTTTAGTAATTAATGAATATAATGTGGATGGGTACGGAGCTTTTTAATGGTTGTTTTGGTAAATCTTTTACTCAAAATGATGTTGATAGAATTATCAGCTGCGCTAATAAGATGTATACTGCAGAGTGCTACAAGGTTGATGAGATCGTTATTGGATCAAAAAATATTACACAATTAGAAGAAAATAATAGTGTGATTAATCGCTTATGAGTGAAGAAATTACCATTATCATTCCTTCTCATAACAGACATCATGTTTTGAATCGAGCGATTGAGTACTACGCTAAATTAAATTTTTTGGTTTTGATAGTTGATTCCAGTAAGGAATCTCTTAATATAAAGTTACCGAAAAATATCAAATATATATATTTACCTGGTTCTTTTTTTTCAAACAAAATTCACTATGGACTTGAGATGGCTTCTACGCCATTTGCTTGCTTATGCGCAGATGATGATTTTTTATCTGAAAGTGGTTTACATGTTGGAAAAGAGTTTCTACAAAAAAATTTGGATTTTGTTTCTGTTCAAGGAAACTATATACAATTTAATCCGTCTAATCCTATTGAGCTATATAGTGCCCTTTATAAAAAAATGAATGATTACAACAATGATTCAGAGTTGACTGAAACGCGAGTTATGAATGCTTTTGAAATTCCTCATATTTTTGCCTTGCATCGTATAAATGCGCTCAAGAGCGCCCTTAATATTTCATTCGACATACCTCTGGTCACAGTTGTGGAGAGGTCCATAGCATTAGTCACAATGTGCTATGGAAAGCATAAAGTTCTGCCGGTTTTTTGGTCTGCCAGAGATGTTATCCGATATTCAAATTATAATGATGAAGAAGGAGGTACCTATAAGAATAATAATTTAACTCAAGAAGCTGATAATAAATTGAATATAGTTATCAAAAACTGGAAAGATTTCCTTAATACTAACTATGGAAAAAAGCTGAAAAAAAATTATATTAAGGAAGTTTTTGATTTAATTGATGATTCTATTGATATAGGTGAATTATTTGATCATGCAAATTTCCAATTGCAGGATTCAGTAAGTACCCCTTTGTTAACTAAAATAAAAAAAATATTAAAAGATTTATTACCATTATCAATTGTAAAAAAAATTCAATCGAATAATATTAATAAAGAAAAATCTAGACTTAGTAATCTTCCAGGCTATCCATGGAGTGATAGTGTTGCTATGCATGATTGGAAAATAATTACTCAAGTAATTGAAAATAATAAAGAATTAATTAAGAAAGAGACCTTATGAATATTTCAATTATGATTCCTACAAAAAATAGACCAAATTTTATACTTCGACTCTTAGAATATTATTCAAAGTCAGAATTTAAAGGCTATATTTTGATTGGTGACGCTAGTGACAAGCATTTATTTATTGAGACTAAAAATAATATCCTAAAGTATAAAAATCGATTAAAAATACAGCATTTTTATGAGCCTGATTTATTGACTGATGAAACTAATTCTTTTTTATCTAAACATGTAAAAACTGACTTTTGTGCTTATGTTGCTGATGACGATATTATTTTAGTATCATCTCTTATAGATTGCATTAATTTTCTTATTCAGAATCCAGAATATTCTGCAGTTCATGGCCTAGCATTTTTAATGTCAATGGAAGATAGAGCAATGGTTTCAATTAGAGATTATAAAATGGTAACTAGTGTTAAGGATAATTCACTCGATAGAGTAGAGGATTTTTTTATTGAAATGTCTCAACTTAATATGTCTGTAATAAGAACAAATATAAATATTGATGCATTTGATGTAGTAAATAAATTGTCGAAATATTATGCTAATTATATATTTTGTGAATTAGTCCATGGCGCAGTTGTTCTTGCAAGAGGTAAGATTGGTAAAATTAATAAGGCTTATCTTATTAGACAAGGACACAATGAGCAAAGCTTCAAAACTCTAGACATTTCTGAGTGGCAATCTCATGAGGGCTTTGCTAGTGCCTATCAAACGCTTAAATCCACAATTGGTAGTGAAATAATTTCAAAGGGAGATTGTGATGAAAATGATGTAAGTACTAGAACCTCAAATATTTTATCAAAATGGTTCAATAACTTACAAAGTGAAAATAATAAGAAGAAAGTTTCAACAAAAAAAGATTTAAGTTTTAAGTTAAGTGGATTTATAAAAAAATCTGCATTAATCAGCTCTATTTATAAAAAAATAAAATTTAATATAGAATTATCTAAGGCAGTCTCTAAGCAGGATATTCTTTCTAAAAATGATATTAGATTATTTATAGACCTGGTTGAAAAAAATAATTGTTGATTAAAGAAGATTTTAAAAACTACTTATAAAATACTATTATGTCTAATAAAAAATCAAAAATATTTGATAATCAGTCAAGTGACTTTATCAATTCATTGAAGCATCGAAGCAGAATTCAAAATATAAATGAAAGTGGAATGATTATTCTGAACTATGATCAATATAAGTATCCTTTTGCCAATGCTATGGTAAATTCGTTAATAAAGAGAGGATATATTGATAAAGATATTTCTTTAGATCAGCTTCATCAGTATTTATTGCATGAAGACATGAATGTAGATCAAAACCAAATTAATAATGTTATTAAATCTCTTTATGATGCTGATCTTGAGATGACTATTCTATATGGCCAGTTTATGTCAGATATTATAGTTCCTGCAATTGGTCAAAATTGCTTTATACAAAAAACACCAACAAATAGATTTAGCTTTCCTTTTTCAAAAGGGATGACAGATCGTGATTATCATAATGATATTATGCTTGGTCATCCACCTGAAGAAATTAATGTATGGATACCTTTTACTGATGCATCACAAAGTCGTTCATTTCAAATATTACCATTATCTTTCAGTTTAGAGTTGCTTGAAAGGTATCAATATAATTTGCCAGACCTTCATAATGCAATATGGAATGACGATAAGTTGTTTTATTTATTGCAAGAAAAAGCAAATTTTGTTGAACTAATGCCAGGCAAAGTATTGCTTTTTGATTCAAGATGTATACATGCTGCAATTATAAATAAATCAAAATATACAAGAGTAAGTATGGATGTTAGAGTGCTGCCTACTGAAGATTATGATAATTTACCTTTTGCATACATCGGGACAGGGAGAAGGCAGTCTCATTTTGTGCCAGGAGACTATTATAATGCTAATCCTGAGTTAATTAATATCTAATCTTATTTTGAAAAATAAATATAATTTACAAGGTAAAAAAATTTTTGTTGCTGGGCATCAAGGTATGCTTGGGTCGTCAATTTGTCGTAATTTAGAGAAAAAAAATGTTGAAGTGTTAGCCATTTCTCATGATAAGCTAGACTTAACAAGACAGTCAGATGTAGAAAATTGGGTTAAAGTTAATCGTCCTGATGCAATAATTGTTGCAGCTGCAAAAGTTGGTGGGATTTATGCAAACGATAATTATCCAGCTGAATTTATTTATCAAAACCTCGCAATTGAGCAGAATTTAATTCATGCTGCCCATTTAAATGGGGTAGAAAAATTAGTAATGTTGGGCTCTAGTTGCAGTTATCCAAAGATGGCTTCACAGCCAATCATTGAATCCTCATTAATGGATGGAAAGCCTGAGATAACAAATCAGTGGTACACAGTTGCCAAAATTGCAGGTATTAAGCTAAGCGAAGCATACAGAAAGCAATATAACCATGACTTTATCTCTATAATTCCAGCTAATTTATTTGGTCCAGGAGATAGTTTTGATCTGGTAAACAGCCATGTTATTCCAGGATTAATTAGAAGGCTACATGAATCTAAAATTACTAACAAGCCAAATGAAGTAATTTGGGGGTCGGGAATGCAAAAACGTGAGTTTATGTATGTAGATGATGCAAGTGATGCAATAATTTTTCTTATGGAGAATTATTCGGATAGTGAAGTTATTAATGTTGGAACTGGTGAAGAGATAACTATTAAGATGCTATCAGAAAAAATAGCGGGCATTGTTGATTATCAAGGCGAACTTATTTATGACACTACTAAGCCAGATGGTGCACCTCGTAAAATATTAGATGTATCTAGATTGCACGCAATGAACTGGTATCATACTTCTGGATTTAATAATGCGTTGAACTTAACTTATCAATGGTTTTGTAAAAACTCATTCTAAAAACTTAATTTCGAATATTAATATTATGACTAGAGCATTTATTACTGGTATTACTGGAATGGTAGGTTCTCATTTGACTGATTATCTGTTGGAAAATACAGATTGGGAGGTCTGGGGAATGTTGAGGTGGCGAAGCCCATTAGACAACATTGAGCATTTACTAGAGCATGTAAATAATAATAAAAGAATTCACTTAGTTTATGCTGATTTAAATGATCAGATATCTATGTTAAATGCTGTCGAAGAGGCCCAACCAGATTATGTTTTTCATCTGGCAGCTCAAAGTTACCCTAAGACAAGCTTTGAATCCCCATTAGATACATATAATACTAATATTATTGGTACAGCAAGGTTATTAGAGTCTTTACAGAGGCAGAAAAAAGACCCTTGGATTCATGTTTGTGCTTCATCTGAAGTTTTTGGACGTGTTTCTGCTGATAAACTTCCTATTAATGAAGAATGCTCATTCCACCCAGCCTCTCCTTATGCTATCTCTAAAGTAGGAACTGACTTGATTGGTCGTTATCATGCTGAAGCATTTAATCAAAAAGTTATTACTACCCGTATGTTCACTCATACTGGGCCTAGAAGAGGTGATGTTTTTGCTGAATCTAGTTTTGCTAAGCAGATTGCTATGATTGAAAAAGGATTAATTGATCCAGTTATTAAGGTTGGAAATTTAGATTCTTTAAGAACTTTTGCAGATGTTAGGGATGCGGTTAGAGCATATTACATGATGCTAACAATAGATCCTATAGCTGGAGAATACTATAATATTGGAGGCACTCACGTTTGTAAAGTGGGAGACATGCTAGAGACCCTTATAGGTATTTCTTCAGCTAAAAATATTCGTATTGAAGTTGATTCTAGTCGTTTAAGACCAATTGATGCAGACTTGCAGATACCTGATACCACAAAGTTTACTAAAAAGACAGGGTGGCAGCCAGAAATTGCTTTTGAAACTACAATGATTGATTTATTAAACTACTGGCGTAATAAAGTTGATAGTGGAACTAATTTTTTAGTACGTTAAGTGGAAAAAGTATGGCTAAGAATGTATTAAATGATAATGAGCTAGTCAAAAAATTATATCACGATATTTATCGTATACGATTTGTTGAAGAGGAAGTTATTAGACTTTATCCGTCAGATGTAATTAAGAGTCCTGTTCATCTTTCAATTGGCCAAGAGTCTATTTCTGTTGGAGTTTGCAACAGTTTGAATAAAAATGATACAGTTTTTGGAACATATCGAGGCCATGCTCTTTATCTTGCCAAAGGTGGAAGTCTTAATGCAATGATGGCTGAATTATTTGGAAAGATTGATGGTTGTTGCCAGGGTAAAGGAGGATCAATGCATCTGATTGATCCTTCAGTTAAAATGATGGGAACATCTGCTGTTGTTGCATCCTCAATTTCTGAGGCAGTAGGATATGCTTTAGGCATTAAATACAAAGGTGGTAATGAAGTTGTAGTATGTTTTTTTGGAGATGGAGCTACAGACCAAGGTGTCTTTCATGAAAGCCTTAACTTTGCATCACTCAAAAAATTACCAATCTTATTTGTTTGTGAGAATAATAACTTTGCCATTCATTCTCGTCTATCAGAGCGTTCGGCGCAGGAAAATCTATATAAGTTTGCAGAAGTTTATAATATCCCAACTCATGTCCTTAAAGATAGTGATATTTTTAAACTACATAACTTATCAAATACACTGGTTGATAAAATTCGTAATGGAAGTGGTCCCCACTTTATCGAGGCATATACTTATCGTTGGTTGGAGCATGTTGGTCCTCAAGAGGACTGGGGTCTTAATTATCGCTCTGAAGAAGAGATTCTTCAGTGGAAAATTGATGATCAGGTTAATCGTTTAAGAGAAATGATTAGCCCTATAGAAAGAAAAAATATTGATAAAAAAATTAAATATGAGGTTATTTCAGCTCTTAAGTTTGCAGAGCAAAGTCCTTTTCCTTCTGAAAAAGAGTTGTATAAAAATGTCTACAAGTAATAAAAATAGATTATTGACTTATAGTCAAGCAATATTAGAGGGCACTCAACAAGAGATGTTGAGAGATGATAATGTATTTGTTATGGGGCAAGGGGTTGATGACTTTAAAGGAACTGTAGGAACGACTATTGGTCTTCATGAAGAGTTTGGTGCTAAACGCTCTTTTGATGTTCCAGTTGCTGAAGAAGGTATGCTTGGAGTAGCTATTGGAGCAGCCTTGTCTGGATTAAGGCCAATTAATGTTCATATTCGATTCGATTTTATAATGGTTTGTATGAACCAATTAATTAATATGGCTGCAAAAAGTCATTATATGTTTGGAGGCTCGGTTAATGTTCCCCTAGTAATAAGAGGTGCAATTGGACGAAGTTGGGGGCAGGGTGCTCAGCATAGCCAGGCTTTTCATTCATACTTTATGCATATCCCTGGTTTAAAAGTTGTAGCACCTGCACTAGCAAGTGATGCTAAAGGAGCTATAATTTCTGCTATTAGAGATAATAATCCAGTTGTTTTTGTTGAACATCGTATGCTCTATAACCTGAAAGAGAGAGTTCCTGAAGAGTCATATATTAGTGAGATAGGTAAAGCTAGAGTTTTACAATCTGGACAAGATATTACAATTGTTGGAATAAGCCATATGGTTATTGAGTCCCTTAGGGCATACAAACACTTAAAAGAAAAAGGGATTAGCGCTGAAATTATTGATCCTATTTGGCTGAGTCCCTTAGATATTGATACTATTGCTAAGTCAGTTGAAAAAACTGGACGTTTATTAGTTGTTGATAATGCCTGGCTTAATTGTGGTGCAAGTGCAGAAATTGCTATGCAAGTAATTGAGCGATTGCAAGGATATAAAGATATTAAAGTTGAAAGAGCTGGGTATGCCGAAACACCTTGCCCTACTACAAAGTCTTTAGAAAATCTTTTCTATCCAAACTCCTCAACTATTGCTTCTCAAGCTTTCAATATGGTGAATCCAAATTCTGAGTCATGGATTCCTGTAGGTGAAGAAGCAGAAGAAATTGCTAAATTTAAAGGCCCATTTTAAAATTTCAATAATTAAACTAAATTATGAGTAATAAAAATAAAATTATAAATTCAATTAGAGAGAATGTAGAAGACTACTGGAGTGAATTCAATAAGATTGAGTTTGATCCATCCAACCCAAAAATTAATCTTCATGAGCCTACGTTTGGTCCAGATGAGGTAATGGCTATGGTTGAAGTTATGCTTTCTACAAGAGTAACAATGGGTCCTAAAGTATTAGGTTTTGAAAAAGAAATTTCTGAGTATTTTCAAGTGTCTGAGGCAATAACTAATAATTCTGGTTCCTCAGCTAATCTCCTTGCTATTGCTGCGCTAGTAAACCCCCTAACTAAGAACGGTCTTAAAGCCGGGGATGAGGTTATTGTGCCAGCACTTTCATGGTCTACAACTGTATGGCCTTTAATTCAGCATAACTTAATTCCAGTTTTTGTAGATATTGATCCTGATACTCTTAATATAGACCCCCATGCTATTAAGAAGGCTATTTCTGAAAAAACTAAGGCAGTAATGATTGTTCCAGTTTATGGTAATCCATGTGATATGGATTCAATTATGGAGATATGCAGTGATTATAATCTTCAATTAATAGAAGATAATTGTGAGTCTTTAGGTGCTTATTATGACGGCAGACTTCTTGGAAGTTTTGGACGTATCGGAACATATAGCACTTATTTTTCACATCATATTACAACTCTTGAGGGTGGAATCTGTACTACTAATGACTTTGAATTAGCAGAGTTAATAAGAATTATTCGTGCACATGGATGGGTGCGCGAAACTAAAAATCCACAAAAATATTATGAGCTTTTCCCAGAAATTGATAAAAAATTCCTATTTGTGAATATTGGTTATAATTTGAGATTAACTGAAGTTGGAGGCGCTATGGGTTCAGTTCAATTACCAAAGCTTAAGAGTTTTGTTAGAAGTCGAAGAAATTGCGCTCGAATTCTCCTTGAAGGATTATCAAAGCATAATTCAGTGCTGAGTTTTCAAAAAGAAACACCTAAGGGAGAGCATTCTTGGTTTGGATTTCCAATAATTGTTAAGTCGAATTCACCATTTAGTGCAAAACAGTTGAGAGACTATCTAGAGTCCAATGGTATAGAGACTAGACCTATAATTGCTGGTAATATTGCCACTCAACCGGCAGTTAAAATTTATCCTCATCGTGTTTCTGGAGACTTAAAAAATTCTAGTAATATAATGTTAAATGGACTTGCAGTAGCCTCTCATCAATCTTTAAGTGAAGAGGCATGTAGTCATATAATAGAAACAATTGATTTGTATGTTGCTTCATTTATATCTAAATGATTATTACAAAAACACCTTATCGTGTTTCTTTTTTTGGAGGAGGGACTGACTACCCAGGATGGTTTCAAGAACATGGGGGAGCTGTATTAGCAACTTCTATCAGTCATTATTGTTATATTCATGGACGGGTGTTACCACCTTTTTTTGAATATAAATATCGCGTTGTATGGTCAAAGATTGAGCAAATTAATAAATTAAATGATATTGAGCATCCAGTTATTCGAGAAGCTCTTAAATGGATGAAGTTTAAATTTGGTATGGAAATTCATCACAATGGTGATTTACCTGCACGCTCTGGATTAGGTTCTAGCTCTTCATTTTCTGTCGGTATGCTAAATATGCTTCATTCTCTAGATAGTAAATCTTTAACAAAAGCTGAGTTGGCTAAAGAAGCGATTTTTCTTGAGCAGTCAATATTGAATGAAACAGTTGGAATTCAAGATCAAATTATAACTTCTCATGGTGGACTAAATAAAGTTGAAATATTGTCTTCTGGTGAATATAAACTTAAACCTATTATTTTATCGAAGCAAAGAGCCACTATGTTTGAAGATAGAATTTTGCTTTTTTACACTGGTGTTTCTAGATTTGCTTCAGATATTGCTAAAAAACAAGTTTTAGCTATCCCAAAAAATAAAACAAATCTTCATGAAATGCAAAAATTAGTTGATATTGCTTCAGACATATTGAGTAATGAGGGTGATCTTGATGACTTTGGAAGGTTGTTAGATCAGACATGGCAGTTAAAAAAAGGGTTAGAGTCTTCTATTTCTGCAAATTTTGTAGATGATATTTATTCTAAAGCAATAAAGGCTGGAGCATTAGGAGGTAAATTATTAGGCGCTGGTGGTGGAGGCTTTATCATTTTTTATGCTACTCCAGATAATAAGCAATCAGTACTAAATGCCTTAAGTGAGTTATTAATTGTGCCTTTTAAAATTGACTATACTGGTTCTGAAGTAATGTATTCTCAGAGTCAAACTTATAGCCATTTATCTCAAGATAGGTCTCAAAATTTTCTTAGAAAAAATCTAGATGAAAAGTAAGATAAATCAAAAAATTTAATGACATTTTTTAAATAAGGATAAGTAAATGGGTTTTTATAATAATAAGAAAGTCTTAGTAACTGGAGGCACTGGTTTAATTGGACAGCCTTTAGTTCAAATGTTACTTGAACAAGGCGCTAAAGTTACTGTTGTCTCTTTAGATGATCCTTCACGTTGTCCAAAAGATGCTGTTTTTAAACAAGCTGATTTAAGAGACTTTAATCAATGTGTAAATGTTTGTAAAAACCAAGAAATAGTCTTTCAACTTGTTGGTATTAAAGGATCACCTAAAATGTGTGCTGAGAAACCAGCTAGTTTTTTTGTCCCAACGATTATGTTTAGTTTTAATATGATGGAGGCAGCGCGAAGAGCTAAAGTTGAGAAATATTTGTTTACCAGTTCTATTGGAGTTTATCAGCCAGCTGATATGTTCCGAGAAGATGATGTATGGAAAACGTTTCCATCACCTAACGATCGATTTGCTGGATGGGCAAAACGTATGGCAGAATTACAGGCAGAGGCTTATCAGATTGAATATGGCTGGGATCAGATTTCTATAGTTCGCCCAGCTAATGTTTATGGCCCATTTGATAATTTTGACCCTGAAAATGCAATGGTTATTCCATCTTTAATTAGAAGAGCTATGAGCGGAGAGTCTCCATTAACAGTATGGGGTGATGGCTCTCCAGTTAGAGATTTTATTCATGCTCGTGATGTTGCTAGAGGAATGATGATGGCTGTTGAGCAAGGTATTAGTACACCAATTAATCTAGGAAGTGGAGATGGTATTAAAATTCGTGAAATAGTTGATCAAATTGTTAATAATCTCACGGATACGAGAGAAGTATTATGGGATACCTCTAAGCCCAAAGGTGATGCTTTAAGATTAATGGATATGACTTTAGCTAAAAAATTAATCGGTTTTGAGACTGAAATTAGCTTGTCTGATGGAATCAAAGAGACGATGACTTGGTTTCAAGAAAATACTAAGGATATCGATAATCGGTATAATGTTTTTGTAGAAAAGGCTAGTTTATAGGTTTAATGAATTAAGCAATTGGTAACCATTTTTTAGTAGCTAATAGATGACTATATATTTTTGTGATTAAGCAAGCAGTAATTCTTGTTGGTGGTTTGGGAACTCGTCTAGGAGTTCTTACTAAGCATATTCCAAAACCAATGCTTAAAGTTAATGGTAAGCCGTTTGCTTTCTACCTAGTAAAAAAACTCAAAAGACAAGGCATAAAAAATATCATATTTTCTACTGGATATTATGCGGATCAGTTCGTTGATTATTTTGGTGATGGTTCTGATTTTGGCGTTAATATTGTTTGTATTGAAGAGCCTAACGCTTTAGGCACGGGTGGAGCCATTAAATTCTTAAAATCATACCTGGATGAAGAGTTCATAGTAATGAATGGTGATTCCTTATTTGATATTAATTATGTTGATCTTTATAGTTTATTAACTAAGGAGTCGAATTCTTTGGTTGCCATGGCTCTTAGAGCTACATCTTCCTCTTATCGTTATGGAGGAGTTATGTTTGATGGTATTTTAGTTACAGATTTCACAGAAAAAGACTGTCAAAATTCTTCGACGTATATAAATGGTGGAGTTTATGTTATGAAGAAAAAAACTTTAAATTTTCTGCCAAAAGGAGTATCTTCATTAGAAAAAGACTTATTTCCTTCTTTAGCTCTTAAAAGGAAATTACTAGGTAAATCTTTTACTGACTATTTTATAGATATTGGTATTCCAGAAGATTTCAAACGTATTCAAAGAGAATTACCTGAGCTGATAAAAAATCAACATATCATTTAATCTGTGTAAAATATTTTAGGTGGCTCAAGCCATTCTTAAACTTTGATTTTATTTTCTCATAAAAAGAAATCAATCTATTTTATTAAATTAATTCATGGAAATTAAATGAAAATTCTAGTATGTGGTGCCACTGGTTTTATTGGTCGAAATATCGCAGAATCTTTTGCAAATCGTGAGGGTTTTAAAGTTATTGGAGTCTTTAATAAGCGTCCAAAATATAATCATCCAAATCTTGAGTGGGTTAGTGCAGACTTAAATAAACCTGAAGATGTAAACAGAGTCTTAGAAGGAGTAGATGTAGTCATTCAAGCTGCAGCAACTACATCAGGTTCTAAGGATATAGTATCTCGACCATATATTCATGTCACAGATAATGCAGTAATGAATTCACTATTATTTAGAGCTGCTTATGAAAAGAAAGTCAAGCATGTAATCTTTTTTAGCTGTACAGTAATGTTACAGTCTAGTGATAAGCCTCAAACTGAAGATGATTATGACGCTAATACTGAGCTTCATCCTAGATACTTTGGGGTTGGCCAAACTAAGCTCTATTTAGAAAAGATGTGTGATTTTTATTCTCGAATTGGTGAAACTAAATTTACTGTTTTGCGCCATACTAATATTTATGGGCCATATGATAAGTTTGATTTAGAGCGTTCGCATGTATTTGGAGCCACTATTACTAAAGTTTTGTCTGCGACAGGGGATAAGATTTCAGTTTGGGGGACAGGAGAAGAGGAAAGAGATTTACTTTATATTGATGATTTGATTAATTTTGTTGATAATGCCATTAAAAACCAAAAATCTTTATATGGTTTATACAATGTTGGCTATGGAAGTGCAGTTTCAATAAAGGCTTTAGTTAAAAAAATCATCTCTATATCTGGTAAAAAATTAAAAATTGAGCATGATTTATCTCAACCAACTATCAAAACGTCTTTAAGTTTAAATTGTGAAAAGGCAAAAAATGAATTAGGATGGATCCCCAAAACTAGTCTTGATGATGGCATAGCTAAGACTATTTCCTGGTGGAAAAAAAATATTGATAATCTCAATTAAAAACAGTTTTTGGAGTAGAAATGAACCATAAAAATATTCTTGTTACAGGTGCTGATGGCTTTATTGGTTCTCATCTTGTTGAAATGCTCGTCTCTAAAGGGTATCAAGTTAGTGCTCTTTCTCAATATAATTCATTTAATAATTGGGGTTGGCTTGAAGACGTAAATTGTCAAGATAAGATAAAAATACTTAGTGGTGATATTCGAGACCCTCATTATTGTAAAAAAATAACTAAGGATGTTGATATTATTTTTCATCTTGCAGCTTTAATTGCTATACCTTATTCCTTCATAGCTCCTGATAGCTATGTTGATACTAATATTAAGGGCACCCTCAACATATGCCAAGCAGCAAAAGAAAATGGAAATATACGAGTTATTCATGCTTCAACAAGTGAAGTCTATGGTACAGCTCAGTATGTACCTATTGATGAAAAGCATCCTATGCAACCCCAGTCACCATATAGTGCTTCAAAGATAGCTGCAGATGCAATGGCAATGAGTTTTTATAATGCTTTTGATTTGCCTGTATCTATTGCTCGTCCATTTAATACTTATGGCCCTAGGCAGTCAGCTCGTGCTGTAATTCCAACAATTATTACTCAAATTGCTAATGGGGTGAAAGAAATCAAACTAGGAGATACATCACCAACTAGAGATTTTAATTATGTAAAAGATACTTGCAGAGGCTTTCTTTCAATTGCTGAAAATGATCAAACAATTGGTGAAACTTTAAATATAGGGTCCAATTTTGAAATTAGTATTTATGATACTCTAGAGATAATAAAAGATCTTATGTCTAGTGATGTTAAGTTTATTAGTGATAGCGAAAGAATGAGGCCAGAAAAATCTGAAGTATTTAGGCTTTGGTGTGATAATTCTAAAATCAAAAGATTTACTGGCTTTGCTCCAACTATTGACATCAAACAGGGCCTTAAAAAAACTATTAGCTGGTTTGTTTTGGAGGAGAATTTAAACAAATATAAGTTTGGAATTTATAATGTTTAGAGGGTTTAGCCAAATTCTAAAGGGTTTATTTAGTAATAAAGCTCTTCTTCCTTCTATTTTAATTGTAGGCCTTATTTTATTTTTTTATCTTGACTTAGATTATTTTTTTTCTTGGAGCTATATAAGAGCTAATTACTCTGAGCTGAGTCTTATAAGTACTAATAATATTTTTTATTCATCTTTTATTTTCTTTGTAGTATATTTTTTTGCTACAACTTTCTCACTTCCAGTTCTTTCTATTTTATCTTTACTTGGTGGTGCCTTATTTGGCTGGTCAGCTGTTTTATTAGTCGTACTTTCTGGAGTACTTGGGTGTTGGGTTGTTTTTTTCTCTGCTAAAGGTTTTTTATTTGAATATCTGTCTAAAAAATCCAGTCCTTTTATTGAATCAATCATTACTAACTTTAATAAAGGACCATTTATCTGGCTTCTTTCATTAAAACTGTTTCCTTTTCTCCCTATATCACTTGGCAATATAGTTCCTGGAGTTTTAGGCATGAAGTCAAGTACATTCTTATTGGCAACTTTTCTAGGATTCATCCCAGGATCTCTCATATATGTTTCTTTTGGAAATGAAATTAGGAGCTTAATAGTAAATGAAGAAATTATCTCTTTATCTATTTTTGATAATCAAGGTATTTTTATTCCTTTAATTTGTCTTTTGTTAATAAGTATTACTTCATTTGTTATAAAATTGCGAAAGATAAATAAGGAAAAAAATTAATAAAAAATGGACAAGTTAAAAACGATTTTTATTTCTGGAGTATTCAATATATTACATCCTGGCCATCAAAGGATAATAAAGTACGCACATGAGATTGCAGATAATTTAGTCATTGGTGTTTACTCTAATAAAAAAGCAGGAGACCAAGCTATTATTTCTGAAGAATATAGGCTAGAAGGAGTTAAGAATAATATTTATGTAACCGATGCTTTTTTATTAGATGAAGAAGTAGAGGACTATTTAAGATCAGCGCGTCCAGAAGCGGTTCTTAAAGGGAAAGAATGGGAATTTAAAAAGAATAAAGAGATGGAGTCACTTAAAGAATATGGAGGAAGATTAATCTTTAGCTCTGGCGGCCCTATATTTTCCTCCCAAGAATTAATTAATCAAACTTCAAATATTGATTTTACTATTGATAATGAATATTTTCCTGAAAACTTCTCTAATAGACATAATTTTTCAAGAGATAGATTGTTATCTTTAGTTGAAGATTTTGAAAATTTGAAAATATGTGTCATTGGAGATTTAATTATTGATGAATATATTGCATGTGCTCCACTTGGTATGTCACAAGAAGATCCAACTATAGTTGTAACTCCAACTGATAAGGCAAGGTTTCTTGGTGGAGCTGGTATTATTGCGCTTCATGCTGCCAGTCTTGGTTCAGAAGTTACTTTATTGAGTGTTACTGGAGATGATCTAGAAAGAGATTACGTTTTAAGTGAGCTCTCTTCACAAAAAGTAGTGTCAAAAATAGTAAAGGATGCAAGTAGATTAACTACCTTAAAGCAAAGGTTTCAAGCTGAAGGGAAAAGTCTATTAAGAGTTAGTCATCTGACTCAAAGTTCGATAGATGAAGATATTCAAAATTTTCTATTAGAGTCTTTTGAGGAGATTTTAGAGAAGGTGGATTTAGTAGTTTTTTCTGACTTTAATTATGGTTGCTTGCCTCAGCCACTAGTTGATCAAATGATTACAAAGAGTAGGGCAGCTAAAAAAATCATAGTGGCAGATAGCCAGTCTTCTTCTCAGGTTGGAGATATCTCAAGATTTCGAGATATGAATATAGTTTTTGCAACCGAACGGGAGGCAAGAGTTTGCTTGCAAAGCTCTGAAGATGGTCTTGTGGTATTAGCAGAAAAGTTAAGAGTGAAAGCTAATGCTGATAATGTATTTTTAAAACTGGGTTCACAGGGCGTACTTTTGCATATTAAATCCCAAGGTGAAGAGGGAGATTACGAGACAGATCGTTTGGATGCGCTTAATAAATCCCCCAAAGATACAGCAGGTGCTGGCGATTCTATGCTTATAACTACTAGTCTTGCTATCGCTGCAGGAGCAACTCATTGGGAAGCTGCTTGCTTAGGTAATATAGCTGCTTCAATTCAAGTTGGAAGAGTAGGAAATGTACCTTTAACTCTAGAAGAGTTTCAAAAAGCATTAATTAATTGAAGGCACTTTTGCTAGCTGGTGGTTTTGGTAAAAGACTTAGGCCTTTAACAGAAAAAGTTCCAAAATGTTTAGTTACTATTCAAAAAAAACCATTACTAGATTATTGGATTAATAATTTATCTAATTGTAATTTTGAGGGTCTTTTAATTAATACACATTACTTACCTGAACAAGTAAGGGGTTTTGTCAATCTTCATCCATTGAAAGAAAAAATCAGATTAGTTCACGAGGAAATTCTTTTAGGCACTGCAGGAACATTAAGAAAAAATATTAAATACTTTAATAATGAGGATATTTTGTTGGCACATGCGGATAATTACTGTACTGCAGATTTTAAAGAATTTATCCTTCACCACAATAAAAGACCAAAAAAATGTTTGATTACCATGATGACCTTTATTACTGATACTCCAGAGAGTTGTGGCATTGTTGAGCTTGATAGAGATGGTGTTGTACAAAAATTTTATGAGAAAGATACTAGCCCAAGGGGAAACCTAGCAAATGGAGCAATATACATTCTTTCTAAAGAGTTTTTAGAAAAATATGAAGAGGATTTTAAAGCTGCAGTTGATTTTAGCCTAGATGTAATACCAAACCTACTAGGAAAGATTTATACCTATCATACCTCTGCTAAAATAGTCGATATTGGAACCTTAAAAACTTATTATCAGCTAGAAAATCAGTTAAATTTTTTAGATTCTTAAATTTTAAATTATGTATTAATTATATGAAAATATTAGTTACAGGCGGTTGTGGTTACAAGGGGCATGTTTTAATTCCAAAGCTTTTAAATGAAGGCCATGAGGTTGTAGCATTCGATATTCAATGGTTTGGAAACTTTTTAGAGCTCCATTCAAACTTAAAAATTATAAAGGGGGATGTTAGAAATATTGATGAAATTCCACTTGAGGGAATTGAATGTATTATTCATCTTGCATCAATTGCAAATGATCCCTGTGGAGATTTAAACCCTAAGCTTACATGGGAAGTTAGTGCTTTGGCAACTATGCAACTTGCCGATAAAGCAAAAAGATTAGGTGTCAAAAGGTTTATTTATGCCTCATCTGGAAGCGTCTATGGAGTAAAGGAGGAAGAGGATGTCACAGAAGATTTAGTTCTTGATCCTTTATCTGAGTACAACAAAACAAAAATGGTTGCTGAGAGGGTTTTATTGAGTTATCAGGATGATATGATTGTGCAAATTATAAGACCTGCAACTGTTTGTGGTTACTCACCAAGAATGCGTCTTGATGTTTCAGTTAATCTTCTAACAATGCATGCTTTATCAAAAGGAAAAATTACTGTTTTTGGAGGGACTCAAGTTCGTCCAAATATTCATATTGATGACATAACAGATTTATATATTCACTTTATAAACCATCCTGAGTTTACTGGTATCTATAATGCTGGTTTTGAAAATATTTCGATTTTAAGTATTGCTAAGATGGTCACTAAACATCTACCTGTTGAAATAGAAGTCACTGAGTCTTCTGATCCAAGGTCTTATCGAATTAATTCTGATAAGGTCATTGCAACAGGATTTAAGCCAAAGAAAGGGGTTGAGAATGCGATTCTTGAAATTATTAAAAATTATAATTCTGGAATATTAAAAGATGAAGATAAATTCCACAACCTTAAGTGGATGCAGTCCAAAGAACTGTTTAATTAACTTTTTTTTAATTTTTTTATAAGTCTATTTTTAATATTAGGAGTATAAGTTTGGGACAAGAGATTGATTTAATGAGGAATTATCCTCGCACAAAAAGAGATATTAAGCAGCGTGGTGCTGAAAAAACTATCGAAGATAGAGAGCTAGCTCGAAAATTTGAGAAAGATTTTTTTGATGGTGATAGGCGAAATGGTTATGGTGGATTTTCTTATAATTCTCGATTTTGGCAACCTGTCATTCCTGATTTTCAGAAAAAATATAATCTTACTAAAGACAGTAAAATTTTGGATGTTGGGTGTGCTAAGGGATTTATGATTCATGATTTTTCTGAAATGATTCCAGGTATTGAGGTACAAGGAGTTGATATTAGTAAATATGCTATAAAAAATTGTATGCCATCTGTAAAAGATTTTGTTCAAGTTGCAGATGCAAGGGAGTTGCCTTATGAAGATAACTCATTTGACCTAGTGATTTCTGTAACCACAGTTCATAATTTTGATAGAGAAGAATGTATTAAAGCTTTGCAAGAGATTGATCGTGTTAGTAAGAAAAATGCTTTTATTACTGTCGATGCTTATAGAAATGATCTTGAAAAAGAGGCAATGCATGCTTGGAATCTTACTGCAAAGACAATACTTCATGTTGATGAATGGACTCAGTTATTTGAAGATGCTGGTTACTCCTCTGATTATTTTTGGTTCATGCCATAGTGTAGAGTTTTTGTGATAATAAATTGATTAATGGAAAAAAATACTAAGATTGAGTTGTATACAAAAATGGTCTTAATTAGGACTGTGGAGGAGACGATTGCCGAAAGATATGATGAACAAAAGATGAGGTGTCCTACACATTTAAGTACAGGACAAGAAGCAGTCTCAGCGGCAGTTGGTCTAGCACTTCAAAATAATGATTTAGCTGTAAGTACTCATAGGTCTCATGGGCATTACTTAGGAAAGGGTGGAAATATTTCTAGAATGATTGCTGAAATATATGGAAAGGAAGGTGGCTGTAGCAAGGGTAGGGGTGGGTCTATGCACTTGATTGATTTAAGTATAGGGTTTATGGGAAGTACAGCAATAGTAGGTAACTCCATACCAATTGGTGCAGGTCTGGGTTTGTCTTTGAAGCTAGATAAATCAGACAATATTAGCTGCATTTTTATTGGTGATGGAGCCACAGAGGAAGGTGTTTTTGCTGAAACTGTAAATTTTTGTGCACAAAAAAAACTACCTGTTCTTTTTTTGTGTGAGAATAATTTTTACTCTGTCTACTCTCCTTTATCGGTAAGACAACCTGAGAATCGCCCTATTTACAAAATGGTTGAAGCTATGGGAATTCCAAGCCATCAAGGAGAAGGGAATAATGTTTTTGATGTTTATAAAAAATCTCTTGATATCATATCAACTATTAGAAAAGGTGGTGGTCCAAGATTCCTAGAATTTAATACATACAGATGGAGAGAGCATTGTGGGCCAAATTATGATAATCATATTGGCTATAGAACTGAAGATGAGTTTTTAGAATGGAAAAAGAAAGATCCTATATTATTAGCTGAAATGCAACTTCTTAAAGAAAATATATTAACGAAACAAAGAATAAACTCTATAGCCCAAGTTATTAAAGATAAGGTCAACAAGGCCTTTCAGTTTGCTGAAGACTCACCTTTTCCAAAAAAACAAGATGTTTTTAAATATATATATGCTGGAGTGTAAATTTGTCTAGAGAAATTAGTTTCACTAAAGCAATCAATGAGGCCCTCTTTATCGCTATGGAGTTGGATAAAAAAGTTTTGTGTTATGGCCTAGGTGTAGATGATCCAAAACACATTTTTGATACAACAATTGGTCTTCAAGAGAAGTTTGGTAAGGAAAGAGTTTTTGATATGCCAACTTCAGAAAATGCAATGACTGGAGTTGCAATAGGGGCATCTATAGTTGGATATAGGCCTGTAATGGTTCATCAGCGTTTAGATTTTTTCTTATTAGCTATGGATCAGTTGGTTAATGCTGCAGCAAAATGGCATTATATGTTTGGAGGTCAAAGCTCAGTTCCAATAGTTATTCGACTTATCATAGGAAGAGGCTGGGGTCAGGGACCAACACACTCTCAAAGCCTTCAATCTTGGTTTGCGCACATACCAGGACTAAAGGTAGTTATGCCAAGTTCTCCAAAAGAAGCAAAAGGACTTCTCTTATCCAGTATTTTTGATGAAAATCCTGTTCTCTTTCTTGAGCATAGATGGCTTCATAATCAACAAGAAGAAGTTCCAGAAGGGGACTTTAGGATTCCTTTAGGTACCGCTAATTTAATAAGACATGGAACTGATATTACTATTGTGGGAATGTCATATATGAATACTGAGGCTTTAAGATGCTTAGAGTTTCTAAAAATACAAGGTATTTCCTGCGAACTTATTGATTTAAGAAGTGTAAACCCAATAGACTGGAAAACTATAATTAAATCAGTCAAAAAAACCAAAAAATTACTTGTTTTGGATACAGGTTCTGAGACAGGGTCATTAGCTGCTGAAATAATTGCTAAAGTTTCCATTGAGCTATTTTCAGAAATGGTTGTACCGCCAGCTAGAATTTGTTTGCCAGATGCTCCTGTTCCAGCTAGTTTCTCGTTAACTGAAGATTTCTATCCAACTTCTTATGATATTGCAAAGAAAGTATGTTCTATGTTGGATATTTTTATTAATGAAAATGATTTTAAACACTCTTTATTTCCCCATGATGTTCCTGGGGATTGGTTTAAAGGACCTTTTTAATGAAAACAATTTTAATAATTGGTTCTAATTCTTTTACTGGCTCTCACTTAGTTTGGCAATGCTTAGAAAAAGGATATAAGGTAATAGGTATTAGCCGATCAGATGAGTATCCAAAGGTGATGCTTCCATATTTGTATAGTGGAAATGGGGATTCAAATTTTTCTTTTTTTAAGCTTGATGTTAATAAAGATCTTAAAAAAATATTAAAAATTTGTGATGATAATGAGCCAGAAATTATTGCTAATTTTGCAGCTCAAGGTGAAGTAAGAAGTAGTTGGCAAAACCCATCCCAATGGTATGAAACTAATACTATTTCTATTGTTAAACTTACGGATGAGCTAAGAAAGCGTACCTATATAAAAAAATATCTAACTGCCTCCACTCCGGAAGTTTACGGAAGCACGTCGGATAACCTCAAAGAAAATCATAATTATTTCCCTAGTACGCCCTATGCTGCCTCTAAATTAGCAGGAGATCTTCATTTGATAACATTGTATAAAAGATACAAATTTCCTGTTATTTTTACTAGATCTGCAAATGTATATGGTATTCATCAGCAACTATATAGAATTATACCAAGAGCAATAATTTATCTAAAAATGAAAAGAAAGATACAATTGCATGGAAATGGAAAATCTGAGCGCTCATTTATCCATATTAGAGATGTAGTAAATGCAACCTTGAAAATAGCTGAAAAAGGAACTGATGGCGATGTTTATCATATCTCTCCTGAAGGGGACGACATTTCTATATATGCAGTAGTTAAAGTTATTTGTGAGATGATGAACCATGACTTCAAAACTTCTGTTGAGTTAATTGATCAAAACTTTGGCCAAGATTCAAAATATAGCATTAGTTCATCCAAGCTGAGGGAAGAATTGAATTGGAGGCCAAAAATTCTACTTGAAACAGGCATAGAAGAAATGATTAACTGGATAGATAACAATTGGGCTGAAATAAGCAAGATGCCTTTAGAATATATTCACAAAAAATAGCCTCCATATTGATTTAGTGCTACTAAGTTTTTTATCACTTTATAATATTATTTTAAAAATACATAAATTTAACCTTTATAAGAACCTATGAAAGAAATAAATCATAACTTTTTACCTAAGCAATATAAGCTTACGAATGAATTACCCATAAATCATAACTATCTTCCCCAGCAATTTCAAGATTCAGAAGAAGTTATAGATGAGATAAGAAAACTAGTTGTTAGAGGGGACTTTACCCTTGGTAGTGCGGTTAATGAATTTGAGGCAGAATTTAAGAAAATTTCTAATACTCGTTATGCAATAGGAGTTGGAAGTGGAACTGATGCACTTTTTTTGTCTTTAAAGGCTTTAGGCATAAAGGAAGGAGATGAGGTAATTACAACTCCTTATACCTTTTATGCAACAATTGGTGCAATTGTGACTGCAGGTGCAATTCCAAAATTTGTAGATATTGGTAGTGATTATAATATTGATCCAAATTTAATAGAAGATGCAATAACTCCTAATACTAAAGCTATTGTGCCAGTTCACTGGACAGGTTTGATATGTGATATGGACTCTATAAGGGACATAGCTGATAGACATAACCTTTCAATTGTAGAAGATGCTTGTCATGCAATAAATGCAAAAAGAAATGATAAAACTGCAGGTTCAATTGGAGATACAGCGTGTTTTAGTATGCATCCTTTAAAAAACTTAAATGTTTGGGGGGACGGTGGAATTATTGTTACAAATAATAAAGAATTGCATGATAAGTTAGTTTTACTTAGAAACCATGGCTTAAGAGATAGAGATATATGTGATGTCTTTGCTTATAACTCTAGACTAGACACCCTCCAAGCTATTGTAGGTAATCATTATATAAAGAAGATTGATCACATTACTGATATGAGAATAAAAAATGCTCACTTTTATGATAAAAAACTTTTAGGTATTTCTCAGATTCAAATTCCTTCTAGATTCCCTGAAGTTAAACAAGTTTTTCATCTCTATTGTATTAGGGTTAGTGCGCGGGATGATTTACAAAAATATCTTATTGATAATGGTGTTGATGCAAAAGTTCATTATCCAATTCCAATGCACTTACAGCCTGCAGCAAAAGATTTTGGTTATTCAGAGGGTGATTTTCCTCATACAGAAAAGCTTTGTAAAGAAGTATTATCTCTTCCAGTGCATGAGTTTATTACTGAAGAGCAAATGAATTTTACAGTGCAAAAAATTAAAGAGTTTTATTCCTAAATTATGAAAATTCCATTTGTTAATCCTGGACTTCAGTACAAAGGACTTAGAGAAGAAATACTAAGTAGGTTTGATAGAATTTCATTAACAGGTAATTATGTTCTTGGAGAGGAGGTAAAGGAATTCGAGAGAAATTTTGCTGATTTTTGTGGTACTTCTTTTGCCTTGGGTGTGGGGAATGGTTCTGATGCCCTCTCTTTTAGTCTTTTAGGATTGGGAGTAAAGTCAGGAGATGAGGTTATTACAGCGCCAAACTCATTTGTTGCATCTGCATGGACAATTGCAAATATTGGAGCCAAGCCGGTGTTTGTAGATGTATGTGAAGATTTTAATTTAGATCCCAGATTAATTGAGAAGGCAATTACGCCTAAAACAAAAGCTATTATGCCTGTTCATCTTACTGGAAGAATAGCTGATATGGAAATGATTAATACAATAGCTAAAGACAACAATCTATTAGTTATTGAAGATGCAGCCCAAGCAGTAGGGGCTTCATATAAATCCAAAAAGAGTGGGTCTTTTGGAGATGCTGGATGTTTTAGCCTTCATCCTTTAAAAAATTTACATGTTCATGGTGACGGGGGTATGTTGACAACAAATAATGAAGACTTATACAAAAAAGTTTTAAAAATGCGTAATCATGGATTAATGAACAGGAATGAATGTGAATTTTGGGGTTGGAACTCTAGGTTAGACGAAATACAAGCATCTATTGCCAATCTAAAATTATCTTATTTAAATAAATGGAATGATAGGTTTCGTGAACTTGCAAATTACTATATTAAAGAATTATCTGATTATATTGAGGTTCCTAGTATTAAAGAATTTGAAAAGCCTATATTTCATAGGTTCATCATTCAGCATAATAATAGAGATGATCTAAAGTTTTTCCTAGAAGAGAAAGGTGTAATGACGGCTATTAATTATCCAATACCTTTACACCTCCATGAGGCTTCAAGGCAGTACGGCTATAAAATTGGTGATTTTCCAATGGCTGAAAAGCAAGCTAAAAGAATCTTAAGCTTACCAATATATCCTGAGCTTGAGGATTCACAAGCTAAATATGTCGTAGAGTGTATTAAAAAATTTCTTAAAGTTTAATTGAGCATAATCATTATCTCATTTAGTTAAAAATAGAATTATTATTAAAATATTAAATTAATGAATATACCAACACATATGAAAGCTGCAGTTCTTTGGGAGTGCGGCCAACCGCTTTCAATAGAAAGTGAGATAGAAATTCCTGAATTAATGTCTGGTCAAGTGCTTGTAAAGATGGCTTATAGTGGTGTGTGCAGAAGCCAATTGATGGAAGTTGAAGGTCAAAGGGGAGAAGATAAGTATTTGCCACATTTGCTTGGCCATGAAGGCTGTGGCAAGGTTGTGCATGCTGCTGATGATGTGAAAAAAGTTTCATCAGATGACTGGGTGATACTGGGCTGGATTAAAGGGAAAGGCCTTAATGCTGATGGCGCTAAATACAAATTAGGGGATAAAATAATTAACTCAGGTGGGGTGACAACTTTTAGCACTTATACAATTGTCTCAGAAAATAGGATTGTTCCACTACCTAAAGGGTTGCCTAGGGATATTTCAGTTTTATTTGGGTGTGCCCTTCCTACTGGTGCAGGAATAGTATTAAACCAAATTAAGCCCAAGAAAAATTCTTCAATTGCATTTATAGGATTAGGTGGGATTGGTCTAAGTGGCTTAATGGCAACTAAGGCTTTTGAATGTAAGAATATAATTGCAGTAGATGTTTCAGATGAAAAGTTAAAACTAGCAAAAGAATTTGGTGCGACTCATATAATTAATGCATCAACTTCAGATGTCTTAAAAGAAATTAACAATATAACTGATGGTATGGGGGTCGACTATAGCGTTGATGCTGGTGGTAAGGTTGAAACTATAGAGTTAGCATTTGAGGCAATTAAAAAAAATGGTGGACTTAGTATTTTTGCGTCTCACCCTGAAGTGGGAAAAAAAATTTCAATTGATCCTTTTGATTTAATATCTGGCAAGAATATTAAAGGAAGCTGGGGTGGAGCGAGTAGGCCTGATAAAGATATTCCACTTTTAGCTGGTTTATATAATAAAGGCATGATGCCACTGGAAAAACTTGTTACAAAGTCATATAAGTTAGATGAAATCAATATTGCTTTAGATGATCTCAAGAATTCTAAAGTGTTTAGGCCCCTAATTGTAATGGATGATTTTTGAGTGAATATTAATAAGATAGCTATTATTATTGGAGGTAATGGATTTATTGGTAGTGAAGTTGTAAGGGCTCTAAAGAAGAGCTCTATTAACTATGTATCAGTTAGTCGAAAAGACTGTAATCTCTTAGCTTTAGATGAGGTAAAGCAATACTTTCTTAAATATAAAGCTCAGAATTTAGATATTATATTTACTGCTTCTATAGTTCGACGTAAAAACGATTCTGAATCAGCTTTAGAAAATAATATTTTAATGATTAGGAATTTTATAAAAGCTACTTATAGTCATCAAATTAATTCTTTTATTTTTTTAAGCTCAATTGATGTCTACCATAACAATAATCTTAGCCTAAATGAATCCACAAAGTTATTACCAAATAAGCCTTACGCAGCTTCTAAGCTGTCCTCAGAGATTATCCTTAAAAAAGCATTTAAGGATAAATTAATTATTCTTAGGCTGCCTGGAGTATATGGAATAAATGATAAGAATGGGTCTATTATTGGTAAATTTACTGAGTCGATTAAGAATAACACTGATCTGAAATTAAGTAATAAAGGGCTGCAATATAGAGATTATCTTTATGTTGAAGATGTTGCAAAAGTTATTTTAAGCCTACTGGAAAGACCTTTTAGTGGTATATTTAATTTGTCCACAGGAAGAAGCATTAGATTGGTTGAAATCGTCAAAATTATTTCAAAAGAATTGGGAAAAGTACCAATGATAATAGAGTCAATAGAAGATTTATCGCAAGCAAATATAAAAATTTCTAATAAAAAATTTATTGATACATTTCCAAATTTTTCTTTTACCTCAATGGAATCAGGTATCAAAAAATATATTAATGAATTAAGCTAAATGAAGAAAATGTTACCTCCAAAGGGTAGTCTTTATTACTTGGAAAAAACTCCTAACATGATAAAAAAAGACAATTGGAATAGCTGGCAAAAATGGAATAAACTTTAGCGACTGATTTGACTGCGTAGCTCTTAGGATTAACTCAGCTGCCTTGCTAGGACTCATCTTAAAATACTTTCTGATAATATTTCCTGCATACATACTAGCCTCAGAATAATCACGATTCATATCAGTATCAACGCCACCTAGAATAATAGTTTGAAGTTTTAAATTCAATTGAGTTTCTTTTTTAGATAATAGCATTAATTCTAGTAATAAATTTTTTGATATTACATAGCCAAGAGAAGAGCTTTTAGGGGGTAAAAAAGACAAATAACTCCCAATAGAGACGCACTTATTTACAATATTCTTTTTATATGACAATAGTTGTATTAATAAATTAAGTTGTGATAAAGCATTTATTTGTGAAAGCTTAACTATATCGCTAAGAATTTTAGTAGTCGGCTGATTGGATGAAGAGTTTTGGCTCGCATTAACAACATAAATTACTTCCTCATAGTCACTTAAGAATTTAATTATTATTTCAATTTGATTTTCATTTAATATATTTTTTTCTGATGAAGATAAGTCACATTGAAATTGAAGAAATTTTGAGCTAGTCAACGAATTTTTAGTGAGATCAAGTTTTCCTCGAGATATTCCAATAACACCATGACCCTTTTTAAGGGTAATAGCTGTTAAAGCCCTGCCAATTCCTTTAGTGTGGCCAGTAATTATGTAAGCTAATTTTTTAACTTCTTGCATACTATTAATTAGTACCTTGAAATTTTTAAAATATTATCTCGAAAAATATTTTTATAATCTTGAGGGGTTAAAAAATTAAACATAGTTCTTTTGAATGTTTTATCATAAGAAAAATCTCCAGATTCATCATAGAAATTATAAGGACAATCTGTACCAAAAATACATTTTTCAGAACCAAGAGTTTTCAGAGCTTTTTTGATTAGTGATCTATCTAAGTGAAAGCTAGTTAAATCAATATAAAAATTAGAGACATTTTTAATCTGCTCCCATGCCTTAGTATAAATTGGAAATCCGCCATAACCTAATATCACGTTGACATCTTTGCAAGATTTTATGAGAGATGGAATATTACTTGCCTTGCCATAACCTAATATTACATAAAGTGGACAATTAACCTTTCTACAAAATTCTGCATATTTATCAATATTACTTAAGTCAACATCATGCCAGTAAGCATGTATTTTCAGGCCAAATATTTGTGAATTCAAAAATTTTTTTTCAAGTTCTTCTATATTTATACTATCTGATGGATTAATCCAATACCACATTTTTAATCTATCTTGATAAGGGGCTATCTCTTTTAAAATATGACTATTATCAGGATGTATTATTTTAATTAAATCAAGACTTTTTCTTGTAAAGAGTCGCCATATCGTTCTTAATTCTCCATTTGCATTGTAAAATGAATTTGAAATCCATTCTGCAAAAATATTTAAAAGCTTTGTTTTCAATAAAAGTCTTTGAATCCAGTACATAACTGGAGATTTATCAGGCTCATGATCTTTAGTGCAGGGAGGACTAACAATAATTGTGCTTAAATTATTTTTTTTAGCTAAGTGGTCAAGGTTTGCAGCCGATATTCGACTCTCATCAAGATATGCATGAGCATCAATAGCTTCGTTGGGTATGATTTTTGACATGCTAGAGTTTAGTTTCCTTTTTTAATAGTTCCGTAGTCGAGATAGATGACTTAGTGTAGATAAAATTTAAAATCAATTTTTTAGTGACATTTACAGCCAATCTAGCATTTTATCACTAATATAATTTAGTTATTTTGTAACTTTGAATTCTGCGCCTATAAATCTGGCACAGGTATAATCACGATCGTGGAAAGCTAGTCTTAACTAATAGAATAATCTATAAAAAACTTATATGTAGTAAATATAAAAATGAATGAAAGAAACATATTAGAGTTGCGCAGTTTATTTAAAAGCGCTTTTTATGGTCCACAAATGGGCTATGCAGAAACTCGCTCCTCAAAGAGCTTAGTAATAAAACCATCATCATTAGAAGAATGTAAAGAAATTATTAACTATTGCTCTTTAGAAAGTATCAAGATTTGTTGTCGTGGTGGTGGTTTCTCTTATGGTGATATGATTCTTAATACTGATGAATTAATTTTAGATATATCTCATATGAGTAATATTTTAAGTTGGAATTCTGAGAAAGGAGAAATGAGCCTTGAGCCTGGCGTATCTTTTGCTTCTATTTTTAAGATATCACTTTTAGATAATTGGTCATTAACTTCTTGCCCTGGTGGAATGGACGTTACTATCGGTGGTGCAATATCTAATAATGTTCATGGGAAAGATGCTTGGAAAAATGGAAATTTTGGCAACCAAGTAATATCTTTAGAGCTTTTATTATCTAATTCTTCAATACTCATTATTGAAAAGAATGATCCAATTTTTAAGGCTGTAATTGGAGGTATGGGTTTATTTGGCCTTATTGTAAAAATTAATATCCAATTGCAGAAAATTCCCTCTCCTTTCGTCCAAATTCGAACAGAGTTGACTAAAAATATTGGTGAAACTGTGGATTTATTAGAGTTAAGAAAAGAAGATTCAGATTTTTCAGTAGCATGGGTTGATGCATTTGCAACTGGAGACTCAATAGGGAGAGGTTATGTTTCAAGTGCATCTTGGGTTGTTGAGGATTTAAAAACCTCTAAAGAAGACCTGGAAAAGTCTCTAACGAAACCAAAGTATATTTTTGGATTTCTCCCATCAAAGCCAATATGGTTTGTGGGTAGGGCTTTTTTTAAACCACTCGTATTAAAATTCCTGAATAAATTACATTACCTGTTAGCCAAAAGTACTTTTGCTAAGTCAGGCAAAAGTTCTAAGCCAGTTTTATTTACTAATTACAATTTCATGCATAACAAAATACCTGATATTAAAGAGGTCTATCGGCCATATGGTTTTTTTGAGTTTGAGCCTCTATTACCTAAAGATTCTGGCAAAGAGTCTTTGAAAGGCCTACTAAAACTGTGCCAGAAATATAAATCTGAATCCTTGTTGTGTGGAATTAAGTCCCATAAAAGTGATGACTTTCTCATATCATTTGAGGGGAGTGGTTATAGTATAGGTGTTGATATTCAGGTTGCTGGGCGAACTAAAAATAATATTGACAATTTTGTAAATGCATTATCAGAGTTTACTATCGAAAATAAAGGAAAAATTTACTTAGCTAAAGATGAAAATCTCTCAAAAATTTCTTTTCAAAAAATGTACCCTCAGTACCAAAATTTCTTAAAACTTAAAAAAAATTTAGATCCCAATTCACTTTTCATTTCAGATATGTTTAAAAGGCTTTTGAGTTAAATATTATGCATGCAATTTTACTTTCAATCATACTATCTTTACTTATTCCAATCTTTCATATAGCTTTAATAGCTATTTTCAGAAAAGAAGGGCTTCATATTAAGTTAATGTTTGTAGCATTTTTACTTTATATTTCTACAGATATAATTATAAAATTTGCTTACTATTATGATTTGCAAGAATTCTATCTTTATCTAATCAACTCTATCTCAATATCGATCTTTACAAGTCTATTTTATATGGAAGCTTTTTCGATGGTAGCAAGAGGATTTTCAATGAGAATTATTACAGATATTTACCTGAACTCTTCTTTAGATTCTAGCGGCGTCATAAAAGAGTACGCTGGAGGCAAAGGCATTGAGTGGATGTTAAATAAACGATTAAAAGGGATTCAAAGCTTAGGATTTATCTCAGAAAAAGGAGAGATAATAAAAATATCCTCAAAAAGTGCAATCTATATTGCTAAAGTTTCTCTATTTTATAAGTCAATTTTGAAGTTAGGGAGAGGTGGATAAATTGATCATAAATAGTTTATACATAAGCCTCTTATCTTTTGCTTTTTTTATGTTGTTGCATGTAATTATTTGGAGAATAATTGATGGTTATAGAGGTATAACTTTAATTGTGCTTACCTCATTAGTTGCAATAGTATTTACTTATTATGTTTTAGCAGATTATATATTAGGGCAGCCTTTGCCCGGAATTTTGATGACAGCTCCACTATTCTATTGTTTGATAATGCTATACTCTCACTTCTACGTTGGAGTATTAAAGTCAGTATCAATAAGAATTATTGAAGAGCTATATGGCTCTGAAAATTTTTCTATGAATAGAGGTCAAATTGATGAAATATACTCTTCTGAAGAAATGATTATAAGTAGGCTGATGTTGCTAGAAAATATGGAATGGATCATGAAAGAGAATGGAAAATATAAATGTTTAAATAAGGCTATTTTTACTGTACGAATAAACATTTTTCTGCATAAAATTTATCGTTTAAATAATACAGGATAAATAAAATGATTTACTATCAAGATAAGATTATATTAATTACTAGTGCAAGTTCAGATAATGGAAAAGCTCGCGCTTTTGAATTTAAAATTCTTGTTGCATCTATAGCTTTAACTGGCAGAAATGAAAAGCATATTTACTGATAGCAAGGCACTTAAATCAAGTGAGGTTACATCTTATATTGTTGATGCCTCAAAAAAAAAGAAAGAGAGAGGTGGTTTTATCTTATAAAACTAAAATTGGTACTTATTTAAATTTCTTCCTTCCTTCCTTTTTGGGTAGGAATTAATATAAAAAATTATGAAAAATAAAATCTTAAATGAACGGCAAGTTGACATAACTTTTTTTGTGCCTTGTTTTAATGAGGAAAAAAATATAACGAAAACACTAGATGTACTTATTTCTTCAGTTAGTATGACCTCTTTGTCTTATGAAATACTAGTAGTTGATGATAAGTCTCAAGATTCAACAAAAGAAGTAATTATTGATTATATTTCAAGATTAAATGCTGGATCAATTTTTTTGATAGAAAATAAAATAAATATGGGGCTTGGTAGAAATTATATTGACACTTCTTTTATTGCCAATGGAAAATATTACATGCTAATTAATGGGGATAATGCTGAGCCAGAAGAAACAATATCTAGGCTTATTGCTCGGGTAGGGGAAGCAGATATGGTAGTACCATATTTTGGTGAAAATGATTCAAGAAATTTTATGAGATTTTATATCTCAAAAACTTTTACTATGTTGATAAATTTAATTAGTGGATATAAAATTCATTATTACAATGGACCCGTTATTCATAAGACATTTAACGTTATGAGGTGGAGTCCTGATACTCATGGTTTTGCCTATCAAGCTGAGATTATTGTTAAAGTTCTTGATGAGAAAGGGTCATTTGTAGAGGTTATGATTAATAATTATGATAGACAAGATGGTGATTCTAAAGCCTTTACGATTAAAAATATTTTATCAGTATCACATAGTATTCTTCAAATCTTCTTGAGGAGGGTAAGGAAATTTCTTTTTTATTAAAAAACATTAATAAGATCTCTATTGCCCTATTTTTTGTCGCTTGTTTAATTCCCTGGGCGGTATTTTATTTTGCTAGTTTTAATGGGTATGGATTTAATTTTTCTTTTACTGGCTTTCGCTTTCCTCATGAGGTCTATGTTAATGACTGGCATAAGGAGTTGGAATATTTAAGGATATTAAAAGAGTCCCTGCTTTCTCATGAGTTACCTTTTTTTGTTCCAAATTTAAATGATTTATTTGGTGTTAGTGCAATTACTTATAAAGGGGAGTTCTTAGCGATTCCTATTTATTCATTATCATTTCAAAGCATTTTATTAATGTTTATGGAGCCAATGCAGTTTCATATTTTCAATCATTTCCTTTTTATAATAGCTGGTTTTTTTGGTTGTTATCTTATAAAAAAAGAGTTTAGTTTGAGTTTATTATCATTCTTTTTTATAGTTGTAACTTTTAATTTTTATGGTGGTTTTGTTGGAAAAATTGCTGCTTATGGCCCCTCACAATTGGGCTATTACTTATCGCCTTATATTATTTTGGTGTTATACAGAATTGGTAATATTGAAAAATCAAATTATAACAATCAAAGTGTTTTTTTAGCATGCTGTTTAGGAGTTATTCTTTCAGGGATTATGTTTCAAGGTTCCATGCATTATTTTGCAGAGTGGGTTACTTTTTTGATTTTCTGGGGCATATTTAATCTAAAGCACTTTAAATTCCTTTTAATAGCTGCTCTTACGACAATATTTCTCTCTATGATAAGGCTGTTGCCAGCAGCAATTGTAAATTTAACAACCAGTAATAGACATGTTGTCCAAGGATATGGATTTAATCCAGAATTTTTTTTACAAACATTTATTTCTATAAGGGGAATAACTGACATCCCAGCATTTGGCTGGTGGGAATTTTCTAACTATATTTCTATAGTAGGTTTTTTATTAATTTTAATATTTGGCTGTCTTGTTTATTTTATTAATAAGCAAAAACTTCTTAGTATAAAAGGCTTTATTTCTCCCTTATTGCTTTTGTTTTTTATATCATTCTCAGATTTTCAAACTATAGTGATTCCAAGCTTTATACCGATTTTAAATATTGAATCAATGACTACACGTTACTTCTTTATTATCATTTTATTTCTTTTATTCATTGCAGCTGTTAACTTTGATAATTTTTATAAAGGCATTGATGTGTTAAAAAGCAAGTTAATGATTTGGTTTTTAATGATAGTACATTGTTTTTTCCTATATTTAAATTCATTTGAATGGGTGCTTCATAAAATTCATGCCCAACTTCATGATTATGGAGGAGAAGAACTAAAGAATACTTTAAGCCATAGAGATGTGACCCTTTATATTCAAAATGACTATACTCACATAAGCTATGTAAATGGTTTTTATATAGGTCTTTTATTTACATGCTTGTCAATCTTTATTTTAGTTTTTTATTTTTATTTCTATTTTAAGAACTTAGACAAAAGATCTAGTCTATAAAATATATACAATTACTAATTTCTCACTTTAATGCTTAATACGAAAATATGATTAATGGATTTATCTTAAAGTTTTTAATTCGAAATAACTTAGTAAGTTCATTTGAGTGGTTTATTGATTCAAATACTATAAATGAAGCCTTCAATGTTTGATGATTTTGTAAATTTTGCAAGAGATCTTTATTCGACAAAAGATTTTATTCCATTGCATGCGCCTCAATTTCATGGCAATGAAAAAGAATATGTTCTAGATACAATTAACTCAACTTTTGTATCAAGTGTCGGTGAGTTTGTTGATAAATTTGAAAATTCTATAAGTGAATATACTGGAATTAAGTATGCCATTGCAACTGTTAATGGCACTGCAGCTTTGCATTTGGCGTTGAAGCTTTCTGGAGTTGAGAAAAATACTGAAGTAATAACGCAGTCACTATCTTTTATTGCTACTTGTAATGTTATTCGCTATTGCGATGCATTTCCAGTTTTGGTAGATGTTGAAAGATCAACACTTGGCTTATCACCTGAAAGTCTTCTAGAATTTCTAGAAGAGTATAGTGAATTAAGAGATGATGGATATAGCTGGAATAAATCTACTAATAGAAAAATTGTTGCCTGTGTTCCAATGCATACATTTGGATTTCCGGTGGAGCTAGGTAAAATTAGTCAGATCTGTACACGTTTTAATATCGAGTTGATAGAAGATGCAGCAGAATCAATGGGTAGTCTTTATAAAGAAAAACATACAGGCAGTATTGGAAAAATTTCCGCATTGAGTTTTAATGGAAATAAAATTATTACAACCGGTGGGGGTGGAATGGTTCTTACTAATGATGAAGAATTAGCAATTAAGGCTAAACATATTTCTACTACTGCAAAAATTTCAAATACCTTGGCTTTTGAGCATGATCAGATTGGTTATAATTATCGACTTCCCAATTTAAATGCCGCTCTTGGGTTAGCCCAAATGGAATCCCTTCCTTTTTATCTTGAAAGTAAGCGTCTAATTGCTAAAAAGTATCAAGAATGGGGTGAGTCAAATGATTTATTTTTTTTTAAAGAGCCAGTTAATTCCCATTCAAATTATTGGCTTAATGTTGTTATTACTGAAAATAAAAAAAATAGAGATTTGATGCTTGCAACTACCAATAATTCTAATGTTATGACTCGTCCAACATGGACGCCAATGCATCAATTGCCAATGTATAAAAGTTGTCAAAAAACAAATATGAAAAATACGGAATGGCTCTTTAATAGAGTTGTGAATGTTCCTAGTAGTCCAATATTCATAAACTAGTTTATGTCTTCTTTAATTTTAATTAGCGGCTCAGGACAATTAGGTTCAAGATATCTTCAAGGTATGGCACGATGTGATTTACCTTTGAAGATTTTTGTACATGATCTAAGTATTAAATCGCTTGAAATTGCTAAGCAAAGATGGGAAGAAGTTTTAACAAAAAATACACTTCATGAAGTATCTTTTATTACATCTCTAGAAAAATTACCTTCTGCTATTGACATTGCTATTGTTTCTACGACTTCAAAAAATCGTTTAGCAGCTGTAGATAGTATTTCAAAAAATACACATATTAAATATTGGGTTTTGGAAAAAGTTTTGGCTCCAAGCTTAAGTGATTTAGATCAATTGATATCAATAATTAACACTTCTCCTGCTTGGGTTAATACACCGCGAAGACTTATGCCATGGCATCAATCTATTAAGGAGCATCTTAAACATACAGGACCTTTTAAGTTTGATGTTAAGGGTGGCTCATGGGACTTAGCCTGCAATTCAATTCATCTTCTTGATTTATTTTCCTGGTGGTCGGGTGAGTCACTTAAAAATATTTCTACCAAAGGCCTTGATAAAAATTGGTTTGAAAGTAAAAGACCCGGCTATTGGGAAGTCACAGGTGAATTAAAAGCCATTTATTCTGATGGTTCTTCCGCTAATATTAGTTGTGACACTTCTGATAAACCAGTATTAATTTCACTTAGAAGTAATGATTCTTGGGTAATTAATGAGTTAGAGGGTTATGCAAGAAATTCAGAAGGTATAGAAATAAATGGCATCGTAAATTTTCAAAGTGATATAACGGCTTTAATGGTTAAGTCGATTTTACTCGATGGCTCTTGTAATTTGCCTTCGCTTAAAGAGTCTGCTGAACTCCATAAAGTTTTTATCTATGCAATGTTTAATCATTGGAAGATGTCAAATAATTCTTTGGCCTCTTTCGTTCCTATTACTTAAAATGTAAGGAGAAAAAATGAGTGTTTGGCTTATTGGAGCGGGATATATGGCCCAAGAATATGCAAAAGTTTTAAATGAGCTTGGGATTGAATATAAAGTTATTGGTCGAGGTAAAAAATCTGCAGTTGAATTTGAAGCAGCTACAAAACATCAAGTCAAGACTGGTGGCTTATCCCTAGCACTAAAAGAGTTACAACCTCCTGCAAAAGCTATAGTTGCTGTTGCCGTTGAAGACTTGCATGAGGTTTCAATTCAGCTAGTTAAATCAGGTGTTAAGAGGATTCTTCTTGAAAAACCTGCAGGTTTAAATAAGAAGGAAATTGAAAATTTATTTATGGAGGCAAAGTCTCATAACTCAGAAGTTTTGGTTGCTTATAATAGGCGTTTTCATGAATCAACTGAAGTACTTAAGGAGCTGTTAATAAAAGATGGTGGCGCCACAAGTTGCTCTTTTGAGTTTACTGAGTGGTCTCATATCATTGGGCCTTTACAAAAAGATCCAAGAGTTAAAAAAGCATGGTTTTTAGCAAATTCAACTCATGTTGTTGACTTAGCTTTCCACATTTGTGGATTTCCAAAAGAATTTCAATCGTGGAATCAAGGTTCTCTAAGTTGGCATCCATCTTCAGCACGTTTTTGTGGGTCTGGAATAACTGATAAAAATATTTTATTTTCTTATTTAGCTGATTGGGAAGCACCAGGTAGGTGGGGTGTTGAGGTTCTTACTAAAAAGAATAGATATATTCTTAAACCATTAGAAGAGCTTCAAGTTATAAAGCTTGGTTCTGTAAAAATTGAAAGTATTAAAATTGATGACCATATTGATAAACTATTTAAACCTGGTATTTATAAGCAAATAAAAGCATTTATTGACGGAGATGATAGTAATTTTTGCTCAATTGAAAGTCAGCTAAAACATATGCATATATATAATAAAATGGCTGGGTATGAATTTAATTAAAGTATGTGTAATAACTAGTTCTCGAGCAGAATATGGACTTATAAGGTGGCTTATGGATGATCTAAAATCCTCTGATGACTTTGAGTTAAAAGTTATTGCAACCGGTTCTCATTTCTCAGAAAAATATGGCCTTACTTTTCAAGAAATTGAATCAAATGGGTTTACTATTGACAAAAAAATCCCGTTTAATTTAGAGAATTCAGACCAAACATCTGTTGCAAAAGCAACAGGCCTACTAACTGTAGATCTAATTGATGCGCTAGATATTTTAAAACCCGATATTGTTATGATAATGGGAGATAGGTATGAGTTATTATCAGTATTGACTGCATGTATTTTAAAAACAATTCCTATTGCACATATATCAGGAGGTGAAATTACAGAGGGTGCGATTGATGATCAAATTAGGCATGCATTAACTAAAGCCTCTCATCTACATTATGTCGCTAATGAAGTTTATGGCGCTAGAATTGTTCAAATGGGCGAGGAGCAATGGCGAGTTTGTGTCTCTGGAGAGCCTGGCCTTGATAATTTATATCGTCAACCATTAATGAGCTTTGATGAGCTACAAAGTGACTTAGGGATGAACCTGTTAAAGCCTACAGCATTAGTCACTTTTCATCCTGTAACCTTAGAATTAGAAGACTTAGATTGGCAATTAAAAGAACTATTAACGGCATTGGACCGAGCTCATGAGGAACATGAACTTCAATATTTATTTACCTTTCCTAATGCAGATCCAAGTTCAATCAATATTATTCAGGCATTGGAGAAATTTACCTATAAAAGAAGTGATAGAAAATTAGTTAAATCCCTTGGACAAACTCGTTATTTAACTGCATTGAAATATTTATCAATGATGATTGGTAATTCCTCTAGTGGTCTAATAGAGGCTTCATCTTTTTCATTGCCAGTTGTAAATATCGGAAATCGACAAAAGGGAAGAATGAAGGGGGAAAATGTTTTTGATGTCGACTATAGTAATATTGAGATTATTAAAGGGATAAAACATGCTCTATCTTGGGATAGGACAACTCCTTGCTCTAATCCCTATGGAAATGGCAATTCTTCTTTAAAAATATTAGACCACCTGAGATTGATTTTTTCAAAATATAACTCAAAAAAGCTTCTTACTAAAAAATTTATAGATATCCAATAAATTTAGAATTACCAATTAATCAAAGGTATGATATGACAAATTTTCAAAGCTATTATGCATAATTAATGTGATTAAAAAGGTACATAATTTATGAAAAACACTATCCCTTATATAATTGCTGAAGCTGGAGTAAATCATAATGGCGATATTAATTTAGCAAAAGAACTCATTGATGTTGCATATAAATCTGGCGCTGATGCAGTTAAGTTTCAAACATGGAGGCCTGGTGAGATATTAGGAGAGTTTTCTTTTAAAGTAGATTATCTTGAAAAAAATACTCCAGTAGAAGAGAGCTTCTACGATTTATTAGAAAGGCTTCGATTATCCTATGAAGAATTTCGTGAATTAAAAAAATATTGTGATGAAGTAGGTATTGAATTTTTATCTACACCTGATGGCTTTGAAAGTCTTGATTTTTTAGTAGATGAATTAAATATTCCCATTATTAAAATTGGATCAACTGAGTTAAATCATCTATCTTTCCTTGAGGCTGTGGGAAAAAAAAATCGGCCTGTGATTTTATCAACGGGCTTAGGTACTCTTGCGGAAGTTCATTTAGCAGTTGATGCTCTTCGAAGAGGTGGAGGTGATAATTTGGCGATTACCATATTACAGTGCACTTCAGAATATCCCGCACCACCTGATGAAATGAATATTTATGTGATTAAAACTTTTATTAAAAATTTTAATCTACCTGTTGGTCTTTCGGATCATTCTATTGGCTTAGAGGCCTCTATTGCAGCTGTAAGCCTTGGAAGCTCTGTAGTGGAAAAACACTTTACTCTTGATAAGGAGATGGAAGGCCCAGATCATGCTGCGTCCTTAAATCCAAATGAATTAAAAGACTTTGTCATAGCTTTACGCCGAGTAAGTGCAATGCTAGGTGATGGAGTTAAGGCTCCAACCAAATGTGAAATAAAAAATATTAATGGAATTCGTAGAAGCGTACTAGCTAATACTGAATTAAAGTCTGGAGTAATACTTGAGATGAAGGATCTAGTGTGCAAACGACCTGGAATTGGTATCCCACCTGCAGATATGCATTTATTAGTAGGCTGTAAAGTAAAACGTGACCTTAAAAAAGATGAGCCAATCTCTTGGGAAGATATTTATAGTTAGTTATTATGTCTAATATTAAATCATCAATTGTTTTGCCAGGAGAAAAATGGGATAAATATTTAAATATTTTTGATGAATATGGTTTGATTGATATTTACTTTAATTACAGGTATTTAAATCTCTATGTTTCTGAAGATTCGCATGCCGTAATAGAGTCATTTATTTTTGAATCTGAAGGAGATTTTTTCTTCATGCCTTATATTCGAAAGCCAATCAAGGGCTCAGATAACTTATGGGATTTTGAAACTGTTTATGGCTATAGTGGCCCTATTTCGACAACTGAAAATAAAGAATTCTTAGAGTTAGCTTGGAAAAATTTTATGAGGCTAATGAAGGAAATTGGGGTTATTGCTGGCCTTATTAGATTTCATCCTTTTTTCAATAATGATATATTTTGTAAGAGTAAATCAATAGAAGTTCATTATGAGAGAGATACGGTATGGCTTGATTGCAATAGGCATTTAGATGAAGTTTTAAGTGGTTATCCAAAAAGATTACTAGAAAAGTTAAGAACAGTAGAATCTAGAGGTGTTAGAGTTGACTCCAGTAATAGCATTAATGATCTTCATGTATTTAGTGATATTTACCTTGAAAGAATGAAAAATATAGGTGCAAGAGAAGAATTTCATTATGGTCTAGATTACTTTGATAGATTAACAAAGTTAGGGAATGATAATTGGAAAATTTATCTGGCTTACACTCCTGACAACAAAGTGATGGGAGGGTGTTTAGTCCTTTTTTCTAAAGGACTATGCCACTACCATCTTGCTGCAAGTAAATATGATTATATTCAATACAATCCAAGTGATATGCTTATTCATACTATAATTAAAGACTGCCTGAAGTCCAATGTAGAAAAAATACATTTCGGTGGAGGTAGAACTAAAGAATCTAATGATGGATTGTTTTCTTTTAAATTGAAGTTTTCTAAACAAGTTCGCCAATTTAAAATTGGATTTTGTATTGTTGATGATAAAAAATACAAATCTTTATGTGATAACTGGGAGGCAAGTTATCCAGAAAAAAAAGAATTTGCTAATTTCTTTTTAAAGTATCGTTATTAATTTAGTTGAATAAATGAGTAAATATGTGGGATAAAAGATGGGACAATATTTTTTCATTACAGGAGTGGGGGAAGTACCCTGGTGAAGAATTAATAAGATTTATTGCGCGTAATTATTATTCTGTACTCAATCGCAAAGATATTAAATTACTAGAAATTGGATCGGGTACTGGAGCTAACTTATGGTTTTTGGCAAGAGAAGGCTTTAGTGCCTTTGGATTGGACGGAAGTCAGGTTGCAATTGATCAGGCTAATTCTTTTTTAAAAAGTGAAGGTTTGTTTGCAGATATACTAAAAGGCGATGCAATGAAATTACCTTATCCTGATTGCACTTTTGATGCAGTAATTGATGTCGAATGTCTGTCTGCTAACTCATTAGTTGATAGTGAAAAAATACTTACTGAAATCCATAGAGTTTTAAAGCCTAGGGGTGCCATTTATTCAAAAACTTTCTGTACTGGGATGAGTGGAGAAAAAACTGCTACCAATTTGCAAAATGAACCCCATACCTATCTATCAATGCCTGATGGCCCAATATCTCAGGACTTTGGAGTGCTTAGGTTAGTGGATGAGGTTGAAATTAAGAGTATTTATCATCTTTTTAAAAATCTTGAATATGACATATTAACTCGTACTGATAAAAATCGATCTGTTGCATTATCAGAGTGGGTAATTCAAGGAATTAAATAATATTTTTAGATTTTCTTTTGTTTAATATTTAGGTAGAGTAAAAAGTGCAAACACTAGTTATTGGTTTTGGTTCAATTGGAATTCGACACCTAGAAGTGCTTAGGAGTTTAGGTTGTGAAGTATCGATTGTCAGTAAAAGAAGGCTGGGTTTTGATCGGTGCTATTTAAATATCAAGGATGCAATAAATATAGAAAAGCCAGAGTACATTGTTATTGCAAATAAAACTAGTGAACATATAAGTACATTATTCGAGTTGCAAAAATTAGGTTTTAAGGGCACTATCCTCATTGAAAAACCATTGTCTCATGACCTTTTTCAGGTCCAGGATAAAGAATTTAATAATGTTTTTGTTGCTTATAACATGAGATTTGATCCCTTATTACAAATGCTAATAGATGAGCTAAAAGGAGAAAGAATTATATCTTCGCAGGCCTATGCTGGACAATATCTTCCTGATTGGCGTCCAAAAATAGATTATCGTGATTCTTATTCAGCAAAAATGCAAGAGGGTGGGGGGGTATTGCGTGATTTAAGTCACGAGTTAGATTTTATGAATTGGATTTTTGGAGGGTGGAAAAGAGTTATCGCTATTGGTGGAAAGTATAGTGAATTAGAAATAGATAGTGATGATGTATTTGGATTAATGTTTGAAACTAAAAACTGCCCATTATGTCTTTTACAGCTAAATTATTTAGATAGATCGGCTAGAAGGGATATTATTGTCAATACAAGCCAACATGTTTTTCGGATTGACTTTATTAATAAAACATTCGAGAAAGATGGCGTTATAATTAGATCTGATTTTGATAGTAATTATTCATATATTATGCAGCATAAAGCTATTCTTGCAAAAGAATATAAAAACGTTTGTGATTTTACTAGTGCTAAAGATGTAATGCGCTTAATAATTGCAGCTGAGAAGTCTGCTTATTTAGAAAATAGTAATTGGGTTGATAATGAGAAGAATTTGTAGTATTTGTGCAAGGGGAGGCTCCAAAGGCGTTTTAAACAAAAATATTCGCATGATTATGGGTAAACCTTTAATAGCACATACTATATTGCAAGCTAAAAATTCTGGTTGTTTTGATGCAGTGGTTGTTAGTAGTGATTCTGAAGAAATATTAAATATATCAAAAGAATGGGGGGTTGATTTTGTAGTTAAGCGTCCAATTGAAATGGCTTCAGATAATGCAGCAAAATTACCTGTAATTCAACATTGTATAAAAACCATAGAGAAACTTAAATCTGTCAAATATGACACAATAATTGATTTAGATGCAACCTCTCCATTAAGAAATATTGATGACATTCAAAAATCAATTGCAATGTTAGAGTCTAGTATCGATTCGCTTAATCTAATTACCGCCTCTCCTGCACGCCGGTCCCCCTATTTTAATTTAGTAGAATTAAATCAGGAGGGCTTTGTTAGAATTTCAAAAACTGTAGATGAGCCAATTTATAGGCGCCAAGACTCTCCAAAGTGTTTTGATATGAATGCTTCAATATATATATGGAAGCGCAAGGCTTTTTTTAATAGCACAGCTGTACTTAAAAAAGATACTTCATTGTTTATTATGCCAGAGGAGCGTTCTGTAGATATTGACTCTGAGTTAGATTTTGAAATAGTGAAATTATTAATGAAAAATAAAGAGTTAAGTGCATGATAAATATGGACTATTCTAAACTTTTTGATTTAACCGGAAAGACTGCAATAGTTACTGGAGGGGTTGGTATTTTAGGGAGGTGTTTTTGTGCTGGACTTGCTGAATTTGGAGCTAACGTTGTTATTATCGATTTAGATGAAAAAGCTGCTTCAGAATTTGCAGAGAAATTATCAGTTAAGTATGGAGTAAAAACTCTTGGTGTGAGGTGTGATATTTCCTCTCCAGAAGAAGTGAATCAAGCTATAAAGTTAATATCAAAGAAAATGGGCAATATTCATATTCTTCATAATAATGCCCAAGGCAACGATGCCCCAGTTGTTTTTGAAGATTGTAGTCTTGAGCAATGGAGAATGACATCTTCAGTCAATGAAGAAGGCTATTTTTTAATGGCCCAAGCCGTTGGTAAACAAATGATAATACAAAATATTGGAGGCAGTATTATTCAAACTTCTTCAATTTATGGAATTATGGGTCCAGATCATCGTATTTACAAAAATTCTTCAAAAAGTGTTGATTCAATTGGCTCTAGGGCTGTATATTCCTTTACTAAATCAGGAGTTATAGGTCTTTCTAAATATCTTGCAACCTACTGGGCTGATAAAAATATTCGAGTAAATACTATTTCTCCGGGTGGAGTGGAAGATAATCAGGATGATATATTTAAAAAACAATACTCTAATCGTGTTCCTTTGGGAAGAATGGCATCAAAAGAAGAAATGGTTGGGGCTTTGATTTATTTAGCCTCTGATGCTTCAAGTTATGTTACAGGCCAAAATATTGTTGTTGATGGTGGATTAGAGGCTTGGTAAAAATATGAGTATTAATAATAATTGGCAAAAAGCGGTATTAACAAGAAGTGCAAGCATTAAGGACGCTATTATGAATTTAAGCGCATCTTCTATGCATATAATTTTGATAATTGATACTAATAATGAACTTTTAGGTGTCGTTAATGATGGAGATATAAGGAGAGGGATTTTAAAAGGCTTAACAGTTGGTGATAATATTACTGAGATAATTAATACAAATCCTCTAGTTCTAGATAAAGATGCAACTTTAGATTCAATAATTCAAATAATGAACTTACATCAAATTATTGTTATTCCAGTCATTAATCAAAACAAACAGGTTCTTGGACTTTATTTATTAAATGAACTAATGGTAAAAGAGAAAAGACTTAATAAAATAATTATCATGGCTGGTGGAAAAGGGGAGCGACTTTTGCCTAAAACAAAAGATTGCCCTAAGCCACTTCTTCCAGTTAATGGGAAGCCTATGCTTGAGCAGATTATTTTAAAAGCTAGGGACGAGGGTTTTTATCATTTCATCATATCCATTAATTATTTAGGTTCAATGATTAAGGAATATTTTGGTGATGGAAGTAACTGGGGTATTAAAATAGAGTATATAAATGAGAATCTACCACTAGGAACTGCAGGGGCAATAAGCCTGATGAATGAAAAGCCAAATCTACCAGTAATTGTAACGAACGCAGATATAGTTTCTGATGTTACCTATGGAAGTATGCTTCAATTCCATAACCAGCATCAAGATGCTTATGCAACAATGGCTGTTAGGCTTCATGAAATTAAAAACCCATTTGGTGTTGTAACTATTAATGGAGTAGATATAGTAGGCTTTGAAGAAAAGCCTACTCTTCGGAGTAATGTTAATGCGGGTGTTTATATATTAGACCCAAAGGCTTTAGATTTTTTAGAAAAAAACCAATATTGTGATATGCCCTCACTATTTAATTTGCTTCAAAAAAACAAATTGCGAACAATCGTATATCCAATCTATGAGGCCTGGAATGATATTGGCCATCTTGAAGAATATAGAAGTATAAATAATTTCAAAGAGTAATAAATTTAAATAATAAGTTATTAAAAGGACAGTCATGAACCAAATTGATAAAATCTATAAAAATAGTACTGATATATGTGAATTCTCTAAGTCATATTTTGAATATTTAGGGGTTGTTATTAGCAATATATCTTTGAAAGAAATTGAAAATTTTGTGAGTTTGCTTTTAGAGGCTAGAGACAGAGGGTCGACTATATTTTTTATAGGTAATGGTGGAAGCGCAGCTACAGCAAGCCATTTTGCAAATGATATTGGAATTGGGACAAGAGAATATAAAAAACCCTTTAGAGTGATAAGCTTATGTGATAACCAGGCTGTTATTACTGCAATTGGTAACGATGATGGCTATGAAAAAATATTTAGTCAACAATTAAAAGTTTTGTTAAAGGAGCAGGATATTGTGGTTTCGATATCAGCTTCAGGAAACTCTCCAAATCTTATTGATGCAATAAGCACCGCAAACGATATGAATGCAATTACTGTTGGTATTTCTGCATTTGATGGCGGCAAAATGAAAGATATGGTTGATTATTCACTGCATGTTCCAACTGAAAAAGGTGAATATGGCCCTGCTGAAGATGCTCATATGGTTCTTGACCACCTTGTAGGTAATTATTTAATGAGATATGTTAAGAATTTATAATTATGGTCGATAGAAAATATTGCGCAGTTGTTACTGGTGCAACCAGAGGAATAGGCTATGCTATTACTGAACGTCTTTTACTAGATGGTATGGATGTTATTGCTACAGGCACATCAAATGATGCAGAATACCCAGTCGGTGCAGATTATTATCCTGTAGATTTTCTAGATGATTCTTCTGTTTTGTCTTTTATTGCGATCTTAAAACAAAAGAAAATTGATATTTTGATTAATAATGCTGGAATTAATAAGATTGATGAATTTGAAAATATTGAAATTTCAGATTTTAATAGTATTCAAAAGATTAATTTAAAAACTCCCTTTTTATTGTGTCAGGCAGTAATTCCTTATATGAAAAAAAATAAGTGGGGAAGGATAGTTAATATTTCATCTATTTGGGGAAATGTAAGCAAAGAGTACCGTGCAGCATACTCCTCGAGTAAGTTTGGCTTAGATGGTATGACAGTAGCTTTAGCAGCTGAAGTTGCCTCAATGGGTATTCTAGCGAACAGTGTTGGCCCAGGTTTTATTGATACTGAATTAACTAGGAAAGTTTTAGGTAGGAAAGGCATTAAAGAGATACAAAATACAATTCCAATAAAACGACTTGGAACTCCTAGCGAAGTTGCTTCATTCATAAGTTGGCTTGTAAGTTCTGAAAACACTTATATTTCTGGTCAAAACATAATGATTGATGGTGGATTCTCGCGTGTCTAATGAAATTAACATAAACTCTCATAAAGGTGATTATTCTGTTAGTTTCATTAATGGGTGTATTGGTAAGTTAAATCACCAGTTAAATGATAATAATTTTTATATAGTTGATAAGAATATTGCCAAAATATATAGTGATCAACTAAGCAATATTCTTAAATCAGATAGGTTGCTGATAATTGACGCTACTGAAAGGAATAAATCACTTGATAAATTTCCTGCTTATGTAGAAAAATTAGTTCATGCTCAAGTTAGAAGGGGGCAGAATTTGGTAGCAATTGGTGGTGGTATTATTCAAGATATTACTTGTTTTCTTGCCACAACGATGATGAGAGGCCTTCCTTGGATTTTTTATCCAACCACTCTATTGGCTCAGTCTGATTCGTGCATTGGCTCTAAATCATCAATAAACTCTGGAGAAGTAAAAAATATACTTGGAACATTTACACCACCAGCTAAGGTAGTTATAGATATTAATTTTCTTAAATCATTAGAAGAGAAAGATATTTTATCTGGAATAGGAGAAATGATAAAAGTCCATGCTATAAATTCTCCTAAAAGTTTTGATTTATTGTCAGAAAACTATAATCAAGTTAAAGATGATTTTTTATTAATGGAAAAATTTATCTATCAATCTTTATTAATGAAAAAGAAATTGATAGAAATTGATGAATTTGATCTTGGACCAAGGAACGTAATGAATTATGGGCATAGCTTTGGCCATGCCATTGAGACAGCAACAAACTATGCTATTCCTCATGGAATTGCTGTAACCATGGGGATGGATATAGCAAACTATGTAGCTTCAAAATTGGGCATCTCAAGTAATAAGCATTTTGAAAGAATGCATTCAGTCTTAGATAAAAACTGTAAATTCTATCGAAAAGTCAGTATTGATGTTAATTCTTTAATGCTAGCTCTTGCTAAAGATAAAAAAAATAGTGCAACACAGTTAAGACTAATATTGCCAAATCTGGATGGAAATATTACTATTGGCCTATATGATAATAATGAAAAGCTATTAAATATTATTAAAGAGTATTTTTTTATCTATGGAGGAAAGTAAGTTGTCATCTTTAGCCATTGCTTCTCGATCATTCTCTAAAAATCCATTATTAAGAGATGCGGTCCTTAAAGATTATCCTGGTGCTAAGTTTAATGATGAAGGGCTTTCTTTAAGCGGCGACTCACTGGTAGACTTTTTAGATGGTTATGAGAAAGCCATAACTGCACTTGAAATTATTGATGACTCAATATTATCTCGCCTACCAGAATTAAAAGTGATTGGAAAGTTTGGGGTTGGCCTAGATATGATTGACCTTCAAGCTTTAAAAAAACATAAGGTTAAAATTGGTTGGACTGGAGGCGTTAATAAGCGCTCAGTTTCTGAATTAGTGGTTTCATCTGCAATAGCCATTCTGCATCGTTCAGTTTTTGCTAACATGGAAGTTAGAAGTAATCTTTGGTATCAAATAAAAGGTCGGCAATTGTCGGATTGCACAGTCGGCATTATTGGCTGTGGTAATATTGGTAAAGACCTGGTGAAATTACTTAAACCTTTTAATTGTAAAGTCCTTTCACACGATATTTTAAACTTTAAACAGTTTTATCAAGAAAATAATGTAATCCCAGTTAGCCTAGAAGAGCTGTTAACAGAATCAGATGTTGTAACTCTGCATTTGCCATTAGATCAGTCAACTAAAAATATTATCAATAAGGATAAACTTCTGATGATGAAGAGTAATGCTATTTTAATAAATTTAGCTCGCGGTGGCTTAGTTGATGAGGTTACTTTAAAAAAAATATTAGTAGAAAAGAAAATAGCTGGTGCAGCAATTGATGTGTTCGAAATTGAGCCACCAATTGATAATGAATTTGCCCTAATAGATAATGTATTAATTACTCCTCACATTGGTGGGAGCACTGAGGAGGCTATTTTGGCAATGGGTCTGGCAGCGATTGATGGCCTTAAAAATGCTAAAGACCCTTTAGAATATCTACAAGTCTTAGGTTAATAAAATGAATATATTAAAATTTGGTATAGCCGGTTACGGAAAAATGGGAAAAATTAGAGAACAGACAATATTAGATTCTCAAAATGCTTCACTGGCTGCTATTTTTGAAATTAATGAATATGAGTGTAATGATAAAAAAATCCATATTTGTAATTCTTTTGATGAGTTAGTTAACTTAGACATTGATGCAATAATTATCTCTTCATATGTTTCAGTTGCAGCTGAATATGTTATTAGAGCTTTAGAAGCCGGTAAGCATGTGTTTTGTGAAAAACCACCCGCAATGATTGCAAGTGAAATGCTCGAGGTCATTAAAGCTGAAAAAAAATCTGGGAAAGTACTAAAGTATGGCTTTAATCATAGGTTTCATTATTCAGTAATGGAGGCTAAAAAAATTATAAATAATAATAATAATCTTGGGGAGCTACTCTGGATGAGGGGTGTTTATGGAAAAGCAGGAAGTATAGACTTTCATGATAATTGGAGAAATTATAAAAATTATTCTGGTGGTGGAATTCTTTTAGATCAAGGGATTCATATGATTGATCTTTTTAGATATTTTACTAATGAAGAGTTTGATTGTATAAGCTCTGTTCTTACCACATCATTTTGGGATGTTGAGTGTGAAGATAATGCTTTTTTAACTTTAAAATCTGAAAATAATATTATTGCTACACTTCATTCTTCAGCAACACAATGGAAGCATAAATTTCTTTTAGAGATGACTTTTGAGAATGGTTATATTAACTTAGATGGTATTTTGTCTGCATCTAGAAGTTATACTCCTGAGACAATGACCATTGGAATGAGAGAGTTTGAGGATGTTACTTTTGCTATGGGGAAGCCAAAGGAGACTACGACATATTACGAGTATGATGAGTCATGGAATTATGAATTAAAAGAATTTATGGATGCTATTAATAAAAAATCGAGTTTAAAAAACGGAACAAGCCACGATGCATTAGAGATAATGAAGCTAGTGGATTCCATTTATAAAAATTAAACAATAAAGTAAAAAAATGAAAATTATAGCTATGGTTCCCGCCAGAATGGGTAGTAAAAGAATCAAGTCTAAAAATTTAAGGTTTCTTGATGGAAAGCCACTGATTGAGCATGTACTAGAAACTTTAAGTAGAGTCCAAATTTTTGATGAAATTTATATAAATAGTGAGGATGAGGTTTTTTCAGAAATTGCTGATAAATATGGTATAAATTATTATAAACGTCCAGATTATCTGTCTTTGGATGAGTCAACTAATGATGAATTTGCCCATGAATTTTTAAGTAATATTGATTGTGATATATTAATTCAAATTCTTCCAACCTCTCCTTTTATAACTCCAAAAGAAATAGAAAGTTTTGTTAATAAAATGATTACTGACAAACTAGATACTTTGGTTTCGGTTGAACATCAACAAATTGCATGTCTTTATCAGGGACAAGCCATTAATTTCGATAATCTTAAGAAAAATCCACCTTCTCAGACAATGACGCCAGTAATGTCATATGCAACTGCGCTAATGGGATGGAAATCACGTAAATTTCTTGAAAATACAGAAAATCATGGAGTCGCCTATCATGGAGGCATAGGAAAAACTGATTTTTTTGAATTAAAGGGATACTCGACTATTGATATTGATAATGAGGAGGATTTTGTTCTGGCTGAGGCAGTTTCAATCGCCCTCAAAAGCTCTAAAGTTGCACCTCAATATTATGATCAAAATAATAGTGAAAGAAGTGAGGTAGACGTGCCTTCAATTTTGGCGAAAGATGGAGTAGAAGTAAATGATCTTTTTGACGTAAATAATGAAGTTGTATCCTTATCTGATATTTTAGAATCAATGCCTAAAGATGTTTCATGGAGTAAGCGAGTGATTGATACTGAAAGTAATTCAATGACAATTATATGTCAAATGCCAGGTGAGGGAAATCGCAGACATCATCATCCTGACTGGAACGAGTGGTGGTATATTGTAGAAGGAGAATGGGAATGGGAGATAGAGGGTGAGTATAAAAAAATTGTTAAAGGTGAAATTGTGTTTATGAAGAAAAATCGTAAACATAAAATAACTGCCTCTGGATCTTCTAGGGCCATAAGAATGGCTGTAAGTCGAGCTGATGTTGCTCATGTTTATGAGGATTAAATGAGTAAAAATGTTATTATTATTGGTGGAACTTCAGGAATTGGACTTCATACAGCTAGATATTTAGAAAATCTTGGGTATAAAGTCCTTATTGGGTCGCGGAATAATGTAGAAAGTTCATCTGGCTTTGATTATCTTGAAATTGATGTTACTGATGAATCCTCTATAAAACATTTTTTTAATTCAATCCCATTTAAAAATATAGATGCTATTATTTACTCTGCAGGTATTACAACCTCACAAAAAGATATACAAAATTTTGATAAAATTGAGTACATGAAAGTTCATGACGTTAATTTATTAGGGGCTATTTTGACTTTTAAATATGCCTATCAATTCTTGAAAGACAGCAAAGGTAAGGCTGTTGTTGTTAATTCTATTGCTGCAAGAGCTTACAGTAAGCTTTCAGGTTTTGAATATACTGTTACAAAAGCTGGATTAAGTGGCTTAGTTAAACATTTGGCGATTGATTGGGCTCAGGATATGGTTTTAATTAATTCAGTCAATCCAAGTATGGTTGAGACGCCTATGCTCAAAGAAAACATCGATCCAGAAGTTCTAAAGTCAATTAAAAATCAAATCCCCTTAGGAAGAATTGCTAAACCAGATGAAATAGCTAAGGTTATTGAATTTCTCATTAGTGATAAAAATACTTATATTACTGGAACTGGTATTGATATTAATGGTGGACAATTCCTCACTGGGTAGCATGAAATATATAATAGGGGCCTATGCTACTGCACCATCTTTAAATTCAAATGATAAATCTTTAGAGTCTAGCTTTTATAATAAGCTAATTAAATCAATACCCCAAATTGAGGGTTTGGAGTTACCTTTTTTTGGGAGTAGTATTCATCAATTTGGGTCTGATTTTCTATTGAAATTTATAAAACCAGAGTGGAATAATGTTCTTACATGTATTCCAGGAGTTATGGCTAATTTATCAAAAAATCCTCACTTTGGAATAGCTTCAGATAATAATCATGGAAGAGTTGATGCTGTTGATATGTATAAGAGAGCTAATCAGTTTGTTCATAAAATTAATGATATTTATGGAAAGCAATCAATTATTGCCGTACAACTCTCTACTGCGCCTTCAACTCCTTTTAAAGGGGTATCTTCATCTAAAAAATCATTGGTAAAGTCAATGAATGAGATATTAAATTTGGATTGGCAAGGTGCAAAAATTGTAATTGAGCATGTTGATTCATCCTGCAATAATTTAGCTTTTGAAAAAGGGTTCTTAACTTTAAAAAATGAGATTGAAGTTTTATCAACATTCTCTGATATATATGATGTTGGAATTACAATTAATTGGGCTAGATCTGCAATTGAGGGCAAAGATATTTATATGCCTTTAGAGCATATTAAATTAGCTATAAAATCTAATTTATTAAGGGGGCTAATATTTTCTGGTGTATCAGATAATGATAAAAATTATGGTTGTTGGAAAGATATGCATATGCCTTTTGCAAAATCGTATGATGTAAAATATTTTGAAGAAAACTCTTTACTTACTCATGAAAATATTTCTAAAACATTAAAATTAGTAGACTTAAATGCTCTCGATTACCTCGGAATAAAGTTACTTTCTATGCCACTAAATACTTTTGACATTGATAGGCGAGTTGGAGTAAATAAAGATGCAATTTTTATTTTAGAAAGTATTATTTCTGAATTATAAAATTATAAAATTATAAAATTATAAAATTAAATATAGGTATATGAAACAATGACTAAAAGCTCGTTAATTAATAATTCTAAGATTGTTAGGCAGAAGCAACTTGCCGAAAAGATAGTAATTGTTGATGGTCAAGGAGGTTGTGGTAAAACAATGTTGTCTCCAATAATATCCTCAATGGAGCGTGTGGAATTATTAAGTTATGCTTTTGAAATTCAATGGATCTGCATACTATTTAATTTAAAAAAAATAGAGAGTGATGCTGCTATTTCAATGGTTAAGATGTTGATAGATCACAAGCTCTATCAAACAATGATGGGTAGAGATACAAACTTCAGGTATTCAGATTTATCTAGTGTATTTCAAGATGCAAATCCCTGGCGCTATTTTAAAAGAATTTTTCAAAAAGGTGATTTGGTAATTCCTGACAGAATAAAAAAACAAAGACCTATCCTTAATTTAACTACTCACAATTTATTACGAATTAGTGATCCAATATTTTCAGCACTTGGGGATTCAGTTTTATTTATCGAAATGGTTAGACATCCACTTTATATGGTAAAGCAACAACAACTTAATATGGATAGATTAGTTGATAATGCTAGAGATATACAAATAAATATTGAATATGAGGGGCGTCAATTGCCATATTATGCATACGGCTGGGAAAAGCAATTTTTAAATTGTAATTCAATGGATAAGGCTATTTATAATATTGAAAAAGCAACTCAAGAAAGTAGTAAAAAGAGAAAGATTTTAATGAAGAGTAAGGGTTTTTCACTTCTTACCATTCCATTTGAGAGGTTTGTAATTGATCCCTGGCCATATTTACATGAAATTGAAAAAGCATTAGATATAAAAGTTGGGCCTAAAGTAATTAAAATAATGAAAAAACAGAATGTTCCAAGAGATGTCATTTCAGATGGACCACCACTTGAAATATATGAAAGGTGTGGGTGGGAATCACCAACTGAAAGTTCTGAAGAAAATGAACTAATAAAAAGAAGAAAAATGGTCTCTGAAAGTGCAACAGTTGAGGCTTTAAAAGTGATGGATCGATTGTCTAAAGAATATTTTATTGAGCATCTATCTTGAATATTCTATTAATAACATAGTTTAAAGATCATGGTTTACTTTGAAAAACTCTCTTTTATAAGTTTTTTTTCTAATGCTTGGAAGATATCTAAATATAAAAATAATTCTGATATTTATTACATTGATGCGTCAGTTTCTTCAAAAAAAATTCTAGTTCCATTGTTGCAGTCTATTGGAAAAAACATTTATCAAATAAATTTTAAAGTGACAGATATTGTTGATGAAGATGGTGAACTTATTCGAATAAGAATATATAGGTATGACCTATTTGAGTTTAAGAAAAATTTATTTAAAAATAGAGCTTATAAAGACTTATTCCATAAAAGTTGGAATCAAAATAGTATCCTTGATTATATAAACAAGGGATTAATTGATGGTGGAACAAATGAGGTTGACTCTGTTAGTAGGATGCTATATGTAATTAATGTTGTTAATTGGCATACTAAAAAATTAAATATAAAAAAATCCTTGTTTATTGTAAAAAAACGACCTTGGTTTAATTTATATCAAGAGTATTGTGTTAAATTTAATATTACAGTGATTGAATCAAAAGGTGATTTTTTTAATTTTTTTAATTTTAAAAATTTTATTCGAAATTATATTTTTCTATATAAATTTGTTAAAAATATTAAGTATAAAAATAATAAAAATAATAAAATTAATTTTAATATAACTAATAATAAATTGTTTCTTGAGGGGCGAGGAGATATTTTATTAGATAACAATGGCATGCATTCAGATTTTTTTTGGCAACAAAATTCCGACTTTTCAATTAATAATATTATTTATAAGCATTATTCAGAAGAAGAAAGAGATTATTTTAAAAAAAATGGTCTTTATTCAATAAATGAAGGGGTCTATTATAATTCCAAGGACTTTAGAAATTATAATAAACCAAAATTATATTTTTCCAAATCTTTTAAACAAGAGCATAAAGTTGTTAAATCTTTATTAAGTTCGTATGATTTAGAAAGATTTTTGTATGCATCATTATTTAAAAGGTTTGGAGTAAAGGTTTACTTTTCTTGGGATAAATATTCAAACAAGCATATTGCTTTATCAGATGCGGTTCATGATTGTGGTGGTATTTCTGCTAACTGGCAAATGGCTTTTGATGGTTTTGAAAATACAAATTGTCTAATTAATTCTGATATTGTTTTTAGTTATTCAAAATTTAGTAATGAAATAGATAAAAAGATTGGTTCAAAGATTAAATATAATGTTATTGTTGGATATCCAAAAGACTATGCTTCTGCCTTGTTAAAAGATAAGGCTATAGAAATTCGTTCTCAACTTGAAGATAATGGTGCAAAAAAAATTGTTTTTGTCATAGATGAAAATTCTAGTTCTGATTCAAGATGGCATACTGGACATGATTTTCAGCGTGAAAATTATAGTTATATTTTAGAAAAGTTGATTGAAATACCTTGGCTTGGTGTTATTTTTAAACCAAAGAGGTCTGTAAATTTGCGTCAAAGGCTGGGCCCTATTGAACAACTATTGGACAAGGCTGTATCAACTGGTCGATGTTATATCTATGAGGACTCTGGTAGGCATACAACAACTGCCCCTCCTATTCTTGCTGGGCTTTCATCAGATATTTGCATACATAGCCATCTTTCTGCTGGAACTGCAGCTTTAGAGTGTGCTTTAGAGGGAATACCAACGTTACTAATTGATCGTGAGGGCACTCCATATTCTAAATTATATGAATTACCTAAGGATAAGGTTATTTTTCAAGATTGGCCTTCAGCAATTGATTCAATAATTAAACACTTTAATTCTCCAAATGGAATTCCTGGGTTTGGAGACTGGTCATCAATTATTGATGAATTAGATCCGTATCAAGATGGAATGGCAGCTAATAGAATAGGTTCTTATTTAGAATGTCTTATTAATGGTCTTAATGATAATTTAGATAAAGAAGTTGTTATGGAAAACGCGGCTAAAAAGTATATAAAAAAATGGGGGTCAGACAAAATAATTACTTCTTAATTTTTTTCTATAATACTTATATTATTCTTTATTTTGTTAGAATTTTTTAATAGTAAATATTGAGTAACTTTTCAAGGAATTCATATTAATTCTCCAGTTTTCTTGATTGTACATTGCGTTTTGGGGTTATTATAACGCTTGAAATTTTGATCATGCACTCTTGCAAGATTATATTTTTGCAGTTAGCTTTTTGATAGTAACTCCTACATTATATAATACTGAAATAAAATCTATATATGCACTTTAAATGAAAGCCGTTATTATTATTCCAGCACGATATAAGTCTTCTCGCTTTCCTGGGAAACCGTTAACTCCAATTTTAGGTAAACCAATGATACTTTGGGTTGCAGAAATATGTATTCAGGCGCTGCCAAGTGAATTTGTGTATATTGCTACAGATGACCTAAAAATTAAAAAAGTTGTTGAAGAAGCTGGTTTTAATGTAGTAATGACTAGCGAAAAAGCCCTTACTGGGACAGACCGAATTGCAGATGCAGCAAACCAAATAGATGCAGACATATATATTAATGTTCAAGGCGATGAACCCCTTCTAGACCCTAATGATATTTTATCAATTTTGGAAGTAAAAAAGAAATATCCAAATGAAATAATTAATGGTTATTGCAAAATTGGGGATAATGAAGATGCTGAAAGTTTAAATATTCCCAAGGTAGTTTTTAATGAGAATAAACAGATGATCTATATGTCTCGGCAGCTCATACCAGGAACAAAATCAAAACAAATTAAACCTCCAAGCTACTTTAAGCAAGTTTGTATTTATGCATTTAACAAGAAAGAATTAGCTAATTTTGTGAGCTTTGGAAGAAAAGGAACAATTGAGCTTTACGAAGATATAGAGATTCTTAGGTTCTTAGATATTGGAACAAAAATCAGAGTTGTTGAAACTAAGACTTCTAGTTTAGCAGTTGATGTGCCTGAAGATGTCAAAAAAGTTGAAGAAGCAATTTTGAAAAAAATTAGTGATGAATAATTTAAAAACAATAATATTTGATTGTGATGGGGTTATATTAAATTCTAATCAAGTTAAGAAGACTGCATATTCCAATGTTACATTCTCTCACTTCGGTAATGAGCTTACTAATTTATCCTTCAATTTCTTTAATTTTGATTAGTTAATATGTCAAACTATTTATTCCTTGTAAATGTTGGTGATGATATTGTAAGTTCAGTAAACATATCAAAATTTATTTCTAATAGAAGGGCTTCATCTAGTGAAGCTATAAATTTCAAGCTTGGAGTATATACTCAAACAAAATACAGTATTAATTGGAAAAAACTTGATGAAGTCTATTTTGATGGACTTAATAATATTCAATTAAAGTCGTCTGACTATAATCTTGAAATAGGCGAATTAGCTGTAGTTATTCCATGTAGTATTAATTTAGAACTCAAAGATAACTTAAGAAAATTACCTAAGCCTTTAATTCGTAAGGTTGATTCCTCCCCAATCAGTGAAAGAGCGGCTATTTCTTTTAAGAGGGGTGGGGCTTTATCAAGCTATCAGGGAGATTTTCCATTCCAAATGAGTACAATAAAGGGCAATTTTTTATCTTTTGACTCTTTAACATCTAATTCTCAAACTGGAGTGATTAATAAATTAATCTTAATCAATATATTTTCTCAAGAGTTAACCGAAAAGAAAAAATATAGCCTGTATATGGCAAATTCTATTACAAAGAAAAATATTAAAAAACAGTCATATTGCCAAAATTCTGCTGCAATCATGGGTTTTGATTGTTTACAAGATTTACCGAGTGTCTTTTATTCTAAAGATACCTTGGGATTACCTATATTTATATCATATCATAAAGAATTAAGCTCTAATTTATCTGTAGAGCACTCCCATCCTCCTTCGGAATTTTTCTTTGGAGAAAGTAAATTTATGGGTCATCAACTCCTTAAAAAGAAATGGTTGACATTGCTTAAATGATTAATAAAATAAAATCAAAATTACCCTTTGGGGTAAGAAAATTAATTAGACATCTTTATCCTTTTAATAAATCTAATCCATATAACTATTATCATCCTAGGTTCAATCAACTCAACATATCTGATTACTTTTTGTTTCGATGTGATAATTTTGAGTCTATTTTTATTGCGGAAAATAGCTTAGCAATTTTTTCAGCAGAGCCAATTGAATGCAAACATCTGTTCTATTTTTTTAATGTATCTGGCAATAAATGTGGAAAATTTGAAATTGTTAGTGCCTTATTCCACTACCAACTGAATATTAAAACTCATATGACTGGCGGTGAAAAGATTGGTAGCTTTATTCATCAAACGATTTATTCAAATGATTTATTAAACAAAGAGTCAGATCTTAAATCTAATAAGCTTATATTTCAGCATAGGGGCTACACTGGATATAGAAGTTTAAATAGTAAACATGATAATTATTCTTTTCTCCATGGAAATTTTGGAAGTATGTATTTTCATAAAGGAAAATTATTATCTTTATCTACGCAACGTGCCGAACATTCCTACACTCCACAAATAATTATTAAAGCTGGCAAGTTCTATGAATTATATTTTAGTAATCCAACCAATAAAATATTAAAAATCTCAATTACACTTATACTGAAATCTAATAAGTTAAGTAGTATAAAAACTTTATATATTAACCCTATGGGCTCATATATGTTTGAATACAGTTCAAACTCTGAAAGTGAAATTGGTAACATATCATGGAAAACAAATCTTCCAGTGGGCAGGGCGATTGTATTTGAAAATGATGGCGTTTTATTTGATATTTTTCATAGTTAATATAATAAATTTATGTTTCTTTATGCAGAAGATTTTCTCTCTCTTATATAATCAGTTTTATTTTGTAAATCCTTTTGAAGATTTTTAAATACAACATAATTTTTAATCTTAATTTAACTTTTTTCACAGCATAGAATAAGTTTAATGAAAACAATCTTGGATATTAGATTTAATGGTAAATTGAACGAAGACATAACACCATTATTTAATAAAATTTCTTATCAAAAACGCTCAGATTTTAATGAATTTATTTCATTAATTTCTCGGCCACATATTAAGAATTTAGATTGGTGGGTCGAAGGGCCTGCTAGTAGAAATACATATAGTAGCCCCTTGTTTCATTATTACTGTAGTTTTTTTTTGTTAATGTATTTGACTGAGCATAAAGATTTTTTATTTGATGAAATTCTTATAGATTCATCATCTTTTGCTGTAATTATTAAAGAGCTTTTTACTAGCTTAAATATTAAAAATTGTAAAGTGAGTCTTGAGTCAAGCTATAAAAGTCAACTGAAAAGATATGTTAAAAAACACTTTTTGATATTTATTTTATTATTTCAAAAGTGCTTCCAAATGATTGTTGCTCGTATTATTAGTCCAATTAAAATTCCTAAGAAGCCTTTAGTTTTAATAGATACATTCCTTATGCCTGGTAATGTTGATGAAGATAGATGGTATGGAGTCTTTTGGGATAATCTTTCTGATGCGCAAAAATTAGAAACTTTTTTTATACCCACGCTATTACTTACTAAACTTAAAGATGTCTTACCTCTATTTAAAGAGGCAAATTTAAATGTTCGTAATTATATTTTTAAAGAAAGCTTCTTAAAATTTGAAGATTTAATTTTTGCATTTAGACATAATAATCGAATCAAAAAGATAATATTTAATGACATTGAACTTCTAGGATTTAATTTTTCAAAATTAATTCAATATGAACTGAATAATAATTCTGATATAAAGGCAGTTCTTGAATCTATTCTTACTTATCGATTTATTGATAGATTTAAACAAAAAGGTTACAAGGTGAGGCTATCTATTGATTGGTTTGAGGGACAATGTCTAGATAAAGCTTGGAATATGGGTTTTAAAAAATATTTTCCTCTAACGAAAGTAATTGGTTATAGGCCGACTGAAAGCTTTCCCTTTTATTTATGCTCCTATCCAACTTTATTTGAACAAGAGGCAAAAGTTATTCCTGATGTTATAGCTATTCAAGGAAGGGGCACTGAAATCACTGTTAAAGAGTTCATGCCAAAATTAGATACAATTTTAATTCCCTCATTTAAATCAAATTATGTATGGAGTTTTGAAAGGCATGAGTTAAGCCAAAGCAAAAATAAAATTCTAGTAGCGCTTCCTATTTCTGAAAAACACTCCCAATTTATTATTGATAGGGTTATTAAAGCTGTAAGTTTGATGTCTAAGCAAAACTACATTACAAATTTCATAATAAAGCCTCATCCAGCTCAATCTTTAAACAAAGTAATGATGGGATTTGATAAATTACCCAGATATATGTCATTTACAAAAGAAAAATCATTCAAAAAATTACTTTCTTCATCTACTCTTCTAATAACTGAGGCTTCCAGCACCTGCCTTGAGACATTAGCTTGTGGAATTCCTGTTATTATGATGGAAAATCAATCGGGCTTAACGTATGATTCAATTCCTGAAAGGGTTTCTGAAAAAATGTATAAAAAAGTAAGATCTCCGTTGCAATTACTAAAAGCAATGGAATATTTTAATAATTCCAATTTTGAAAACAATAAACTAATTATAGCTGAAAGTAAAAAAGTTAGAAAAGACTATTTTGAGCCAATTACTCAGGAAGGAATTAATCGGTTTATTGATTTAGATTGTAAATAAGAGGATTGTATGATGCAAAAGATTTATATGGCTGGTGTTGGTGGTATGTTGGGTGAGGCTTTTTACAAGGTCTTTAATGAAAAATATTTATTAAAGTGTACAGATATTGACATTAATGAAGAGTGGTTATCATATCTGGACTTTCGTGAAAAAGATAATTATAGAAAAGATGTTGTAGAATTCAACCCTGATTTTTTATTTCATATCGGCGCATATACTGATCTTGAATATTGTGAATTAAATGAGAAGGATACATATCTAACAAATACGAAATCTGTTGAATATGCAGTTAGTATAGCTAATGAATTAGATATTCCTTTGCTCTACATCAGTACTGCAGGAATATTTGATGGTAAAAAAGATGTTTATGACGAAACTGATAACCCAAAGCCAATAGGTCATTATGGACGCTCTAAATATCTTGGCGAAGTTTATGTTAAAGAGAATTGTAAGGACTTTATTATTTGTCGTGCTGGTTGGATGATGGGAGCTGGGGCAAATAAAGATAAAAAATTTATTCAAAAATTAATTAAACAAATTAAGAGTGGAAGTACTGAGCTAAATGTTGTTAATGATAAGCTTGGAACACCTACATATACCCATGATTTTGCTAATAATGTTAAACTTCTTATTGAGAAGGAAGAGCATGGATTATTTAATATGGTTTGTAAGGGCTTAACTGGAAGGCTTGAGGTGGCAAATGAATTAGTTTCTCAATTGGGGTTAAAAGACTCAATCAGAGTAAATGAAGTAACATCTGATTATTTTTCTGAAGAATATTTTGCAGAACGCCCCAAATGTGAGCGCCTTATTAATAAGCGGTTAGATGATCTTGATCTTAATATCATGCGCGATTGGCGTGTTGCTTTAAAAGAGTATTTAACTGATTATTATCACTAAATTTTTTTAATTATTGCATTTAATATAATAATGTCTATATCAAAAGATGTAATATCTACTTTTATTAATTGGCTGGAAAGAGGGGTAAAGGTTGAAAATCATCACGTAATTCAAAAAAAATTACTGAAAGAGACATTATCTTATATACAAAATAATATCAATAATATTGAAATAATTAACCAAGCTTTTATCTCTCAAGTAAATCAATTAATTCTTGGTGAGAAACTAAATATTAATGATTTTGGTTTTAAAAAAAATTTTAGAACAATACTTACATCAAAATTAAATAATGATATTAATGATTTGCAAAGAGATGATGATATTATTAATTTTTTTATGGAGATATTCATTCTAAATGATAAGAATCAAAACTTTAAGCTTAATATTAGTGAAAAATCTCAAACTCTAATCAAGATAAATATTAAAAAGTTACAAGAGACCGCATCATGGCATGGTACTAGATCGGAAATAAATGCTGCACAGGTAATTTCTAAGTTATCTTTTTACTCCCTAAATATGGGGATATTAGAAAAAGACTATATTGAATCTATTTTAAAAAAAATGATTGAGTCCATTTCACCTTATCAATGGTTCTCTCCTTCTAGTGAAATATATGGGAAGTCTTTTTTTCTTAGATCGCTAATTTTTTTATGTATTGCTGACCCTAAGCATTATTTTTATGACTATCTTAAAAATGTATGTGAACATTTATTAAGAAGAATGGAAATAAAGCGTGAAAGAACAATTTTATCAACTAATGATAATTTTCATCTTTCTACATGTTTGCTGGAGCAGTTAAGACTAAATAAATTTGTTTTAGAATCAGGAGTATTTTTTAATGATTTACGATTTTTAAATGCTGTAATGAAATCTAATGACAGGATATATAATATTATGTCAAAAATAAAAATATCATCAAAGCCCACACTAAATAATATAAGTAATATTTCTATTGCTCTTCATTACAATGATAATTTGTGCCTTCAAGAAAAACTCTATGGATCTTTAAAATGAAAGATATTAAGGTTGTAATTTCCTCTCCAATTGATACTAATCTTTATGCTCTTTTGGTTAATCATTTATGCCTCAAAGAGAAGGGTGTTTCTGTCTCTGGAATAATAACACTTAAGACTCTTTCTTTTAAAAGAATTAATAGTGAGTATAAAAGAATTGGAAGTTTATTGGTTGTAAAAATTTTAAAGAAGTTATTTGCTAATAATTCTGATAAGAATTTTTTATCTAAAAATATGGATAATATGATTTCTAGTTTGGGTTTGAAGCAGAAATCATTAAAAGCGTTTTCAGATGATCACGCTACACCATTTATTAAAGTAAATGATTTAAATAATTTTGAAACTATTACTTTTTTAAAAATGTGCAAGCCAGATTTAGTATTATCTATAGGAAGCACTATTATTAGAAAGTCATTTTTAGAAATACCCTCTATTGGAGTTCTTAATGTTCATATGGGAATCTTGCCAGAATATAGGGGTATGGGCGTAACAGAGTGGCCACTTATTGAGGAAAGAGCTAATGATATTGGATTAGGAGTTACGCTCCATTTCATGGATAGTGGGGTTGATACTGGACCTATAATTAAAAAACAAAAAATTAATATAAGTGACTGTCAATCCCTACATGACCTTGAGTCAAAATACTTAATAGAAATGGTCAGTTTAATGCTTGATGGAGTAAGAATGGTAAGAGATAAGAAGCTAACTTTAGAGCCTCAAAAAAATAATGAGATTGACATGGGAAGACAGTATTATAGTACCCATAATAGAATGCGCAAATTAGCCGAAAAAAGACTAATAATGTTCAAGTGATTGTTAATAAATTACCAATAAAATCTTATTAAATTAAGTCGTCATAGAGCGCTAATTATGAAGCCAAAAATTACAGTTTTAACATGCGTATATAATGGTATGCCTTTTTTAAAAGAAGCTATTGATAGCATCTTAAGTCAAACCTATAGTAATTTTGTATATTTAATTATAGATGACGCTAGTACAGACATTAATGTTGTTAAATTAATAGAATCATACGATGATTCTAGAATTAATTTTGTAAGAAATAAGTCAAACCTTGGCGTTTCAAAAACTTTTAATAAGGCACTAAAATTAATTCAAACGCCATATGTAGTTCGCCTAGATCAAGATGATATCAGTTTGCCAGAGCGTATTGAAAAGCAAATTAAGTATTTAGAAAATAACAAAAATATTGATGTCTTATGCTCATGGGAGCACGTTATTAACTCAGATGGAAAAATTATTGGAAGTTGGAAGCGCTCCCTTGATAATTATGGATCTTTTTTAGGTTGTATCTTAATAAAAATTTGCCCAGTTTGGCATCCATCATTAGCTTTTAAAACTAAGGCTATGATTGATATTGGTGGATTTAATGTTGAATATACTAGAGCAGAAGATTTTGAGGTAACTGCGCGTCTTGCGGTAAATCGCTATAATGCTGTTGTTCTTAATGAATTTCATCTGCATCAGAGGCAGCATGATAAGAGTCAGTCTGTGGAATTCAGCAATGAAATGGAAGAATTTTCCCGACGAGCTCACCAAGATGTTATTGAAAAATTTAGTTCAAATGAAAATGTTAAGTTACTTGGTGAATTTTTAAGATTAGAAGATGTTCAAAGTAATATTAAATTAACTAAGGTTAATTTTATTATGGTTAGTGAGGCGTTAAATAGTCTCATTATTAATATTACTATTCAGCAAAGGTTAACTAGTATTGAGTTAGCCTCTTTGAAAAAAATAATTTATAGAAGAGTGGGGTTAGGCATTAAATATGCCAATATTTTGATTAGACTTCCATCATTCTTTTTTTGTCCTATCTATTATCTGCTTTCACCTTTAAAATTACGCTTTTTAAGGGTAATTTTTTCAAAAATCTATCGATATTACTTAAAAATTATGTATATTTTTAAGTAATCATTATTTATTTAGTCAAAAGAATATAAATCTTAATTAGGAGATGTTGTAAATGAAAAAAAAACCAATCATACTTGGTGGGGGCTTATCTGGACTAAGTGCATGCTATCATGGAAATGGTATTATTTATGAAAAATCTCATAAAGCTGGTGGCCAAGCTGACTCTAATAAAGAAAATGGCTTTATTTTTGATGAGGGTATTCATGTGATGCATACTAAAAATAAGTATATATTAGGCTTGATGGAAACACTAAATGTTGATATGGAGGTGCGTGATAGAAATGCATGGATATTCTCCCATGGCTCCATGACGAGATTTCCTTTTCAAGCGAATACTTTTGGATTGCCAGAAAATATTATAAGAGACTGTGTTGACGGGTTTATTGAAAATAATTTTGTTGATAGAGATAGAATTAAAAATTATCAGGATTGGCTTTATTATATGTTTGGTAAGGGTATAGCAGAACATTTTATGATTCCTTATAGTCAAAAATTTTGGGGAATAGATGCAAAAAATCTAACAACTGATTGGGTTAATGTTCGTCATCCTAAACCCTCAGAACAAGAAGTCATAAAAGGATCGTTAGAAGATCAGACTAAAGGCTTTGGTATTAATGCAACATATCGCTATCCTAAAAATGGTGGATATGGCTTTATTGGAAAACGACTAGCAGATGAATGTAAAGATTCAATTAAGGTTGGTATGGAAGCAACAAAGATTGATGTAAAAAAGAAAGAAATTGAGTTCAACCATAATGAAGTAATTGCATATGAAACTATCCTAAGTTCAATCCCTTTACCTGAGCTAATAAAAATTATACCTGATGCACCTAAAATTGTTTTGAACGCTGTCAATAAGCTTAAAGCTAACTCTTTTTTTGTAGTCAATATAGGAGTTAATAGACCTAATATTACGGATAAAAACTGGATTTACTTTTTAGAAAGGGAGTTTTCTTTTGTTAGAGTTAGTTTTCCCTTTAATCAATCTGATAATGTTGCTCCTTCTGGGACAAGTTCAATTTCGGCAGAAATTGCATATGGGTATAATAATTCATTGCCAGTAAGTAAAGAATTGATGCTGGATCATGTTATTAATGAATTAATTAACGCAAATATTATTGATGCATCTGATGAGATAATTTATAGTAGTACAGTTGATATTAAGTATGCTTATGTAATTTTTGATAATGAACGTAAGTCAGCTATTAAAATTATTCATGACTATCTAAAAAAGTTTGATATTATCCCATTTGGCCGATATGGTATGTGGGCTTATCTTTGGAGTGACGAAGCAATGTTGAGTGGAAAAAAAGTTGCAGAAAGACTCGTTAAGCTTGATACTATGAATTCCGCATAAATTATCCTATTATGTCAGTTCATCATCAAATACTAATATTTACTAGACCACTTCAGAAGATAGCTCGGAAAATTGCCTGTAAATTGGGCATTGTTAATCCTCATAGGCTAAGAGTTCTTCTATATCATGATATTCCAGTTCATCAAGAAGAGGGTCTTTATAAACAATTAATTTTGCTAAAGAGAGATTGGAACTTTGTAACTCCTTTGCAATTTGAAAAGATGATCTTGGGAGAAATCCCAATTGTAGGAAATAATTTATTGATTACATTTGATGATGGAATGTTAAGTAATTTGGCTGTTGCAGAAAAAATATTAAATCCATTGGGCATTAAAGCTATATTTTTTGTTATCGTCGAGTTTATTAAAATAAAAAATCATCTTGAAGCTAGGAAATTTGCTTCAAAATATTTAATCCCTGGTTCAAGTATAGATAATATCCCTGAACATTGGAGAAACTTACAATGGGATGATTTAGCTAGCTTAACTAAGCAAGGCCATACAATTGGGCATCACACAAAAATGCATACAAGACTTAGTCATTGTAATTCTAGAATTGAATTAGAAGAGGAGATAGTTATAAGCGCAAAAGAGATTGAACTTAACCTTGGTATAGAAGTTAATCATTTTGCTTATACTTTTGGAGATATAGATAGTTTTAGTAAGGAGGCTTTATCAATTGCTAAGAGTCAATTCAGTTTTGTCCATTCTGGTTTACGTGGTAAAAATTCAAATCATAATTCCCCATTAGCAATTCGAAGAGATGCAGCTGCTAGTCAGTTTCCAAATGAGTATAAAATTTTTCATAATAAACTATTAGATGCTTTTTTAGATGGATTTGCAGATTTTCGATATAAATCTTCAAGGAAAAAGCTGGACTCTTGGATTAATTAATAATTCTTATGAATGACTTGAATTATGCTCCAATTCCTCAATTGAAGGATATCACTAAGGCAATATTTACTAAACAGTCTAATGTTAAGAGTGCATCTAAAAATTGGCTGTTAAATAATGAAAAAAGTTACTGGTTTTCTCGCTCTGCATGGTCAATGTATGCGATTGTTAAATTCAGACTATTAGTAAATCATAGTACTCAAATAAATGTATGGCTTCCTGATTATTTCTGCAATGAATCTACAGTGGCAATCCGATCTTTAGGTGTTAAACTTTCTTTTTACCCCATTCTCTCAAATGGTAAGCCTAATCTCTTAGTTTGCAAAAAAATGCTTAATGTGGAAATACCAGACATTATTCTTTATGTAAATTATTTTGGTGAGTCATTGTTTTCAAAAGATCTTTATACCATAGCAAAAAATAATAATGCATGGTTAATAGAAGATTCAGCACACTGCCTTAAGCCTGGCGAAGGAATAGGTGAACATGGAGATTTTATAATATATAGCCCACATAAGCTTCTTGCAATTCCTGATGGAGGTCTTTTAGTAATTCGTCAGAATGGACCTAATAAAATAACAAATGAATTTTTAGATGAGTATTCTTTTGATGGGCTTTACGATTCAGTAATTAATATGGGGAAATCTTCAAATTTTTTACAATTTAAATGGTTATTTAAAAGATTAGTACACAAATTTGGGCTTCAGTTCTTTCATAAACAAAATAAATTTAAAAGCGACAGCGCTCCTAGAGATCTAGAAAGTCTAACTAGTCCAAAAATAAGCTGGTTATCACTAAAGTTATTAAATAATTTTTTGGACTTAGAATTAGAGGCAATGAATAGAAAAAACATTGAAATAGAATGGCAAGAAAGTTTAAATAATAATAAAATATTTGAAAGAAAAATTATAGCAATTAGCCAAATAAATTACATACCTTATATGGCCAAAGTTTTAAGTAATGAATGTTTTAATGCTGAAATAATTTTTGCTTTATTACAGAAATCTAAAATACCTGCTTCTTCATGGCCTGACTTAGCTCCAGAAGTTTTACTGCGACCAGATATTCATAAAACAGCAATAAATATGCGCTTAACTTGCATATTTTTGCCAGTGCATAGTTCAATCAATAAGAAGATATTAAAATCAAAAATCAGGGGATGCTGAAGTGTATTTTGTTAAAGAAGCAACTTATTTCGAGTGGCAAGCAATTCTTCATGCAAAAGCTAGTGGATGCAAGTGGTTTGATATTGTTGGGCTAGGACTACTCTTAAGGGAATTGCTCATTTTTAAACTGGCTTGAAAGTGGAGACTTGTACTCTAATTGGTGAGTGGAGGGGACTTATACTTCCATGGAATCGATATTAAATGAATAAAAAATTCAAAATTACAGTATAAAATGAATTATTTATTTGTTCATAAATTCTTTTAATAATGCAAGCTTTAAAAGTTAATATAAAGAATGATCCACATAAAGTTTCAATATTAAATAAGATTTTTGTTTTTTCGATTTTATTTGAACCATTAACGTACTTTGTTTTAGTCCCCCAACATTTTTCTGGTATTGGTGCAAATATTAGTAGATTATTTCAACTTTTTGTTCTGATAGGCTTACTTTTCAATGTTTTATTAACTGGTAAATTCAGACTTTTTAATCCGTTTTCTAAGCTAAATAAATCTTTTTCTTATTTCTTTATTTATGCCATTATCGTTGGTATTTTTGGATATATATTTGGATCATATACTTTGCATATAGGCGATGCCCTCGAAATTTCCTTTGATAACATATTTAGTGAAGTTACTAATAGTTATTATTTTAGACCTACTTTTGAATATTTTATTTCTCTATATTATTTTGTGTATTTTGTAATATTGATGCAATATATGTTAAAAAATAAAGCTGATATAGATTATTTTTTTAGATGGTTTGTCTATATTTTTATAGCTCTATTAGTAATTGGATTTGGTGATTTAATAATCCAACACTTGTCAGGTTATGCTTATGAAGGGCTAGGAAGGAGTTTAGCCGATGATGAAAATCCTGGAGATAGATTCCACTCACTAATTGGTGAGCCTAGAGATGCTTTTGTTTATTTAACCTTGAGCCTTGGTATCCTAACACTAAGAGGTGTTTGGGATAATAATAAAAACCTAAATATTTTTTGGATTGTAATTGTATTATGTGCTCTTTATTTAACTCAGTCATTTTCAGGAGTATTAGGAATTATCTTTACCATTGTTCTTTTAATTTACTTTTATATTCCAACTTTAACTTTTAAAAAGCTATTACTATTTATATTACTTCTTGTAATCGCTATTTTTCTAATTTATATCAATGTGAAATATTCATTGAGAATGATGAAATATATAGATGCTTTCATTTCACTTTATCAAACATTAGATGCTGGTGATGAAATTACAACTCAATTAAGACCTGCAAGGAATAATATTTATCCGTTATGGAGTTTATGGCTTGAGATGAGGGAAAATAATTTTATGCATTTATTTTTTGGAAATGGATTAGGAAGCGCCTCAGTAGTTAATAATTTTTATATGAAGGAAACGGGAGTTATAAATCCTAATTCTAGCATCATTCGAATGTTATATGAAACGGGAATTATTGGTTGTACATTGTTTCTTTATGCTTTTATTAGCCCTATTAAGTTAATGTATAAAGGACATAGAATTTACACTAATATTTTATTTTTCACCTTATTAATCTTTGGTACTTACTTAGGACATAGATCAGTTGCACCTTTCATTTTTTTGGGAGCCGCAATGCTTGTTTTTTCAAATAAAGAAAAATAAAATGATTGTTTTGCTAAAAATTCATTTGAATATATA
>Ga0209816_1000035_pt1 | contig 103751 bp, 90 predicted proteins | sample CoawatmetaG01DNA_FD_187509 | JGI IMG/M metagenome (GOLD analysis project Ga0209816, IMG submission 187509) | Marine microbial communities from the West Antarctic Peninsula - Coastal water metaG017-DNA (SPAdes) (version 2) | ecosystem: Environmental > Aquatic > Marine > Coastal ...
GTAGGGTGGGGGGCGCGAGACTGCCTCGCACAGCAGGGGGCGTGACGCCGGGCGGTGCCCTCGCTACGGAGCCCTGATGGCGAAAATCCGTGCCGACCAGTTGCTCGTAGACCGCGGGCTCGCCGAATCGAAGACGCGGGCGCAGGCGCTGATCATGGCCGGCCTCGTGTTTTCGGACACGCGCAAGATCGACAAGCCGGGGCAGGCGCTGCCCGACGACGCGCCGCTCGACGTGCGCGGACGCGATCATCCCTGGGTGTCGCGCGGCGGGATCAAGCTGGCGCACGGCCTGGATCATGTCGGGTGGGACGTGACCGACGCGGTGGCGATCGACGTGGGATCGTCGACGGGCGGCTTCACCGACGTGCTGCTGACCCGTGGCGCGGCGCGCGTCTATGCGGTCGACAGCGGCACCAACCAGCTCGCGTGGAAGCTGCGCCAGGACCCGCGGGTGATCGTTCACGAACAGACCAGCGCGCGCATCTTGACCGACGCGCATATTCCCGAGCCCGTTGACCTGATCGTGTGCGACGCGAGCTTCATCGGCCTGTCGAAGGTGCTGGAACGGCCGATGACCTTCGCGCGGGAAGGCGCGCGCCTGCTGGCCCTCATCAAGCCCCAGTTCGAGGCGGGGCGCGAGGAGGTGGGCAAGGGCGGCGTGGTGCGCGATTCCGCCGTGCATGCGCGGGTGTGCGACGACGTGGTCGCCTGGCTGCAGGCGAGCGGCTGGAGCGTCGCGGGCGTCACCGAAAGCCCGATCACCGGGCCCGAAGGCAATATCGAATTTCTGGTCGCGGCATCCCGAAACGGGCCATGACGGAACGATAATCGTAACGGACGCTTTACGAACGGGCCGTCACGCGACAAGGGGCGCGAAAGGCATGCGGAGGAAGCGTCGGTGAGCGGGATTGCGTCCAAGGGTCAGCTGCGAATGTCGTTCCTGCGCTGGGCGATCGTGACCGTGCCGCTGATCCTGCTGCTGGGCTTCGCCTCGGGTCGTGCCGTGCCGGCGGGGTCGGAGAACAGCTGGTACGTCGCGCTGCAAAAGCCCGCGCTGACGCCGCCGGGATGGGTGTTTCCCGTCGCCTGGACGTCGCTGTACATCCTGCTGGGCCTGGCGGTCGCGCTGATCCTGCATGCGCGCGGCGCGCGCGGGCGGGGGCTGGCGCTGGCGGTGTTCGCGGTGCAGTTCGCCCTCAACCTCGCCTGGACGCCGCTGTTCTTCGGCGCGCATCGTATCGGCGCGGCGCTCGTCGTGATCGTTGCGATGCTGCTGCTGTCGATCGTCACAACGGTGTTGTTCGGGCGGATTCGTACCGCTGCGGCGTGGCTGATGGTGCCCTATATGGTGTGGATCAGCTTTGCGGGCGTGCTGACCTGGCGGATCGGCCAGCTCAACCCCGGTGCGGAAACCCTTGTGCCGGGCGCACACACGTCCCAGATGCTGTGACGATACGCACGCTTATGTGCCGGGAACCGAAGATATGCAGTCCGACAACCGCCTGTTCGATGATTTCGTGAAGCTGATGAACGGCGCCGCCGGTACGCTGGCCGGCGTGGGGCGCGAGGCGGAATCGGGGGCGCGCGCCCGGATGCGCGAATGGATCGGCGGGCTCGATTTCGTCAGCCGTGACGAGTTCGAGGTGGTGAAGGCGATGGCCGTCGCCGCCCGAGACGAGAATGACGCGCTGAAGGCCCGGATCGAAGCGCTGGAGGCGAAGCTTGCCACCAGTGCGGCGCCGGTTGCCTGATTGGGGCGCCTGACCCACTTTTCCACAGCTTTATCGACAGGCTTGTCCACGACGGGGTTGCATGGGGCTTTTTGCCTCGGCAGCCTCGTCGTGCGATAAGGGGCACGATAATGCTCGATTCCGCCGAACACGACACCGATCCCGCCGCTCCCATCGACATGCTCGAGGCTTATTACGCCGCGCATGGCTGGGAGCATGAGCGGCATGACGACGAGATCGTCGCGACGGTCAAGGGCAGCTGGACCACCTACGAATTGCGCGCGCTGTGGCGTGAGGACGACAGCGTCCTGCAATTCCTCGCCTTCCCTGACATCAAGGTGACTGACGATCGCCGTGGCGGCGTCTATGAGGCGATCGGGCTGGTCAACGAACAATTGTGGATCGGCCATTTCGAGCTTTGGTCGTCCTCTGGCGTCTTGCTCTATCGGCATGCGGCGATGATCGACGGCGAGGACGAGGGCACGATGTCGCTGGGTGCGGCCGAGCTGCTGGTCGAATCGGCGATCGAGGAGTGCGAGCGCTTCTACCCGGTGTTCCAGTTCGTCCTGTGGGGCGGCAAGACCCCGCGCGAGGCGCTGGCCGCTGCGTTGATCGAGACGCAGGGCGAGGCCTGAGGCGGTGAAGCTGCTGATGATCGGCGCCGGCAACATGGGCGGTGCGATGCTGCGCCGCTGGCTCGCGGCCGGCATGGAGGCGCGCCACGTCACCGTCGTCAGCCCCAGCGGCCGTGCGATGCCCGATGGCGTGCGCGTCGTGCCTGCGGTGCCGGCGGCGGAGGAGGGGGCGTATGACGTCATCCTGCTCGGGCTGAAACCGCAACAGCTGCGCAGCCTGTCGGGCGGTGCGATCGCGGGCCATGCGCCGCGGCTGCTCGTGTCGATCCTGGCCGGGGTGGAGGAGGCGACGCTGGCGCCGCTGTGCCGCGCCGGGGCGGTGGTGCGCGCGATGCCGAACCTGCCCGTCGCGATCGGCAAGGGCGTGGTGGCGCTCCATTCCTCGACCGCGGACGAGAGTGTGCGCGACGAGGTGACCGCGTGGATGCGGCCGTTGGGCCATGTCGAATGGATCGCCGACGAAGCGCGGTTCGACGACGTGACCGCGCTGGCGGGCTGCGGGCCGGGCTTCGTGTTCCGCTTCGCCGATGCGCTGGCGCAGGCGGGGGCGGCGCTGGGGTTGCCGGCGGATCAGGCGGCCCGGCTCGCGCTCGCGACGCTGGAGGGCGCCGCGGTTATGGCGGCCGACGCCGATGCTCCGCCTGCGACGCTCGCCGATCGCGTAGCGAGTCCGGGCGGATCGACGCGGCAGGGGCTGAACGTGCTCGACCGTGCCGACGGGCTGGTCGCGCTGCTGACCGATACATTGGCCGCCTCGGCGCGCCGGAACCGCGAGATGGCGGCCGAAACGCGCTGAGCCGCAGGGCGCGGCCCAGCCGATGGGCGTGCGGGTTAGAGCCCCAGCTTCTGGATGTTGGCGCGCTCGGCCTCGGGGATCATGCCCTCCAGCACCGCCCAATAGCCCGACACCGCCTCTTGGCCGGCAGACTGATAGGCCTGCGCCATCTTGATCCGCACCGCCTCGAACAGGTCGCTTTCGAGCTGCGCCCCCTCCGTGGTCAGGCGCAGCAGCCGCTGGCGGCGGTCGCGTTCGCCGGGGCGGGCGGTGACGAGCTTGCGGTCGCTCAGCTCGTTGAGTACGCGACCCAGCGATTGCTTGGTGATCGCCAGCATCGCCAGCAGCTCGCTGACCGTCAGATCGGGCTTGCGGGCGATGAAATACAAGGCACGGTGGTGCGCGCGGCCCAATCCTTGGGCGGCAAGCCCCTGGTCGATGGAGCGCGTGAGATGGCTATGGCCGAAATACAGCAGTTCCATGCCACGACGGAGTTCGGGTTCACGCAGGAATTGCGCGGATGCGGAGGACACTGGGGCAGCCATATTGACCGGTTTAGCCACCGTCCCTACGCGTCTGCAACCCCTGATGTCTGAGAGAAATCAAATGAATGCGCCTTCGACGGCCGGGTCGGCCGCTTTTCGCTTCGATCCCAGCACCACGCCGGTGGACGCCAACGAGCGCGCGGCGCGGCTGGTCGATCCGGGGTTCGGCCGCGTCTTCACCGACCATATGGCGGTGATCCGCTACACCGAGGGGCAGGGCTGGCACGACGCCGTCATCACCGCGCGCGCACCGGTGACGGTCGATCCCTCCACCGCGGTGCTGCATTATGCACAGGAGATTTTCGAAGGGCTGAAGGCCTATCGCCTGGATGACGGCGGCATGGCGCTGTTCCGTCCGGACGCCAATGCGCGCCGCTTCAACAACAGCGCGCGGCGCCTCGCGATGCCCGAACTGCCCGAGGAGCTGTTCCTCGAATCGTGCCGCCAATTGGTCCGGACCGAGCGCGACTGGTTCCCTCAGGTTGAGGGCGGCGCGCTGTACCTTCGCCCCTTCATGTATGCGAGCGAGGCGTTCCTGGGCGTGAAGCCGTCCGCCGAATATCTCTACATGGTCATCGCATCCTCGGTCGGCGCCTATTGGAAGGGTGGCGCGCGCGCCGTGTCGATCTGGGTCAGCCAGAATTACACGCGCGCCGCGCCCGGCGGTACGGGCGAGGCGAAGTGCGGCGGCAATTACGCCGCCAGCCTCGCCGCGCAGTCGGAAGCGATCGCGCAAGGGTGCGACCAGGTCGTCTTCCTCGACGCGGTCGAGCGCCGCTGGGTCGAGGAACTGGGCGGCATGAACGTCTTCTTCGTATTCGACGACGGATCGATGGTGACGCCGCCGCTGACCGGCACAATTCTGCCCGGCATCACCCGCGATTCGATCATCCGCATCGCCCGCGACCAGGGCCTGACGGTGCGCGAAGAGCCCTATGGCATCGACCAGTGGCGCGCCGACGCCGCGAGCGGCCGCCTGACCGAAGCCTTCGCCTGCGGCACCGCCGCGGTCGTCACCCCGATCGGCCAGGTGGTGGAAGCGACCGGCCGCTTCACCATCGGCAGTGGCGGCACCGGCCAGCTCACGCAGCGCATGCTCGACGCGCTGTCGGCGATCCAGCGCGGCCGCGCCGCCGACCCGCACGGCTGGCTCGAACGACTGGATTGAGGACGCATGGCCGGGTTTTCGTGGCTTTCACGCGAAAACTCGGCGCGTTGGGGCTTTTCACACGCCGCCCGCTGGCTATAAGGCGCGCCTCCCGGTGGGGCGTCGCCAAGCGGTAAGGCAACGGTTTTTGGTACCGTCATACGCAGGTTCGAATCCTGCCGCCCCAGCCATCTGCCTGAAATCCCAGCCGAACGTGATGTGTGCCTGTCGTGGTGGACCGCTGGCTGGAAGGCCGCGCGTGCCATGGGGGCGCTCCGCGGTGACGCGGATGATGCTGGCGGTGCTCGACAGGCGGGCCAGGGCAGAAAATCGAGATAATCGAGCGGGTGCTCCAAGCGATCGCTAGGGGCATACTGTCCGCTTCTGATCGGTAAGCGGGGTGAGCCGACGTTCGGCCATGCGACCTGGCATCAGGCCTCGGCCGACTGCGGGCGGGGAGACGTCCTCTCACACTCGCATCAGGCGGTGCTCCATAGTGTCTTTGTGGGATCGGCGGTTCGCCCGTCCTGTATCGCGCCTGGCGTTCGGGAGAAGCGGGGGGCTGGCGCGGTGTGGGGGATGCCGTGCTGATCGACGAACGTGCCGCGCGCCTGGAGATGGGGGTCGTGGAGCGCCTCTTGCGTGGTGAGGACGGGGTAGACGCAGGCGTCGGTGCCGTGGAACAGCGCCGTCCAGTGCGCGCAGGGCTGGCTGGCGAAGGCGGCTTCGAGCAGCCGTGTGGTTTCGGGCCATGCCGCCTCGCGCTGCAGGTCCGATGGGCGGTCGCAGGCGATACCCAGCGTCGTGAGCAACTGCGCCCAGAACTGCGGCTCGATCGCGCCGACAGCGATCTGGCGACCGTCGGCGCACATATAGGTGCGGTAATATGGGGCGGCGCCGGCCAGGGGGTTTCGGTCGCGGTGCAGTGAGATGCGCCCCGATGGCGTCAGGCCGGTGAACATCGTCATGAGGTTGCTGACGCCGTCGACGATCGCGGCGTCGACGACCTGCCCGCGGCCGGAGCGTTCGCGCTCCCACAAGGCGGCCATGATGCCGAAGGCGAGGAACATCGAGCCGCCGCCGAAGTCGCCGACGAGGTTGAGCGGCGGGGGCGACCGTTCGCCGGCATGGCCCATCGCGGCGAGCGCGCCGGTCATGGCGATGTAATTGATGTCATGGCCGGCGGTTTGGGCGAGCGGGCCATCCTGTCCCCATCCCGTCATCCGGCCGTAGACGAGCCGGTCGTTGCGCCCGCACAGGACGTCGGGGCCGAGGCCGAGGCGCTCCATGACGCCGGGGCGGAAGCCTTCGATCAGCACATCGGCCGTGTCGCAGAGGGCGATCGCCCGATCGCGCCCTTCGTCGCTGCGGATGTCGAGCGTCATGACCGTGCGGCCGCGATCCATGATCGGGTTGGGCCAGCCGTTGCCGCCGGGGCGATCGATCCGCACGACGTCCGCGCCCTGATCGGACAGCAGCATCGCGCAATGCGGGCCGGGCCCGATGCTGACGAACTCCACCACGCGAAGGCCGACGAGCGGCCCGGATGCTTCGGCCATGGCTAATCCTCCGGAGCGATGCGGACGCGCAGGGCCGCGTCGGCGTCCGTCAGGAGCAGCTGGCAGGAGAGGCGGGAGTCCGCACGGCGATGATCGCTGCTGTCGAGCAGATCGTCCTCATCCGGACTGACCGGTGGCAGGGCGCCGTCACCGTCTTCGACATACACATGGCAGGTGGCGCAGGAACAGCATCCGCCGCACATCGCGAGAAGCTCGTCGATGCCGGCGTCGCGGATCGCCTCCATCACGCTCACGCCCGCCGTGGCGTCGACCTGGCGCATGGTGTCGTCGCGCAGGATGACGGTGATCGCGGTCATGCCGCCATCTCGTGCGGCGCGACGATGCAGTGCGTCAGCCGCGACGTGATGATCCGTTCGGCGTCCCGTACGATGCGCGCGACCAGGTCGCGGCAGGTCGGAATGTCGTGGATGAGGCCCTGGATCTGGCCGGCCCAGATCAGACCGGCGTCGAGGTCGCCGGTCTCGAGCGCGATCCGCCCCTTCGCGCCGGATACCAGCGGGCGGATATCCTCGAACGTCGTTTCGGGACGGTTCGATAGGTCGACGACGCGATCGGAGACGCTGGTCTTGGCGACGCGGCCGGTGTTGTGGAAGCGGCGGAAGATCAGGTTGGTCGCGCGCTCGTCGTTGGCGACGATGAATTGCTTCACCGCGTCGTGGATCGGCGCCTCGACCGTCGCGCAGAAGCGTGTGCCCATGTTGATGCCATCGGCACCGAGCGCGAGCGCGGCGGCGAGGCCACGGCCATCGCCGAAACCGCCGCTCGCCAGCATCGGCACGCGCACCCTGTCGGCGGCGGCGGGGATCAGGACGAGGCCGGGAATGTCGTCCTCCCCGGGATGGCCGGCGCATTCGAAACCGTCGATCGAGATGGCGTCGACGCCCATCCGCTCGGCGGACAGCGCGTGGCGGACGGCGGTGCATTTGTGGATGACGGTGATGCCGTGCGCCTTGAAATGCTCGACATGCTCCTGCGGGCGATGGCCGGCGGTTTCGACGATGGTGACACCCATGTCGATGATCGCGCGGCGATAGTCGGCATAGGGCGGCGGCGATACCGAGGGCAGGATGGTGAGGTTCACCCCGAACGGCTTGTCGGTCATCGTCCGGCAGCGTTCGATCTCGCGGCGCAGATCGTCGGGCGTCGGCTGGGTGAGGGCGGTGAGGATGCCGAGGCCGCCGGCGTTGGACACCGCCGCGGCCAGTTCGGCGCGGCCGACCCACATCATGCCGCCCTGTACGACCGGATGTTCGATACCGAGCAGATCGGTGATGCGCGTGCGCAGCGCCATCAGAGCGCCTCGACGATGGTGACGTTGGCGATGCCGCCGCCTTCGCACATGGTCTGGAGGCCATAGCGCTTGCCGCGCGCGCGCAGGGCGTGGATCAGCGTGGTCATCAGCTTCGTCCCGCTCGCGCCGAGCGGATGGCCGAGCGCGATCGCGCCGCCGTTGACGTTCAGCCTGTCGGGATCGGCGCCGACATGCTTCGCCCAGGCGAGCGGCACCGGCGCGAACGCCTCGTTCACTTCGTACAGATCGATATCGTTGATGGAGAGGCCGGCCTTGCGCAGCGCCTTGTCGGTCGCGAACAGGGGTTCTTCGAGCATGATGACGGGATCGCCCGCGGTGACGGTCAGGTCGACGATGCGGGCGATCGGCGTCAGGCCGTGCGCTTTCAGGGCGCGTTCGTTGACGACCAGCACCGCGCTGGCGCCGTCGCAGATCTGGCTGGCATTCGCGGCCGTGATGACACCGCCGTCGCGCAGCGGCTTCACCGAGGCGATCGCTTCGAGCGTGGCGTCCAGGCGGATGCCCTCGTCGCGCCAATGCGGTTCGTCGTCGACCATGATCGGCACGATCTCCGCATTGAACGCGCCTGCCTGGGTGGCGGCGGCGGCGCGGCGATGGCTTTCCAGTGCGTAGCGGTCGAGCGTCTCGCGATCGAAGCCGTATTTGCGGGCGATCGCTTCCGCGCCGTCGAACTGGCTGAATTCGGCGACGCCGAAGCGCGCGGCGATGCTCTCGCTGACCGGGCCGATCCCAATGCCTTCCTTTTTGTGGAGCGACATGTTGGAGAACATCGGCACGCGGCTCATGCTTTCGGCGCCGGCCGCGATGACGACGTCCTGCGTGCCCGACATGACTGCCTGCGCGGCGAACTGGATCGCCTGTTGCGACGAGCCGCACTGGCGATCGATCGTCACCGCCGGCACGCTGTCGGGCAGTTTCGAAGCAAAGACGGCGTTGCGGCCGAAGGCGAAGGATTGTTCGCCCGCCTGGGTGACGCAGCCCATGATGACGTCCTCGATCGCAGCAGGATCGATGCCGGCGGAATCGACGAGCGCGTCGAGGACGCTGGCCGCGAGGTCGGCCGGGTGGACGGTCGACAACCGGCCGTTGCGACGGCCTCCGGGAAGGCGGACCGCGTTGACGATATAGGCATCGGCCATGATCAGGCTCCTCAGAAAACGGGCTTGCGGCGGGCGAGGAAGGCGGCGACGCCTTCGCGGGATTCGGGATGCGCGCCGGCGGCGGCGATGGTCGCGGCCTCTGCGTCGAGGTGATCGCGCAACGTGGCGGTCGCGCCCTCGAGCAGCAGGTGTCGCGCGGCCCCGATCGCGGCGGTCGGGGCGGCGACCAGCGCCTGCGCGGTGCGGAGCGCCTCGTCCGCCAGATCGGCGTCGGCGACGGTGCGGGTGACGAGGCCGATGCGCTCCGCCTCGTCTGCACCGATGCGCGCGTTGGTCAGAATCATCGCCTGGGCGCGGCGCAGGCCGATGAGGCGGGGCAGCAGCCAGCTCATCCCGCCGTCGGGGCTGAGGCCGATGCCGGTATAGGCCGCAGTGAAATGCGCCGAGCGCGACGCGATCACGACATCCCCCAACAAGGCGAGGCTTAGGCCGGCGCCGGCGGCGGGGCCGTTGACCGCGACGACCAGCGGCTTGGCCATCGTCGCCATCGTCACGACCGCGCCGTGCAGCGTATCGGCCAAGTCGCGCAGGAAGCGCGGCGCATCCTCGCCCGCCGCCGCCATGCCGCCGACATCGCCGCCCGCGCAGAACAGCCGGCCGGCGCCGGTTAGCAGGACGCAGCGGACGGCAGGATCTGCGGCGACGTCGGTCGCGGCACTGGCGAGGTCTGCGGCCAGCGTCGGGTCGATCGCATTGCCGGCGTCGGGCCGGTTGAGCGTGAGATGGGCGATGCCGCCGTCGCGGCGCAGCAGGACGGTGCTCATCGGCAGCTCTCCATGGCCTCGCGGGCCAGACGGGCTAGGCGGGGGAAGGCCGCGGCGCGCTCGCGGGCGTGGGCGGAGGCGGCAGTGCCGCGGATCACCCGGCCCTTGATGCCGTGGAAGATCGCAGCGAGGCGGAAGACGTTGAAGGCGACGTAAAAATCGTAATCGGGAATGGCAGCGCGGCCCGTGCGTGCGCAGTAGGCGGCGATGTACTCCCGCTCGCTGGGGATACCGAGCGCGGCAATGTCTGCGCCGGCCAGCCCGGCGACGATGTCGGGCGGCATCCGGTACATCATCGCATGATAGGCGAAATCGGCGAGCGGATGGCCGAGTGTGGAAAGCTCCCAGTCGAGGACCGCGAGGATACGCGGTTCGGTGGGGTGGAAGATCATGTTGTCGCAACGGAAATCGCCGTGGACGATCCGCGTCTCGTCGTCCGCGGGGATGTTGTCGGGCAGCCACGCGACCAGGGCGTCCATGTCCGCATCGCGGCCGGCATCGGCATCGTCCTGATATTGTTTCGACCAGCGGGCGATCTGCCGCGCGAAGTAATTTCCGGGCCGCCCGTAATCGTCGAGGCCGACGGCGGCGTAATCGACACCGTGCAGGGCCGCGAGCGTCGCGTTCATCGCGTCGAAATAGGCGGCACGCTCTTCCCGCGGCACGTCCGGGAAAGTCGCGTCCCAGACGATCCGCCCCTCAACCAGCCCCATCACGAAGAACGGCGTGCCGATGACGCCGTCGTCGGCGCAGATGCCGTGGACCGGTGCGACCGGCACGTCGGTGTTCGCCAGCGCGGTGAGCACGCGCGCCTCGCGCAACACATCGTGCGCGCCCTTCAACAGCGGCCCCGGCGGTTTGCGGCGCAGGACATAAGCGGCACCGGGCGTGGTCAGGCGATAGGTGGGGTTGGACTGCCCGCCCTTGAACTGATCCACGGTCAGCGGCCCGGAAAAGCCATCGACATGGTCGGTCATCCAGCGGGCGAGCGCGGCTTCGTCGAAACGGTGGGCGTCCCGGACGGCGGTGGTGCCCGCGTTGGCGGTCTGGCTGAGCGCTTCGGTCATAGCGCCGTCCAGACGGACGCACGCTTGGCGGCGAGGGCGTCAGGCGCGGCGCCCGGTGCGTCATGCGCTTGGGCGTTCGGTGCGGTGCGCGCTTCGAGGCGGGCGATCGTCAGCCGCCCCGCGCTCTGGAGCCGGATATAGCGGTGCGTCATGCCTGCGCCGCCTTCCAGTCGCGCTTGATCTTCTTGGCGAGGCTCCATTTGTGGACTTCGGTCGGGCCGTCATAAATGCGGAAAGCCCGGATTTCGCGGAACACCTGTTCGACGATCGTATCGCCGGTGACGCCGGTGCCGCCCATCACCTGCACGCAGCGGTCGGCGACGCGCATCAGCGCTTCGGACACGGCGACCTTGGTCATCGAGCTTTCCGGACCGCCGTTGGCACCACCGTCCAATGCGTCGGCGCACCAGTCGATCATCAATTCGGCCTGTTTCAGGTCGATGAGGTTTTCGGCGAGCATGAAGCCGACGCCTTCGTGATCGATCAGCACCTTGCCGAAGGCATGGCGGCGATTGGCGTAGTCGGTCGCGATCTCATGCGCGCGGACGCACGCACCGAGCCAGCGCATGCAATGCGACAGCCGGGCAGGGGCGAGGCGGATCTGGGCGTATTTGAACCCTTCGCCGCTGTGCCCCAGCATCTGGTCCGCCGGGATGCGCAGATTGTCGATCCGCACCACGGCATGGCCACCGGGCATCGAGCTGTCGATCGTGTCGAGCACGCGTTCGATGGTGATCGCCGGGTCGGGCAGATCGACCAGGAACATGCAGGCGCCCCCGGTCCCGTCGGTGGCGTCGGACTTCGCCATGACGATCCCGACCTTCGCGCCCTGGGCACCGGTGATGAACGCCTTGCGACCGTTGACCACCCAGTGATTGCCGTCGAGCGTCGCGGTGGTCTGCATCATCGACGGATCCGAGCCGGCGCCGCCGTCTGCCGCGGGTTCGGTCATGAAGAACGCCGAGCGTGCGTCGCCGCGCACCAGCGGATCGAGGAAGCGGCGCTTCTGATCGTCGCTACCGACCTTGCCGAGCAGGTACATGTTGCCCTCGTCCGGCGCGGCGGTGTTGACCGCGATCGGGCCGAGCGGGGACAGGCCGGACTGGCGCAGGACATAGGCGGTTTCGCGCTGCGTCAGATGGGTGCCATCGGGCAGGATGTGCGGGGTGAGCACGCCCGCCGCGCGCGCCTTGCCGCGCAATTCGTCGACCAGTGCGTCGCTGGGCCCGTGCGCGTCACGGCGCGGGTCGCTTTCGTAGGGGGCGACGACATCGCGGACGAACGTCTCCACCGCCGCGCCGATCGTACGCGCCCGCTCAGTGGGCGCGGTCATCGCGGCGCCATCCGGATCGCGCCGTCGAGGCGGATCGTTTCGCCGTTGAGCATCGGGTTGGTCACGATCGATTCGACCAGCTGCGCATATTCGTCGGGCTGGCCGAGGCGGCTGGGGAAGGGCACCTGCGCGCCCAGGCTGTCCTGCGCCTCCTGCGGCAGCGTCGCGAGCAGCGGCGTCCAGAAGATGCCGGGCGCGATCGTCATCACGCGGATGCCATAGCGCGCCAGTTCCCGCGCGATCGGCAGCGTCATGCCGACCACGCCGCCCTTGGATGCGGCATAGGCAGCCTGCCCGATCTGACCGTCATAGGCGGCGACGGAGGCGGTGTTGATGACGACGCCGCGCTCCTCGCCGATCGGCGCCGCGGTGTGGAGGGCCGCGGCGAATTTCGACAGGACGTTGAACGTGCCGATCAGATTGATCGTCACGATTTTCGAGAAGGACGCGAGCGGCAGCGCATTGCCGTCGCGGTCGATCACCTTGGCAGGCGGGCCGATGCCGGCGCAATTCACCAGGATGCGCGCCTTGCCGTTGACGCCCTCCGCTTCCCCGATGGCATCGGCGACCGCCTGTTCGTCGGTGACATCGACGCGCACGAAATGCCCGCCGATTTCCTGCGCCAGCGCCGTGCCGAGATCGGCGTTGAGATCGAAGATCGTGACCTTGGCGCCCTGAGCCGCAAGCCGTTTGGCGGAACCGCCGCCGAGGCCGGAGGCCCCGCCCGTCACGATCGCCGCAATGCCATCGATGTTCATCCTGTCGTCTCTCCGAATGGGTGGGGTTGGGAGGGCGCCGTCACAGCGCGCGGGCGATCACCATGCGCTGAATGTCCGATGTGCCTTCGTAGATCTGGCAGACGCGGACATCGCGATAGATGCGGGCGAGGCCGAATTCCTCGAGATAGCCGTAGCCGCCGAGCGTCTGGATCGCGCCGGATACGATCCGTTCGGCGGCCTCCGACGCGAATAGCTTCGCCATCGATGCGGCGGTCAGCGCAGGCTCGCCGACGTCCTTCAGCGCGGCGGCGTGCAGCACGAGCTGCCGCGCCGCCTCCAATTGCGTGGCGAGGTCGGCGAGGCGGAATCCGACCGCCTGATGATCGATGATCGGCTTGCCGAAGCTGCGACGGTCACGCGCATAAGCGACGGCGATGTCGAGCGCGGCCTGCGCCATGCCGACCGACTGGGCGGCGATGCCGATCCGTCCCGCCTCCAGATTGGCGAGCGCGATGGCATAGCCGCGGCCCTCTTCGCCCAGCAGCGCATCGGCGGGGACGTCGCAGTCGACGAACCGCAGCGCGCACGTGTCGGAGGCGGCCTGGCCGAGCTTGTGTTCGACCTTGTCGACGACATAGCCGGGCGTGTCGGTGGGGACGAGGAAGGCGGACATCCCCTTGCGCCCCGCCGCGGGATCGGTGACGGCGATCACCATCGCAACCCCGGCGATCTTGCCCGACGTGATGAATTGCTTGGCGCCGTTCAACCGCCATCCGTCATCGATGCGCGTCGCGGTGGTGCGGATCGCCGCGGCATCCGATCCCGCATCGCTCTCGGTCAACGCGAAGGCGCCGATCGCGTCGCCGGATACCAGTCGCGGCAGCCAGCGTGCCTGTTGTGCCTCGCTGCCGTCCTTGAGCAGGCCCGAAACCATGATCGAGTTCTGGATCGACACGATCGTCGACAGCGCGCCGTCGGCTGCGGCGAGCTCGATCAGGGCGAGTGCGTACGAGACGTAATCGGTGCCGGCCCCGCCGACGTCGGCAGGCGCGGTCATGCCCATCAGGCCAAGGTCGCCAAGCTGCCGGAACAGGTCGGGCGGATAGCCGCCCGCCGCTTCGAAACCGGCGCTTGCCGGGCGAAGACGCTCTTGCGCGAAGGCACGTACCATGTCGCGGATGGCGATCTGGTCGTCGGTCAGGATCACGTCTGCCTCTCCCGTAGCGCCCGGTTGTCGGGTCGCCGTGCCTGCCGGGATAGCGGACGCGAGGCGTTTGGGCTTTGCCCGGCACTCGCGCCGCTTTTCACATTTCTTGCGCTGCGATTGCCGGGCGATGCTGCGCTGTGGTTCGACCCGGTCATAACGATAAGGGAGAGGTGCGATGCATCCGGCAGACCATGCCGTCCGTCATCCGCAGAAGGCCGCGATCGTGTTGGCGACGTCGGGCGAGCAGATCAGCTTCGCCGCGCTGGATGCGCAGTCCAATGCCAGCGCGTGGCAGTTGCGGGCGTTGGGCCTGACCCGTGGCGATGTCGTCGCGACCGTGTTCGCCAATGCGCCCGAGGTGTTCGTATTCGGCTGGGCGGCGCAGCGATCCGGGCTGTACCAGACCGCGATCTCGAACAAGCTGAGCGCGCGCGACATCGCCTATATCCTGCGCGATTGCGGGGCGAAGCTGCTGGTCGTCTCGCCTGCTTATGCCGAGCTGGCACGGGCGGCTCTGGCAGAGGCGCCGGATGTACCGGCCTATTGCTGGACGGGCGCGCGCGAGGGGCTGGCGGACTGGTCCGCGGCGGTGGCGGCGCGGCCGACCACCCCGATCCCCGATGAAAGCGCGGGAACCGACCTGCTCTATTCCTCCGGAACCACCGGTCGGCCGAAGGGCGTAAAGGGCGCGCTGCCGACCGGGCCGATCGGCGCGGACACGCCGCTGACGCGGATGGGCAGTGGCCTGTACGGCATGGGCGCGGACAGCATCTATCTGTCGACGTCACCGCTCTATCACGCCGCGCCGCTGCGTTGGGCGATGGCGGTGCAGCAATTGGGCGGGACCGTGATCGTCATGGAGCGGTTCGATGCGGAGGAGGTGCTGCGCCTGATCGAGCGGTATCGGGTGACGCAGGCGACGTTCGTGCCGACGCATTTCGTGCGCATGCTAAAGCTGCCCGAGGCGGTGCGCCGCCGCTATGACTTATCGTCGTTGCGCGCCGTGGTGCATGCGGCGGCGCCATGCCCCGTGCCGGTCAAGCGCGCGATGATCGAATGGCTGGGACCGATCGTCCACGAATATTATTCGGGCACCGAAAGCTGCGGGATCACCGCCTTGTCGAGCGAGGAATGGCTGCGCAAGCCGGGGTCGGTCGGGCGTGCGGTGCTGGGCAATATCCATATCGTCGACGACGCGGGCGTCGAGCTGCCGCCGGGGGAAACGGGCAACGTCTTCTTCGGCGACGGGCCGCAATTCGAATATCTCAACGATCCGGTGAAGACGGCGGAGGCGCATAATGATGCGGGCTGGGCGACGCTGGGCGATATCGGGCACGTCGATGCGGATGGCTATCTGTTCCTGTCCGATCGCAAGAGCTTCATGATCATTTCGGGCGGGGTGAACGTCTATCCGCAGGAAATCGAGAATCTGCTGGTGACGCATCCGGCCGTCGCCGACGTCGCGGTGATCGGCGTGCCGTGCGAAGAGATGGGGGAGAGCGTGCTGGCGATCGTGCAGCCGGCCGCGACCGTGCGGGCGGACGATGCGCTGGCGGAGGAGCTGCGCAGCTTCGCCCGGCGCGAGCTGGGCGGGGTGAAGACGCCCAAGCGCGTGGTGTTCCAGGCCGAGCTGCCGCGCGAGCCGACGGGCAAGTTGCTGAAGCGCGTGCTGCGCGAGCACTATTGCCGCTAGCTGCGCGGCGTCGGGCGGTCGTCCGCGTTGTCGGCGCCGTCGTGCCATCGGTGTGGCGTCGCCGATCACCGCGCCGTCGGCGCTCTGCACCGCCAGGCGCCCGGCATCGTCGGCATGGCCGCCGCCGACGGTCGCCACATCGAATGGCAGGGTCAGGGGATGAGCACGACCTTGATGCACTCGCCACGCGCCTGCGCCGCGATGGCGTCGTTGATCTGGGCGAGCGGGAAGGTCTGGACCAGCCGGTCGAACGGGAAGCGACCGTCGCGATGCGCCGCGATCAGCTGCGGGATGAAGGTCTGCGGATCGCTGTCGCCTTCCATGATCCCGACGACGCGCTGCCCGAAGGTGATCATCGCGGCGATGTTGATCGGGACGGCATCCTCCGCCTTCGGGGGAACGCCGACCAGCCCGATCATGCCGCGGGAGGCGAGCGCGCCGAGCGCCGCCTCGATCGCCTCGACCCGGCCGCTGGTGTCGAAGGCGAAGTCGAAGCCATCGGCGATGATGCCGCGCAACGCTTCGGTGACGGGACCGGCCTTGGGATCGATGACGTGGGTCGCGCCGAGGTCCAGCGCGATCTGGCGGCGTGCCGCGACGGGTTCGACCAGCGCGATCGTCGTGCAGCCTTGGATTTTCGCGCCCATCACCGCAGCGAGACCGACGGGGCCGCCGCCGATGATCGCGATCGAGCTGCCCGCCGGACAGGCCATCGAGCGCATCACTCCGCCGGCGCCGGTCTGGAACCCGCAGCCAAGGGGCCCAAGGATTTCGAGCGGTGCGTCCGCGTCCTCGACCTTCACGACATTGCCCGCGCGGACGATCGCCTGGGCGGCAAAGCTCGACTGGCCGAAGAAGTGCGAGGCGATCGACTCGCCGTTGGCGGAATAGGCGGTCGACCCGTCCTCCAGCCGCATGCCGGCATAGTTCAGCGGCGGAAAATCGCGGCAATAGCTGGGCAGATGCTCCTGGCAGCGCGCGCAATGGCCGCAGCTGGAAAAGCCGAGGACGACACGGTCGCCGACCGCCAGCCCCTCGACTCCCTCGCCGACCTCTTCGATCACGCCTGCGCCCTCGTGGCCGAGCACGGCCGGCAGCGGGTAGGGGGCGAACTGGTCGCGAAAGACGAGATCGGTGTGGCATAGTCCGACCCCGGCGATCTTGACGCGGACCTCGCCGGCGCGCGGTGCTTCGACCGTAACCTCCTCGATCGAGAATGCGCCCTTGGGTGTGCGGGCAACCGCGGCGATGGTCTGCATGAGTGTCCCTATTGGATGGTATGGCGCCAGCCGCTGGGCGTCTGGCCCGCATATTGGCGGAAGGCCCGGGTGAAATGACTCTGGCTGGTGAAGCCCAGCCGGTCGGCGATGGCGGCGATCGACATGTCGGACGCGCCGAGCAATTCCTGCGCGCGATCGAGGCGCGCCTTCATCACATATTGATGCGGCGTCGTGCCGGTCGATTTCTTAAACACGCGGCAGAAATGCGACGGCGTCAGGCCCGCGCGCTGCGCCAGCGCCTCCAGCGTATGGTCGCCTTCGGGATGGGCGAGAATGTCGTTCATGATCTGGTGGATGCGATAGGCGGAGAAATCGGTGCTGGGGAAGGCGGCGTCGGCGACCGGCGTGGTGCCCCGCAGCGTGTGCGCGCGCAGCGCGCCGAGTAGCGTATCGATGTAATTCGCGCGTTCCTCGGTCTGCGCGGCGTATAATTCGCCCAGGATCTGCCGCGTCAGCGCGATGCCGAGCGGGTCTGCGAAGGCGAAGCGCATCGCGCGAAACTGATCGACCGCGCTCTGCCGTTGCAGCTCGTCGACCGGCACCGAGACGGTGACGACGTCGAGTTCGCCGTCGATCCGCCAGCCCGTGCTGACCCCTGCGGGGACGATCGTCGCGCAGCCGGGAATGGAGCGCGACTTGCTCCACTGATCCGCCTCCCATAGGCGGGTGTCGGGCTTGCCGCCGACATGGACGACGAAGACGGGATCGACCAGCGCCGGCAGTTCATAGCTGCCGATGAACTGCCGCCAGCGCGCGAATTGCCACGCGCCGATGTTGACGCTGCGATCGGGCGCGCGGCCCAGAGTTTTGGCGATGATCGTTTCGTTGCTGGGCATGCCCGTCGCGTCCCTCTCCATCACGCAGCCCGCAGAACGACGTCGAGGTTCTTCAGGCCGTTGATGAAGTTCGACCGGAACCGACGCGGCGGCGCTTGCACGTCGAACGATGTAACACGATCGGCGAGCGTGTCGAACGCGATACGCAGCTGCATTTCGGCGAGGCGCGATCCGACGCAGACGTGCTGGCCGGCCCCGAAGCCGACATGCTGCGCGCCCTTGCGACGAACGTCGAAGCGATCGGCGTCGGGGAAGGCGCTTTCGTCGCGATTGGCGGAGATGTACCACAGCACGACCTTGTCGCCCTTCGCGATGGCCTGACCGCCAACGATGGTGTCCTCCATCGCCGTCCGGCGCATGTGCATGACGGGGCTGGCATAGCGGACCATCTCCGGCGCGGCGGTCTTTAGCACGTCGCGGTCGGCGCGGATCGCATCCCACTGGTCCGGGTTGGCCGAAAAGGCGGCGACGCTGTGGCTGAGCGAGTTGCGCGTCGTTTCGTTGCCGCCGACCAGCACCAGGATCAGATTGCCGATGAAATCGCGGAACGGCACCGGCGCGCCGTCGATCTCGGCATTGGCGAGCAGCGAGGCGATGTCGCCGGTCGGTTCGGCGCGGCGCGCCTCGAACAGCTCCTGGCCGAAGGCGAAGAATTCGCCCAGCGTCGCACCCATCGCTTCCGGGCTCTGGCGGAATTCGGGATCGTCCTCGCCGACGAAGGCGTTGGTCCAGTCGTACAGCTTGGGCCACAGGTCGATCGACACGCCGAGCAGCTCGGCCAGCGTCATCAGCGGCAGCGGTGCGGCGAGGGCCGGCACCAGATTGATCGTCTCGCCGAGCGGGATGTCCGCGACCAGCTGCGCCACACGCGTCCGGATGCGCGTTTCGATGTCGCCGAGCCGGGCGGGGGACAGCGCCGGCATGACGAACTTGCGATAGCGGGTGTGGATCGGCGGATCGCGCGAGATGAAGGGGATGCCGATCGCCGAGTCGCCGGCGCCGGTCAGCCCGACCTCGTTTTCGTTGAAGATGCGATGGCCGCCATTCTCATAGGCCGACGAGAACAGCTGCGGCTGGCGCGACACCTCGACGATATCGGCGTGGCGCATGACCGACCAGAAGCCGGCACCGTCGCTTTCGGGGGTCCAATGCACCGGGTCTTCGCGCCGCAGGTGCGCGAACAGATCCCATGGCACCCCGGCTTCGTACAAGCCGGGGTCCTTCAGGTCGGCGGCGAGCAGCGTCGCCATCAGAACGCCACCCGGATCGAGCCGCCATAGGTGCGCGGCGTTGCGGGAACGAGGAAGTTGTAGGGGAAGCCGGCCCCGCGCAGATCGAGGCCATAGGCATAGACGCGCGCGTTGAAGAGGTTGTTGGCGAACGCCTTGATCGTGAAGCGACCCGTGGTCAGTGCGGCGGTCAGATTGACCTTGGCATAGCCGCCCTGTTGCAATTCGCTGTTGCGCTGCCCGGTGCCGACCGCATTGATCGCGTTGAACGGCGAGAAATACTGGCGCGAGAAATAGGCGACGCTGGGCGACACGGTGAGGCCGTTGGTGCCGTTCTTGAACACGGTCAGGTCGACGCCGCCCTGTGCGGTGAAGCGCGGTGCGAACGGCAGGTCATTGCCGTTGAGCACCGTGTTCTGGAGCGTCAGCTGCTTGTACGTCGAATGGAGGTAGCCCGCCGCAGCGGTCAGCACGATCGCCGGCGACACGCGCAGCCGCGCCTCGCCCTCCGCGCCATAGACTTCCGCCTTGGGCGCATTGACCAGGAACGACACCGGACCAGGCCGCGTGTCCTGCACCTGCTGGTTGGCATAATCATAGTAGAAGGCGGCGGCGGTCAGCGTCAGCGCGTTGTCGAAATAGCGGCCCTTCAGCCCGACCTCATAGGCATTGACGCGTTCGGGCGCGATATAGTTGATGCCCGCCGACGAGGTGTAGCCGCCGCCGTTGAACGCGCCCGAGCGATAGCCGCGGTTGTAGCTGGCATAGACCAGGGTGCCGCCGTCGAACGTGTAGCTGAGCGAGACGCGGCCGGTGAGCGCGTTGTTCCGGCCGTCGAGCGCAAAGCGCGCCGCCGGATTGTAGGCGCAGGTGCCGGGTACGCCGGGGCAGGGCACCGTCGTCGCCAACGGCGTCTGGGTGCCGCCGATATTGCCGGCGAACAGATAGGCATAGCCGTCGCGATACTGGCTGCGATCCCAGGTGTAGCGCGCGCCCAGCGTCAGCACGAGGCGGCTGGTGAGGTCGTAATCGCCTTGGGCGAAGACGGCGTAGCTGCGCCGCACCTGGCGGTAATGCTGGAAGAAGCCGCCGTTGACGTTAGGCCCGAGCGCCTGACCGATGTTGAACGTATTGTCGGTGGTGACCTGATCCCAACCGTAGAAGCCGCCGGCGACCAGCTTCAGCTTGTCGGCGCTGTAGTTGAAGCGCGCTTCCTCGCTGAACTGCTGGAAGGACGAGCGCCAGTTGATGTCGAGTACGTCGAGCGGTGAGCCGTCCGCCGCCTGTTGCAGGTTCTGCTTGCCGCCGTCGCGCGAGGTGATCGAGGTGAAGGTCAGCTTGGGCGAGAATTCGTAGGCGATCGTCGCCGATGCGCCATAGGCTTCGGTGCGGTTCAGCCCCATGCGGTTTTCATTGGTCTGGAAGAAGCCGAGGCCCGTGCGATAGGGCAGCAGGCCGTGGATCGCCGCCTGCGCGCCGCGGTCGCGCCCGCCATAGACCTTCAGCTTGATATCGAGCGGGCCAGCGCCCGGGCGGATGCGCAGGGTCGCGCGGCCTTGCAGCGTGTCCTGCGAATTGCCGTCGCGGCCGCCCGGGAAGACGTTCTGGATCTGGCCATCGCCCTTGGCATAATTGCCGGCGATGCGCAGGCCGAGCTGGTCTTCGACCATCGTCGTCTCGATCGCTGCCTGCGCGGTATAGGTGTTGAAGTTGCCGTAGCCGCCTTCGACATAGCCTTCGTTGCCGCTGAGCGTCGGCCCCTTGGTGATGAAGTTGATCGCGCCGCCGGTGGTGTTGCGGCCGAACAGCGTGCCTTGCGGGCCGCGCAGTACCTCGACGCGTTCGAGATCGAACAGGCCCATGCCGTGCGCGGTGCGGCTGGCAAGGTACACATCGTCGACATACACGCCGATCGGCGAGGCCTGGTTCGAATTGTATTCGTTGGCGACACTGATCCCGCGCAGCGAGAAATTGGGCTGGGTCGAGCCATAAGGGCTGCTGACCTGCAGGTTGGGCACCGCGGCGGCGAGGTTCGCCGAATTGGTGATGCCCTTGGTCGTCAGCGTGTTGCCACCGATCGCCGAGATTGCGATCGGCACGGCGAGGACGGATTGTTCGCGACGCTGCGCGGTGACGACGATGTCGCCGCCCTGGTCCGGGGTGGCGGCGGGCTGTTGCTGGTCATCCGCAGCGGGGGCGGCCGGCGGCGTCGTGGCCGCATCGGTGCCGTTCGTGGATTGAGGCTGCGTCTGGGCCTGCGCCATCGCAGGATATGTCAATGCGGCGCCGGCGAGCAGGGCCGTGGCGAACCTGGACATCATGGTCCTCTCCTTGTGATGGGAGGCTCTCGGGTGGCCTCTTCCATGCTGTTGTGTAGCGCAGGCCTTCGTCCGGTGCTTTGCATGGCCTTGTTTCGCTTTTTCACATTTCTTGCGCGCACCGCTGCACGGCTGCGGCGATCTGCTACGTCGATGGCACAAGGTGCTGCCCGCTTGCCGCGGAGCCGCCGCATAGGAGAGCGAGATGGATTTCGACGGTCCCTACACCATGACCATCGGCGGCCGGTCGGTGCCCGGCTCGGCCACGTTCGACGTCGTTAATCCGGCCACCGAAGCGGTGATCGCACAGGCCCCGGAGGCGTCGCGCGAGGATCTGGATGCGGCGGTTAAGGCGGCGCGCGATGCCTTCCCCGGCTGGGCGGCGACACCGATCGCGGAACGCCGCCGGATGATCGACGCGCTGGGTGATGCGATCCTCGCCAATCTCGACTCGTTCAAGCGCCTGCTGACACGCGAGCAGGGCAAGCCCCACGCCGATGCCCAGGGCGAGGTCGGCGGCGCGGGTATGTGGCTGAAGGGCGCGGCGACGCTCGACCTGCCGGTGACGGTCAACGAGGATACCGCCGAACGCTACAGCGAGACGCGGCACGTGCCGATCGGCGTGGTGGGCGCCATCGCTCCGTGGAATTTCCCGATGATCCTCGCGATGTTCAAGGTCGGGCCGGCGCTGCTCGCGGGCAACACGATGGTGCTGAAGCCGTCGCCGTTCACGCCGCTGACCACGCTGAAATTCGGTGAGCTGGCCGCGACGATCCTGCCCGCGGGCGTGCTCAACGTCGTGACCGGCGGCGATGGGCTGGGACCGTGGCTGACCGAGCATCCCGGCATCGACAAGGTGAGCTTCACCGGATCGACCGCGACCGGGCGCCGGGTCATGCAGAGCGCGTCGGCGACGCTGAAGCGCGTGACGCTGGAACTGGGCGGCAACGATCCGGCGATCGTCATGCCCGATGCCGACATCGCGGCGATCGCGGAAAAGCTGTTCTGGGCGGCCTTCACCAACAACGGTCAGATCTGCATCGCGACGAAGCGGATGTACGTACACGAGGCCGTGTACGAACCGCTGAAGGCGGCGCTGGTCGCCTATGCCAAGACGGTGAAGGTGGGGGATGGTTCGGAACAGGGCACGCAGATCGGCCCGATCAACAACCGACTGCAATATGAGCGTGTGCTGAGCCTGATCGCGGACGCGAAGGACAAGGGCTACACGTTCCTGATCGGCGGCGAAGCTTCGGACACGCCGGGGTATTTCATCCCGATTACGATCATCGACAATCCGCCCGAAGACAGCCGCATCGTGCAGGAAGAGCAGTTCGGCCCGGTGCTGCCGCTGATTCGCTTCGACGATGTCGAGGACGTGATCGCCCGCGCCAACGCCAGCGAATATGGTCTCGGCGCTTCGGTCTGGGGCGCGGACGAGGACGCCGCATATGCGGTCGCCGAACGGATCGCGAGCGGCACCGTCTGGGTCAACGAAGTGCAGCATCTGACGCCGTTCGCCGCGTTCGGCGGCATGAAGCAGTCCGGCCTGGGCGTGGAAGGCGGGCTGGAAGGCCTGACGGAATATACCAATACGCAGACGATCACGCGGCGGCGGTGATGTGATCGCGCGATCCTGACGGCCACGGCGTTTTGGGGGCGTTGTAGGGGCGTATTCGGATGGTCGCCCGTCGCGAAGCGGTTGTGCTTCCGCGACGGGCGTCCAGCTGTTCCGACGTCGTCAGTTTCTGAGTCGTGTGGGCCCAGTTGTAACTTGGACTTCGCGTGTAAAGTACAGATACTGCTGGCAATTTATCACAACAGAGTATCGGCGATAATTGTCGGCGCGGTCGCTGTGTAGCCCGCGTCCGAGATGATATTCCTGATCAGTGACCCTGAATACGTCGGATACGATGCATTTTTGGCAGTAAAGCCAAGATATCTTGCTGCCCTCGGCGACTCCCATTTATCGCCTACTGAAACGGTAGGAAAAGGGAGTGGCGCGCATGTTGGGACGCAAATTCACAAGGGTCGGTACGGCAAGCGCTGCCGTGGCATTGCTGGCTGCGACACCGGCCTTGGCGACCGATGGCTATTTCCTCAACGGCGTTGGCGCCAAGGCCAAGGGTATGGGCGGCGTCGCCATCGCCTTGCCGCAGGACACGCTTTCGATCGTGTCCAACCCGGCGGCGGGGACCTTCATCGGGCATCGCCTGGACGGCGGCGTGGAGATCTTCGTTCCTGATCGCGCTGCAGGCATCAGGGGCAATGCGGCCGGGCCCGACGCGCGGTTCGGCGGCAATGGCAGCAATCCGTTCGTGCTGCCCGAAATCGGCTATGTGCGGCCGCTGTCGGACAGGGTCGCGATCGGCATCGCCATCAGCGGCAACGGCGGGATGAATACGAACTACAGGGACAATCCCTTCGCCCGCTTCGGCGCGACCGGCCCGGCCGGGGTCAATCTGCAGCAGCTGTTCGTGTCGCCGACCCTGTCGGCGCGGATCGCGCCCGGTCACGGCATCGGGATCGCGCCGGTGATCGCGGTGCAGAGCTTTCGTGCGAACGGCCTGCAGCCCTTCGCCGCCGCCTCCGCCGATCCGCAGCATTTCACCGACCGCGGCACCAGCTGGTCCGCAGGCGTCGGCGTGCGCGTCGGCTATCTGGGGCAGCTTACCGACTGGTTGAGCGTCGGCGCCTTCTATCAGTCGAAGATCGCGACCGGACGGTTCAATCGTTATGCCGGGCTGTTCGAGGATCGGGGCAGCTTCGACATCCCCGCGTCCTACGGCGCGGGACTCGCGGTGAAGCTGGTGCCCGCGCTGACGATCGCGGCGGATTACAAGCGGATCGACTATGCCGGGGTGGGCGCGGTGGGCAATCCGCTGGCCCCCCTATTCCGGGGCGTGCCGTTCGGGGTGGCGGGCGGCCCCGGCTTCGGCTGGCGCGACGTCAACGTCATCAAGGTCGGCGCCAGCGTTGCCGTCAGTCCGAGGTGGCAGCTGCGCGCGGGCTATGGCCATTCGGACAATCCCGTCCCGCCGTCGCAGACGTTCCTCAACATCCTCGCGCCAGGCGTCGTGCAGGACCATTTCACGCTCGGCGCGACCTATACGACCCGCTCGGGCGTCGAGATCACCGGCTTCGCGATGCATGCCCCGAAACGGCGGGTCGAGGGCCGCGGATCGATCCCCGCGTCTTTCGGTGGCGGCGAGGCCGATATCCATCTAGGCGAGACGTCGATCGGACTGTCGTTCGGCAAGCGCTTTTGAAGGAGGTGGCATGAGCCTGGCGGACACGCTGATGCCGTTGGCGGGCGGTGTGGTCATAGGGGCGGCGGCCGGCGGGTTCCGGATGATGACCGGGCGGATCACCGGCATCAGCGGCATCTATCGACAGGCCATCACCGGCCCCGACCGGTGGTGGCGCCTCGCCTTTCTGGCGGGACTCGTCATGGCCGGCGTGGGCGCGACGGCGCTGGGTGCGATGCGCGGGGCAGCGGTGATCGACGCGATGGGCCTGCCGCTGCTGATCGGCGGCGGCCTGCTCGTCGGGTTCGGGGCGGGATTCGGCGGCGGCTGCACCAGCGGGCATGGCGTCTGCGGGATCGCCCGCCTGTCGCCACGGTCGCTGGTGGCGGTGCCGGTGTTCATGCTCAGCGCGATCCTGACGGTGCTGGTGACGAAATGACCCAGCGTCACGCTCCGGTCCTTACCGCCTTTGGATGCGGCCTGCTGTTCGGGATCGGCCTGGTGATATCGGGCATGACCGACCCGGCGCGCATCCGTGCGTTTCTGGACGTGACGGGAAACTGGAACCCCAGCCTCGCCCTCGTCATGATCGGCGCGATCGCGACCGCGGCACCCTTCTTCGCCTACGCGCGCCGGCGCGAAGGTAACGACGGGGGCGGCGGGCAGGATGGGCGACGGATCGACGCGCAGCTGGTGATCGGGGCGACGATCTTCGGCATCGGCTGGGGGCTCACGGGAATCTGTCCGGGGCCCGCCTTCGTCAACCTCGTCGCCGCGCCGCAGCCGGTCGTGTTGCTGCTGGTCGCAATGGGAGGCGGGCTCGCGCTGTCGCGCTGGATCGTCGCGCGGCGATAGGCGACGTCAGCGCTAAGCCTCCGCACCACGGGCGCTGATCCCACGGCCTATACCTGGCGGCGCGATTCACTCTGGTGCGCCGCGGAGGCAGTGCTCGCCGCAACAGGCCGTCGCTGCCGGGTCGTTTGGCGTCTTGCCCCATTTTGGGATGGCAGGTGGCAGCGGGATCGGCGCCGCACATTGTTCTCCATTTCGCAATGAGTTAGTACCGGGTCGGACCTGGGGCAAACGAATGCAACGATTCTGGGCCATGATCGATGAGGATCGTCGCCCCCCGCCCGCGGCCCCGCTGTCTGCGTCCTCCATCACCGCCGCCGCTGCCGCCATCCTGGTCACCTGGGCCGCACGGGTATTTGCGGGCGTGGAACTGCCCTTCCTGTTCTGCCTGGGGGCCATTCTATATGCGGCGCTGAACGAAGGCTTGGTGTCCGGCCTCGTCGCGACGGGGGTGACGCTCACCGGGACGACGCTGTTCGCCAGTCCGTCGAGCCCGCTGGTCACCGGCCGCAACCTCGTCATCGTGACCGCATTTGGGGCGGCCCTGTCGATCACCGGCGAATTGATGCAGCGCGCACGGCGCCGGGAACAGCGGGCCGCGGCTCATGCGCGACGACGCGAACAGACACTGCAGATCATGTTCGACGACTCGCCCGCGGCGATGTTGGTGGTCGATCCCGCCGATCGGATCGCCGCCGTGAACGACGCGACCGCCGAGCTGTTCGGCATAGACCGCCGCGCGTTCGCCGGGCTGCCGCTCGACCTGTTCGTGCCGCCGTCGTCGCGCAACGCCGCAGCGCCGCATCGATCGATCACCGCGGACGGACGAACGCTGCACGTGCGGGTTCTATCGAAGCCCATCCCCCTCGCCGGACGCGCCTACAGCATGCTGTACCTTCGCGACGAAAGCGAGGCGATCAAGGCCGCCGAGCAACTCGCCGAAACGCAGCGCGGACTCTACCGGATCGCGCGAGCCACATCGCTGGGCCAATTGGGATCGTCGATCGCGCACGAGCTCAATCAGCCTTTGGGCGCGATCGCCAATTATCTGGGCGTCGCGCAGGCGCTGCTCGCCGGCCAGACGCCACAGGTCGCGCCTGCGAACGAGGCGCTCGGCGACGCGCTGCGGCAGGTGTTTCGCACGGCGGCGGTGCTGCGCAAGCTGCGCGAATTCGTCGCCCGGCGGCCGCCGACGTTGCAATGGCTGGACGTTCACGCGCTGATGGAAGACGTCGTCAGGCTGGCGCACCTGGCCGTCAAGGAATCGGGCGCGCAGTTCGAAGCCTGCATCGACCGGGGACCTGCGGAGATACTGGTCGACGCGGTGCAGATCCAGCAGGTCCTGTTGAACCTTCTGGTCAACGCCGCCGAGGCTGTCGAGAATCGCCCGTCGCCCTCCATCGGGCTGCGCAGCTGGAGCGAGCATCCGGACACGCTGACCATCGCCGTCGAAGACAGTGGTCCGGGCGTGCCGCTCAAGGAGGATCGCGATCTGTTCGCACCATTCCAATCAACGAAAGCCGAAGGGGTAGGGATCGGCCTCACCATCTGCCGCAGCATCGTGGAGGCGCATGGGGGCCGCATCTGGTGCGACAATGAGTCGACGTTGGGCGGCGCACGATTCCTGCTCTCACTACCACGCCGGGATGCATAGGGGACCCATCATGCAGAACGAGTTGCCGATCTACATCATCGACGATGAGCCAGAGATGTGCCGCTCGTTATCGCTGCTGCTCGCGACGTCCGGGGTGCCGGCACGATCGTTCGGCAGCGCCGACCTGTTCCTCGATGCACTGGATTCCCTGCCGATCGGCGTCATCATCTGCGACGTCATCATGCCCGGGTCGTCCGGCCTCGCGCTGGTGCGTGCGCTGCCGCCGCTCGACCGGCCGGACCCCGTCATCGTCATTGCGGGCCATGCCGATATCCCGCTCGCCGTCGACGCGCTGAAGGCCGGGGCGTTCGATTTCATCGAAAAGCCGTTCGAGGCGTCGGTGATCGGCAAGGCGGTGGCGGGCGCCAAATCCCTGCTGCGCGACCGAATGGCCGCCCGGCAACGGCTGGACGCCTTGTCACCGCGCGAACGGCAGGTGCTGCACCTGATCAGCCAGGGCGCGACGAGCAAGGAGGCGGCGCGCGCCCTCGGCATCAGTCCGCGGACGGTCGAAACCTATCGCGTGCATCTGCTCGAAAAGACGGGTGCGGGCAGCACCGCAGAACTGATCCGCCTTGGCGTCGAACTCGATCGGTTGGGCGTGGGATCACTCGCGCCACTCGTCGCGCATCAGCTTGATGCTCAGGCTGTACACTAGCCCGCTCGGCGGCAGGCGCATGATGGCCTCGCACCGGCGGTTGGACGCGATGAGATCGCGCAGGAGGCGCGAGCCGAACCCCGTTTTCGCCGGCATCGAGACGGGCGGACCATCGATTTCCCGCCATGTCAGAAGCAGGGTGGCATCCCCCGCCTCGCTGCGGACCAGCGCCCAGCGGATATCGACCCGCCCCAACGGGCTGGTCAGGGCGCCATGCCGGATGGCGTTCGCACAGAGTTCGTGAAGGACGATCGCGATCAGGTTCGCCCAGCGCGCCGCCAGCGCGACGGACGATCCGGATTGCCCGACGCGGGGGCGCTGTGGATCGTCGAACCGGGCGGTAACTTGCGCCGTGACCTGCTGGATCGAACAATAATCGCCGGTGACCTCGCATCCGATCCGCGCGACGGCATCCAGGCTGCGCAGGCGATCGATAAAGGCCGCCACGACGGGATTGGCGCCCAGAGGGGCCAATGACAGGCGGGCAAGCGCGATGGCCAGCGAGACGAGGTTGCGCGAACGATGCACGGCCTCGGTCTGGGTGACGATGTCGAACGAACGGTCTTCGTCGGACGCGATGGAGAGGCTGACGATCCGGCCGTCGTCCGTGGTCGCGGGGATCGTGACAGGCAATCGCGACACCGCGTCCAGGCCGCCATCGTGCAGCCAACCGGACCGTGTCGCGCCGTCCGCGTGGTCCGTTATCCGGATGGCCGCGGGTAGGTCCTTCCACTGGATCGTCAGATAGACCGGCGATGCTTCGACGGACATGATGCGACGCTCCTCGCATAGGCGGTTCATGAGCGGGACGAGCCAGCGTCCGCCCCCGGGCGCACCCTGCTGCCGGAGCGGCATGTCCAGCAATTCCGAAACAATACGGATCGCATGCCGCGGGGTGATCCGTAATCGCGCGAATGTTCGGAAGGCCCTGCCGGTCGTAGCGATAGCGGCAGGAGGTGCGTCATGCCGGACAGAGTTCTGCATCGGGCGGTGAAAGGGAAAACCGACGATCGGCACGGCCGACTGATGCCCGCCCTCAGGGTGGACGCCCGTGCCGACCGTCGTGGGCGGCCGGGCTCCATCCTGCCGGATCGGTTCCGGGATCGCCGGGCTTGCCCCAAAGCCCCCCGCGTGGTGTCCGGCGTGGCCACGATGGCTGGCCGATCAGGACGACAGCCACTTCCGTCCTGAATCCCGGCGGTCGTCGCTCGCACCTCCCCCAGGTGCGAGCGGCACTGCCGATCGAAACGAAACCCGAAGATCTGCGGCGGTCGTCACGGACGCGGTCGTCGCGCGCGGTGCATTGCCGCGGGATCTGCCTGTCCGTCATCGTGCGGCCCGCCGATCCGCGCGGTGTGTTCCAGGCCGGACGGCGAAGCCTTCGCCGGCCGTTCACCCAACGACAGTTGGTCAACAGGAGCACTTGCCATGAAGAAAGCTATCTACAGTTCGCTGTCGGTTCTTGCATTCGCGATCGCCGTGCCCGCCGCAGCGCAGACATCGGGCACGGTGACCGGCGGCGCCGGCATCGGCATCGGTGTCGGCGGCTTCACCAACGGCGCCATCGATACCTCGGCGGTGAGCGGGACGAACAATCAGGCGCTCAGCGTCGATGTCACCCGCAACATCTCGGCATCGTCGGGCAGCGGCTTCGGCGGCACGATGAACATCAGCAGCCTGCCGGCCGGGTCGAGCTATGCCGTCGTCGGTGGGGTCGGTACGTCCGGATCGTCGATCGCCGCGAACATCGATGCGGCGAACAACGGCACCATCACCACCACCAGCTTCAATGCGGGCCTGTACGGCGGTCTGACCGGCGGTTCGGCGGCGCTCAACATGCAGGTCATGAACTTCGGCCAGAGCACCGCGGACTTCAAACTGGTCAGCTCGTTCGACGCGACCCACTCCGACCAGTTCAACCTCACCTCGACCGACTGGACGATGGCCGGGGCGGCAGGTGCCACCGCCTTCGGCTTCGGCTCGCTCGGCTGGGACGTCGACTGATCGACCACACTCGGGGTGGCGCGGCCGCCACCCCAATTCTTGAAGAGGGAGAGGGAAGATGAAACGTGTCCTGGGTCCAGCCGCCGTTCTCGCGCTTCTGCCACTGAGCGCCACGGCGCAGCAAATGGAGGCGCAGTCGAGCAATACGGTCAACGTCATGGCGATCACCGGGCCGCAGACCGACGTTCCCACACGGCAGGAGGTCGTCTACGGCGGGCACACGTGGACGACTCCGAGCGCCCAGGGCAGTTATTTCGGCGGTGCCAATCCGTGCCTGATCGGCAGCGGCGGCGGCGCGGCGGGCGGCCCCATCGCCTTCAACATCAACGTCGGCAAGAGCGACGAGGGGTGTCAGCGTAGGTCCGATGCTGCCGCGTGGCATGCCATGGGCTTCGACAATGTGGCGGTGGCGCGCATGTGTCAGGACATCAAAAGCGCGGATGCCTTTTTCGCGGCCACGGGAGAGGTCTGCCCCGGCGCGATGGCCACGCGCTACAAACTCGCGGACGGCTCGCCGGCGCGCCCCGCGGCGCTCGTCGCGAACAGCCGTGCGATACCCGGCAACCAGTATAGCGGCCCCGTCGACCTCACCAGCCCGCAGGTGCAGGCCGCGATCCGTGCCGAGGCGGTCAAGATGCTGCGGTCGCAATCGAACGTGAGCGCTCCGCCAGCGGGCGCATCGCCGTCGATCGGAAGCGAAGCGCCATTGATGAGGAAATAAGGGGGTGGCTGACGTGATCGCACATCGTGGACTGTCATCTGCGTGCCGAAGGGATATCGATTGAGATGCGACGCAGTGATGGCCGCGCGACGTCGCGTCGGTGTTGACCTTCTGCCATTCGCCCGACGTTTCGCCGATGGCACCGGCCGTATGCAGGCAGATGTGGTATAATCGAATGACGCCATGGGCGACGACGGTCTTGCCCGCGTCGCCATAACGACGCCGCCGCCCACCGCCTGACGTTTCCGCGTTGCGCCGGCGCTGGCGCCATCGCATGCTCCGCCGCAAAGCGCCGGGGGGGACGAGACATGCGGAACGGGTGGATGATCGTTGGACTGCTCGCCTTGCCGACGGGCGTGGGCGCGCAGGTATCCTCGACGACCGTCCCGCCCCCCGCCGCGGTCCCGGGGGCGGGCAGCGCGCAGGGCGACGTGTCGGTCACGATCTACAATGGCGACGTCGCGCTGGTGCAGGACGTCCGCCAGCTCACCCTCGCCGCCGGCCGCGTCCGCCAGTCCTTCCCGGACGTCAGCGCCCAGATCCGGCCCGAGACGGTGTCGCTGACGATGCCCGATGCCGGGATCGTCGAACAGAATTTCGACTATGATCTGCTCAGTCCGTCGAGCCTGATGGAGAAGGCGGTGGGTGAGACGATCACGCTCGTCCGCACCAACCCCGCCACCGGTGCCGAAACGCGCGAGCGGGCGCGGGTGCTGGCGGTAAACGGCGGTGTCGTCCTCGACATCGACGGGCGGATCGAGGTGCTGCGCGACGACGGCCTGCCAGTACGTGCGGTGTTCGACCGTGTACCGGAATCGCTGCGTGCGCGCCCGACCCTGTCGGTGACGCTGGCCAGTGCGCGATCTGGATCGCGACCTGCGACGCTGTCCTATCTCACCCGCGGCCTCGGCTGGAGCGCCGATTATGTCGCGCTGTTCGACGACAAGGCCGGCACGGTCGACGTGCAGGGCTGGGTGACGCTGCGCAACACGACCGGCACCACCTTCACCAATGCCAAAACCCTGCTCGTCGCAGGCGAGGTGGGCAGCGCGAACGACGAGGACGACGCCCCGGTTCGCCCCCGGCGGCCGGTGCGCACCCAGGCCGGCACCGAGACGTCGGCGCGCGAGCAGCTTGGCGACTATTACCTGTACCCGCTCGCCGAGCGGACCACGATCGCCGACAAGCAGACCAAGCAGGTCAGCTTCCTCGACGTGAAGGGCGTTGCCGCCAGCTCGGGCTATCGCTTCGACAACGGCTGGCTCGGCACCGCCGACGCCCCGCGCAGCGCGCAGAGCGTGCTCCGCTTCTCCAATCGCGGCGGCACCGGCGGGGTCGGCGATGCGCTGCCGGCCGGCACGGTGCGCGTCTACATCCGCGATGCGCGCGGCCAGCCGCAATTTACCGGCGAGAACCGCATCGAGCACACGCCGCAAGGATCGACGATCGCGCTGCCGACCGGCGACGCCTTCGACGTGAAGGTGCAGCCGACCGTGGTCGAACGTACCCGGCTGGGCGGCGACCGGTGGCGGACGCGCATGCGCTACACGCTGACCAATGCGCGGCCGCGCGCCGTGACGGTCGAGCTCGTGCAATTGGGCCTCGACTGGTCCGACACGCGGATCATTGACGAGAGCCGCAAGAGCGAGCGGCCCAATGCCGGCAGCGCGACGTGGCAGGTGCCGGTTCCCGCCAATGGGGAGGCGGTGGTCACCGCGACCTTCGACACGCGCTACTGATGCGCGCGCTGCTGACGGTCTTGCCGGCGTTCATCGCGATCGGCGCCGCGCCTCTGCCTGCAACGCCCGGCGTCGTGACGTCGCCGGCGCCTGCAGCCGTCGCGCTGACCGTCTATCGCGCGCCCTACGGCCAAGGCGCGATGAACCTCGGCTATCTCCAAGGCTTCGCGCTGGTCACCGAAACCCGCCGCATCGCCGTGTCGAAGGGCGCATCGACGCTGCGCTTCGAGGGCGTCGCCGAGGGCATCGTGCCGGTGAGCGCGGTGGTCGAGGGATTGCCCGGCGGCGTCATCGAAAAGAACCGCGACGCGCGCCTGCTGTCGCCTGCCTCGCTGATCGACGGCACGCTGGGCCGCATAGTGACGCTGACGCGCACGGATCGCGCCACCGGCCGCCGGGTTTCCGAACAGGCGACGATCGTCGCCGGTCCCGCGAGAGGCGTCGTGCTGAAGACGCGCGCCGGGATCGAGACGCTGCGCTGTTCGGGCCTGCCCGAGCGGCTGAGCTTCGCCGGCGTGCCCGGCGGACTGTCGGCGAAGCCCGTGCTCAGCGTCGCGACGGTCAGCCCGGTAGCGCGCACGGTCACCGTAAAGCTGAGCTACCTCGCCAGCGGCTTCGACTGGCGTTCGAGCTATGTCGCCACCGTCGCGCCTGACGGCCGTACGCTCGACCTGTTTGCCTGGCTGACGCTCGCCAACGCCAATCCCGAGCGCTTCCCCGATGCGCAGCTCAGCGCGGTCGCGGGTCGGGTCAACCGCGTCTGGACGCCGGGGCTCGAGCGCGCCGTCGCGGCGCTGTCGCTGTCCTGTTATCCGCTCGGCACGACGACGTCCGATCTGCCTGAGGAGACGTTCGAAAAGGCCGACGACATCGTCGTCACCGGTTTCCGAATGGCAGCGCCGCCTCCGCCGCCGCCGCCGCCGGCTCCGGAGCCGGCACCTGCACCGCCGGCACCGGAGAACCTCGGCGACCTCAAGCTCTACCGCGTGCCGATGCGCGTCACCGTCGCGCCGCGCGCGCAGAAGCAGGTCGCGCTCTTGTCCCGCGCCGGCGTTCCCTTCGATCGGCGGTATCGCGCGCGTCTCTATCCCGGACAGCCCATCGTGAGCGCGCCGACCCGCATCGTGCTCGCGCTGCGCAATCGCCGTGACGCCGGCCTTGGCCTGCCGCTGCCGGCGGGCAGCACCGCGGTCTATGCCACGCGCAACGGCGAGCGGCTGCTGCTCGGTCAGGGTGCGTTGACGGACCGTGCAGAGGGGGAATCCTTTCGCATCGCTGCGGGCATCAGCCCGCAGGTGACGGTCATGCAGGAGCCTATTTCTGCCGACATCATGCGCGTGGTGCTGACCAATGCCGGTGCCGCGCCTGCGTCGGTCGACGTGCCGATCGGCACCGCCGGCCAGCGGATCGAGGCGATCGACGCGACGCTGCCGATCGTCGACGGCGCCCGCACGTGGTCGGTGGTCGTCCCGCCAGGCCGCACCGCAGAGTTGCACTACCGCTATTGCTGGGACCGCTGCCAGCGCTAGCCGCGGGGCGCAGGCAACGGGGCATCTCGGCCGATGAGGTTTCTGCTGGCGGAGGACGATGCGGCCACGGCGGAGACGATCGGCGTCGGACTCGCCTGCGCGCGATAGACGTCGTTGGGGATGTCGTGGAACATCCGTCCGCGCGCCGGTCTCCTTGCGACGGGCTAACCGGGCGTGGGCGCGGCCGTATCCGTCGTGATACTGGTGACCGCCATAGATCGCTCGACGCCGATCGCACGAAGGAAGCGAGCGTCGTGGCTGACCACAAGCAGTGCGCCGTCGAACCGTTGCAGGGCGCGTTCCAGAACCTCGATCGACTCGATATCGAGATGGTTGGTCGGCTCGTCGAGGATCAGCAGCCAGGGCGGCTGCGGGCCGGAGAGGGCGGCGGCCAATCCCGCCCGGAGCCGCTCGCCACCCGACAACGTGCCGACGACCCGCTGGGCATCACTGTTACGGAAGGCGAAGCGCGCGCAGGCGGCATGGACCGCCTCGTCGTCCAATGTGGGGTGGAGGCGGCGTAGGTTGCCGACGATCGTGTCGGCGGCGTCGAGCAGGCCGACATGCTGGTCGAGCATCGCGATCCGATCGGCGCGTCGGCGAACCGTACCGCTGGCTGGAGCGAGATCGCCCTTGGCGAGGCGGAGCAGTGTCGATTTGCCGGCGCCGTTACGGCCGGTCAGCGCGACTCGTTCCGGTCCGCGGATCGTCAGCGACCAAGGGCCGAAACGTCGATCGCCATAAGCGACGGTCGCGTGCTCGATCGAAAGTATCTCGGCCTGCGACGGGAGGCCGGTGGCGGGGAGGTCGATCGTGAGCGGCGTCAGCACCTCGACTTGTGCGTGGGCGGATGCGCGGGCTTGCACGGCCTCCTCGATCTGCCGTTCGGCGAGCCTCCGGCCGTGCCCGCTGCTGTTCTCGGCGCGCTCGGCTTGGCGGCCCAGCAGGATCTTCGGCTCCGATCCCTTGGCGGCGAAGCTGCGCCCGGCCTTGTCGCGCCGGTCCTTGGCCTCACGCGCGGATTGGGCGGCGAGGCGGGTGGTGCGAAGGGCGGCATCGGTGCGGGTCCGTTCAGCGTCGGCGAGCGCGCGTTCGGCATCGCGCGCGGCGGCGAACGTCGACCAGCCGCCGCCGACGATGCGGTTGCCGATTGGGCTCAATTCGACGATGCGGTCCATGGTTTCGAGCAATGCGCGATCATGGCTGGCGACTAACAGGCCGCCGCGCCAGCCCGCGATCCAGCGTTCGATGGCGTCCCGACCTTCGGCGTCGAGATTGTTGGTCGGTTCGTCGAGCAGCAACAAATCGGGCATGGCGATCGCCAGCCGGGCCATGCCGACGCGCGTCCGCTCACCGCCCGATAGGCTTCCCATCGGGCGCTCCAAGACGATGCCCTCAAGGCCGACGTCGGCGAGCGCGGCGTCGATCTCGGCCGGCAGCGTCCAGTTGGCGGCGTCGAAGTCCTCTGCGGTGCCGTCCCCGGCTTCGATCCGTGTCAGGATCGACAGTGGGTCGTGGACGCCGAGCGCTTCGGCGACGCTGTCCCCGTCATGCCAAAGCTGCGCAAGCCGGCCGACCGTGCCCGCGCGGTTGATTGTGCCGGACACGGGACGCGCGTCGCCCGCAACGATATGCAGCAGCGTCGACTTGCCCGATCCGTTGCGTCCGACCAGGCCGATGCGCTCGGCGCCGATCGACAGGGTCAGGTCATCGAAAAGCGGTCGGCCGTCAGGCGTGGCGGCGGAGAGATGAGAGAGGGTGAGGAAACTCGACATAGACACCGTGGCGGACGGAAAGGGCAGGGCGGGCGGCGCTGATCTTCCGGTCGTTCATGGTCGTGGCTCCTTCGGTCTCGCCACCGATATAGTCGATGGCGACGCCTGCGTCACCTGGCGCCAGACAAGGATCGCGGGCGTCGCCAACAGCCACGGCACATATTCCCCGCGCCATGGCAGTCGTGCCCTGACCGGGATTGCATGCTAGAGCCGTCCGCATGTCCAAATCGCACAGCACGGACGGCGTCGTCCTGGTCGATGGCGCCACCTATGAATGGCACCTGCAACGTGAACCGCATCAGTCGGACGACGAAGGGTGGAAGGGCATGACGATCGCGCTGCTGCAACGCGATGCCAAGCGCGAAGCCTGGGTGGAATTTCCGCCGCCCAAGCGGCTGTTGAAGGGCTTGCCGCGCGGTCGTCTGCAACTGGATGATGCGACGATCTCGCGATGCGTGCGGGCCGCTCTGTCGGCCGGGTGGGAGCCGACGTCGCGGGGCAAGCCAATGGTGTTTTCGGTCGATGCCGAAGGCAATTGATCGGTCGATGCGGGCAGGACACGACCGCGATTCTGCCTGACCGCGAAAGCCGGCCGCAGCCCGCGGCCGGGACCGATCGCTTTCCATTCGTGCCCGATGGGTTACAGCGGCCGCTTTGCGCGGCGCCACCTGTCGCGGCGCATATGGGTTGGATCGTCAGGAACTAGCGTCGCCGTGAATTATCGCCATTCCTTTCATGCGGGCAACAGCGCCGATGTGGTCAAGCACAGCCTGCTGATCGCGCTGGTCCAGGCCTTGCAGCAGAAACAGACCCCGCTGACCTTGATCGACACCCATGCGGGCTGCGGGCTGTACGACCTGTTCGGCGAGGATGCCCAGCGCACCGGCGAATCCGCGCATGGCGTGATGCGGGCCTTCGCCGACCCGAATCCTTTGCTGGACGACTATCGTGCCGCCGTACAAGCGGTGAATGACGCAGCCGAGCCAAACCTCTACCCCGGGTCGCCACGGTTTCTGGCGCAGCTGCTGCGCCCGCAGGACTTTCTGATCCTGAACGAGAAACATCCCGAGGATGTCCGCACTTTACGCCGGGCGATGCGCGATACGCCCGCGGCGGTGCATGAGCGCGACGCCTACGAATTCTGGCTGGCGATGGTGCCGCCCCGCACCGCACGCGGTGTGGTGGTGGTCGACCCGCCCTATGAGCAGACCGACGAACGCGACCGGATCGTCACGACGCTTGCCGCCGCGCACCGCAAATGGGCGCACGGCGTCACCGTGATCTGGTATCCGCTGAAAGACCGCGCCACGCATTCGCGGTGGAAGGAACAGCTGCACAGGCTCGCCATTCCGAAATTCCTGACGGTGGAGCATTGGCTGTACGACGAGGATCAGCCCGGCATCTATAACGGCGCCGGCCTGTTCATCGTCAATCCGCCCTACGCCTTCACCCAGGCGCTGCCGCCGCTGCTGGAGGCGCTGCGCGCCGTGCTGGCGCCGGAGGGGCATGACGGCGAGATCACGGCCAACTGGCTGCGCGGCTGATTACCGCGCCGGCTGTTCGGCGACGATAGGGCCGCGCTGACCGGCCGAGTTCAATAGACGCCGGTTGATCCGCCCGCATGCGGTGGTCATGAGAAGCCGACCACCGCATGCGGCACGTATGGCGCCTCCAGCCGGGCGATCTCGTCGTCCGACAGCTCCAGGTCGAGCGCCGCGACGGCATCGTCGAGATGTGCCGGCTTGGACGCACCCACGATCGGTGCCGACACCTCGGGCTTGGCGAGCACCCAGGCGAGCGCGACCTGCGGGCGGGGCACGCCGCGCTCGGCGGCGACGGCGGCGACGGCTTCGACCACCTTGCGATCTGACTCCTGCGTCGCGGCATACAGCGTGCGGCCGAATTCGTCGGTGTCCGAGCGGGCGGTGGTCTCGTCCCAGTCGCGCGTCAGCCGACCGCGCGCGAGCGGGCTCCATGGGATTACGCCGATCCCCTCCGCCGCGCACAGCGGCAGCATTTCGCGCTCCTCCTCGCGGTAGAGCAGGTTGACGTAATCCTGCATGGTCGAGAAGCGCGTCCAGCCGTTCGCCTCGGCGACGTGGAGCATCGTCGCAAACTGCCAGGCGGCCATCGATGAGGCACCGATGTAGCGCGCCTTGCCCGCCTTCACGACGTCGTGCAGCGCCTCCAGCGTTTCCTCGATCGGCACGTCATGGTCGAAGCGGTGAATCTGGTAGAGGTCGACATAATCGGTGCCGAGCCGGGTGAGGCTGGCATCGATCTCTGTCATGATCGCCTTGCGGCTGAGGCCGGCGCCGTTCGGGCCGGGACGCATGCGGCCATGGACCTTGGTCGCGATCACCACGTCGTCGCGGCGGGTGAAGTCCTTCAGCGCGCGGCCGACGATTTCTTCCGACGTGCCGTCCGAATAGACGTTTGCCGTGTCGAAGAAGTTGATCCCGGCCTCCACCGCCTGGCGCAGGAGCGGCCGGCTGGCCTCCTCGTCCAGCGTCCAGGCGTGATTGCCGCGATCGGGAATGCCGTACGTCATGCAGCCGAGGCACAGGCGCGATACGTCGAGGCCGGTATTGCCGAGCTTGATATAGTCCATGGGTCGTCTCGCTTGTTCGGTTTGCCGCAACAACGCACGGGCGGCGATTGTGGCGCTACCGTCGCCGTTGGTGCGGGTGGGTATGCGAGGGTCGTGGCGGCCGGTGAATCAGCGCGCGCTGCTGCTGGAGTAGGGCCGGTCCGCGGGGCGCGTCGCCCATGTGGTGTTCGGCGCCGCTTGCATGACGAAGCGCAATTCGCCGCCTGCCATGATCTCATCGTGGCGTAGATAGGCGCGGGTGACGGGCACTCCGTTCAGCGTGACCTTACCGACATAGGGGTGTCGGTCGTCGAGGTCGTCGGAGATGACGGTCAGCGTCCGGCCGTTGGGCAGCGTCAGCACCGCCCGGTTCACGAATGGGCGGCCGATGACATATTCGAGGCTGCCGGGCGTCACGGGGTAGAAGCCCAAGGCGGTGAAGACCAGCCACGCCGACATCTGGCCCAGATCGTCGTTGCCGGACAGGCCATCGGGCGTCGCGCGATACTGACTGCCGACGATCTGCGTCAGTCGCGCCTGCGTGCGCCACGGCGCGCCGGCATAGTTGTACAGATAGGCGACATGGTGGCTGGGTTCGTTGCCGTGGATATACTGGCCGATCAGCCCGGCGATGTCCTCGGCATGGCTGTAGTCGAGCTTGGACGTGTCGAAATCGAACATCGCATCCAGCTTTGCGACGGTCGCCGCGTCGCCGCCGAGCGCGCGGACGAGCGAGGCCTGATCCTGCGGCACGAACCAGCTGTATTGCCAGGCATTGCCCTCCGTATAATCGGACCCGTAATTGATCGCGGTCGGATCGAACGGCACGCGGAACGTCCCGTCGCTCTTGCGCGCGCGGATGAAACCGGTCTTCGCATCGAAGCTGTTGCGCCAATTTTCCGAGCGCTTTGCGAAGGTTGCGGCGACGTCGGCGCGCCCCATCGCACGCGCTAGGCGGGCGATGGTCCAGTCGTCGTAGGCATATTCAACCGTCTTCGATGCCGCTTCGGGTTCGCGGTCAATCGGCACGTAGCCGCGTGCCATATACTCGCCGAGCCCGGCATAAGGCGCATAGGTGGCGCTGGCGACCATCGCCGCCAGCGCGGCATCCGCGTCGAACCCGCGGATGCCCTTCAGATAGGCGTCGGCGATCACCGGAGCGGCGTGATAGCCGATCATCGTCCACGTCTCGCGCCCCTGAAACTGCCAGACGGGCAGGATGCCGTCGGGACTGTGTTCGCGGCTGGCGATGAGCGAGCGGACGATGTCGCGGGTCGTGGTGGCCGGCTGCACCAGCGTCAGCAAGGGGTGTTCGGCGCGGAACGTATCCCACAGCGAGAAGGTCGATCGGAACGTATAGCCGTTCGCGCGATGGACCTGATTGTCCGGCCCGCGATAGCGGCCGTCGACATCACCGGCGACGGACGGGGCGAGGAGGCTGTGATAGAGCGCGGTCGCGACCGATCGTTGCATGGGCGCGGGCGCGTCGATCCGCAGCACGTCGAGCGCGGCATGCCATGCGGTCGCGGTACGGGCGGCGATCGCGTCGAAATCGCCGGTTTCGCTCAGCAGGTTGGCGATCGCGCCCGCTTCGTCGACCGAGGAGATGGCGCTGGTCACCTCGATCGGGCGATCGGTGGTGCCGAAATCGAACCGGGCGACGAGCGCCCGCCCGGCGCGTTCGGCCACCGCGTCGCTGCCGCGCCCGGGACCTTGGAAGCCCTTGTACGCGACATCGGTCTCGGTCGAGACGAAGGCGTGGCCCGTCAGCGGCACCGAAAAGCGGATGGCGAAGCACAAGTTGCGATCCGGCGCCCAGCCGCGCGTCTGTCGGCAGCCGGTGACGATGCCGTCGGGACGCAGCCGGATCGACGACCACAGGACCTTGCCCGGGTAATTGTAGAGCGAGCTGCGCAGGTCGAGCAGCAAATGCATCGGCAGCGCCCCGGCGGTGGGACGATAGCGGGCGACGCCGATCCGCGTCCCTGCGGTGAGTTCGGCGCGGACGCCCCGGTCCTTCAGGGCGACCGCATAATAGCCCGGCCGCGCGACCTCCGCCGCATGATCGTAGCGCGATCGATAGCCCGTCCCGGGCTTGCCGGCGTCGCCCGGCTCGAACGGAACGGTGTCGCCTGCCACGGGCATCATCAGCACATCGCCAAGATCCGAATGCCCGGCGCCCGAAAAGTGCGTCAGCGAAAACCCCTGGATCGTCGGATCCTCATACCGATAGCCGGCAGCATGGCTGTAGCAGGCGCGCAGGACGCAGGTGGTGTCCGTGTCGGGCGAGAATTGCACCATGCCGAACGGCGCGACCGCGCCGGGAAAGGTATGGCCTTCGCCGCCGGTGCCGATCATCGGATCGACCTGATCGTACGTCGATTGGGCGAGGAGCGGCGTCGCCGCGAACCCGGCCAGCAGCGCCAGAAGCGTACGGAAGCGAAGGGTGGTCATCGGAAGGTTAGAGCATTCCCCCGGCATCAGGGGAAGGCCGTTTGTCGATGATGCCGCGTTGTTTCAACGGCTTGGGCGGCGATGCGGTGCGGCGATCCTATGCCATGGGGCGCAAGGTGAAGCGCGTGATCTCGGACGGCACGCCCAGCCGCAGCGCGAAGCCCGGCCACAGGCCGGTGCCGTTGCTGACGTAGAGCGTCATCCCGCCGACTGCGTAACGTCCCGACACGAAGCCGGCATTGCCGCGCGCGACGAGCCGGTCGAGCCCGCGGATCATGCCGCCGTGCGTATGCCCGGACAGTTGCAGCGCGACTCCGCGCGCAGCGGCGTCGCGCGCCTTGCGGGGCTGATGGTCGAGCAGGATGATCGGCGCACCGGCGGGGGCGCCCCGCAGCGCATGGGCGAGATCCGGCCCGGCCTCGCCGACGCTGGGTGCCGACAGGTCGGTGACCCCGGCGACGACCAGCCGCTCCCCGCCGCGTGCGACGACCGTGTGGGCGTTGGTCAGCATGCGGAACCCCAGACCCGACAGGTGCCGCATCCATGCGCCGTAATCGAAGAAATATTCGTGATTGCCCGGAATGGCATAGACGCCGTCCGGCGCACGCAGCCGCTGAAGCGGCGCCACGTCGTCGCGTCGCATGGCCACCGACCCGTCGATGAAGTCGCCGGTGACGACGATCAGGTCGGCGCCCGACGCATTGGTGCGATCGACGACCGCCTGCGCCCAGCGCGGCGTGAAGAGCCGGCTGATGTGCAGATCGGTCAGCTGGACGACGCGATAGCCGTCGAAGGATGGCGGCAGGTCGCGGATCGCCACCGTCACGTCCTTGATCGGCGGCACGCGCAGCGCATTGGCGACGCCGATGCCGGCGAGCACCGCCGCCAGGCCCGCAACGGCGTAGCGCAGCGCGTCCGGCTCGCGGATCGCCGCCTGCCGCACGAGCATCGTCAGCAGTGCGCCGAGGTCGAGGACCAATTGGAAGACGGCGAGCAGCACCAGGGCGCCGAATGCCCAGTTGAACAGGATGACGATGGGGCGCGGAAATTCAGGCGCGAAGACCGATCCCGACGACAACCGGCTCCACAAATGGAATTGCGACGCCGCCAGCATCAGGAGGCCGACGGCCATCTTGGCCCAAAGCGGCAGCGGCAGGGGCCACAGCCAGCGCGCGATGACGATCAGCGCCGGTATGGCAAAGACGAGGTTGAAGATGGGAGGCACTCCGGCGTTTGCATGCGATGCCCGCTGTAAACGAGGCACGGGGCCGCTGTGTCCATCCCCAAGTCCGCGCGAGACAGCGTGGTTGTGGCTTTTCCCGAAATGGGACGCGAGGGCAGAGGGGGCGAACTAGGCCGTACCGACATTCACCGTTTTGATGGATTGTTCGACGAGCGGACAGACATGCAGAAAAAAGAGTTTTGTTCGCGCGGAGGCGCGGAGGACGCAGAGATGTGACGCGCGTGGCAGCGCTTCGCCTTGACCTCGACCGAGATAGACAGGCCGCTCGCGCGGCAAACGCGACACCTCTGCGTGCTCCGCGCCTCCGCGCGAACCGTCTTGTCTTCACCTCTTTCTATCTTGGCGTAAATGAATGCCGATCGGTCCTAAAAGCCCTGTTTGACCGTGACATGCAGGCGGTCGAGCGTTCCCGCCGATCCATTGGCGAGTTCCCGGTGCGACAGGCGCGCTTCGACGCCCAGATCGAGGCGCGGCAACGGCGAGACGAACAGGTTGATCGCGGTGTCCCACACCTGCCGCGTCGACAGGGGCGAGGCGGACGCGGGGTTCCAGATGCGCTGGAACGACCCCATCCACGTGCTGCGCAACGTGCCGGTCCAGACATGGCGGATCGCGGCAAATCCCGCGACCAGCGGCACGGCCACCAGTCGATCGTCCGCCGCCTGATAGATCGCATCGGCCGCGACGTTCGCGCCGACATAGCGGCCGAGGCCACGGCCCCCGGTCATCATGAAGCGGATATCGTCGCCCTTGCCCGTGGGCAGCGGTGCGATGCCCGCCAGCGAGACGCCATAGCCTTGCGCCGTTGCCGCCGGCCGGCCGTTGGCGGGATCGACGCGCATCGATCGGAACAGCCCGGTCAGCGACAGGCTGGCCCCCTTCGAAGCCCAGAGCAACTGCCCGGTCACATCGGGAATGCTGTCATCGTCATTGTCCGACAGCGCAGTCGCGCCGGCCATCGCGGACACGGTTTCCGGGTTTTCGATCGAGGCGGACACGGTCCATCCGGTGCCGATCGGACGGCTGTAGCGCAGCAGCATCTGCCGGACGAGCACGGTGCCGTCGGTGACGCCGACGAAATCGGCGGTTTCGGGCAAGGCCGCGACATATTGGAAGTTGCTCCAATCCTGTCCGACCGCGAATCCGCCATAGCCCGCGACTGCGCGACGCAGCCCGAAGGTATAGGGATTGAGCGCGCGTTCCCCGCCGGCCACCGCGGGCGCGACCTGGAAATCCGCCTCGATCAGCGTGGTCAGCGACTGCGTGCCGACCGGTGTCGCGGTCTGGAAGGCGATACGCGATTGCTTGGCGGAGGCATCGGTGAGGATACCGGATCGCCGCCCGCCGACGGGGATCGATTGCGGCAGCGACAGTTCGCGCCCCAGCGGGTTGGTCGCGGTATCGCCGTTGCCGTAGCGGCTGACGATCAGGTCGCCCTTGATGAAGCCCGCGATCCGGAAGCTGGTCTCACCGATGCGGAAGCCATAGCCCGAGGGCAGCGACGCCGTGCCGCCTTGCGCGGTGATCGACGGGGTGCCCGCCGGGCGGGGCAGGGGGTCTGGCGCGGCTACGCGCGCAATCGGGGCGGGCGCAATCGGGGCGGGCGCTGTCTCGGCGGACGTGGCGGCGGCGACCGGCGCGGGCTGCGCGGGCGGGTGCGTCGCATCGAGCGCGCGTTGCAGCGCGTCGAGCTGTTGCTGCAGCTGTGCCACCTTGCTGCGCAGCGCCTGATAGTCCTCGGCGGACTGCGCGGCGGCGGGTGTCGCGGCGATCATGGCCACACCGCCTAGCAATAGGGCGCACGTCGTCCGCTGCCGAAGATGCGGCATTTGATATCCCCTTGATCGAGAGGCCCGGCGCGTGCCGCCGGCCCGGTCGGCGTCAGCGCGCGATGATGGTGGAGTCGATGTCCGCGATCGTCCGCACGCCGGTCAGCGCCATCGCCACCCGCATCTCGCGATCGAACAGGTTGAGCAGGTTGGCGACCCCCGCCTGGCCATCGGCGGCCAGCGCATAGATGAAGGCACGACCCAGCATCGCCGCGTCCGCGCCCAGCGCCAGCATCCGCACGACGTCCAGCCCCGATCGGACGCCCGAATCCGCGAGAATCGTCAGCTGCCCCTTCACGGCGTCGGCGATGGCGGGCAAGGCGCGCGCCGAGGAGAGCACGCCGTCGAGCTGTCGTCCGCCATGGTTCGACACGACGATACCCTGTGCGCCGAAGCGGACGGCCTCGCGTGCATCCTCGACGTCGAGGATGCCCTTGATGACGATCGATCCCTTCCAGACATCGCGAATCCATTGCAGGTCGCGCCAGCCGATCCCCGGATCGAAGTTCGCGCCCAGCCAGCCGATATAATCCTCAAGGCCGGTGGCAGCGCCGCGATAGGCGGAGATATTGCCCAGGTCATGCGGCCGGCCATGGATGCCGACGTCCCAGGCCCAGCGCGGATGGGTGATCGCCTGCAGCATCCGCCGCCAGGCGGCCCCCGGTCCCGACATGCCCGAATGCGCGTCGCGGTAGCGCGCGCCGGGGACGGGCATGTCGACGGTGAAGACCAAAGTCTCCACCCCGGCTGCCTGCGCCCGCTCCAGCGCGTCGCGCATGAAGCCGCGATCCTTCAGCACATAGAGCTGGAACCAGATCGGCGCGGGAGACTGGCGCTGGACTTCGTCGATGGCGCAGACCGATACGGTCGACAGGGTGAAGGGCACCTGCTTGCTTGCGGCGGCGCGTGCCGCCTGCACTTCGCCGCGCCTGGCATACATGCCCGTCAGGCCGACGGGGGCGAGGACGACCGGCATGCCGAGCGACCGGCCGAACAGCGTCGTGCCTAGGTCGATATCGGCGACGTCGCGCAACACCCGCTGGCGCAGCGCGATGTCGGACAGGTCCGACACATTGTGGCGCAGCGTATGTTCGGCATAGGCGCCGCCGTCGATATAGTGGAACAGGAACGGCGGCAGGCGCCGGCGCGCGGCTTCGCGATAGTCGGTGGGGGCGGAGATGATCATCGGGTCGTTCCCAATCTATAACGAGAGTTCGGCGCTGCGCGCGGCGGTGGCGCGCTTGGTGCGGGCCAGGTCGTCCTCGACCTGCCGGACCGTGGTGCGCACGAATTCGAGATGGACATCGGCCGCGTCGCGTGCGCCGTCCGCGTCGCCCGCCACGATTCGCTCCATGATCGCGCGGTGCTGCGCCGACAGCGCCTCGAATGTGCGCGGCACGGCGTAGATCTTTTCGCGGCTCTGCGAGATGCTGGTGTGCAGCAGCCCGAACAGGCTGGACATGACATGCGTCAGCACTGCGTTGCGCGAGGCATGCGCGATGGCGAGGTGGAAGGCGGCATCGGCGTGCGCCTCCGCCGCAACGTCGCCCGCGCCGTGCAGCTTCTCCATCGCGTCGAAGCGGCGGCGGATACGGTCCTTGTCCACCGCATCGGCGCGCCGGGCGGCATGATAGGCGGCGGTGCCGTCCAGCGACTCGCGGACCTCGAAGATGTCATGGCCGTAGCCCGGATTGGCCTCGACCAGTGGGGCCAGCGGTTCGGCGATCATCTGCTCGGTCCATTGCGCCGAGGGCTCGGCCAGGATCGCCCCGGCACGCGGACGGATGATGATCCGCCCCTGTGCCGCCAGCCGGTTCATCGCCTCGCGCAGAATGTTGCGCGATACCCCCAGCGTCTCGGCCAGCGATCGTTCGGAGGGCAGGCGCGCGCCGGGCAACAATTTACGCTGGGCGATCAGCGCCTCGATCGCGGCTTCCGCCCGGTGGGATACGCTGGCTGGCACGCTCATGGGATCATCCATGGTAGGAGATAGGCCTGGACCGTGGTGATGATCCCGACCAGCGCGCAGAGCGGCAGGCTGTGGCGCACGGTGAAGCGGAACAGGTCGGACTCCTTGCCGACCAACCCGACCGCAGCGCAGGCGATGGCGATCGACTGCGGCGAGATCATCTTGCCGGTGACGCCGCCGGTCGTGTTGACCGCGACCAGCAGCACGTCGCTGACCCCGATCTGGTGCGCGGTATTGGCCTGCAACGCCGCGAACAGCGCGTTGGCCGACGTATCCGACCCGGTCAGGAACACGCCCAGCCAGCCGAGGAACGGCGAGAAGAAGGTGAAGGCCGATCCCGTATGCGCCAGGGCCAGCGCGAGCGTCGCCGACAGCCCCGAATAATTGGCGAGGAAGGCGAAGGCGAGGACCATGCCGATCGAATAGATCGGGATGAGCAGGCTCTTCAACGTGTCGACAAAGGTACGGGCCGCATCCGCCGGCTTCATTCGCAGGAACGCGATGGTGACGATCGCCGCCAGCATGATCGCGGTGCCGGTCGCCGACAGCCAGTCGAACTTGTACACCGCTTCATAGGGCGTGACCTGCGGAACGATCGGCGGCACCTTGGCGACCAGCTTGTCGAGGAACGGCACGTGCAGCTTCAGCACGAGGTGTGCGAGCGGCCCGTCGGCGGCGAACAGTGCCTTGACCGGGGCGATGCTCCACAGCGTGACGAACACGGTCAGGATCAGGAAGGGCGACCAGGCCCAGGCGATCTGTGCGGGCGAATGGCGGACGGTCTGCGCCGTGACCGGCGCGACCGGCACCGCGCCGTCGGCGGCGACCTCCGCCGCGTCGAAGCGGAAGATGCGCTTGGGCTGCCAGAAGCGCAGGAAGATGGGCAGCGTGATCAGGGTCGCAAGCGCGGCGGTGATGTCGGGCAACTCCGGCCCGATGAATTGCGCGGTCAGGAACTGGACGATGGCGAACGACCCACCGGCGACCAGAATGGCGGGCCACGTCTCTCGCACGCCGCGCGGGCCGTCCATGATCAGGATCAGCCAGAAGGGCACGAGGACCGACAGCAACGGCAACTGCCGCCCCGCCATCTGCCCGATCAGGAACGGGTCGATGCCGGTCACCTGTCCGGCGACGACGATCGGAATGCCCATCGCCCCGAACGCCACGGGGGCGGTGTTGGCGATCAGGCACAGCCCCGCCGCATAGAGCGGCCGAAAGCCGAGGCCGACAAGCAAGGCGGAGGTGATCGCGACCGGCGCACCGAACCCGGCCGCGCCTTCCAGAAAGGCACCGAACGCAAAGCCGACTAGCAATAGCTGCAGACGCTGATCCTCGGTGACGTTCAGGATCGACTGCCGGATGATGTCGAACGCGCCGGTCGCCACCGCGATACGATAGAGAAACACTGCGCCCAGGATGATCCAGGCGATCGGCCACAAACCGTAGAAGAAGCCGAACACACCGGCGGCGATCGCACTGTGTACCGGCATTCCGTACAGCGCGATGGCGACCGCCAGCGTCAACGCCACCGTGATCGTCCCCGCGACATAGCCTTTCAGGCGAAAGATGGTGAGGGCTAGGAAGAAGAATATGATTGGTACGGCGGCGACCAGGCTAGAAAGCCAGATATTGCCCAACGGATCGTAATTTTGCGCCCAGACGTCCACGGCACCTCTCTCTTCTGGTAGTACCAGATATGCGATGTTGTGGACATTCATCGGCCGAGCAGGCACGCGCGTCAACGCGGCTAGGGGTTTGGCTAGCGCTTTGTGGTCCTACCAGTGTTGCATGCGGCCCTGCTTTGCGGTCGTGCATGGCGGCGCCGCCGCGTTCACTGGTGGCGTAGGGTCTTTTCGAAGCCTTCGTTCGCCTTCGTCATCTTGGCGACCTTGCGCAGATAGGTTCGGACGTGTCGTTCGAACCGATCCTCGTCATTCAGGCCGGTCGCGGGATAGTCGTCCTGCGCAATCAAGTGCTTGAGGCGGGCGGCGAAGGCGGTTTGGTCGGCCGTGCTATCGTCATCCTTCAGCGTGCGGCACACCCATTCCTCGGCCGCCGCCTTGTCGTAATCGTCGCGCGCGTCATAGCCTTGCCGATCCGCCGCCGCCTGATCCAGCCGCGCGGCGGCGTGGCGACGGTCCAGCCATCGGCGCACCAACGCCGGGTCCCAAGGTTTCACTGAATCCGTCATGATAGTCCCCGATCGGTCCGTGGCGATCGGACCCTGTTCGCCGCTTTCCTTAGGACGCGGCGGATCGCTTCGCTACAGGCGGGGGCAATCGAAGCAATCGGATCGCGCTATGGCCAGACGTTCGAAATATGATCCTTACGATCACCTGCCCGCAGACGACGACACGCCGGCCGCGCCGCCGCCGTGCTGGCTGTGCGGCCGGCCGACGGGCAAGACCATCGTCTGGCATCATCCCGTGCCCAAGAGCCGTGGCGGCCGAGACGTGGTGCCGATGCATCCGATCTGCCAGCAGACGCTGACCGCGAACTTCACCAATTCCGAACTGCAGCGGCACGGCATGAACGTCGCGGGCCTGCTGGATCACCCCAATGTGCGCAAATTCGTCGATTGGGTGGCGAAGAAGGATCCCGATTTCACGGCGACGATCACGAAGAAGCAGCGCTGATCGCCGTCGCCCCGATCCGGCGGCGGGCTATGCGGGATCGTCGGTCGGCGCCTGGGATCGGCCAAAGAGCTTCCAGCCGAGCAGCGCGGCCGCCAGCAGGCCGACGATCACCCAGGTGAGGTTGCCGAGGAGGCTGGCGATCGTCTGCACCTGATCGCTGAACGCGCGGCCCAGCGACACGTAGATCACGAGCCACAGGACCTCGCCCGCCACGTCGAGCGCGAGGAAGCGGGCCCAGGGATATTCGGTGAGGCCGCTGGTGACGTTGATCCACGGTCCGAGCGGACCGATCAGCCAGCGGCTGAAGAAGATGCCCCATCCCGCCCATTTGCGCGAATAGGCCTCTGCCTGCTCGACCTTGTCCGCCCCGCCGATGCGCCTGGTCACGGCCGCGAGCAGGGGGCGCCCGCCGTAGCGCCCGAAGGCATAGCCGATCTGGTCGCCGATGACGGCGCCGGCCGATCCCGCGGCGACGACGGGCCAGAACGACAATTCGCCCTGCGCGACGAACGATCCCATCGCCACCAGCGTCAGCGAGCTGGGGAAGGGCATGCCGGCCGCCGCCAGGATCATCGCGACGAACAATGCCGGCAGCCCATAGGTCGTCAGCAGTTCGAGCAGTTGGTCGGTCATCGGGCGGGCGACGCCGCTCGGGACGACGATCCGGACGACGTTGATCCAGATGGGGCCACGGGCGGCGGTGGCGGGCCGGGGGGCGGATAGGGCGGCCGGACGTGGACGATCGCATAGGTCAATTTCGCCTCGACCTGCGACATCGACCGGCCGCTGTCGCGCGCGATACGGGCGAGCGGCCGGCGATCCGGCGTCGGCGGCAGGTTCAGCGCGGCGTGCAGGATGTGCGGCGGGACGTGATAGGAATGCGCGACATAGCCGATCGTCATCCACGGCTCGATCGGTTCGTCGCGGTGCGCGTTCCAATAGAGGGCGTCGCTGACCGTCCGCACCGCATGATAGCCGGTGAACGCCACGATCGCGACGAACAGCGCGATCAGGGCTTTGCGCCAAGGCTGTGTGCGGGTCATACCCGGGCGATACGCCGGCCGGGGGCGGCGATCAACGGGGCGGCGATCAACGTTGCGGCGTCATCCGGGGGCGCAGCGGGTACGCTCCCGCTTGTCCCCGAATGACGCCCGGCGGCCGTGTCAGGCGGGTCGCAGGCCCAGCCATTGCGACGGGCCGGGCAGCCACCGGCGTGCGATCCCCTCGAACAAGAGGACGAGGATGAGCGTCAGGCCGAACAGCGGCAGGTAGAGCGCGAGCGCGAGGATCGCGACGACCAGCCCGGCGCCAAACCGCGCCCGGCCGACGGGGATGGGCGCGCCGAGCAGGCCGATCGGCCGCCGCCGCCACCACATGACCGCGCCCGACACCGACAAGAGGACGAGCAGCAGCGCGGTGGCGGTGCCGAGCAGCTGGTTGGCGAGGCCGAATAGCGCGCCCTCATGCGCCGCGATACCGTAGCCGATCACCCGATCGATCCAGTGGCGTTGGGCGAAATCGGTCCGGCTGACGATCCGACCGCTGGCGCCGTCGATCTTGAGCGTGCTGCGCAAGGGACGGTCTGCCGTGTCGGAGGCGACCGACCAGGGGGCGCCGGCCTGCGCGGGGGGCGTGATGAGCACCGGTCCGGCGAGGCCCAGCGGGCGGGTGGTCGCGATGACGCGGGCCAGATCGCCCGGGGACGGTGGCGGCGCCGGCATCGTCATGCCGCCATGCCCGGCATGCTCGCCCGACGCGGCATCGGCCTTGGGAGCCTTGCCGCCGATCGTCCAGTCCACCGGGCCCCGCGACGTGCCGGTGAGCTGGCGCACCTGGGTGAGGTAGGTTCCCCACCCCTTGGCCCAGGGCAGGCCGGTGAGGATCAGCCCCAGCGCGAACACCGTGACCCAGATGCCCGCCGTCGCATGGAGGTCGCGCCAAAACAGGCGTCCCCGTGCGCGTAGCCGCGGGTAGAGGATTCCGGCGAGGCCGCGCCGCCCGCGCGGCCACCACAGATACAGGCCGGTCAGCAGCATCACGATCGCCCAGCAGGCGGCGATCTCGACGAGGTAGCTGCCGGCCGCCCCGGCGAGCAATTCGCCGTGCAGGCGGAAAACGACGCGCATGGGGCGCTGCTCTTCGATCACGACGCCCAGCACGGCGAGCGAGTGGGGATCGACGTAGACGCGCCGGTCCGCGCCGTCCCGGGTAACGAGCACGCGGACGGCGGCGTCGGGCCGTTCGGGCATCACATATTTGCGCAAGGTCGCGCCGGGCACGGCGTGCAACGCGGCGGCGACCTGTGCGTCGGGCGAGGCCGGCGCACCCGCGACGGGCAGGCGATCATAGGGGCGGTCGAGCCAGGATTCGATCTGCGGCCGCCACAGGTAGATCGTGCCGGTGAGTGCCAGCCAGATCACGAACGGGATGCAGAACAGCCCCGCATAGAAATGCCAGCGCCAGACCGACGAATAGAAGCCGCCTGCCTGTCCAGTGCGGCCCTGCGTGTCGCGTGCCATCAGAACCGTCCCTTGATGCCGGCGTAGATCGTGCGGGGCTGGCCCGCATAGACCGAGCCGGTGACGCCGCGCAGCACCGTCGGCGAATTGAGCGTGCCGTTCGCGGCCAGGCTGTTGGCGATGATTGAGGCGGAGCCGACATAGGTGGTGTCGGTCAGATTCTCGAGCGAGGCATAGAAGGACAGGCGCGACCACCAGCCGGCGCCGGCGGGGGGATCGTAATGCAGGTTCAGGTTGACCAGCGCATAGCCCGGCACGCGCAGCGAATTGGCATTGTCGATCCAGTAGCGCGAACGCCACGTCACCTCGGCGAACCCGCCCAGTCCGGCGAGCGGACCGGCAGGGCGGTCATAGCCCGCACGAAGGTTGGCGAAGGTGGGGATCACCCCCGGAATGCGGTTGCCGTCGCGGTCGAACACCGCCGACACCGCGCCCGACGTCAGCCGCTCGAGATATTGGGTGTAGCGCTGGTCGTTGTAGCTGTAATTGCCGCGGACATAGCCGCCCTCGACCAGATCGGGACGCCATTCCACCGCCAGTTCGACGCCGCGGTGGATCGACCGCGGCACGTTGGTGGTGAACGACAACAGGTTGACGCCCGCCGACTGGCTGACCTGTTCGTTGCGGAACCATTCGTAATAGCCGGTCAGTTCGGCGGTGAGCGTGCGGCCGAGGCGCAGCTCGGCGCCGAGGTCGACGCCGGTGTTCTTCTGGGTCTTCAGCGCGACATTGTCGCCCGGCACGCCGGCGGGCGTCACGAACAGCTGGCCGGCTTGCGGGATGCCATAAGCGGTTCCCACGCGCGCGTGCAGGCGCAGCGCCGGATCCGCCTGCCAGACGAGCGAGGCTTCGGGGGCGACATTGCCGAACCGGCGCAGCGCGGGCACGACCGTCATCGTCGGGCTGGCGCCGACCGGATAGCTATAAGCCGTCTGGCGCATGTTGATGATCGAGCGTTCCGCGCCGATGCCCGCCACGAAGGTGAGCGTCGGGGTCAGCCGCAATTCCTCGCGCGCGCGGATGCCGAGGTTGCGCACGTCGCCGAACACGGTCTGCGTCGGAGCGCCAATGCCGTTGCGGCCGGCGGGCGTCTTGTTGAACGAAAAGCTCTGATTATCGAGATAGCCGTAGAACAGGCCGACGAAGCTGACCGCATCCATGCCGAACAGCCGTCCGCGGTTCGTGACGTCCGAACTGATCGCATAACTGTCCAGCGTCCCCTTGAAGGGGGTGGCGCCGGTCGGCTGGTTGACGACGCGGCTGTCGAACAGCGCCTGCGTGCGCCAGGTCGTCGCCGACGACAGGTCATGCTCCCAGCGCGCGCCGACGATCGTCCGGCGATCGTTGCGGGCGAGATCGCCCTCGGTCGCGGTCTGGGCGATGCGGGTGCCGTTGATCCCGTTCACCAGGACCGAGATCGTGCCGCATCCCGGCGCGGCGGTCGCCGCCCGTTCGCATCCTTGCTGATAGGGGTTGGTGGCGAACTGGTTGAACGACAGGCGTGTCGACAGGCGGAACTCGCCCTCGTTGTAGATGAGCTTGCCGGTCAGCCGGTCGCGATCCGACAGCGCGACGGTCGCCAGTGCGTTGATCGTGCCCGTCTCATAGCCGGTATGGCCCGTCGCGCCGTTGGCGCGCACGAAGCTGCCGAACAGCGCATAGTCCTGGTCGGCATTGCCGTGGCCGATCGTCGCATAGGCGTTGAGATAGCCGTAGCTGCCAGCGTCCAGCCCCAGCTCGGCCCCCTGGATGTCGCGGCCGCGACGGGTGCGGAAGTTGATCGCGCCCTCGATCGCATAATTGCCGTACCGGGCGGACGATGGCCCGCGGACGACGTCGACCGCGCCGTAGGCGTGCGGATCGGTAAGATCGAAGCGGGCGAGGCCGTCGGGCTGGGTGACCGGGAAGTCGTCTTCGAACACCTGGATGTTGCGTGCGCCGAAGCTGTTGCGCGCGTTGGAGCCGCGGATCGACACGCCCACGTCGCGCGGGCCGTTGCCGCCGATCACCGTCACGCCCGGCGAGAGCTTGACGATGTCCGCGATGGTGCGCGCCGGCGTGTTGCGGACATCGCGATCCGAGATGGTGGTGTCGGTCTGGCCCGTGACCTGCGTGGTGAGCGTCAGTGCACGTCCCGTGACGATGATGTCGCCGGGCGCGGCTTGCGTGTCGATGGGCGTGGACGCCACCGGCGTTGGCGTGGCGGCGGGCGCCGGTGCGTCGAGCTTGCGCAATTCGGCGTCGATGGCGTCGCGCTGGCGCAGCAATTCGGCGCGGCGCGGGTCGGTGGATTGGGCAGACGCCGGCGACGCGGCGAGCGCGACCAGCGAGGCCGCGGCAAGATAGTGGAATGAAGGCACGATGATCCCCTGAAAGCATCAGGCGCCGTGCCGCCCGATGGGCGGCCGGCAGCTGAAACCGCGCGCGATTCGAACGATCGCCTGCGGCACGGGCGAGGGGAACGCCGCGGGGCGTCCCGTCTCGCCATCGATCAGGCGGTGGCGGGTGGCGCGCGCAGCGGGGGGCGGAGGCGGGTGAACTGCCGCGGGGCGGGCGGAACGACCGTCCGGAAGACGGTCGCGACGATGAAGGCGACGACCAGCGCGAGCAGCAGCGGATCGGCGCCGCTCATCGCGGGGGCGTTGAGGCCGGCAAAGGCGCAGGGCTGCTCCGCCTTGCCGTGATCCGGCTTGTCGTCGTGATGCGCCATGCCGGGCATCGCCATGGTCATCGTCACCGGGCCGTAGCCCGAGCAGATCTCGATCGTGATCGCGCCGTTCGACGAACCCAGCATATAGCCGTTGGGCACCACGATTTTCATCAGCAGCGTCAATGCGATCAGCCAGACGGCCAAACAGCGATGATGCAGGACATGATGGCGTATCGCGCTCACCGGACTGCCCTATCGCCCGATGGTGCCGCCGTCACCTTGCATTTTGGTAGGAGCACGATGCGCCGGCGTGCCGTCAGCCGAACAACGGCTTCAGTGGATTGCCGATCAGCCCGCTGACCATCGCCGCCTGGATGCGCGTTGCCGGCCACAGCTTCGACACGGGGCCAACGATCCGGTCGCGGACGAACGGGAGCGCGTGGCTGTCGGACTGGTAGACGGGGGTGAACAGCGCGGTGAGGGCCTGGTACAGATGCACGTGCCGCCGCCGCATCGCGATCGCCTTGCCCAGCGCCGCGGCCACGTCCGGCGATCCTCGCAACGCGAGCGCGAGCGCATAGGCATCGAGCAGCGCCATGTTCGCGCCCTGTCCCAATTGCGGGCTGGCCGAATGCCAGGCGTCGCCGATGTGGATGATGCCCGCCTCCGCCGGCGTCGGCAGCGTCCGGTGGGCGTAGCGGGCGAAGGTGAGCTGGTCGGGGGAGCGGATCTGGTCGAGCAAGGCGCGCGTCGCCGGCCATAAGGCGGAGACTTCCGCCTTCCAGGCATCGAGCCCCGCCGCCTGCCATTCGGCGAGTCGATCGGCGCGCAGCGACCAGAAGAGCGCCGCCTGCTGGCGCGGATCGCCCGGAAACCGCCCGATGGGCAGCACGCCGATCATCACGTTTGCCCGCCGATAGCGCTGTTCGAGCGCGGCGGGATCGAAGCCGGCATAGGCGGGCCAGTCGAGCGTTCCCCATAGCGCGCCATAAGCGAGCGTGCGGCCGCAGGGCGGCGCCAGCGGCGTCCGCGTGCCGAGCGCGTCGACGATGAGGTCGAACGGGCCGATCCGGCGGCCGCCCTCCAACAGCAGGACGCGACGGTCAGCGGCGGTCAGGTCGCTGCCCGACACCGCGCAGCCGGTTTCGATCGCGATGCCCTCGGCAGCGACAGCCTGATGCAGCAGGGCGAACAGGGTCGCGCGATGCACGCCGACGCCGAACCCGGCCCGCTTGCCGAGCGCGGCATAGCGGACGGACAGGACGACGCGGCCGCTGCGTCCCGCCTCGCCATGCAGGCGATCGATGCGGGCACCGTGGTCGAGCAGCGCGTCGGCCAGCCCCAACGCGCGCAGGACCGCGAAACCGGTCGGCTGGATCATCAGCCCCGATCCCACGGGGCGGGGCGCATCGAACCGCTCGAACAAGGTGACATGATGGCCGTCGCGATGCAGCAGCAGCGCGGTGGCGAGGCCCGCCGGGCCGCAGCCGGCAATCGCGATGTGAAGACGCCGCATCGCGCCAGCCTAGCCGGACGGCGGCCTCGCGCCATCCTTTTCGATCATAATGAAGTGCCGGCCGCGGGTCACACCGCCAGATCGTTTGCCTCGACATGCGCGGCGATGTCGCCGGCGGTGGTCCACCAGATGCGCGGATCGTTCGCGGCCCGGAGCTCGGTCAGCACGCGGGCGAGGGCGGGCGTGCGATGCGCCTGTCCCATGATATACGGGTGCAGCGCGATGCCGAGGACCACGGGGCGGCGGTCGCATTCCGACAGCAATTGCTCGACGGCGGCGCGGATCATGCCGGCGAACGTCTCCGCCTCCTGCCGGCGAGCGATGATCGCGGGGATGTCGTTGATCTCCTGCGAATAGGGGACCGACAGCAGCCCGCCGTGCGCGGTCGACAGCCGCGTCGGCTGGTCGTCGTGCGCCCAGTCCAGCACGTAGCGATAGCCCTGCTGCGCCAGCAGGTCCGGCGTCTGGTCGCTTTCGGAAATCCAGGGGCCGAGCCACCCCGTCGGGCGGACGCCCAGTGCGGCGAGCCGATCGGTGACGTCGCCGATCATCGTCGCTTCGCGCCGGCCGGACAGGTCGCCCTGCGCCGTGGCGTTCGTCGCGCCATGCGCCGCAATCTCGTCGCCACGGTCGCGGCACGCCTCGGCCAGGCCGGGGCAGGCATCGAGCACGTCCGCGTTGACCAGCGCCGTGGTGCGCAGGTCGAGCCGGTCGAACAGATCGAACAGCCGCCACGCGCCGACGCGATTGCCGTAATCGCGCCAGGCATAGTTCATGACGTCGGGATCGGTCTGCGCCGGGGCTAGCTCGGCACCCAGGCCGCTGCCGAATTGGAACACCTCGTAATTGACGCCCAGATAGATGGCGAGGCGGCCACCATTGGGCCAGTCGTAGACGGGGCGATCGGTGATCGGGCGATAGGCGTAGCGGTCGTGGTGCGAGCTCATCTGCCGGTAACGCGTCGCGGTCGCCTTGGGCCCAAATCGCCGGTCGTCGCATGGGCTGGAACGTCCGCGCGCGTGGCTCGCTGTAGCGGCAGGTCATTACAGGAGGTCAGACGTGGGCACGAGTAGCGGACGGACGACGGACACCGGCGGCGGTCGATTGGGTCGCGGTGCGGCGCTGGCGTCGGTCGCCGCCGTGCTGGGGATCAGCGCGCTGGTGGGGCGCCGCAATGCGCCCGACGCGACGCATCCGGGCGTGCGGCGCTGGTATCGCAAGCTCGACAAGCCGGGCTTCACGCCGCCCGACGCCGCCTTTGGCGCGGTGTGGCCGGTGCTGGAAACGGGGCTGGCGGTGGGCGGCTATCGCCTGTTGCGCAGCCCATCGGGGGCGAGCCGCAATGCGGCGGTCGGCCTGTGGCTGGTCAACAGCGCGCTGATCGGCGGGTGGACGCAGCTGTTCTTTCGCGAGCGGCAGTTGGGCGCGAGCGCGGCGGTGTCGGGTGCGATGGTGGCGACGGGCGCGGCCTATGTCGCCACCGCCGCGCGCGTCGATCGGCCGGCGGCGGCGCTGGCCGTCCCCTTCGTCGGCTGGCTGGGCTTTGCGACGTTGCTGGCCGGGCGGATCTGGCGCGACAATCCGGCGGAGGGGCGATGCGCCGCGTAACCGTATGGCATGACGGCCAGTGTCCGCTGTGCCGGCGCGAGATCGCCATGATGCGCCGGCTGGACCGGCGCGGCCGGATCGACTTCGTCGACGTCGCCGGCCCGGGAAGCTGCCCGATCGACCGCAGCGCGATGCTGGCGCGCTTCCACGCGCGCGAGGGCGACGGGCCGTTATTGTCGGGTGCGGCCGCCTTCGCGGCGATGTGGCGGGCGATCCCGCTGCTGCGCCCGCTGGGCATCGCGGCGCGCAACCCCATCGTGCTGGCGATGCTGGAGCGCGCGTATCGCGGCTTCCTGCGGGTGCGGCCGCGCCTGCAACGCTGGCTGCGGCGGCGCGAGGCACGCGCATGAGGCCGTGGCGCGATCCCGTTGGTCCGGGCCAGCAGAGCGTCTGGGATTTTCCGCGACCCGCGGTGGCGGAGGCGAGCGATCGGCACGTCCGCATCGAGCATCGCGGCGTCGTGGTGGCAGACACCCGTGCGCCGGTCCGGACGCTGGAGACCAGCCATCCGCCGACTTGGTACATCCCGCCGGCCGATATCACGCCCGGCGTGCTGATCCCGTCCGACCGGCGATCCTTCTGCGAATGGAAGGGGCATGCGGTGTACTGGCATGTGCAGGTCGCCGACGTCCGGCTGACCGATGTCGCCTGGAGCTATCCCGATCCGACACGCGGCTTCGCGATCCTGCGCGACCATGTCGCGTTCTACGCCGGGCCGTTCGACCGCTGCCTGGTCGATGGCGAACAGGTGATCCCGCAGCCGGGCGGCTTCTATGGCGGGTGGATCACGGCGGACCTGGCGGGGCCGTTCAAGGGCGTGCCGGGCAGCATGGGCTGGTAGGCCGGGCGCCGCTTGCGGAACGGCGGTTCGCGTTGCAGTTTCGGTCGCCGTGCCTGGAGTGACCGAATGACCGAGGATTTCATCGCCGCCTTGCCCAAGGCCGAGCTGCACCTGCACATCGAGGGCAGTCTGGAGCCCGAGCTGATGTTCGCGCTGGCCAAGCGCAACGGTGTCGCGATCCCCTATGCATCGGTGGAGGCGGTGCGCGCGGCCTATGCCTTTTCCAACCTGCAGGATTTCCTCGACATCTATTATGCCGGGGCGGACGTGCTGCGCACGCGGGCCGACTTTCACGATCTGGCCGCTGCCTATTTCGACCGGGCCGCCGCGGACGGCGTGGTGCATGCCGAGATCATGTTCGATCCGCAGACTCACACGGCGCGCGGCATTCCCTTTGGCGAGGTGATCGAGGGGCTGCTCTCCGCGATGGCGGAGGCGGAAGCGCGGCATGGCATGACCAGCGCGCTGATCATGAGCTTCCTGCGCCATCTGAGCGAGGAGGAGGCGTTCGCGACGCTGGAGGAGGCGACGCCGTGGCTCGACCGGATCACTGCGGTGGGCCTCGATTCGTCCGAGGTCGGCCATCCGCCCGAAAAGTTCGCGCGCGTCTTCGCCGCCGCCCGCGCGAAGGGGCTGAAGCTGGTCGCGCATGCCGGGGAAGAGGGGCCGCCGGAGTACGTCCGCCAGGCGCTCGACCTGCTCGACGTGGACCGGATCGATCATGGCAACCGCTCGCTGGAGGACGCCGCCTTGGTCGCGCGGCTGGCGGACGAGGGGATGACGCTGACGGTGTGCCCGCTGTCGAACCTGAAACTGTGCGTGGTCGACCGGATCGAGGATCACCCGATCGATTCGATGCTGGCGCAGGGGCTGCGTGCGACGATCAATTCGGACGATCCCGCCTATTTCGGCGGCTATGTCGCGGACAATTATCGCGCGGTGGCGGCGGCGCGGGGGCTGGACCGCGCGGCACTGGCGACGCTGGCGCGCAACAGCTTTACCGGATCGTTCCTGCCGCCCGACGCGGTGGCGGCGCATCTGGCGCGGCTGGACGCCTTCGTCGCGGCAGCGTGAGAGGGGCCGCGTAAAAACATACGGAAAACATACGCCTTGACCCGATAATCGCTCTCGAAACCCTACGGACGCACGGCCTAATTGCCTTGCCCGCAGGAGGATCCGGCGCCCGTTCGCGGCGCCCGGATCCTCCGTTCGTGGGAGGTTCGATTTCGTGCGTATCCGTTATTGTTTTGCCGTCGCCCTGCTGCCCGTCGCGGCACCCGCTTATGCCCAGAGCACCGACACCGCGCCGCCGCCGGCCGTCACCGTCAGCGGATCGGCCGCGATCCTGTCCGACTATCGCCTGCGCGGCATCTCGCAGACCGACGAGCATATGGCGGTGCAGGCCGGGCTGACCGTCGCGCATAAGAGCGGCGTCTATGTCGGTGCCTGGGCGTCGAACCTTGCCGGCTGGGGCACGTTCGGTGGCGCCAATATGGAGCTGGACCTGATCGGCGGGTACAAGACCAAGATCAGCCCGACCGGCACGCTCGACGTCGGCCTGACCTGGTACATGTATCCGGGCGGCGCCAACAAGACGGACTATGCCGAACCCTATGTGAAGCTGTCGGGCACCACCGGCCCGGTCTCGCTGACCGCGGGTGCGGCCTATGCGCCCAAGCAGCAGGCGATCGGCAAATGGTACGATAACGGCGCCAGCGCGGCGGCCGGCGTCTACGACCATCCCGGCGCGAAGAGCGACAATCTGTACCTCTGGGGCGACGGCGCGGCGGCGATCATGGGCACGCCGTTCACCGCCAAGGCGCATATCGGCCACAGCTGGGGCATGGACGGCCTGGGCCCCAATGCCACCGCGCCGACGCCGACCGGCGATTATTGGGACTGGTCGCTGGGGGTCGACACCAGCTGGCACAACCTGACGCTGGGCGTCGCCTGGATCGATACGAACATTTCGGACCGCGACGCCGCCTATCTGCGGCCGAGCTTCAGCAAGGGACAGGACGGCACCGGCAATATCGCCGGCAGCACTGCGCTCGTCTCGCTCACCGCCGCCTTCTGAACGGGGAGACCTTTCCATGCAGGATATCATCTGGCTGTCGATCATCGGCGGGCTGTCGGCGCTGACGCTGGCCTATGCCCGCCTGTGCGACAAAGCGTGAGGGCGCGACCATGACCATCGACCTGTGGCTCGCCGCCGCCTGCGCGCTCGGCCTGCTCGCCTATCTGGTGGCGGTATTGCTCCGCCCCGAACGCTTCTGAAGGGAGCGCCGTCATGACCATCCAGGGTTGGGGCCTGATCCTCGCCTTCGTCGCGGTGCTGCTCGCCCTCGTCAAGCCGGTCGGCCTGTGGCTGTTCGCGCTGTACGAGGGGCGACGCACGCCGCTCCATGCCGTGCTCGGCCCCGTCGAGCGCCGCTTCTATCGTCTGTCGGGCATCGACCCGGCGGAAGAGCAGGGCTGGCGCCGCTACGCCGTCCATATGCTGCTGTTCAACATCGCGCTGATGCTGTTCACTTATGCCGTGCTGCGCTTGCAGGCGGTGCTGCCGCTCAACCCGCTGCATTATGCGGGCGTGGGCGCGGACGGCGCGTTCAACACCGCGATCAGCTTTACCACCAACACCAACTGGCAATGGTATGCGGGCGAATCGACGCTGTCGAACCTCAGCCAGATGCTGGCGCTGACCATCCACAATTTCACCTCGGCGGCGACGGGCATCGCGCTCGCCTTCGCGCTGTTCCGCGGCTTCGCGCGGCGGCAGGCAAATGGCATCGGCAACTTCTGGGCCGATATGACCCGGATCACGTTGTACCTGCTGCTGCCGGCGTGCATCGTCTACACGATCGTCCTGATCGCGAGCGGCGTGCCGCAGACGCTGGCCGGTTCGGTCGACGTGACGACGCTGGAAGGGCTGCGCCAGACGCTGGCGCTGGGCCCGGTCGCCAGCCAGGAAGCGATCAAGATGCTCGGCACCAACGGTGGCGGCTTCTTCAACGCCAATAGCGCGCATCCGTTCGAAAACCCCGGCGCGCTGGTCAATTTCGTGCAGATGGCGTCGATCTTCGTGATCGGCATGGGCCTGACCTGGACGTTCGGCAAGGCCGTGGGCGACACGCGCCAGGGCTGGGCGATCCTGGCGGCGATGATGCTGCTGTTCCTGGCCGGCGTCGGCGTCACCTATTGGCAGGAAGCGGCGGGCAATCCGGTGCTGCACCATCTGGGCGTCGCGGGCGGCAACATGGAGGGCAAGGAGGTGCGCTTCGGCATCGCCGCGTCCGCACTCTTCTCGGTCGTCACGACGGCGGCGTCGTGCGGCGCGGTCAATGCGATGCACGACAGCTTCACCGCGCTGGGCGGCATGATCCCGCTGATCAACATGCAGCTGGGCGAAGTGGTGGTCGGCGGCGTGGGTGCCGGTATCTACGGCTTCCTGCTGTTCGCGATCCTCGCCGTCTTCGTCGCCGGCCTGATGGTCGGGCGCACGCCCGAATATGTCGGCAAGAAGATCGAGGCGCGCGAGGTGAAGCTCGCGGTGCTCGCCATCGCGGTGCTGCCGCTGGTCATCCTGGGCGGCACGGCGCTGTCCGCGGTCGCGCAGGCGGGCCTCGCCGGGCCGCTCAACAAGGGGCCGCATGGCTTCAGCGAGATCCTGTACGCCTTCACCAGCGCGGTGGGGAACAACGGATCGGCCTTCGCCGGCCTGACCGCGGGTACGCCCTGGTACAACGGCCTGCTGGGCGTCGCGATGTGGATCGGGCGGTTCTTCGTGATCGTACCGATGCTGGCGATCGCCGGCAGCCTTGCCGCCAAGCGCCACACGCCGGCGGGCGCGGGATCCTTCCCGACCACCGGCGGCCTCTGGGTCGGCCTGCTGGTCGGCATCATCCTGGTGCTGGGCGGCCTCACCTTCCTGCCGAGCCTCGCCCTCGGTCCCATTGCCGATCATCTCGCGATGATCGGTGGCCAGCTTTCGTAAGGGGCGCCACTATCATGGCCCAGACACGCAACGCATCCTTGTTCACCGCAGAGCTGATCGTGCCGGCGATCCGCGATGCCTTCGTCAAACTCGATCCCCGGCAATTGATCCGTAACCCCGTCATGTTCACCACCGCGGTCGTCGCGGTGCTGCTGACCGTCCTGCTGGCGGTGGGGCAGGACGGCCTGTCGACCGGCTTCAAGCTGCAGCTCGTCGTCTGGCTGTGGCTGACGGTGCTGTTCGGGACCTTCGCCGAGGCGCTGGCGGAAGGGCGCGGCAAGGCACAGGCCGCCAGCCTGCGCGATGCCAAGGCCGAACTGAAGGCCAAAAGGCTGATCGGCGTCGGCGACGCCTGGGAGCTGGTGGCCGGCACGCGGCTCAGCGTCGGCGACGTCGTGCTGGTCGAGACGGGCGACCTGATCCCGTCCGACGGCGAGGTGATCCAGGGCGTCGCATCGGTCAACGAAGCCGCGATCACCGGCGAGAGTGCGCCGGTGATCCGCGAGGCGGGCGGCGACCGGTCGGCGGTGACGGCGGGCACACGCGTCATCTCCGATTCGATCAAGGTGCGCGTCACCGTCGAGCCGGGACAAGGCTTCCTCGATCGCATGATCGCGCTGGTCGAGGGCGCCGAGCGGCAGAAGACGCCGAACGAGATCGCGCTGACCATCCTGCTGACCGGCCTGACGATCATCTTCCTGATCGCGGTCGCGACCATTCCGGGCTTCGCCAGCTATGCCGGCGGGTCGATCCCGGTCGCGATCCTGGCGGCGCTGCTGATCACGCTGATCCCGACGACGATCGCCGCCTTGCTCTCGGCAATCGGCATTGCGGGGATGGACCGGCTGGTGCGCTTCAACGTGCTCGCCAAGTCGGGTCGCGCGGTGGAGGCGGCGGGCGATATCGACGTGCTGCTGCTCGACAAGACCGGGACGATCACCATCGGCGACCGGCAGGCGAGCGAGTTCCGCAGCGTCGGCGGCGCGAGCGCCGAAGACCTCGCCGAAGCCGCGCTGCTCGCCAGCCTGGCGGACGAGACGCCCGAAGGCCGGTCGATCGTCGTGCTGGCGCGCGAGCGCTTCGGCCAGACCGCGACGCTTCCCGATCATGCCGAGGTGATCGCCTTTACCGCGCAGACCCGCGTGTCGGGGGTGCGGATCGGCGACACGCTGATTCAGAAGGGCGCGGTCGATTCGATCCTGCGCGCCAATCCGGGCAGCGGCGAGACCGCGGCGGCGACCGAATTGCGCCGCATCACCGACGAGATCGCCCGTGCCGGCGGCACGCCGCTGGCGGTGGCGAAGGACGGCCGCCTGCTCGGCGCGATCTTCCTGAAGGACGTGGTGAAGGCGGGCATCCGCGAACGCTTCGCCGAGCTGCGCCAGATGGGCATCCGCACGGTGATGATCACCGGCGACAATCCGCTGACCGCGGCGGCGATCGCGGCCGAGGCGGGGGTCGACGACTTCCTCGCCCAGGCGACGCCCGAGGACAAGCTGGACCTGATCCGCAAGGAACAGACCGGCGGGCGGCTGGTCGCGATGTGCGGCGATGGCACCAACGATGCGCCGGCGCTGGCGCAGGCGGACGTCGGCGTGGCGATGAACACCGGCACGCAGGCCGCGCGCGAGGCCGGCAACATGGTCGACCTGGACAGCGACCCCACGAAGCTGATCGAGGTCGTCGGCCTCGGCAAGCAACTGCTGATGACGCGGGGGGCGCTGACGACCTTCTCGGTCGCCAATGACGTCGCCAAATATTTCGCGATCATCCCGGCGATGTTCGTCGCGCTCTATCCGGGGCTGGGCGTGCTCAACGTGATGGGGCTGACGACGCCGCAGAGCGCGATCCTGTCGGCGATCATCTTCAATGCGCTGATCATCCCGGCATTGGTGCCGCTGGCGCTGAAGGGCGTGACCTATCGCCCGATGGGGGCGGGGCCGCTGCTGGCACGCAATTTGGCGATCTATGGCCTGGGCGGGCTGCTCGCGCCGTTCATCGGAATCAAGCTGATCGACATCGTCGTCGGTGGCCTCGGACTGGCCTGAGGAGTAGATATAATGGGCAAGGATTTCTCTTCGGCCTTGCGGCCGGCGATCGTGATGACGCTGTTGTTCGCCGCATTGCTCGGCATCGTCTATCCGCTGGCGATGACCGGCGTCGGCCAGATCGTCTTCCCCCATCAGGCGAACGGCAGCCTAATCGAACAGGGCGGGCGCGTGATCGGGTCGGACGTCGTCGGGCAGGCGTTCACGTCGGACCGTTATTTCCAGACGCGTCCCTCCGCGGCGGGCAAGGGCTATGACGGCATGGCGTCGAGCGGATCGAACCTCGGCCCGGCGAGCAAGGCATTGGCCGATCGCGTGACCGCCGATGTGGCGAAGCGTCGGGCGGAGGGCGTGACGGGGCCGATCCCCGCCGATCTCGTCACCACCAGCGGATCGGGCCTCGACCCCGATCTGTCGCCGGAGGCGGCACTGGCGCAGGCCCCCCGCATCGCGCGCGTCCGCGGCCTGCCGGTGGCACGCATCGAGGCGATGGTCGCCGCGGCGACCGAGGCCCCCGTGCTGGGTGAGCCCCATGTAAATGTGCTTGCACTCAACCGCGCGCTCGACGCATCCCGCAGGTGATGAGCGACGGCCGGCCCGACCCCCAGGCATTGCTGCGTCAGGCGGCGCAGGAGGGTCGCGGCCGCCTGAAGATCTTCCTCGGGGCGGCACCGGGCGTCGGCAAGACGTTCGAGATGCTGTCCGAGGGGAAGGCGCGGGCGCGCGAGGGCGTCGATGTCGTCGTCGGCGTGGTCGAGACGCACGGCCGTGCCGAGACGGACGCGCTGACCCGCGGGTTCGAGATTCTGCCGCGCCTCGCCATCCCCTACGAAGGGCGGACGCTGCACGAGATGGACCTCGACGCGCTGATCGCCCGCGCGCCGCGCCTCGCGCTGGTCGACGAGCTGGCCCATACCAATGCGCCGGGCAGCCGCCATCCCAAGCGGCATCAGGACGTCGAGGAACTGCTCGCTGCGGGGATCGACGTCTATTCGACGATCAACATCCAGCATGTCGAAAGCCTCAACGATATCGTCGCGGGCTTCACCCACGTCCGGGTGCGCGAGACGGTGCCCGACAGCGTGTTGGAGGCGGCCGAGATCGAGGTGGTCGATATCCCGCCCGACGAATTGATCGAGCGGCTGAAGGCGGGCAAGGTCTATCTGCCGCAGGAAGCGACCCGCGCGCTCCAGCACTTTTTCTCCAAATCCAATCTGTCGGCGTTGCGCGAATTGGCACTGACCCGCGCTGCGCAGGCGGTCGACGCGCAGATGCTGGAGCATGTCCGCGCGCTGGGCGTCGGCGGCACCTGGGCGGGGGCGGAGCGGATCGTCGTCGCGATCAACGAACTGGCGGGCGGCGAAGGGCTGGTGCGGGCGGGCAAGCGCGTGGCGGACGGGTTGCGCGGGCCGTGGACAGCGCTCTTCATCGAAACGCCGCGTGTCGCCGCGTTCAGCGATGCGCAGCACGCCCGCGTCGCGGCGGCGATGACGCTGGCGACGCAGCTGGGCGCGACGGTGGTGACCGTTCCGGCGGCGGGGGTGGTCGAGGGGATCAAGGCCTATCTGGCCGATGCGCGCGCGACGCAGCTGATCGTCGGCAAGTCGCGGCGGTCACGCTGGTTCGAACTGCGGCATGGATCGGTAGTCGACCGGCTGGTGCGCGAGACGCCGGGCGTCACCGTCCACGTCCTGCCGGTTGCGGGTGGTGCGACGAAGCCCGAACGCCTGCCGCGACGGCGTGGCGCATGGGGTACGCGGCTGGGCTATGTCGCGACCAGCGCGATGATCGCGGGAGTCACCGGCGCCGGCACCGCGTTGTTCCGCGTGCTGCAGCTCGGCAATGTCGGCATGCTGTACCTGCTGCCGGTGATGGCGGCGGCGAGCCTGTTCGGGCTGCGCACCGGCCTGTTCGCGGGGCTGGCATCGAGCCTGGCCTATAACTTCTTCTTCCTGCCGCCGACCGGCACGTTCACGATCAGCAATCCCGAAAACGTCATTTCGGTGTTCGTGCTGTTGGGCGTCGCCTTCGTCACCAGCCATCTCGCCGCGCGGGTGCGGGCACAGGCCGACCTCGCCAGCCAGAGCGCGCGGACCAATGCGGCGCTGACCGGCTTTCTGCGCCAGTTGACCGAACTGGCCGACGATGCGGCGGTGAAGCGCGCTACCTGCCGCGAAATCGCGCATATCCTCGACGTGCATAGCGTGCTGCTCGGCGCGGGCGCCGGCGGACTGGACGTACAGGCCGCCGATGCGGAAGGGTATCAGCTCGGCACGCTCGATCTCGCCGCGGCGCAATGGGCGTTCGACAATGCGACGACGACGGGGCGTGGATCGGGCACGCTGACCGCATCGGACTGGGTGTTCCACCCGCTGTCGCACGCCGGGCGGACGCTGGCGGTGCTGGGCCTCGCGCGCGATGGCGGCGGCGACCCGGTGCGCGCCGACCAATTGCCCTTGCTGACCAGCCTGATCGACCAGGCTGCGATGGTGCTGGAGCGGTTGCGGCTGGAAGGCGAGATGCGCGACGTCGAGACGATCCGCACCCGCGATCGCCTGCGCGGGGCATTGCTGTCGTCGGTCAGCCACGACCTGCGCACGCCGCTGACCGCGGTGAAGGCCGCCGCCGCTGAGCTGCGCCACGGCGTGACGCCGGATCTGGTCACGACGATCGAGGTCGAGACGCGGCGGCTGGACCGGTTCGTCGCCAATCTGCTCGACATGGCGCGGATCGAGGCGGGCGCACTGACGCTGGCGATCGAGCCGACCGACCTTGCCGATGCGGTGACGGGTGCGGCGCATGACGCGCGTGCGGCGCTCGCCGGCCATGCGATCCGGCTGGACGTGCCGCCCGACCTGCCACTCGTCCGCTGCGACGCGCAGCTGCTGCATCATTGCCTGCTCAACCTGTTCGACAATGCCGGCCGCTATGCCGATCCGGGCACCGCGATCCGCATCGTCGGCGCGCATCGTGGCGCAACGTTGCGGTTGTCGGTGGTCGACGAGGGGCCGGGCCTGCCGCCGGGGGCGGAAAGCGCGATCTTCGACACGTTCCGCCGCTTCGACGGATCGGATCGGTCGGCCGGGGGCACGGGCCTGGGTCTTGCTATCGTCAAGGCGTTTGCGGAGGCGATGGGCGTCGGCGTGGAGGCGGCCAATCGTGACGATGGCGCGGGCGCCCGGTTTACGCTGGTCTTCCCGTCCGCAACGATCGTGCGCGACGCAATGGTCGAGGGGCAGGTCTGATGGCGCGGGTGCTGGTGGTGGATGATGAGCCGGCGATCCGGCGGTTGCTCCGCCAGACGCTGGAGCGCGCCGGCCACGACGTGATCGACGCCGCCGATGCGCGCACGGCGCTGGCCGCGGTGGCGCAGGACGCGCCGGATGCGGTGCTGCTCGATCTGGGGTTGCCGGGGCGGGACGGGCTGGAGCTGGTGCCGGTCATCGCGCGGACGCCGGGGGTCGCGCTGCTGGTCGTCTCCGCGCGCGATACGACCGAGGACAAGGTCGCCGCACTCGACCTCGGCGCGGACGATTACGTGACCAAGCCGTTCGACAGCGAGGAATTGCTCGCCCGCCTGCGCGTCGCGCTCCGGCGTAGCGAGGCGAAGGGCGGCGGTGTGGTGCGCGCGGGCGAGGTGTCGATCGATCCCGCCGCGCACCGCGTCGAACGCGCGGGCGCGGAGGTGCATCTGACGCGCAAGGAATATGAGGTGCTGACGCTGCTCGCCGACCATGCCGGGCGCGTCGTGACGCACAAGTTGATTTTGCAGCGCGTGTGGGGCGGCCACGATCCGAAGGTCGAATATCTCCGCATCGTGATCCGCAACCTGCGCCAGAAGCTGGAGGCGCCGCGCCCCGTCGGCAGCCTGATCGCGAACGAACAGGGAATTGGCTATCGGCTGATCGGGTAGGCTTTTTCGCTGGCACGGTGTCGCCCTCACCCTTCCGCGCCTTCGGCGCTCCCTCCCTCTCCCAACGGGAGAGGGAAGAGCCGGCAAAGCCAGCGAAGGGTGAGGGTGATGTCAGCTGGTCCGGGATGTCACGCGGCCTCGTGCCCTTCCGCCAGCGCACGGTCGACATCCGCCGCGCTGTGGCGTTCGGCGAGGAAGGTGCCGGGCGCGCCGGTCAGGCGGTTGACGATGCGGCCGCGGCGGACGCCTTCGCGTGCGGCGATCGTATCGGTCCAGCGGCGGACGTTCGGATAGTCCTCGACCGACAGGAACTTTTGCGCACTGTAAATGCCGTCCATCAGCCCGCCATACCACGGCCAGGCCGCGATATCGGCGATCGTATAGTCGTCGCCCGCGAGGAATGCGTTGTCGGCTAGCCGCGTGTCGAGCACGTGCAGCTGGCGCTTGGCCTCCATCGCATAGCGGTCGATCGCATATTCGATGCGGAAGGGCGCGTAGGCGTAGAAATGGCCGAAGCCGCCGCCAACGAAGGGCGCCGAGCCCATCTGCCACATCAGCCAGTTGAGCGTTTCGACCCGCGCAGGGCCGGAGGCGGGAAGGAACGCGCCGAAGCTTTCGGCGAGGTGGATCAGGATCGATCCGCTTTCGAACAGGTGCAGCGGCGGATCGCTGCGGCGGTCGAGCAGCGCCGGGATTTTCGAATTGGGATTGATCGCGACGAAGCCGCTGCCGAACTGGTCGCCCTTGCCGATCTCGATCGGCCAGGCGTCGTACTCCGCGCCCGCATGGCCGGCGGCGAGCAGCTCTTCGAGCATGATCGTCACCTTCTGCCCGTTGGGGGTGCCCAACGAATAGAGTTGCAGGCCATGGTCACCGGTGGGGAGGTCACGCTGCTGCGTCGCGCCGGAGATGGGGCGGTTGATGCTGGCGAACTGGCCGCCGTTGCCCGGGTTCCACGTCCATACCTCGGGTGGGACGTAGCCGGCGGGCTGGTTGTTGGCACTGGTGTCATCGGCCATCGATCGGGTTCCTCATGGGTCGGGCGCTGAACGCGCGAACGGGGGTTTGGCGCCGTCAGGGGATCGTGAGGCGGAAACGGGTCGGCGCATCGGAGGCTAGCGTTAACGTACCGCCGTGCGCCAGCGCGATCTGCCGCGCGAGGCTGAGGCCCACGCCGGTGCCGTCCGCCTTGGTGGTATGAAAGGGGCGGAAGATGCGGGCGACGGCGTCTGCGGGAACGCCGGCGCCATTGTCCTCTATCTCGATGGCCAGCGCGTCGCTTGCCGCGATGCGTAGTGCCACCTCCGCCCCGGCGGCGTGCGCCGTGGTGGCCGCTTCGGCGGCGTTCTGCAACAGCGCCCAGACCGCCTGCACGATCTGGTCGCGATCGAGCGTCCAGGCGTCGGCATCTGCCGTCACCGACAATGCGACGGCGGGCCAGCGCGTGGCGAACAGGCGCGCGAGATCGTCCGCCAGTTCACCCACCGGCACCGCACGCCGCGTGGGTTCCGGCAGGCGGGCGATGGCGCGATAGGCTTCGGTGAAGCGCTGCAACCCCTCCGAGCGGCGCGCGAGCGTGTCGAGGATCTCGCGCAGCAAGGCCACATCGACCTCGGGCCGCGCGACCGCGACGGCGCCGCTTTCGGCGAGCGAGGCGATGGGGGCGAGGCCGTTGAGCAATTCGTGCCCAAGCACCTGGATCATCTCGGCACTGGCGCGTGCTTCGGCGGCGCGCTCCTCCTGCTCGATGTCGATCAGCGCGGCGACGTCCTGCCCGTGGGCGACGCGCACGCGGTCGATCCGCCAGCCGCGGCCTTCGTGGCGCAGATGGGTGGCGGTGGCATCGGTCAGCGCCGGCGGCACGGGAAGGATACGGTCGTCGGTCGCGAACAGGCGGCGCGCGGCGCGGTTGAGCGCGCGCGCGGCGGTCGCGTCGATCGCCAGCAGCGGCGTCGGCGCGGCGTCGAGCAGCAGGCGCAGGACCAGCCCGTCGGCGTCGTCGGTCCGTGCCGGGTCCGGTCGAACTACGTCGCGCGGGCGCGCCACGAGCCACCAGTTGAGCGCGGCGAGCCACAGCGCAACCAGCGCTGCGCCAGCGCCCAGGCCCCAGGTGCCCTGCTGCCAAGCGAGCGCCGCGACGATGCCCGCCACGACCAGTCCGAGGCTGAGGGCGATGGGCGAGGGGCCGCGCCTAGAGACCATAGCGCGCCATCCGCCGATACAGCGCGCCGCGGCTGAGGCCGAGCGCCGTCGCCGCCTGCGTGACATTGTGGCGATGTTCGCGCAGTGCCGCCTCGATCATCGCGCGCTCCGCATCGCTAAGCGCGAAGTTCGCCTCTGGCGCGGTAGGGACCGCATTGTCCGCGATCGGGGCGGCGGGTGCGATAAGCGCGGCATCGAGGATGCCATCGTCCGACAGCAGCACCGCGCGTTCGATCGCCAGCGCGAGGCCGCGGACCTCGTCCGGCCAGACGGCGCTGCGGATCGCCGTAATCGCGGCGTCGGTGAAGCGGACCGGCGGCCGTACGAACCGCTCGGCGGCAAGGCGCGCGAAATGGCGGGCGAGCAGCACCGCATCGTCGTCGCGCGCGCCGAGCGGCGGCATCGCCACCTCCACCGTCGCCAGCCGGCGTTGCAGGGCGGGCGACAGCGCCGTGACGCTGGACGCGATCGCGATGCAGCGGATTCCGGCGGGCAGCCGTTGGGCAAGCCGATCCTGTGCGAACGCGTCCAGCCCGTCCGGGTGGCGCAGGATCGCGGTGCCTTCGCCCGTATCGAACAAGGCCCAGGCGGCGGGATCGCGCAGGTCGATCGTGACCGGCGCCCGCGTGGCCCATGGCGAGGCGGCGTGGATTGCCAGCGCGGCGAGCGTTCGGCCGCTTCCGGCGGGCCCTGTGATGGTGACGCCCGCGGGGGTCGGCGCGATGCGGCGGATCAGCGCGCGCACACGCTCCATCGTCGCGCTGTCGCCGAGCAGGCGGGCGGGTTCGGCTCCCGCGGACTGCGGCGATGCCGGCGCCGCTGCCGCCCCGCGCAGGATCGCCCCCTCGACGCGGGCGAGCAGGTCCGCGTTGCGCCACGGCTTCATCGCGAAATCGCGCGCGCCGGCCTGCATCGCCGCGACCGCGATGCGGATGCCGCTGTGCGCGGTGAGCACGATGACGCAGGCGGCTGGGTCGTCCGCCATGATCCGGGCGAGGCAGGCGAGACCCTGTTCGCCGCTCGATTCCCCCGGCGTAAAGTTGAGATCGAGCAAAATCGCGTCGTAGCGCTGCGTCGCGAGGCGGGACATCGCCTCTTCCGGCCCCTTCGCGCCGTCCAGCCGGTGGCCGGCCATGCGAAAGGCGATGTCCATCGCGCCGAACACCGCCGGATTGTCGTCGATCAGCAGAATCGTCCGTCCGGTTGACACGCCGTCCGACCGTCCATTTCCGGACAGTGCGTCCGCTTGCGAACGGTCACCGTCCGGTGCTTGAGGTAAAAGTACAGTATTCATAACGGTTTAGGCTTTTCGGCTGTTCGCGGCGACACTGGCGCCATGATGACCGAACCGTCCGAACACGCAACTGCTTCCCCCGGTACGTCGCCGGGCGCCGCCATGGACCGCCGCGTCGATCGGCCCGCACGCGCCTGGTGGCGCCGCCGCGGTGCGGTTGCCGTCTGCCTCGCCCTGATCGCTGCGATCGCGCTGTGGCGGATCATGCCGGCGAGCGGATCGACCGACGTCGCCGCCACGGACATCGACACCGACACGGTCGAACGCGCGCCCTTCGCCGATTACCTGCCCGTCCGGGCGACCGTGGCGCCGCGCGTTACCACGCTGGTCGGCGTGCTGTCGGGCGGGCAGGTCGAGAAACTGCTGGTCCAGGACGGCGCGATGGTGGCGGAGGGGCAGCCGCTCGCGACCCTCGCCAACCCGACGCTGAAGCTCGACGTGCTGACCCGCGAGGCGCAGATCGCCAGCCAGCTGGGCGGCCTCGCCGGCGAAAACCTCGGCATCGCGCGCAACCGCCTCGATCGCGCAGGACAGATCGCACAGGCGAACTACGACCTCATCAAGGCGCGCCGCGACCTCGGCATCCGCCAGCAGCTGCACGACAAGGGCTTCGTGTCCGATGCCGGCGTGAAGAGCTATGCCGAAGAAGCAGCGTATCAGGAAAAGCGGCTGGCGCAGCTGCAATCGGGCGGCGCGGCGGAGGCGCGGATCACCACCACGCAGGGGGCACGGCTCGACGACACGCGCACGCGGCTGGAGCGCAATCTTGCCGCGGTGCGATCGGGGCTCGACGCGCTGACGGTCCGCGCGCCCGCTGGTGGCCGGCTGACCAACTTCACGCTGCAGCCCGGGCAGACGCTGAAGCCCGGCGACCCCGCGGGGCAGGTCGACAGCGAAGGCTCGTGGAAGCTAGAGGCGGATGTCGACGAATATTACCTCGGCCGCGTCGCGGTCGGTCAGCGCGCCACCGCGAACGGCATGGCGCTGACCGTGTCGAAGGTGCTGCCGGCGGTGAAGGACGGCCGCTTCCGCGTCGAATTGACGTTCGACCGCGCGCCGACCGCCAGGCTGAACCGCGGCCAGACGATTGATATGCGTATCACGCTCGGTAGCACCGCACCCGCCCTCGTCGCGCCGGTCGGCGGCTGGCTGGAATCGGGTGGCGGTTCGTCCGCCTTCGTCCTCGACGCCGATGGCCGCCATGCCCGCCGTCGCACCATCAAGACTGGCCGCCGCAACCCCGAACAGGTCGAGATCCTGTCCGGCCTGCAACCCGGCGAACGCATCGTCACCAGCAACACGTCGTCCGTGAAGGGCGACATCCTCAACATCCGTTGAAAGGGCCCTTCGTGATCCGTCTCGAAAACATCCAGCGCCGCTACGTTTCCGACGAGGTGGAAACCACCGCGCTCGCCGACATCGATCTGCACGTCGCTGCGGGGGAGTTCCTCGCCATCATGGGGCCGTCGGGCTGCGGCAAGTCGACGCTGCTCAACACCTTGGGCACGGTCGATCGGCCGACGGGCGGTCGCTACCTGTTCGGCGATCGCGACCTTGCCGCGCTGGACGAGGCGGAACTGGCGAAGTTCCGCGGTTCGACCCTCGGCTTCGTGTTCCAGAGCTTCAACCTGATCGACGAGCTGACGATCGAAGAGAATATCGCGCTCGGCCTCGCCTATCGGAAGGATGCGGGGGACCGGAAGGCACGCGTCGCCGCGGCGATGGACAAGGTCGGCATCGCCCACCGTGCGCGCCACTTCCCGCACCAATTGTCGGGCGGCCAGCAGCAGCGCGCCGCCATCGCCCGTGCGATCGTCGGCGATCCCAAGCTGATCCTGGCGGACGAACCGACCGGCAACCTCGATACCGCCAACGGCGAACAGGTGATGGGAATCCTGTCTGCGCTCAACGCCGAGGGCGCGACGATCGTGATGGTGACGCACTCGCCCAGCCACGCCGACATGGCGAAGCGCCGCATCGACATGCTCGACGGTCGCATCGTCGCCAGCGCCATGCGCGCGATCTGAGGGGGGACGCCATGAACCGCTTCGCGCTTTTGTCGCTGTACCGCTCGCTGACCCGGCACAAGCTCTACGCCGCGCTCAACATCGGCGGCCTTGCCGTGGGCATCGCCGTATTCCTGGTGCTGGGCCTGTACGTCCGGTTCGAGACGAGCTTCGAAAAATGGCTGCCGAATCATGACAAGATCTATCTGGTCGAAACCGTCTGGAACATGAAGGGCAGTGAATATAACGGCCCGACGCCCGAGACGATGGGCGGGCTGCTCGATGAATTGAAGGGCGATTTCCCAGAAGTCGTTGGCACCCGCTTCGACGGCGGCAAGAATGGCGGCAGCGTGCTGCGCAACGGCGTCGCGACGCCTGAGGACGTGGCGCAGGTCGATCCCTCCTTCTTCGACGTCTTCGACATTCCGATGGTGAAGGGGGACGGGCGGCAGGGTATCGCCTCGCCGACCGGCTTGCTCATCAGCGAAAGCCTGGCACGCAAATATTTCGGGACCACCGACCCCGTCGGTCAGATGATGACGATCGCCACCGGTCGCGGCACGCCAAAGCAATATCAGGTCAAGGGCATCTTCCACGACCTTCCCGCGGCGACCGAACGGCAATTCACGATGCTGGTCCAATTGCCGAAGACGGGGCGTCCCGAGCAATGGACGCACTGGGGCAGCACGTCGCTGTCGACCTATCTCCGCTTCGACACACCGGCGGCTGCGCAGGCGTTCGAACACAAGATGCCGGCGTTCGTCGAGCGGCATGGCGTGCGCGACATGGGGCCGAAGCCGTCGGAATCGATAGGCCTTGCGATGTATCCGCTGGCCAGGGTGCATCTGACCAACGATATCGGCGACGGGCAGCGCCAGACGGTGGTGACGCTGGGCATCGTCGGCGTGCTGACGCTGCTGATCGCGCTGGTCAATTACGTCAATCTCGCCACGGCGCGCGCGGGGCTGCGCGCGCGGGAGGTCGCGATGCGTAAAGTGCTGGGGGGCAGTCGCAGCGCGCTCGTTCGCCAGTTCCTGGGCGAAGCCGTGCTGACCGTCGCGGTGGCGGCGCTGGGTGGATTGATCCTGGCCGAGCTGGGGCTGCCGCTGGTCAATGCGGCGGGGGGCCTGTCGTTGACGATTCCCTATCAGATCGTGGTGCCGGCGCTGGTCGTACTGGCGATCGTCACCGGCATCGCGGCGGGCTTCTACCCTGCGGTGATGCTGGCACGCTTTCCGACGGCGGCGGTGCTGGCGTCGTCACGAGCGCCGGGCGGCGGCCGGGCGGGGACGCGGACGCGCGAGGCGCTGGTCGTTTTCCAATTCGGCCTCGCCATCGCCTTCATGATCGGCACTGCGGTGCTGGTCGCACAGACGCGCTATGTGCGCACCGCCGATATCGGGTTCCGGCGCGACGGCCTGCTGGTGATCCCGTCGCTGTCGAGTGCCCAGATCAGTCCGGGCCAGGCCAATGCCATCGTCGCCGCGATCCGCGCGCTGCCGATGGTCAAGGCGGTCGGCCTTTCCAACTTCGCCGTGGGCGGCAGCGGCAGCATGAGCAGCGACAACGTTCCGATCCCGGGGCGGCCGGGAGACGGCCCGATGCTCAACTGGGTCGATGTCGGCCCCGACTTTTTCAAGGCGCATGGCGTCGGCGCGGTGGCGGGGCGGCTGTTCGATAACGCGCATCGCATGGACGACAACAGTCAGCGACCATCCGGGGCGGCCAAGAACATCATCATCACGATGAAGGCGGTCGGTACGCTGGGTTTCCGTTCGGCGGATGAGGCCATCGGGAAGACGGTCGGCGGCGACCGTCCGCGTACGATCATCGGGGTCGTTCCCGATATGCGCTTCCGATCGCCTCGCACGCCGACCGTGGCGACCTATTATTACTACACGACCAAGGCGCCGTCGTTCGTGACCGTCGCGAGCGTGCGGGTGGCAGGCGATCCGCGTGTCGCGCTGGCGGAGGTGAAGGCGATCTGGCAGCGGATGGCGCCGCAGGTGCCGTTCGGCGGCAAGAGCGCGGATGACCGGCTCGATGACTTCTACAAGGCCGACGAGCAGGCGACGCGGCTGTTTGCGATCGGCGCAGGGCTGGCGGTGGTGATCGGTTGCGTCGGTCTGTGGGGGCTTGCCTCGTTCAACACCGCGCGGCGGATCAAGGAGATCGGGATCCGCAAGACGCTGGGTGCGTCGTCGGGCGATATCGTGAAGCTGCTGGTCGGGCAGTTCCTGCGGCCGGTGCTGATCGCCAACCTCGTCGCCTGGCCGATCGCGTTCTTCGCGATGCGGACGTGGCTGGCAGGGTTCGTGGATCGGATCAGCCTGTCGCCGCTGTTCTTCCTGGGGGCGACCGTGCTCGCCGTCGTGATCGCCGTGCTGACCGTGCTGGGGCAGGCGTTGAAGGCGAGCCGGGCCGCGCCGGCCTGGGCGCTGCGCCATGACTAAGCGCCTCGCCGCCATCGCGCTGCTGCTGAGTGCCGCGCCCGCCTCTGCCGAAACGCTGCGCGAGGCGATCGCGGCGGCCTATGCCACCAACCCGCAGCTCGCGGCGGCGCGGGCGCGGCAGGAGGCGCTGGCGGAGACGCCTGCACAGGCGCGGGCGCTCGGGCGGCCCACGCTGTCGGCCAACGGAAGCGCGGGGTATGACCGGCTTGGCTATGGCAGCTCCGGCAATGCGTCGGTCGCGGCCGACCTGCCGATCTGGACCGGCGGGCGGGTGCGCGCGGCGGTCCGGGCGGCGCGCGAGGATGTCGCCGCGGGCGCGGAGGGGCTGCGCGATACCGAGGCGGCAATTCTACAGGGCGTCGTGCTCGCTTATGCCGATCTGCTCTATAATCAGCAGGCGGTGGAGGTGGCGCGCGTCGGCATCGAACGGCTCGACCGGCAGGTGGAGGAGGCGCGTTCCCGCTTCAACCTGGGGCAGGGGACGCGCACCGACGTCGCGCAGCTGGAGGCGCAGCGCGCGACGGTCGTCGCCAATCTCGCCGATGCGGAAGGCGCGCTGGCCACCGCCGCCGCAGCCTATCGCGCCGCGGTGGGGCAGGATGCCGGTGCCTTGGTCGCCGACGTGCCGCCGCCCGCCGCGCTGCCCGTCGATCGCGCCCAGGCCCGCGCGGCGGCGGAGGCGTCGAACCCCCTGCTGCTTCAGCAGCGCCGCGTCGTCGCAGGGTCGGCCGCGCGGATCGATGCGGCCCGTGCAGAGGGCGCGCCATCGCTGGACCTGACGGGCGGTTACGGCCGCGGCCTGATCGTTGGCGATGGCCGGACGCGGGGGTATGACGCCGCCGCCTCCGCCGGGCTCAGCCTGCGCATACCGTTGTTGACCGGCGGCCTCGTGCCCTCGCGCATCCGCCAGGCCCAGGCGACCAACCGCGCCGAACGCTTTCAGGCCGACGCGACGCAGCGCGAAACCGTCCGCAGCGTCGATGCGGCCTGGGCGACGTTGAGTGCGGCGCAGGCACGGCTGCGCGCAAACGTCGATGGTCTTGCCGCCGCCGACCTCGCGCTGAAGGGCGTGCGTGCCGAATATGCCGTCGGCCTGCGCACGACGATCGACATTCTCGTCGCCGACCAGAGCTATCGCAGCGCGCAGCTGGCGGTCGCGTCGGCGCGGGCGGACGTGCTGGTGGCGCAGGCGGCGCTGCTGCGCGCGACGGGGCGGCTGGATGGCCGGGCCTACGGATAGGTTCATGCAATCGATTGTTGTATTGATCGGCGCAAACCGCTATCGCTGACCCGATGACGCTGCGACGATGGCGTCCGTCAGGGAGAGGCGCCATGCGTATGCCGGAGATGAAGCCGCGACTGTCGGTGCCGCGTATCCTCGAGATGAACCTGGGGTTCCTGGGGCTGCAGTTCAGTTTCGGGCTGCAACAGGGCAATATGGCGCCGATCTACAGCTATCTCGGCGCGTCGGAGGCGTCGCTGCCGCTGCTGCAACTGGCGGGGCCGATGACCGGGCTGCTCGTCCAGCCGCTGATCGGCGCGCTGAGCGACCGGACGGATACGCGCTGGGGCCGGCGGACGCCCTATTTCCTGGTCGGTGCGCTGATGTGCGCGATCGGGCTGTTCTGCATGCCGCTGAGCAGTTCGATCCTGATGGCGGTGTCGCTGCTGTGGATCCTGGATGCCGGCAACAACATCACGATGGAGCCGTATCGCGCTTATGTCTCCGATCGGCTCGATCCCAGCCAGCACCAGATCGGCTTCCTGACGCAATCGGCGTTCACCGGCCTTGCGCAGATGCTCGCCTTCCTGACGCCGTCGCTGCTGGTGTGGGCGGGGATGAACCAGGATTGGGTGGACGCGCACAACATCCCCTATACCGCGCGCATCGCCTTCATGGTCGGCGCGGTGCTGTCGCTGACGACGATCGTCTATTCGGTGCGGCGCGTGCCCGAACTGCCGCTGTCGCTCGCCGAGCGCGCGCGGATCGCGGCGGCGCCCAAAGGACTGGGGGCGGCGCTGCGCGAGATCGGCACCGCGATCGTCCAGATGCCGCTGGCCATGCGCAAGCTGGCGCTGATGAGCCTGTTCCAATGGTATGCGATGATGGCCTATTGGGCCTATGTCATCTACGCGATCGGCCGGTCGGTCTATGGCACAGCCGACGCGACCTCCAGCGGCTTCCATTCCGCGGTGCTGACCAACGGCGTGATGGCGGCATGGTATAACGGCATCGCCTGTCTTGCGGCCTTTGCGATGGTGCCGCTCGCCCGCCGGATCGGTGCGGCACGGCTGCATGGCGCCTGCCTGGTGCTGGCGGGCGCGGGGATGATGGCGCTGCCGCATGTCACGACCGCGGCGATGCTGTTCGTGCCCGCGATCGGCATCGGCATCGGCTGGGCGAGCATGATGGGCAATCCCTACGTCATCCTCGCCGGTGCGATCCCGCCCGAACGGACGGGCGTGTACATGGGCATTTTCAACATGATGATCGTCATTCCGATGCTGATCTTCTCCGCGACGATGCCGCTGATCTACGGCCCGTGGCTGGGGAGCGATCCGCGCAACGTGCTGACATTGTGCGGCGTGCTGATGGTCTGCGCGGCGGCGGCGGTCGTCTGGGTCCGCGAGCGCCCCGCCGTGGAGGCACGGGCGTGAGCGTGTGGCGGCGCGAGGATGCTGCGCGGGCGGTGGCGGAGGCGGCGGCGCGGCTGCCGGTGATGCTGGCGAAGGACGTGGTGGCGATCGATCCGACGCGCGACCTGTGGGACATGTGGCCGATCGCGCGTCGCGACGGCACGACCGCGACGATCGACGGGCGGCACTATTGGTTCTTCCTCGCCGTGCCGCACGCGCCCGATCCCGAGGCGCGGCACGATGTCGCGCGCATCCGCCTGTATAGCGTCGGCGCGGACGGCTGGCGCGATCATGGTGATGCCTTTCCCGATGGCTTCACACCGGGCACGCGCGAATGGTCGGGCAGCGCCTGGCTCGCCGATGACGACGTGACGCTGACGATGCACTTCACTGCGGCGGGTGTGCGCGGCGGCGGCCCGCGCTTCACGCAGCGTTTGTTCGAAACCACCGGCCGTCTGGTCGACGGCCGCGTTACCGACTGGAGCGCGCCGGTCGAGACGGTGCGCGCCGACGGCCATTGGTATGCGCCGGCCGAACAGGACGCCGCGATCGACGACCGGATCAAGGGATTCCGCGATCCGGGTTATTTCCTCGACCCCGTGACGGGACGCGAACACCTGCTGTTCACCGGCTCTGCGGCGGGTGCAACCGACGTGCATGACGGCGTCGTCGGCCTCGCCACCCGCGACGGCTTCGGCTGGGCAATCGAGGCGCCGCTGGTCGACGCGACCGGCGTCAACAACGAGCTGGAACGCCCGCATATCGTGGTGCGCGACGGCCTGTATTATCTGTTCTGGTCGACGCAGGCGAAGCGCTTCGCCCCCGGCATCGGCGCGCCGACCGGCCTGTACGGCATGGTCGCCGATCGCCTGTCCGGCCCATGGCGCCCGCTCAACGGCAGCGGCCTCGTCGCCGCCAATCCGATCGAGGAACCGACACAGGCCTATTGCTGGTGGGTGACGGGCGAGGGGGATGTCATCAGCTTCGTCGATTATTGGGGTCTCGACGGTGTGCCGCGCGGCAGCGACGCCGCCTTCCGCCGCGCGCATTTCGGCGGGACCGCTGCGCCCTTCTTTCGATTGGAATTGAAGGGCGATAGCGCGCGGATCGCCTGACCTCTCGTCAGGCGCTGTCGCGCGCGACCAGTACCGGCTCCATCACCAGTGACGGGCGATCCTCGCCCGCGATGCGCGCAAACAGCGCATCGACCATCGCCTCCGCGCCGCGTGGCAAATCCTGCCGCACCGTCGTCAGCCCGATGCGCGCCTGTGCGGCGAAGGGCAGATCGTCGAAGCCGGTAACGGCGATCCGCTGCGGCACGGCCATTCCGCGCCGATCGAGCACCGCGATCGTCTGCATCGCGATCACGTCGGAGGCGGCGGCGATGCCGTCGATCGCATCGCCCGCGCGGTCGAGATTCGCGGCGATTTCCGCGGCCATGATGTCGGAGGCGAGATGCGTGTCGAGCTGCAACGGCGGCGGCAGGCCGGCGGCCTCCGCGGCGATGCACAGGCCGCGGTGGCGATCGATCAGCTCCAGCGTCCGCACCTCGCCCATGAAGGCGAGCCGGCGACAGCCGCGGGCGATCAGCCGCTCGCCGACCAGTCGGCCGCCCGCGACATTGTCGACGCCGATCGCGCAATGCGCCTGGCCCGGCACGGTACTGCCCCACACGACCAACGGGCGATAGCGGCGCGCGACCTCTTCGATCACCGCAAACTGGTCCGACTGGCCAATCAGCAGCACGCCGTCGAGCGTTCCCGACCGGACGATATCGTCCAGCCAGTCGTCGCTGTCGGGTACGACGCGCGACAGCAGTACGTCATAGCCGCGGGCGGTGATGCCGTCGGCGAGATGGCCGAGCAGCGTCATGAAGAACGGGTCGGACAGATGCTGGCGCCGTTCATGGCCCAGCGGCACCGCGATGCCGATCACACCGGTGCGCTGCGTGCGCAGCCGGCGCGCCATCAGATTGGGGCGAAACCCATGTTCGGCGGCGATCGCGGCGATGCGCTGGCGCGTCTGTTCGTTGACCAGCGGGCTGTTGGCGAGCGCGCGGGATACCGTGCCGGGATTGACGCCGGCCAGCCGGGCGATGTCCTTCAGGGTGCGGATCGGGCGCTCAGCCGTGGTCATGGTGACGGCATAGGTCGCGCCGCGGCGGAAATGAAGATGCCACCGCATCTTGCGCCCGAGCGCCCGCCCGGAAATCGCCTTTGACCACAGCCGTCAAATAGTATCATATGATGAAAAGCTGTCCTATATTTGAGAGGGTGCCGGACATGGCCGACTGGAGCCGCAGGACGTTCCTGCTTTCGACGACGGCCGCGACCGCGGCAAGCGTGATGGGCACGGAGGCGGTCGCCGCCGCCGATGCCGTCGCGAGGGCGACAGGCGCGACCGGCGGCAATGCCGGCTGGCTCGACGGCACCCCACCCGCAGCGCATGAGGGCATGACCTGGGGCCAGCCCTGGCCGCGCGGCACGCGGATGGCCGATGCATACCGCGTCCGCGCAGGCGGGGCGACGCTGCCCGTGCAGAGCTGGCCGCTGGCATGGTGGCCCGATGGATCGATCAAATGGACCGGCCATGCGGTGCCGGCCGACGCCGCGCTGGCAGCCGACCTGCGGATCGAGACGGGGAAGGCCGGCGGCGTTGGCGCCGCAGTGCGCGTCACCGAACGCGGCGACGCGATCGAGGTCGTCGTCGGCGACACGCGCTGGACGATCGGCCGCAGCGGCGCGGCGATCATCCGCAGCGCGACCAGCGGCGGGCGCGAGGTGCTGCGCAACGTCGCGCTGACCGCGTCGGCGCAGGACGGGTCCGACGATGATGCCGAGGCCGCCCCGCGGCGGTTGCGCTACGCCAGCCGGATCGAGCGTGCCGTGGTCGAACAGACCGGGTCGATCCGCGCGGTGGTGCGGGTCGAAGGCCAGCATGAGGGCGAGGGCGAGCGGTGGCTGCCCTTCTCGCTGCGGCTCTACTTCCACGCGGGTTCCGCGTCGGTGCGCGTGGTGCATAGCCTGATCTTCGACGGCGATCCCGCCAGGCGCTTCGTCCGGGGACTGGGTGTCACCGGTGAGGCGCCGCTGCGAGATGCGCTCTACGATCGTCACATCCGCTTCTCCGGAGAGGATGGCGGCTTGTGGGCCGAGGCGGTGCGGCCGCTCACCGGCCTGCGCCGCGATCCCGGAAAGGCGTTCCGCACGGCCCAGACCGAGGGGCGCGCCGTACCGCCGATAGGCCAGATGGCGGCGGCGGTGCGCGACAAGCTCGACTATATCCCGGCCTGGGGCGAATTCCGCCTGCGCCAGCCGAATGCGGACGGCTTCGCGATCACCAAGCGGACCGGACCGGGCCATGGCTGGGTCGACGTGGATGGCGGCCAGCGCGCGGCGGGCCTCGGCTATATCGGCGGGGCAAGCGGCGGCGTTGCCTTTGCCATGCACGATTTCTGGCAGCGCTGCCCGGTGGGCCTCGACGTTACCGGCGCGGACGGCGACGCGGCGCGCTTCACGCTCTGGTATCACGCGCCCGATGCGCCGGCGATGGACCTGCGTTTCTATCACGGCACGATGGGCATGGCGGATTACGCGCACCAGAATCTGGGGCTTGACGTCACGTACGAGGATTATGAGCCGGGCTGGGGCGATGCGTCGGGCATCGCGCGGACCAGCGAGTTCCGGATATGGGCGCTGCCCGCGACGCCGAGCCGTACGCGCCTTGCACAGATGGCGGCGCAGGTGGCCCGCCCGCCGCGCATCGTCGCTGCCAATGCCGCGGTGCATGACGCCCATGTCTTCGGCATCTGGGGGCCTGCCACGCCGCCTGGCCCCGGCGTGCGCGGCGGCATCGAAACGCGCGCGGCGCGCGAATTGGATTTCTACATCGGCCAGATCGAGCAGCGTCGCTGGTACGGCTTCTGGAATTATGGCGACGTCATGCACAGCTATGACGATGACCGGCACGTCTGGCGCTACGACATCGGCGGTTTCGCCTGGGACAATAGCGAGCTGTCGAGCGACCTGTGGCTCTGGTACGCCTATCTGCGCACCGGCCGCGCCGACGTGTTCCGCATGGCAGAGGCGATGACGCGCCATACGGGTGAGGTCGACGTCTATCACACCGGCCGCTTCAAGGGCTTCGGCACGCGTCACGGCGTGCAGCATTGGGGCGACAGTTCGAAGCAGCCGCGTATTTCCAACGCCGCCTATCGCCGGATCTTCTATTACCTCGCCGCCGACGAACGCTGCGGCGACCTGATGCACGCGCTGATCGACAGCGACCGGATGCTCGCCACCGTCGACATCATGCGCAAGGTCGGCGCGCATCTGCCCAACGATGGCGCCACGGTGGGGACGGGGGCGGTCGTCTCCGAAAAACCGTTGCCGGCGGGGCAGGTGTTCATGTCGTTCGGCACGATCTGGGGGCCGCTGGTCGCCGCCTGGATGACCGAATGGGAACGGACGCGCGATACGCGCTGGCGCGACCGGATCGTCGCGGGTATGCGCACCATCCCGACTTTGTCCAAGCAATGGTTCGCAGGTGGCGCGGCGTTCGATCTTGCCACCGGGCGGTTCGTGGGCGGCGGCGATACCGTCAGCATGAGCCATCTCAACGGCGTGTTCGGCGTGTTCGAAACGATGGCCGAGCTGCTCGAACTGGTCGACGTGCCCGCCTATCGCGCGGCGTGGATCGACTATTGCGCGTATTACAACGCGCCCGAAGCCGCGTTCCGCGCCAAGACCGGCGATCCCGGCAAGGGCCGCGCGCTGACGCAGGCGCATTCGCGCTTCACGGCTTATGCCGCCGTGGCGACGAAGGACACGGCGCTCGCCCGGCGCGCCTGGGCGGAATTTACCGGCGCGGGCGATCGCGCGGGTCGCGATCAGACGAAGGGCACGCAGCGCATCCTGCCGCCTGCGGTGCTGAAGCCGGTCGACGAGCTCGCCGACGTGTCGACCAACGATGCCGCGCAATGGGGGCTGGCGGCGACCGCCAATCTGGTGCTGCTCGCGCCGCTGATGGACGGCGGCAGCTTGTGACGGTGCGCGCGCTGCTGCTCGCCGCGGTTGTGGTCGCGGCGCCGGCGGCTAGCGCGCGCGAAACCCTGTCGCGCTGGCGGATCGAGGCGGAGCCGGGGGCCAAGGTTACGCTGCGGCGCGGCCGGGTGATCGATATCGACGCAGCGGACGGCGTGACGCTCTGGTACGCTCGCCCGCTGACCGGACCCGTCGCGATCGATTACGACGTGATGGCGGTACAGGCAGGCGGGCCGCACGATACGGTCAGCGACGTCAATGCCTTCTGGATGGCGCAGGACCCGGCGGTGCCCGGCGGATCGGTGCTGATGCGGCCGCGCAACGGCGCCTTCGCGCAATATGATACGCTCAAGACCTATTATGTCGGCATCGGCGGCAACCGGAACACGACGACGCGCATGCGGCGCTATGTCGGCCAAACAGGGGATCGGCCGCTATTGCCCCAGCACGATCGCAGCGACGCCGCCGCGATGCTGGTGCCCAACCGCTGGACGCACATCCGCCTGATCGGGAAAGGGCAGGAGATCGCCGTGGCGCGCGACGGCGTGCGGCTATTCACAATGCAGGACGCCGCACCTTATACGCGCGGCTGGTTCGGCTTGCGCACCACCCGCAGCCATTTGCGGGTGAGGAACGTGCGGTTCTCGCGTCCATAGAGAAAGGGTCGGATCGTCTGGCGATCCGGCCCCGATATGATCAGAACTTCAGCGTCAGGCCTGCAAAGAAGCGTTGGCCAGGATAGATGACTTCCGACGTTCCAATATTCTTGATGTATGTTTTGCTATATTCCTTGTTGATGTTCTGCATTTCCATGAACAACTGATAATGCCACTGCGGGAAGCGGAAAACGACCTTGGCATCGAGATAGCCTTCGGCCTTGCGATAGATCGGCAAATTGCCGTTGTTCGCGTCGGCGACCGTCACCAGCCAGTCCGACCGATAGTTGTAGGCGAGGCGCGCGTTCAGCCAACCCTTGTCGTAGAAGATGCTGGCATTCCACGTCCACTTCGACAGGCCGGGGTAATCGTTGAGCGGCTGGCCGGTCCCCTGATTCGTCAGATTGGTCCGGAGCGCACGAGCGTAGGTCATGTTTGCGCTTGCGCCGAAGCCGTCGAACGGCGCGGGCAGGAAGGTGAAGGCCGTCTGTGCGCTCGCCTCGACGCCGTCAAGCAGCGCGCCGAAGCCGTTCACCGGCTGGCGTACGGTGTAGGTTACGCCGTCCTGGAATAGGTTGACGCCCGAACGAACGACATTGCCGATGACGAAGCTGTTCTCGAACTTCTTGTAATAGCCCAGACTGACCAGCGTATCCTTATTCGGATACCAGGCGAGGTTCACCTCCCACTGATCGGCCCGGTAGGGCTTCAGTTCCGGGTTGCCCGCCGTGCAGACGTCGTCCGCCGCTGCGACGGTCAAGTCATCGAGGCAGTTGATGTTCGGGACGAGATCGGTCGGCCTCGGGCGCGCCAGATTCTTGGCCCAGTTGCCTTGCAGGACAAGATTGGGCGTGATTGCAAGCGCCAGGTTGAACGCCGGAAGAACATCGAAATAGGTGTTGGAGAGCGCCAGCTGCTGCGCACCGAGCGTGACGGTTTCCACCCGCCCGGCCGCGTTGAGGCGGGTCTGACGGCGGATGTTCGTGCCGGTGCCGACGTCCTTGGTGAAGGTATAGCGAACGCCGGCGTTGCCGGTCAGTCGCATGCCCAGCACGTCCTGTTCGAAATTGCCCTGTAGATAGCCCGACGCGATCGTCTCATCGATCTTGACCTGCGGGATCTGCGGCAACCCGTTCGCGTCCCGAACCAGGGACTGGTTGAACCCCGACAGATCGTAGAAGAGTCCGAGCACCTTGGGATCGAAATTCGCATAAGCCAACCGGTTGGGGATTGCCGACGGAATCCCCTGAATGCCGGTGAACATCGGTGCGCCGCCGGTCGTCGTGCCCAATGCACTGATCAGGTTCGCGTATTCGTTGCGGGTCAGATAGTAGGTCGTGCCGACGACCCGTTGTGGCACCGTCGCCGCATCGACGATCTGCGTCGTGTACGACACGTTCGCGCTGCTCTGATAGACGGCGGGGGTCGTCGCCGTGGCGGGAGTCAACAGTCGCGAGCCGCCGCCCATATAAGTGTAATAATCGGCCCAGCGGAACTGGCCGCCAAATTCAATGCTCTTCAGCGGGCCGAGGTCTGCGTCCCAGATGCCGTCCAGCTTGAGCTGGTTCTCGCTGTTGCCCTGATCGCTGGGTCGGAACTGGACCGTGGGGCCTGCCGGTGCAAAGTTACCCGGCGTGCCGTAGCTCGTATAGATCGAGGGATCCGCTGGGTTGACGTTGTTCGGGTAGATGAAAACGGGCACGCCAAGATCGTTGCGCCGATCGACCTGCATCCCCGCGATGCCGGTCGCCAGCGCGATCAGGTTGGTATTGCCGATGGTCCGCGATTCGCTTCGCGAAGCGAGGCCCTTCAGACGGAAGTTGTCGAAAGTCCAATCGAACCCGGTGATGTAGTAGCGGGAATTCTGATTGTACTGGAAGTCGCGGCGTTGCACGCCAAGGATGTTCGACGAGCCATTGTAATTGGGCGCGCTGGCGGTCCCGATGTTCACCGGACCCAATGCGGTCGTGTAGCTGGTGACGACGTGATTGGCGTCGACGGTCGACGTACCCAGCGTGACCTGCGGCGTCGAGCTGGTGCCGAGCGAGGGGTCGAGCTGATAGCGCTGGATGCGGCCCATATCGAGCGAGTAATTGACATCGTTCAAGCGCTGGTCACGATTGTTCCACTGCACCTCGGCATAGGCGCGGAAATTGTGGGCAAATTCATATTGTGCGGTAATGTCACCGGACAGTCGCTTATCGCGGCGCACCAGGTTGCGGTAACGCGGCACGGTCGGCGCCCAATCGAAGAATTGGTTTTCGCATGCGGCGCGCCGGGTGGCAAAGGTCTGGCTTGCCGTCGCACCCACCCCGGCGCAGCTCGCATAGGTGTTGAAGTTGGCATAGTCGCTATTGGCGACCGTCTTCTGGTCTGAATGGTCGAAGTCGGCGAGGCGGCTGTAGTTGGTGTTGCTGGCGTAATCCTGCCGTGTCGTCACGTCGCTGTAGGTGATGTTGGCGAGAACGCCGAGACCATCGATCAGGAAATGCGGCGTGCCGATCAGCAGCGTCGCGCGCGGGCGCCAGTCGCGGGTCGTTTCGAGATGCTGGCCGGAAAGGTTGACCGAGGCGATGCCCTGCTTGAGCTCGAGCGGCTTGCGCGTTTCGATCTGGACGGTGCCGCCAAGGCCGCCTTCGGTCAGTTTGGCCTGATAGCCCTTGTAGACGTCGATCGACTTGACGAGTTCGGAGGCGAGTTCGCGGAAGTCGCCGGCGCGGGCGCCGAGTGCCGAGGACTGGCCGACGCCATTGATCTCGACGCGGTTGAGATCGGGTTCGACGCCGCGGATCGAGATCTGGGTGCCTTCGCCAAAGTCGCGGCTCAGCTGCACGCCGGTGACGCGGGCGAGGCTGTCGCCGATGTTCTTGTCGGGGAAGCTGGCGATGTCGTCGGCGACGATCGAGTCGACGACGGTGCCGGCGTTGCGCTTGCGCTGGATCGCCGATTGCAGCGAGGCGCGGGTGCCGACGACGACGATGTCGCCCGGTGCCTTTTCGTCGAGGTCCTGCTTGGGGGCGTCGGGCTGGGCTTGCGCGGTCGGGGTTGCGGTCTGTGCCAGCGCGGGCGTGCCTGCGATCAGGCCGAACGCCAGGGCGCTCCATGCCGAGGAGCGCAGCATGGCGCGGGTACCGGACCGCGAAACCGTGAATGCAGTGGAACCCGTCATGTCATCCTCCCTCATGCGTCCATGCCTGCCCCCGATCTGCGCGGGTTGGCGGCGGTGGAGCCCCATTCTCGATTGCCTGTGTAACTAACCACAATGTGGAATGCAATCGTATAGATTGGAATTTTGAAAAAGGGTGCTATCACTGTCGCAAGCCGCACTGACGAGGCGGGGCAGGGGTAAGCGGCGCGATGCGTCTGGAGAGGAATGCGATGGGACGGCAGGCATTACGGATCGGAATCGCGGGCTGGGTCTTGCTGGCAACGGGCGTGGCGGCGTCCGTGCAGGCGGGGGCGGAAGGGCCGGTGCGGCAGGCGGAACGGCTCGATCGCGGTGTCGTCGCGGTGCCGGCAAAGGGCGGCGGCGTGCTGATCGACTGGCGGTCGCTGTCGTCGGATCCCAAAGGCGTCGGGTTCGACGTCTATCGCGACGGACGCAAGGTGACCTCTGCCCCCGTCACGCAATCGACCAACTTCCGCGATTCCGGCGGCACGCCCGCCAGCCGCTATGCGGTGCGGATGATCGCGCCGGGCACGGCGGGCGCGATGACGCCGGCGGTGCCGGTCTGGGCCAAGGGCTATTGGTCGATCCCGCTCGATCCCCCTCCGGGCGGCACGACGCCGGATGGCGAGGCGTATAGCTATACGGCGAACGACGTCGGCCTGGGCGATTTGGACGGCGACGGTCAGCCCGATCTGGTGCTGAAATGGGACCCGACCAACAGCCATGACAACAGTCAGGGCGGTTATACCGGGCCGGTCTATCTCGACGGCTATACGCTAAGCGGCAAACGGCTGTGGCGGATCGACCTGGGTCGCAACATCCGAGCAGGTGCGCATTACACGCAATTCCTGGTGCAGGATTTCGACGGCGATGGCCGCGCCGAAGTGGCGATGAAGACCGCCGACGGCACGGTCGATGGCCTGGGCACCGTCATCGGCGACCCCAAGGCCGACTGGCGCCAGCATGACGGCGAGGTGCCGCAGGCGGACAAGACCGGCGCGCATGTCACCGCCGACGGGCGGATGGTGGCGAAGCTCGCCGGGCGTATCCTGACCGGGCCGGAATATCTGACCGTGTTCGACGGGCGTACGGGCAAGGCGCTGGCCACCGCGCCCTATGATCCGCCGCGCGGCCCCCGCACCGATCCGGGCTTTGCCGAGATGGCGAAGCTGTGGGGCGATGCGTACGGCAACCGCGTCGACCGGTTTCTGGCGGGCGTCGCCTATCTCGACGGGCGGCACCCGAGCATGATCTTCGGCCGCGGCTATTATGCGCGCACCGCGATCGCCGCATGGGACTATCGCAACGGCAAGCTGACCGAACGCTGGCTGTTCGACACGAACCAGCCGGGCAACGCGGCTTACGCCGATCGCGGCAATCACCAGTTGAGCATTGCCGACGTCAACGGCGACGGGCGTGACGAGGTGATCTACGGATCGATGGCGGTCAGCGCCGATGGCAAGGGGCTGTGGACGCAGCCGCTCTACCATGGCGACACGATGCACGTCGGCGACCTCGATCCATCACGACCGGGGCTCGAGAAATTCGGGGTGCATGAACAGATCGCGCATAATGGCGGGATCGGATCGGCGCTGCTCGATGCGCGGACCGGCGAAATCCTGTGGACCAAGGCTGCCAAGACCGACACCGGCCGCGGACTCAGCGCCGATATCGACCCGCGGTATGTCGGCGAGGAGATGTGGGGGGCGAACCAGCCCGACCTCTACGACGTGCATGGCAAGGCGATCGGGCCGCACCCCAGGCAGACCAACTTCGCCATCTGGTGGGACGGCGATCTGCTGCGCGAACTGCTCGACGGCACGACCATCAGCAAGTGGAACTGGCGGACGGGCAAGGCCGAACCGCTGTTGATGGCGGAAGGCGCGGTGTCGAACAACGGCACCAAGGCGACCCCGGCGCTGCAGGCCGACCTGATCGGCGACTGGCGCGAAGAGGTGGTGTGGCGCAGCGCCGACAATCGCGAGCTGCGCATCTATACGACGCCATGGCCGACGACGCACCGGATCACCACGCTGTTGCAGGACCCGGTCTACTGCGCCGGGATCGCGTGGCAGAACACGGCCTATAACCAGCCGCCGCACACCGGCTTCTACCTCGGCATGACCAAGGCGTCCGACACGCCCAAGTGAGGGGAAGGGCGCAGCCCGGTCAGAGGACCGGGTTGCGGCCCCACAATCGGTCGTAGCGCCAGCCCGATAGATCCTCGACGATCGCGCCGCTCTGCGGGGTGGCGGGCGTCGTGGCGCCGGCGCGCAGCCGTTCGATCTCGTCCATCAGCACGGCATGGGTGGTGGGATCGAGGCGGAAGCGCAGCGACACCCACAGCCCGAAGGCGAGGATGGCGAGCGTGCCGCCGATCATCACCGCGACGATCGCGTGGACGGTGACCGACGACTGGCTGGTTGCGCCAGCGACAAAGCCCGACAGCTGCAGGATCTGCCCGACCGCGATCAGCGCGATCGCCTGCGACATCTTGCGCACGAAGGTCATGACGCCGGCGAACGCGCCCTCGCGGCGGCGGCCGGTGACGATCTCATCGACGTCGGCCATGAAATTGTACGTCGCCCAGGGGATGTAGTTGAGCGCGCCGCGGCCGAGTCCGGCAAAGACGACCGGGATCGCGAAGATCCAGCCGCTCGCGCCATGGCCGCTCCACCACAGCCCCAGGAAGATCAGCACGCCGATCGCGAAGCTGACGCCCGCGATACGATAGGCGAGCGCCGGTGACGCCCGCAGTGCAAAATTGATCGCCAGCAGGACCGCGACCGTCTGGACCGCATAGGTGAGGCCGGCGAGGTTCGATACCGCCAGCGTCGTGCCGCCCAATGCGAAGACGACGAAATAGGCGAAGGCGGCGTTGAAGATATCCTGGCTGATATAGCCGCCGAGATACATGCCCAGGTGCAGGCGGAACGCGCGGATACGCAACGTCGAAAACAGGTTGCGGTAGAGATCGCGGATCGCGGCGGTCGGCGTCATCTTTTCGCGGGCGAGCGCCGCGGTCTCCGCCGAACGCGGGCGTTCCCAGCTGAACAGGTACAGCAGCGTCGCCGCACCCATGAACAGCACGGCAAACAGGATACCCATGTAGAGGTAGGTGTCGGGCGAATCCTTGCCGAGATGCTCGATCAACCGGCCGGGCAGGATCGCGGCGAGGATCGCGGAGATCTGGCCGCACATGATGCGCCAGCCGGCGAACTTCGCTTTGCTGCGGTAATCGCTCGCCATTTCGGCGGCGAGCGTTTCGTAGGGGATGATTTCGAGCGCATAGACCAGCTCGAATAGGACGTAGGTGACGAGGTAATACCAGAAGGTCTGGCCTGACACCCACATGATCGCGAACGAGGGGAGGAGCGGGATGGCGGCGAGGATGAACGCCCGCCGCCGCCCGAATTTGCGGCCCGCCCAAGTGTCGCCGAACCGGTCGGAGATATAGCCGATGGTCGGGCTCGCCACTGCGTCGAGCACGCGGGCGATGCCGAAGATCAGCGTCGCCTGCGCCGCCGACAGGCCGCAAAAGGTTGTGTAAAAGAACAGCACCCAGGTGCTGATGACCGCCATCGACCCGGCGCCGAGGATGTCGTTCGATCCATAGGCGGCGAAATTATACCAGCGGACCGGACGGGCGGGGGCGATGGCGGCCTGGGTCATCAAATGTACGTCCGCAGGAATTCGCCGAGCGCGCAGATCGCCAGGCTCTGACCATAGGGCATCGAGGTGAGGGCGATGTCCTTGTAGAACTGCATCGTGTCACCCATCGCGGTGCCGAAGCTGACCTGCTTCAACTCGCCCTTGTCATCGATATTGGCGAGGACGGCGCGGATGGCCTTGATCCCAACCGCCTCGTAATGGCGCGGCAGATAGCCCTTCCGCACCGCCTTCAGGATGCCATAGGCGAAGCCGGCGGTGGCGGAGGCCTCCAGATAGCTGGTCGGATCGACGATCAGCGTGTGCCACAGGCCGCTGTCGTCCTGATGCTCGGCCAGCGTCTTCACCTGCGCGGCGAGCGTGTCGATCAGGAAAGTGCGGAAGGCGTCGCCCGGCGGAAGGTCGAGCATCTCGATGATCTCGGGGATCGCGATCGTGACCCAGCAATTGCCGCGTGCCCACAAGGCTCCTGCGAAATTGTGGCGACCGTCGAAGGTCCAGCCATGATACCAGAGCCCGGTCTGGCGATCGAACAGATATTTGATGTGGATGAGGAACTGGCGCTTCGCCTCCTCGATATAGTGCGGGCGACCCAGGATCTGGCCGATGCGCGCGAGGGGCAGCACGCTCATCATCAGCGTGTCGTCCCACATCTCCTGCGGGTTCTCGTCGTTGAAGACGATATGCTGGAACCCGCCTTCCTCGGTCTTGGGCAGGCCGTCGTCCGCCATCAGCCATTCGGCCCAGATGTCGAGATAGGGCAGGTACGTCTGGTCGCCGGTATGTTCGTACAGGTTGGCGAGCGTCAGGAAGGGCGACATGGTGTTGATGTTCTTGGTCGGCGTGCCCGCGGCGAAGCGGTCCTCGAACCATTTCAGCATCACGTCCCAGGCGGCCTGGTCGCCGGTCTGCTCCCAATAGCGGTACAGGCCGAACAGGCCGATGCCGTGCGTCCATTCCCAGTCGTTCCACCCCTTGGTGTCGATGACGCGGCCGTCCTCCAGCCGGAGCAGGAACTCGCCGGTCTCGTCCTTGATGTTGACGAGGTTGTCGATCAGCTTGGCGATCTGCGCGGTCACCTCGGCGCGGGGAATGTCGTGATTGAGGGCTGCCACGGGAAGGGTCTCCGTAAGGATCAGGGGGTTGGATAGAGGTCGCGATAGGCGGGGGCGGCCACGTCAGTGACCGCGACGCCGCCGTGCGCATGATGCAGGGTGACGAGCTTGACCGGCTCGATCGCGTTGCCGGGCGCGCCGTCGCTGGTAACGGCGAGTGCCAGCGTGTTGCGGCCACGATGGTGCAGGATGCCGTCCGGGATCGGGAAGACGCGCTGCGGGCCGACATTCGCGACGAACTGGCCCATGTTCCAGCCGTTGACGAAGATCAACACGCGGTAGCGGCCGGGCGAGCGCGGCGTCGTGGGATCGCCGATCTGGACGCCGATCGTCGCGTCATCGCCCTTTGGCACAGACAGGTCGAAGGCGGTGCGATACCAGCTGGTGCCGGTATAAGGCCTGGCGTCGGCCAATTTGCGCCCTGCCCATGCGCCGTCGGGAAAGCCGGGCAGGGGCCAGCCCATGCGCTCACCGTACAGGCCGCCATTGTTGCTGGGGCCGCGCGCCACGTCCTTCAGATCTTCGCCGCCCACGCGGCCCTGGATCTTCCATGCGATCGGCACCGCGAAGCTGTCGCCGCCCGGCCGTGCGAGCGAGACGGAGATCAGCCCGCGCGGTTCCTTGTGCGCATCGTCGACGTCGAGGTCCCAGTTGTGGCCGTTCACCCGCACCATCGCCGCCAGCACATGCTCGCCGGGGGCCTGCGCTTCGGGCGGCAGGGGGAATTCGGCGACGCCGGTGGTGATCGGTCGGGGCAGGCCGCCCGCCAGCTCGTGCTGGCCGATCAGCTTGCCGTCGAGGAACAGCTGGAGCATGCCGGCACCGCCCGCGCCGTAATGGACGGTCACGGTCTGTGCGTCCGCAGAGCCGGTGAAGCGGCCGCGATACCAGACGTCGCCGTCGTGGAAGCCATAGGAGTCTGCGCCGAGATTGGGCTGCCCGGTCGGCGGGCGGATGGTCGCGACATTGCGTGCCGAGCCTGCGGTGGCCCACGCGGAATCGTCGAAGTCCCGGCGGGCTTCCGGCGACCCCTCGGCATAGCGCCAGGTCGCCGCGGTCAGGTCCGGCAGCGCAAGCGGCTGCGGTGCGGGCAGGGGGCGTCTGGCGATCAGGCTGCCGCTGACCGAGTGGGTGACGGACACCGACTGTCCGTTCCAGCGGACCGAGCGCACCGGCCCCCAGACCTCCAGCGGAGTGGCGGTTTCGGTATCCCCCGTCAGGTCGAGCGTCGCGCCCCGCACGGTGGCGTGGCGGACGAGCGCGGGGCCGCGTTCCAGCAGGCCGTCCTGCCGAAAGAAGCTCTGCCCCGCCGCGATGTCGCCGATCAGCAGCAGCAACGGCGCACGCCCGCCGCCCTCGATCCGCACGCGAGCGAGGCCCTGATGAATATAGGTCAGGCGCAGGTCGCCCTTGGCGGCATCGAAGGCACTGGAAACCTGCCCGTCGATCACCGTCACCTTCGGCGCGCTCGTGTAGCGCAGCACCGTCTCGCCGGGTTCGCCCGCCCGGCCATAAAACAGCGCAACATCCTCCGCGCCGTGACGGATGGTCGTCTGAAGCTCGGAGGTCGAATAGACCAACCGCTGCCGTTCGAGATTGACCCCTGCGACCAGCAGCTTAGCATCGCGCCCGTGCAGTTCGCTGGCGAAGCTGTAGCGGCCATCGGGCAGGTCGGCGGTGATGGTGAAGCGCGCATCGCCGGTCGCGTTGGACGGCTTGGGCGCGACGAACAGCAGACGCGCGTCCGTATCGGGATTGCGGTCGTGATAGACCTGCACCGCCTCGCTGCCCGTGATCGCGACGGGTGGTGCCTTCTCCAGCCGGGCGAGGTCGGGCACGGCAGCCAAGAACTGGCCGATCTGCTTCAGCTCCAGCGCCTTGGGCCGCAGGTTGCGCGCCTCGTCGATCGCCGACCCGTAATCGTAGGAGGTATAGACCACCGGCGCGGGCAGCCAGCCCCAGCTGGTGCCGCCATAGCCCATATAGATGCTCTGGATGGCGATGCCGTTGGCGATGTTGGTGCCGTAGAAGACGCGCTGGTATCCGCTGCCGCGCTGGATCGCGTTGCACGGATACATGCCGTTCGACCCCCAATAGTCGAACCAGCCACCGCCGAACTCGGCGATGAAGCCGGGCGTGTTCGGCGAGGCGCTGGCCCCGCCCTTCGCGCCGCCGGGACCATACAGGCCCCAATCGGGGGCGGGGGCGCCCCTGGTCGGCTTGTTGTCGACGCCGCACACGCCGCCGGGATAACCGTCGAACGCGTAGAGCTCCTGCGGTCCCGGCACGGTCAGCGGCACGCCCGAACTCTTAGGCACCCAATAGCCGTTGCGGCCCTGATCGTTGTGGAACATCGGCACGGTGATCCCGTCGGCGCGGGCCTTGTCGTACAGATGCTGCATATAGCGGCTCTGCGCGGGCGTGGTGAGCGCCAGTTCGTTCTCGATCTGGTGCAGGATGACGCTGCCGCCGCGCCCCAGTTGGTGGCGTGCGATAATCGGGTTGATCCGGTCGAGCCATTCGTCGACCGCCGCGAGATATTCGGGATCGTCGGTGCGTGCCTTGCCCGGCTGATTGACCAGCCAGCCCGGAAAACCGCCGCGCGACAGCTCGGCATTCACATAGGGCCCGGCGCGGGTGATGACGTAGAGTCCCTCCTCCTGCGCCATGGACAGCAGCCGGTCGATGTCGCGGATGCCGGTGAAGTCGTAGACGCCCTTTTTCGGGCTGTGAAAACCCCAGTCGATATAGATGGCGACGGTGTTGAACCCGCTCGCCTTCATCTTCTGCAAGATGTCGCGCCACAGGTCGGGCGAGGGCAGGCGGAAGGGGTGGAATTCGCTCGACCAAATCAGCGTCGGCTTGCCGTCGATGCGTAGCGAGCGGCTGTCGAAGGTGACGCGCGGCACCTCGGTCGGCGGCGCGATCTGGGGCGCGGTGGCACCGGCCAGCAGTAGGGCGGCGGCTAGGCTCATGCGAAGTGGAACATCGGCGTCAGCGGTGCCTCGACCGGGCGGTTGCCCGGCTGCACCTCCATCAGGTCGGCCATGTAATCCCACCAGCGCTGCATCACCGGCTTAGCAGGCAGAGCGTCGCGCTTGTCGTCGGGGTGGAGGCGCAGGACGGCGAACAAGACGTTCGTCTCTTCATCGAGGAAGATCGAATAATCGTAGATACCTGCCTCGCGCAGCGCCTCGGCGAGGTCGGGCCAGATCGCGTCGTGGCGGCGGCGATATTCCTCCGCCATGCCGGGCTTCAGCATCATGCGGAATGCGATCGGCTGGCTCATGCGTCGTCTCCGGGAATGTTGAGGCCGTGGCGGTGGGCGAAGGTCGCGAAGCGCGCGAGCCACGGGTGAGGCTTGCCGTCGGCGCCGATCAGGCGAGGGCCGTGGCCGCCGGTTTCGACGATGTGGAGTTCGGCCGGGCGGGGGATTGCGTGGACCGCCTGGAACATCGCGATGCTGTTGGCGACCGGCACGACGGGGTCGTCGGCGGCATGGCCGAGGAACGTCGGCGGCATGTCGGCGGGCAGGTTCAGCTCGGCGGAGTAGCGTGCGGCGGTCGCTGCGTCGGGGGCTTTGCCGAGCAGTTCGCGCTTCGACTGAGCGTGGGCGAAGCTTTGGGTCATCGTGATGACCGGGAAGAACAGGCCGACGGTCTTGATCGTCGTCGGTTGGGTATCCGCCCCGTCTACGGGCGCGTAGGTCTTGAGCGCCGACTGCGATGCAAGGCGCGCAGCGAGATGCCCGCCCGCCGAAAAGCCCATCGCCGCGATATTGGTCGGATCGATGCCCCATTCCCGTGCGCGCGAACGGATCACCCGCAGCGCACGCTGGGCGTCCTGCAAGGGCGCATCGGGACCGACCGCCCAATTGTCGTGGGGCAGGCGGTAGAGCAGGTCGAACGCTGTGACGCCCTGCGCCGCAAGCCAGCGCGCGACCGCGGACGGCTCGCGCCCCACGGCGACGCGGGCATAGCCGCCGCCGGGGATCAGCAGTACTGCCGCGCCGGTCGGCTTCGTCGCGGGGCAGACGGTGAGCATCGGCGTCGCGACATGCGGCCAGGCGATATTGTCGGCCGGGCCTTCGGGTGCGCGCAGCACGAACGTGTCGACGACCGGCGGCGTCGGCATGCCCGGCGGCGTGGCGGGCCAGATCGGGAAGCGGCTGACGGCGGGGGCGGCAAGAGCGACGCGCGGCGTGGCGGCGAGCGACAGGCCGGCGGCGATCAGGGTGCGGCGGTCCAATGGCATGTCAGTTTCCTGCCGGGCGTTGCGTGCTGTGCGCGCCGCTGGCGGCGAGGCGGAAGGCTTCGGGCGCAGGCGCTTGGGTGGGATCGAGCGGAGTCAGGTCGCGACGCACTAGGCGGGCGAGCGCGGGCACCTGTCGCCGCGCGGCATCGGCGACGATATGCGCGAGCACCCAGGCGCCATAATTGTCGTGATGCGTCGCGTCGCGACCGTCGTCGTTGAACGCGAGCGGCGCGCGCGTCCGCCCCAGCGCCTCGTAGAAACGGATCGAGGCGGCGTTGAGGTCGATGACCGGCGTCTGCGTTTCCGCCCCGACGGCGCGGACCGCAGCGGCATAATCGGCGAGCGTCGGGCGGATATGGTCGTCGGCGGTCCACATCCGCCGCTCGGGCGAGGTGACGAGCACCGGCGTGACGCCGCGCCGGCGCAGCTCGGCGATATAGGTGCGCAGATAGTCGCGATAGGTCGTCGCCGCATCGGCATAGGTTTGCGGCCACTGCGCTTTCTGGTCGTTGTGGCCGAACTGGATCATCGCGATATCGCCGGGTTTCGCGCTCGCCAGAACCTTGTCGAGCCGCAGCTCGGTGAGGAAGGATTTCAGCGTCTCGCCCGATTCCGCATGGTTGGCGACGGCGATCTCAGGCGCCAGGAATGCGGGGAGCATCTGGCCCCAGCTCGCCGCGGGTTCCGCGGGCTGATCGGTGACGGTGGAATCGCCCAGCAGGAACAGCGTCGGCACGTCGACGGGCGCGATCGATACGGTGCACAGGCCGGGCGCATGGCCCAGCACCTCGATCGTCAGCCGGTCGTCCCAGTTGAGGGCGCCCAGCTCGCGGGGTTTCAGACGCACCGCACTGCCGCCGGGTGCGTTGGCGGGCGGCGGTGCCAGTTGGGGGTTGCGGACGTTCACGATGAACCGCCGCGTGACGATTTCGCCGGGACGCGTGCGGACCGCGTCGAGCATCAGGCGGCGGTTCTCCCCCTTGATCGTCGTATCCGTCGCGCGGGCGGGGTCGCCCAGCGTGACCGTCACCGCATAATTGCCGGGTGCCGCCGCGATGGAAAAGAGATGGGGATCGGCCTCATAGCCGAACCCGTCGGCATAGGCCCGGTCGGGCGCGACACGGATCGCGGCGGGATCGCGGGTCGTGCCGGCGAGGACATAGGTGCGCGCGGGCACGGCGGCGGGCGCGACCACCGCCACTGCAGCCGCCAAGGCGGTCAGAGCGTACACGACGGGCCGCCCGCGGGCGTATCGCGGCGAAGCGCTGGGCGATCCGTCAGGACATGGCCCGCGATCGGCAGGCCGGTGGCCGCGAGACCGCTCGCGACCAGATCGGCGATGCGGCGCGCGCCCAATTCGCTGAAGTGCGTGTCGTCGTCGACCGCGTCCTTATAGCCGGGCAGCGCCTCACCCTTGGCGTAATGGAGGTAATAGCGTTTCGACCCTTCCGGCCCCAACGCGTCGATCCAGCGTTCGGACAGTGCGGCAAGGTCGATCAGCGGCACCTTGGTTTCCTCCGCGACGCGCTTGGCGGCGGCGGAATAGGTGGGGAAGCTCGGGACGACATGGCCGTCCTTGAAGGCGCGGCGCGTCACCGGGGTGATCAGCACCGGCTGCGCATGCGCCATGCGTGCGACCGCGATGAAATGCTTCAGGTTCGCTTCGTAATCGGGGATGGGCGTGTAGCGTTCGGGCTTGGCCTGGTTCGCGTCGTTATGACCGAACTGGATCAGCAGCGTGTCGCCCGGCTTGAGCGTCCGCGCGATCGCGTCGAGCCGCCCTTCCGCCATGAAGCTCTTGGTGCTGCGACCCGCCTGGGCGCGATCGTCGATCGTCACCTCGGGCCCGACCGCGCAGCGCAACATGCTGCCCCAGCCCGACAGCGGATATTGCTGCGCGTTGTAATCCTTGGCGGTCGAATCGCCGGCGATGACGATACGCATCGGGCTCGCCTGGTCCTGCGCGGCGGCGCTGGCCGCCAGCGGCAGCAGGATCGCGGCGATCCCGAGCAGTGGCTTCATCGTCGCCATATGCACCCATCCTCCTGTCGCCCACGGCTCTTGTCGGCCGTACCGCGGGGTATGGAAGACTATCCCATATAGTGCAAGTGGTGATTGGTATTTGAGAAGGGTCAGCCCTGTGCCGGGTCGCGCCAGCCGAGGTCACGACTGATCGCATGCGCGGTGCCGAGCACCTCGTCGGTCAGCGTCGTCATGCGATCGTCGGACATATATTGCGCGGCGCTCGACACGCTGATCGCGGCAACGATGCGGCCGCTGGCATCGCGGATCGGGGCGGCGACGCAGCGGATCTGGTCTTCGTTTTCCTCAAGGTCGAACGCGCAGCCGCGGCTGACGTAACCGCGCATGCGCGACAGCCACAGGTCGTAATCGGCCGTGTTATGATCGGCCTCGAAATGCGGCTGCCACTGCCGCTCGGGATCGTCGAGCATCAGCGCCTTGCCGAGGCCGGTCGAGGTCATCGGCTGGCGGTCGCCGACGCGGCTGCTGATCTCGACGCGACGGCGGCCGGGAATCTTGTCGAGATAGAGGGCGCGGTCATGATCGCGGACGCCGAGGTGCACCGTATCCTCCGACGCGGCGGCCAGCGCCTCGATATGGTCGCGTGCGATCTGAACGACGTCGGCCTGCTGCTGTGCGAGGAAGCCGAGTTCGAGCAGCTTCGGCCCCAGGCGATAGCCCTGGCGCGGCGTGAAGGTGAGGAAGCGACGGTCGATCAACGCGCTGGCGAGACGGTGCGTCGTGCTGCGCGTCAGGCCGAGCCGGCTGGCGAGTTCGGCGAGCGCGATCGGACGATCGGCGACGGCGTCGATCAGGTCGAGCCCCCGCAACAGCGTCTGGCTGCCGGAGGGGGCCTTTGCCTCGCTGGGATCGGCTGGGGCGGCCTTGGCGGCGGATGCGGGCATGGTCGAGCTCTCCTGCGACGCGAGCGACCTGCGTCCTCGTGCCATAATATGGGACTATTTGCCCGGCGCATAGGGCGCTGTCGAGCGATAAAACGCGGGATATCTGACCGATCAGCGGCCAAAACGGAGAGAGTTCGGACCATGCACCGCGGACGCCGCTGAATCCGCGATGCGAACTCGGCGACGTGCGCAGGCGGTGTGCTGGTGGGGCAGGGTCCCGCCTATTGCAGGTTCACGAAGGCGCCGCCATCGACCAGCAACGCCGCGCCGGTGACGTAGCGCGCCAGGTCGGAAGCAAGGAAAACGGCGGGCCCCGCCATGTCCTCCGGCACGCCGAGCCGGCCGAGCGGCACGCGCCCTTCCATATATGTGCGCTTGCCCTCGTCGGCGAGGTCGTCCTTGTTGATCTCGGTCAGGATGGTGCCGGGCAGCAGCGAATTGCAGCGGATATTGTGCCGGCCCAGCGCGATGGCGGCGGACTGCATCAGCGAATGGAGCCCTGCCTTGGTCGGGGTATAATGCGTCTGGAATTCGCCCCCGACGAGCGCCGAAATAGAGGAGACGGCGATGATTGACCCGCCATGGCCCTGATCGACCATCTGCCGCGCCGCCGCCTGGCACATATAATAGCCGCCGTGCAGGTTGACGCGCATCGTGCGTTCGAACGTCTCGACCGGCATGTCGAGGAAGCTGTGGAAGGGGCAGATGCCGGCATTCGACACCATCACGTCGACCTTGCCGAACGCCCGCACCGCCTGCGCAATGAAGTCGGTCGCTGTGGCGGGATCGGCGACGTCGCCCTGGATCGCCACGCCGCGCTGGCCGGCCGCTTCGATTCCCGCGATGCACTGCGCCGCGCCGTCCGTGTCGCGCGCGAAGTTGATCGCGACGTCGGCGCCGTGCTGTGCTGCGCCGATCGCAATGGCGCGGCCGATGCCGGTGGAGGCGCCGGTGACGACCACCGTCTTGCCTTCGAGCAGTTTCATCGCATTCCTCTCCGTCGATCCATTGTGCTGTAGTCCCGGTGCCATTTCAGCCAAAGAGCCGATTGACGCCCGGAGTCTCACTAGCTAGTATCCTATCCCATAAAGTGAGAAAGTAAACCGGGCAGAGGGGCTTGCCGTGGCGTTGTCGAAGATCAAGCATGTCCGCGCCTTTGTCGCGCGCGGGGCGGGGGCCGATTATCACGATCAGGGCGCGGGCCACTGGATCGACGATCACATCGCCACGCCGATGAGCCGCTATCCCGAATATCGCCAGTCGCGGCAGAGCTTCGGCATCAATGTGCTGGGCACTTTGGTGGTCGAAATCGAGGCGGAAGACGGCACGATCGGCTTCGCGGTGACGACGGGGGGCGAGCCCGCCGCCTATATCGTCGAGAAGCATCTCGCCCGCTTCCTCGAAGGCCGCAGCCCGCACGAGGTCGAGAAGATCTGGGACCAGATGTATTTCTCGACCCAATATTATGGCCGCAAGGGGCTGGTGGTGAACGCGATTTCCGGCGTCGACCTGGCGCTATGGGATTTGCTCGGCAAGCTGCGCGGTGAGCCGGTCTATCACATGCTGGGCGGCGCGGTGCGCGACGAACTGCAATTCTACGCGACCGGCGCGCGGCCCGACGTGGCCAAGGAACTCGGCTTCATCGGCGGCAAACTGCCGCTCCATCACGGCCCGGCCGAAGGGCTGGAGGGGATGGAGAAGAACATCGCGCTGCTCGCCGATATGCGGGCCAAGTGTGGCGACGATTTCTGGCTGATGTACGATTGCTGGATGGCGCTCGACCTGGATTACGCCACCCGGCTCGCGCACCGGGCCTGGAACGAATGCGGGCTGAAGTGGATCGAGGAGGCGCTCAGCCCCGACGACTATTGGGCCTATGCCGAGCTGCGCAAGAAGGCGCCGCCGGGGCTGCTCGTCACCACCGGCGAGCATGAGGCGACGCGCTGGGGCTTTCGCATGCTGATCGACATGGGCTGCTGCGACATCATCCAGCCCGATGTGGGCTGGTGCGGCGGTGTGACCGAACTGATCAAGATCGCCAATTATGCCGACAGCCGCGGCGTGATGATGATCCCGCACGGATCGAGCGTCTACAGCTATCATTTCGTCATCACCCGGCACAATTCGCCCTTCGCCGAATTCCTGATGATGCACCCCGGCCCGACCGAAGTGGTGCCGATGTTCGCGCCGCAATTGCTGGGCGAACCGGTGCCGCAGAACGGCCGCATCCGCGCGAGCGCGCTCGACAAGCCCGGTTTCGGCGTCGAGCTGAACGCCGACGTGCCGCTGCATCGCCCCTATACGCACTGAGGATTTGTCCCATGAAGCTCTGTCGTTACGGCACCCGCGGTGCCGAAAAGCCCGGCCTGATCGATGCGGACGGCCGCATCCGTGATCTGTCGGGCGTGATCACCGATGTGACGCCCGCCGAGGTGACGCCCGAGGCGCTGGCGCGCCTCGCGGCACTCGATCCCGCCAGCCTGCCGCTGGTCGAGGGGAGCCCGCGCTACGGCGTGCCCGTCGCCGGGATCGGCAAGTTCATCGCGATCGGCCTCAACTATGCCGACCACGCCAAGGAGGCGGGTCTGGAACCGCCGCCCGAGCCGATCTTCTTCACCAAGGCGATCTCGTGCCTGACGGGGCCGAACGATCCGGTGATGATCCCCAAGGATTCGCAAAAGACCGATTGGGAGGTCGAACTGGGCATCGTGATCGGCAAGACCTGCCGCTATGTCGAACAGGCGGATGCGCTCGATCATGTCGCCGGTTATGTGCTCGCCAACGACGTGTCGGAGCGCGCGTTCCAGAAGGAACTCGGCAGCCAGTGGGACAAGGGCAAGGGCTGCGACACGTTCGGCCCCGTCGGTCCGTGGCTCGTGACGGCGGACGAGGTCGGCGACTGCCAAACGCTGGACATGTTCCTAGACGTCAATGGCAAGCGGATGCAGACCGGCAATACCGCGACGATGATCTTCCCGGTCGCCGAATGCATCGCCTATGTCAGTCGCTTCATCACATTGCATCCGGGCGACCTGTTGATCACCGGCACGCCGCCGGGCGTGGGCGAGGGGCAGAAGCCCGACAAGATCTTCCTGAAGGCGGGCGATACGATGCACCTCGGCATCACCGGCCTCGGCGAACAGCGCCAGACCTGCGTGCCCTTCGCGATGGAGCTGCCCGCGTGACCAGCTATGCAGGCCGCTTCGCCGGCCGCACCGCGATCGTCACCGGCGGCGCGTCGGGCCTCGGCTGCGCGGTCGCCAAGCGGATCGTCGAGGAAGGCGGCAGCGTCGCCTTGTGGGACGTCGATGCCGATCGCCTCGCCGAAACCCAGGCGGCAATCGGGGCGACGCATATCGAGGCGTTCGACGTGTCGGATGCCGCGGCCGTCGCCCGCGCCACCGAGGCCACCGTTGCGGCGTTGGGGAAGGTCGATATCCTCGTCTGCTCGGCGGGGATCACGGGCGCGACCGCCTCGGTCGATCAATATCCGATCGACAGCTGGCTGCGCGTGGTCGACATCAACCTGAACGGCCTGTTCTATTGCTGCCGCGCGGTGGTGCCGCATCTCGTCGCCAACGGCTATGGCCGGATCGTCAACGTGGCGTCCGTCGCGGGCAAGGAGGGCAACCCTAACGCCTCCGCCTATTCGGCCACGAAGGCGGGCGTGATCGGCCTCACCAAATCCTTGGGCAAGGAATTGGCGGGCAAGGGCGTCATCGCCAATGCGCTGACCCCGGCGACGTTCGAGAGCCCGATCCTCGCGCAGCTGCCGCAGAGCCAGGTCGATTATATGCGCGGCAAGATTCCGATGGGGCGGCTGGGCGAAGTTGCGGAAAGCGCGGCGATGGTCTGCTTCATGGCCAGCGAGGAATGCAGCTTCACCACCGCGTCGACCTTCGACACGTCGGGCGGGCGGACGACCTACTGATGACGCATGCGAGCGGCGATACGGCGATTCCGTTCGTCGACGCGCACATCCATCTGTGGGACCTCGCGCGGCTGCGCTATCCATGGCTGATCCCGCCCTTCGCCGACGATGGCCCGAACGGATCGGTCGAGGCGATCGCCAGCACCTATCTACCCGCGGATTACCGGCGAGAGATGGCGCGGTGGAACGTCGTCGGCGCGGTGCATGTCGATGCCGGAGCCGATCCCGTAGACGCGCTCGCCGAGACCGAGTGGCTGGAGGGGCTGGCGGAGGCGGATGGGCTGCCGACCGGCATCGTCGCCTTCGCGGCACTTGACGATCCCGAGGTGGAGACCGTGCTTGCCTCGCATGCACGCCACCCGCGGGTGCGGGGCATCCGCCATATCGTCAACTGGCACGCCGACCCGCAGCGCAGCTATACCCCGCGTGACGTGACGCAGGACGACGCATGGCAGCGCGGTTTTGCGGCGCTGGCGCGGTATGGCCTGTCGTTCGACCTGCAATGCTATCCGGGGCAGATGCCGGCGATGGCGGCGCTAGCCGCACGCCACCCGGACGTGCCGGTGATTGTCAACCATGCCGGCATGGCGGTGTTGAGTGATGCCGACGGTTACGGTGAATGGCGTCGCGGTCTTGCTGCGCTGGCCGCCTGTCCTCAGGTGGCGGTGAAGCTGTCGGGCTTCGGGTTTGCACGGCGCGACTGGGATGCGGCGTTCGTGCGCGACACGGTGCGCACCATCATCGATCTGTTCGGCCCGGAGCGGGCGATGTTTGCGAGCGACCTGCCGACCGATCGCCTGTTCGGCAGTATCGACGCGCAGATGGAGGCGTGCCATGCCGCCGTCATCGATCTGGGCGATAGCGACCGTCGTGCGCTGTTCGCCGGCAACGCCAACCGCATCTACCGGCTGGGGCTCGACCTGCCGCTTACCAAGGACAATCACTGATGTACGACCGGACCTATTACGCGACGCATCCGGACATGATGGAGTGCGTGTCGAACGACGAGTTGCGCGACCGCTATCTGATCCAGGGGCTGTTCCGCGACGGCGAGTGCGTGTTGAACTACACGC
>Ga0209816_1000036_pt1 | contig 103438 bp, 102 predicted proteins | sample CoawatmetaG01DNA_FD_187509 | JGI IMG/M metagenome (GOLD analysis project Ga0209816, IMG submission 187509) | Marine microbial communities from the West Antarctic Peninsula - Coastal water metaG017-DNA (SPAdes) (version 2) | ecosystem: Environmental > Aquatic > Marine > Coastal ...
TCAAACACAGAAAGTATCAAAAGTGAACCTACCTATTCTCCAAGCACAACTAAGATAGTAATTGAGAGACCAGATACTGCAACACTTGGAATCGTTAGTTTAGTTATTGGATTAATAGGTGTTTTCTTTATAAGTTTCATATTGTCACCAATAGCACTTCTTTTTGGTATTTTTTCATTAATGAAAGACGATTCAAAAGTATGGGGAATTTTAGGAATATTTTTTGCAATAATTGGAGCAATAACATCTCCTATACTCATGGGATTATTAAGTTTGGCAACCTACAGTAGTTACTAACTATAAAGTCTTTAAAACGGGGTAATAAACTTGTAGAAGCGAAATCAATCCGTCACCGTTGAATGAATTTGTATTGTACCCTGTCAAGTCAACTTTTTTTTGGCACCATCCTCAACATAAAAATGATTCCATCTATTACCATTGTTAACTTTTAGTTCTAGTGTTTATATAGATTTCTTTCCATCTACTAAAGAATAGCCATCTGACTTCTTCTTGTCATCCTTAAATTTAATACCATTATTTACAAATGGTAATTTTTTTCAAATTTTTCCCCTATTATTTAAAATATAATAAATTTTTATTACCATGTTGTTCTTCCACCATCAACTGGAACTATTGCACCATTTAAGTAACTTGATGACTCGCTTAGCATCCAGAGCAAGGTGCTCTGATACTCATTTGATTGGGCTAATCTTTTCATAGGAATACGTTTTGAAACTTCATTAAGAAATTCTTCAGGCTGACCATTTTCAATTCCCCCTGGGCAAAGCGCATTACACCGCACATTCTTTTCTGGCCAATAAGTAGCTAAATATCTCGTTAACCCTATTAAACCTGACTTGACAACCGAATAAGTAACAGGTTTTACATTTTGTAATTCATCTGGAACATTATCTTCTCTATAAAGCCCTTGATCAGGAGCAATTAGGCCTAAATCAGATGCAATATTGATAATTACCCCTCCATTTGTATTTTTTGCGATCTTAGCCCCATAATATTTGGCACATAAGAATGCACCTGTTAAGCCAACAGCAATATCATTTTGCCAAGCATCTAACGAAAAATTTTCAAGTCGAGAGAAATTAACTTTATTACTACTCTCAACTTTAGGGTTATTGGCAGCATTATTCACAAGACCATCAATTTTTTGGAATTTTTTAATGAGAAATTCAGTATTCTTCTGGATTTGGCTTTCATTTGTAATATCTACTGAAAACCCCATTGCACCAGTTTTATATTCACGATTTAAATCATCAGCAAGACTATTGACTGCCTCTTTTGATAAATCCAACAGTATAGGTGTTCCACCATACTTTGCAATTGCATAAGCATGCTCTCTACCCAGAAGACCGGTTGCACCTGTAATAATAATAACTTTACCGTCTAACCTAAATAAGTCATTTAACATTTAATAAACCCCAACAGTTTGACCGCCATCAACAACTAAGGTTGCTCCAGTAATGAAGTTTGATCGATTCGAACATAAAAAGATAATTGAATCTGCGATTTCTTTAGGTGAAGCAAAACGATTCATAGGAACACTAGATTTTATAAGATTTTCAATTTCAATTGGCTCATTCATTATCTTTTGATCCCAAGCTCCTCCTTTAAAATAAACATTTCCAGGAGCAATAACATTTATACGAACGCTAGATAATTTCCTAGCCATATTTTTAGCAAGGGCAATTATTGCAGCTTTGGCTGTAGAATAATCAACTGGCGCCCCAAAAGCCTCAACACCAGCAATAGAAGAAACAAATAATAAGTTGCCATTAGAGCTCTCAAGTAATGGCAAGAAAGTACGGGCAGTAAATAGCGCTGAATTAAAATTAATATTCCATGTCATGTCCCACTGCTCCTTTGAGGGCATTACATCATTCACGCTTCGGCCATCACCTACATTGGCTACAACAATATCTATACCACCAAATTTTTCTTCAATTAGGTTTTTTAAAGCCTCTAAATCTCTCTCTTCAGTAAAGTCACATTTATGTGCAATAATTTTACTATTCAAATATTTTTTCTTTAGTTCGTCAGCTAGTTTATTTAGCTTATCAAGCCCTCTTGAGGCCATTACTATATGAGCACCCTCTTCAAGAAAGCCTATAACAGTTGCCTTACCAATGCCCTGAGAAGCTCCTGTAACCAAAACTCTTTTTCCTGATAATTCTAGATTCATTCTAAATACCTTTTGAAATCCAACCACCATCAATAATCAAACTTGAACCTGTCATGTAAGAAGACGCATCAGATGCTAAAAAAATTGCTGCACCGATAATATCTTTTGGCTCTCCCCATCGTTTAATCATCATTTGATTTAATCGATCCTGATTTGCTTCAGGATCGTCAAAACTCTTTATTGTCATGTCGGTTTTAATATACCCAGGAGCAATATCATTAACACGAATGTTATTTTTACTATAATCTAATGCCAACGCCCTAGATAGGGCTTGAATTCCACCTTTACTTGCAACATAACCAGGATTATCAGGAAAGCCTTGTAAAGCACCAATACTTGTAATATTAATTATTGAGCCCCCATTGTGCATAAAGCTAGATGCTAATTCGCAACATTGATAAGTAGCTGACAAATTAACAGAAACTGTTTTATTAAAACGCTCAAATTCATTTTCATCTTTTGGTAAGCTAATTCCAGCAGCATTTACTAAAACATCTATACTGCCATAATCAGAATTAATCGACTCACAAATAGATTGAAATTTTTTATTATTAGAAATATCACACTGTCGATAATAGGAATTGATTTGTTTTTTTTCTGAAGATTTAGAGCGAGAAAGGCAAATAACATTTGCACCAGCCTGAACAAAAGCAAACGCAATTTCAGCCCCAACTCCCCTTGAACCACCAGTAATTAATGCAGTTTTATTTTTTAGTGAGAAAATATTTTCTAAGTAATGGCTCATAATTTATCCAAATCAAATCCTTTCATAATAATTGATGACAAATCAATGTCTTCAATATTATCTATTTGAAACATTTTATATCTATCCATGACAAATAAGGAAATATCACCACCCAACCGATTATTACTATTAATAAGTACTTTAGGCTTAAAAAGATAAAAAGATCCATTTTCTAAATATTTTTTTTGAATCTGCTGCCTGGGCTTTCTATCCAAATAATCATAATTTACTGAGTACGGACTCTCTCCATCCTCTTTCTGCCAGATAAAAAAATCTTCAACTTCTGCAACAGATAGTAAAGAATCTGAATCATCTGCAAGTATCTGTGAGACTGCGTTAGAAAAATCAGCACTATGTCTTAAGGGTGAAGTAACTTGTGGTGCTAAAACATAATCAATAGATTTATCTGATTGCCTCTCGATATAGTCAACAGCGTGTACCCATGCAGATTCAGATGTTGCTGAATCCCCAGAAATCTCATCAGGTCGAGTAATAGTGCTAGCTCCATAATATTTTGCTATCTCAAGTATTTCTGCACTATCAGAACTGACCCACACATCTGAAACTTCTTCTGAGTTTAGTGCTTGTAAAATCGTCCAAGCTAATAATGGTTTTCCACAAAACTCTATAATATTTTTCTTAGGAATACCTTTTGAACCAGACCTAGCAAGGATAATACAACTAACTCTCATAAGAATTTTGGATTACTTTATTAATCCAAAACAATTGTTTTTTGAAAATTTCCAAACCCTCATCATCACGATAAGCCTGCATAATAAAAGGACCTTGATAATTAAAATTCTTTAACTTATTGAAGAAAATCTCAAAGTTAGCATTCCCCTCACCAAGAGTAACAGGTCCACCTCCTAGAAATCTATCCTTAATATGAATATCACTAATTTTATTACCATAAGCTTCTAACTCCTCTAGTGGGTCAAATCCTAATGAAGCACTGTTGCCAATATCATAATTTACCTTAATTCTATTTGATTTGAGCTTATTTAAAAGCTCAACAAATGGCTTAGGGGCTAAGTCAGTCTCTAGCGATAAATTTATTCCAATTCTTTCTATAGTAGGTATTATTAATTTCATTTTAGAAATAAACCTATCAACCTCTGCAGCCCCATGAAGAGTTGAGTTATCAACACAAGGAATAACAATATCGGTAATTTTTATTTCTGCTGCAGCACTCAAAAGTCTCTTCAAGACATTAAAACTTTTTCTTGCTACATCTTCTTCAATTGAATGTAAGGGTGCTTCCATAAAATAATCGGCACAGACTGTTCTCACAACCACCCCTGTCTTTCTAGATAATTCAAGAATTTCTGAAGGCCCATCTTTTGTCAATAATGGATTTTTTTCAGCATCATTGAAGTCTAAAATAAATTCAATACAGTCTAATCCTAATTCTTTTGCTTGAAAAAATTCATCCTGCCAATAACCAATTGGATGTGCTTGATATCTTCCTTTATATTTAGCTAGAAGCCTTCCCTGCATAACTCCAAAATTATTTTTCATTCTATTCTTATTAATTTAGTTAGGGTGTTTAGCTGTATAAAATATTTATAAAGTCTAAACCAAAAATATCTTCAGTTAATTCTCTTGCAACACCACTTCCACCATTTGTATTAAGCACAAAAGTAGCAATTTCTTTAATTTTTCCATGACTATCGCTTGGACATGCCGAAAAGCCACATAAATTCATTGCTTTATAATCATTTAAATCGTTCCCAATATATATTAGCCTCTCCCACTCATACGACTCTTCTTCTACAAGTTTAGAAAGAGCCTCAACTTTATCACTAACTCCTTGAATCACAGGAAGTTTCAATTTTTTTGCACGAGATGAAACTACTATATTCTCCTCAGTAGAAAGTAAATAAGTAGGTTTTAGAATCTTTCGCAAAACATCAAACGCTAAACCGTCTGATCGACTGCATCTAACTGCCTCCTTACCTTCTTCTGAAATATAAACTAAATTATCAGTCAATACTCCATCAAAATCAAAAATAAAAGCATCAATTTGCTCGATAGTTATTTGGTTACTCATAGATATTCTTAATATTATATTTAACTCAAATGTTGCCTTAAGTTCTTAGCAATTAGAGCTTCAGCATCAATAACTCTTTTAATTCCGTCACCTAAAGCTTTTTCAATCTTTCTTACTGCACCCACAAGAATTCTTAAACCTGCTGGCTCAACAGATGCTGACTGGTCTGATCCATACATTGATCTACTTATAGTAATATGTCTTTCTAAAGAGGTTATTTCTAATGCAGCAGCAGCATAAGATACAGCCAAGCCAACTTCATGTCCACTATAGCCTATATTACAATTATATTTTTCTCTGAGTGTATTTATCATCTTAAGGTTTGCTATTTCATCATTCATAGGATAAGTTGATATAGTATGCATTAACTCAAATGAACATCCCTCCTCTCTAAAAATTCTAACTGCATTATCTATATCTTGATATGTTGTCATTCCTGTTGAAATAAAAGTATGTTTTCCCTCCTTTGCAACCATCCTTAGCAAGTCTTCATAAACAATCATTGCTGATGCAATTTTATTAAATTTGCAATTATATTTTTGGAGAAAAATTTGGCTATTTAGATCCCACGCAGAAGCAAACCATTCAATATTTTTCTCTTTGCAATAACGGTTAATTTCTTCATACTCTTCTTTGCTGAATTCCAGTCCTGCCTTTTGCTCACGTTGAGTAGTCCCCCAGGGACTCTCTCTATTTGAATCTAAAAAATCCTTTGTGTAAACTTCATTAATATCACGTTTTTGAAACTTAACTGCATCGCATGAAGCACCTACTGCAACATCAATTAATTCTTTACAAATAGACATATCTCCATTATGGTTTATTCCAACTTCTGCAATTATAAATATTGACATACTAATTCCTATAAAATTATTTTAATTTATATTTTTTTGTCACACTCATTAAGAGAATTTTTCTAATCATTTAGTTCAACACCACAATAATCTTAAATTTTTCTTTTATCAATACTTTCATTGGGAATAACAAGAGTTATGCAATTCTTGTGAAGATATATATTAAGAGTTTACAGTTAATCTTATTGCTCTATATAACTTTTAATACTTTCATTATTACTGAAATTAAGACCACTCCTATCATTAAAAAATTTAGATTTACTCAAAAAATATAAAATTAGGATAAAGATTTGCCTCCATCCCAGCTACACAGCTTTACTTTACTTAAATTACCATTACTAAATTAATTTTCGTTTAACATATTAACCAAATTTGATTAGATATTAGAATATATCAATAAAACTTACTATTAACACTTTTAAAATAATAAAAGGTAAAAAATAATTATGGAATCAGTTATAAAAAATGAATTTAAAGAGCATCTAATAACCAGCAAATTAACCATGGATAGTCTTATCCCAGAAATTATAGCTGCTACAACAACTTGTATTGAAAGCTTAAAAATTGGTGGAAAAATATTGATTTTTGGCAATGGTGGAAGTGCTTCAGACGCTCAACATATTGCTGCAGAATTAGTCAGTAGATATAAAACAGAGCGACAAGGCTTAGGAGCCATTGCACTTACTACTGATACCTCTATACTAACAGCTATAGGAAATGATTATGGATTTGATAGGATTTTTTCTCGCCAAATTGAAGCCCTAGCTAGACCTGAAGATATTTTAATAGGTATTAGTACAGGAGGAACAAGTATTAATGTTATCAATGCATTTAAAGTAGGAAAAGATAAGGGATGTAAAATTATTGGCTTTAGCGGAAAAGGTGGTGGAGAATTTAATAACCTATGTGATATAAATTTGGTAATTCCATCTGATGATACTCCCCGAATTCAGGAGATGCATATCTTAATTGGGCACACAATTTGCCATCTAATAGAGCAAGATTTTACACCTGCCTAATCAACTAAATCTAGCTCACTTACAGCAGCTATAACATCATTTGCAATAATTAACTTCATACAGTTATGATGAATTAATGGGCATTTTCATCTAGGGTATAATACAAATTCATTCGGTCACCGTTGAGTAGATTAGCGAGTACCTGTTTAGATAAAACCCCACTTGATACCCCTAAAAAACAAACACTTTTAGAGGGCACAATTCCCCATTTAGAGTTTTTGGTTGAAATAACATCAAATAATCTCACATATGAAGGAACGGATACCGTATCAACTATTTCTATTGGAACTTGCGAACTTTACGGTCAAGCAGGTAAGGTTATTTAGGATGGTCATTTAAAACCATCGATATAATTCTCTAAATAAGTATCAGTGCCCTCAAAATAATAATATCCGATGGCACAAAGTTCCTAATGACAATGCTTGGATGAGAGATAATGGGCGTATTTATGTTTTAGTTAAATTGTTAGCTTAATTTATTTTTATTGTGATTCTTTATTTATCAAATAATCCCCTAAAACTAGGCAATCAATGCCGCATCCTAAAAAACATTCGATTGCATCTGAAGGGCTCTCAACAATAGGCTTTCCCATAATATTAAATGATGTGTTGATAATCATTGGAATGCCTGTGATTTTTTTAAACTCATTAATCAGATTATAATATCTGGGATTAAATTCTTTATTAACTGATTGCAGTCTTCCAGTTCCATCAACATGCGTTACTGCAGGGATTTTTTCTTTTTTTTCTTTTTTAATCTTAAAAACAAATAACATGTAAGGTGCTGGATGATCATACTCAAACCACTCTTTTACATCTTCAGATAGGATGCTAGGAGCAAAAGGACGAAAAGATTCACGAAATTTGACTCTTGAATTCAGTAATTCCTTCATCTCTCGGTGGCCTGGATTTCCAATGATACTTCTATTTCCAAGGGCTCTTGGACCAATTTCCATTCTTCCCTGATACCAGCCAATTATTTTATTCTCTGATAAAAGCTTAGCTGTATCTTTGCAAATATTATTTGATTTTTGATATTTAAGACCAAAACGTTTTATTATTTTTAGTATTTTATTCTCATGATATTCGGGCCCTAAAAATGGTGACACAAAAGGGAACCTTTCAGTGTTGTTAAGTACACAGTAATTATAGTATAAAGGAGCTCCAATCGAAGTGCCGTCATCTCCTGTTGCAGGAGGTATGAATATGTCTTTAAAATATTCTTTTTGTAATAATTTACCATTTGCAACACTATTTAAAGCAACTCCTCCACTTAAACACAAATACTTCATATTTGTTTTATCTTTAAGATATTTTCCCATATGAAAAAATACTTCTTCTAGTCTTCTTTGTAATGCAGCCGCAATATCTTTGTGTTTCTCTTCTAATTCTTCATCTGAAGATCTTGTTGGACCAAAAGTGTTCAGAAATTTCTCGGAGACCCATACACTTCTTTTATTTTGGAATTCAAAATAATCCATTTCCATTTCATAAGCTCCATCTTCCGAGAGTTTTATAATTTCTCTAAACTGTTTGATGTATGTGGAAGAATTACCGTAGGAAGATAATCCCATAACTTTTCCTGCATCTGAGGTTGCATTAAACCCTAAATAATGAGTAATTGACATATATAACATTCCTAAAGAATTTGGGAACTCAAGTTCTTTTAAAACTTCAATCTTATTATTTTTTACAACAGCCATTACTGTAGAGTTAACTTCTCCCGAACCATCTACTGAAATAACAGCCGCTTCTTTAAAATTAGATAGAAAAAAACTCAGTGCAATATGAGCATTATGATGATCACAAAAAAATATTTTTTTGGAAAAATTTAACTTGCTTCTGATTTCTTGTTCGACACTTTTATATTGTGAGTCTCGATCAAGTAAAGAGTCAAGCAATGGTGGTTTTGGATATTTATCTAAATAAGGGACAACCAATTTTTCGTGAAAAAGATCTGGAATAAGGTAATATGTAATAACTTCAATATTGTTGATACTTATATCTTCAAATTCCAAACAAAAATTGATTGCGTTAATTGGAAAACTACGATCATTTTTAACTCCTGAAAATCTTTCTTCCATTGATGATGCAATTAATTCACCATTTTTGAGGAGGGATGCTGAGGCATCATGCCCAAGATAATTTAAGCCTAATATGTAAACAGTAATCATTTTTGTACTTAATAATCAAAAAATAGTTTATTTTAAATTAAATTAAATTCCTTTAAAATTTATATTTAAACTAATTTGATAAATAAAATCGATATGTGAAAAAGCTATTATTAAATTTCAAGAAATTTAAAGAAACAAAAAAATAAAATACCGTTATTCTCACATGTACTCAATGATTGGGGTTTATTTAGGTGCTTTAATAACTGCTGGAACATTTACATTAATGCCAGGAAGAATAATTCATAGTTTATTATTTCTTTAGTAGAATCAATCAAAAAATATAGTAATTCACCTCAAACTTTGATACCTTACTTGGGAAATGTTTATTTCTTACCTGTTCATTCATTAGGTCTCTTTCATGTTTTCTCTTTAAGACTGAGATAACAGATGAAGAAAACCACTTCTTCCCTGTATGGGTCAATATGAAACTCTTATTTAACCATTTTGATATCTTTTTATAACCCCACCCTTCTCTATCATGAAGATGATGGATAAGAAGATAAATGACCTGTTGTCGTTTAGTGTATTCTTTTTGATAAATGAGTTGGTTGGATTGGAATTTCATTGAGAATTCTAGACATGGAATGACTTTTTCACTAAAGGTACAATCCAAATTCAGTCGGTCACTGTGGAGTAGAATTGGGTGTACCTGTTTAGATGAACACATACTCTGCTTAGAATTCACACTTGAGATAGAGTCTAATAGTCTAATGTATAACCCAAATTAAGTTACTCCGTATGGATCTTTTAATGGTTGAATTCTTCCAATGAGCTAATTGAAATAAATTTTTTACTATCTAAATTTCTTCCACGAATTCTTTTTATTATGTATTTTGTGTTTAAATATTTTAAATTATTAAAATATTCTAAAGTTTTAAAACTTTCATTTGAAACATATTGAGTATTCGTTTTATCTTTTTGAATATCTGCAATTACATCATCTACACATATAATGCCATCCTTTTTAATTAATTTTAGAGATTGAAAGATATCAAGTGTCACTTGTGGGTTTAAATGATCTCCATCAATCCAGATAAGATCAAAAAAGTTTTTCTTGAAATTATTTCCAATATCTAGACTATTCATTACTTTAAATTTGATATTTTTTTTATCTAAATTTTTTTTTCTAGCTTTTAAAAAATTACTTATTTTAATTGGGTCCTCTCTATTATAAGATGAAGTAAAAGATTCATCATTTTCATTTAGATCAATTGATATGATTTCAGCATCAGGAAAGACTTCAGATAAAAAATTAGTAAATTCTCCGTTATAAGTGCCTATTTCAAGAATTTTATCTATTTTTATATTTCTTTCTTCAAATTTTCTTTTGAAACCAGCAAACAAATGAAAATGCCAAGAGAGATTTTGGTCATGATAATCTAAACCATTTCTGATTAAAATCGATTTGATAAATTTAACATTTAATTCTAAACTACTTAATAGATTTTCATTATAGTCCAAATCATTTTTAAGATTATAATTTGAATACTTTCTATTTTTAAAATTAGAATATGCCGACCTTGCGATTCGATAAGAGGGTGCATGTATTTTAAGTATTTTTTGTAAAATTTTTATCATCATATTAATATTATTAGACTAGAAGTAATTATACTATTCTATATAAGTCAAAAATGAATTAAATGGCATCTAACTCTTAGATTTTGGAGAGAAAATGTTGATTTCTGATCTGCTCATTCATTAGATCTCTTTAAGGATCAATATGAAATTCTTACTCAACCATTGTGATATCTTTTTGTAACCCAACCCTTCTCCAACATGAAGATGTGAATTAAGACCATAAATGATCTGTTGTCGTTTAGTGTATTTTTTTGATATATGAGTTGGTTGGATTGGAACCCCATAGATCAAAAATTTACTAACTAACCTCGAACTTAGAAACCTTACTTGGTAAACTCTAATTTTTAAATCTTTCTTCCAATAACATAATAGCCACCAGCAATCCTATTTACTTCTTTTGATTTCATTAAGAGTGGATCTAATAACTTAATTGGGAAAAATAAAACCGCAAATATTAGTTTGGCTGGCTTATATAAAGACGAAATACCTAAAGAAAAGCATATGGCAAGAAACTCTATTAAGATTCGATAAAAACCTACCGCAGGACCTACCGAAATATCTAAATCAATAAGTTCAAATTTATCCTCAGTCAGAAGCTCCCGAATACCTTGGTGAGTGAACCGCCAATAATCATTAGGGCATGGATGATAGCCAATAATAAATGGGAGTTGCAGATAGAAATAACCTCCAACCTTAAGTACGCGATGAATTTCTTCTACTGCTATGCTTGGGGCTTCAACATGCTCTAAAACCTCCTGAGCAAGAACTACATCAAACTGATTATCATTGCATGGAATAGCTAAAACTGAGCCAACATAATCAATATTTAATCCAGGCTCCAATTCCAGATTTTTAATATTTTTATGGACTCTTGTTTGGCCAGCACCGATATTCAATCCCTTAAAATCATTAGGCATATAGCCAATTAGTTTCAATATTGCTGCTTTCACTTTAGCTGATTTATTATGGTCACCATATATATTTTTTACAACAAAGTGTTGACATATTGCGTAAATTTTACTGAATGAGCTCATTTAAAATTCCTAAATACTTTTATTAAGTTTTTTTACCAAAAGAAGGCATACGCTTAGCAGGATTTCCTATAACTGTTACCCCCTTTGATACTTCAGAAAAAACAACTGCACCAGATGCAACAGTCGTCCCATCTCCAATATATATCCCTTGAATTACTAGAGAATTTGAGCCAATTAAAACTTGGTCTCCAATTTTGCTTTCTCCTCCAATTTGAGACCCTGGATTCATTTGCACAAAATCCCCAACTTCAGTATCGTGACCTATCCCGCAACAAAAATTTATATATGTAAGTTTACCAATTTTAACATTTGGAGAAACAACACATTGCGGTGCAATAATAACACCATCTCCTAGCGTCGCAGAATCAGAATACACAGATGAATGGTGGACCATTGTAGGGAAAGAAAAACCCGCCCGGAAAAACTCATTATAAAATCGTTTTTTAATAACTGGATCCCCTATGCATATTGCTACAAACTTTGTTCCAACTATCTCTGGAGTAACATTTTTAGTATAAAGAACGCCTGGTAAATTAAATTTTGAATGGTCATTATGCTCATTACTATAATAACCAACAATTTCAAAACTATCTTTAAACCATGATGTAAATTCTCGTGCCAATCCACCTGTACCTATTATTAATATTTTATCCATTAAATTCTCTTAAACCGATTCATAATAGTAAATTTCTTCCTTATGGCTTTTAAATATAGCATAGAGTTTTAATTCATTTTTCATAGAATCTATAATTCTCCTATCATCAATAAGTGGAGTATCATCTGTCACTTGGGTGTTTTTTAATAAAATTTGGTTAAGGGTTAATTGAAAAACATCATAATTAATATTTGTCACTTATTGACTCCTCATTAAAATAAATGCTACCAATGCACATTAAAATTAAATAATAACAAATTGTAACGCATATTTTATATGTTGTTTTGAAAACAATAAATATATTATCGAAGATAAGATTATAGAAAAATGAAAGATATAATTATTTTAGTTGCACTTGAACAAGAACTCCCTCAAAATTCATTAAAAAAGTTTCATATTGAATACACTGGTGTTGGTAAAGTTAATGCATGCTTTAAAACACTTGAAGTGATCAATAAGTTTTCACCAAAACTAATTATAAATTATGGAACTGCCGGCAGTTTAAGAAAAAACTTAAATGGCCTTTATGAGGTTTCAGATTTTTTTCAGAGAGATATGGATGCATCTGAATTAGGATTTAAAATTGGTGAAACCCCTTTTGATAAGATTTCAAATATTTCCTTTGGAGTGGATGGTGGCTTATCTATTGGAACTGGTGATAGTTTTGTGAACCAAACACCTAAAATAATGACTGATTTAGTTGATATGGAAGCATATGCTATTGCTAAAGTTTGCTTATTAAAGAAAATCAATTTTTTATGCTTTAAATATATATCTGATAATGCAGACAAAAATGCATCTGCTAACTGGGAAGAAAACATAAGTAAAGGAAAAAACGCATTTCAAAAAAAAATACAAAATTTATATAAAAATTTATTCTGATACTTACGGGCTTTCTTGAAGAAACCCTACCGACTCTCTCAATAGTTACAATTACTAAAGATAAATTCTTTAATATGAAACATTTTGTTGTTTACATCAAACAGGACTGCTAGTGATTGGCAAGTTAATTCCATTAAGATAGCCTGAGTAATCTGCACATAGATGTGCTACATGATAAGCGGTATCCTCAGCAGTTACTAACCTTCTCACTGGACTTTTCATTGCCTCGACCTCTTTTACTCGAGCAGGTATTTCTGAAGTTAAGTCTGTAATTGTTAAACTTGGCGATACCATATTTGCAGTTATGCCATAATGTGCCATATCTGTAGCAATAGCTTTTGTGTAACCCCAGAGGGCCTCCTTTGCTGTCACGTATGCTGCCATTCCTTGAGGTGGTGCTCCATATAATGCTGCACTACCAAGAAAAATAAAACGTCCAAATTTATTTTGAATCATTGATTTCGAAAAATTTTCGACGAGAAGAACGGCACCTTTCAGATGAGTATTTAAATATAGACTAATATCTTCATATTTGACTTGTTCAGTCTTAATTAGTTTAATAGGCGGTGAAGCGCTATGAATCACAACATCACATCTCCCCCATTTACTAAATATTTTTTTCGACATGATTAGAATATCACTACTAATTGTTATGTCTGCTTGTAAGGCAATAGCATCTCCACCAGAAGAAATAATACTATCAACAATTTTTTTAGCTGAATTGGCATCATTTCGATAATTAATTACTACACGAAATCCATTAGAAGATAATTTTCTCGCTATTGCCTCTCCAATTCCACGGCTTGCTCCAGTTATAAGAGCCACTCGTTGAGTCGAGTTAGACTTATTAGGCAGATATTCTTTAGAATCTTGGAGTAAATTTAAATCTTTCAACTCATTAATTTCATTATTGAGTTGACTAGATAAGTTTTTAGTTATTTTAACTTGAGCCTCACCTTGCATTACTTTTTTATTATCTTCATTAAAGATTTCAACTGAAAGAGTGAGAATTTTCGCACTGGAAGAGCGCCCTTTAATTGTAAGTACAATTTTAATTGTATCTTCAACAAAAACAGGTAGTAACCAATTAACTGTTTGATTCATCCATATCGAACCTGGACCAGGAAAATCCATCCCTATCATTTTTGAAAGATATGACAACTGAATAACACCATGCGATACCTGACGAGAATAACCACGACTTTTAGCAAAGTTTTGATCTATATGTATAGGGTTAAAATCTGAAGAAAAATCAGCAAATTTATTAACTACATCTTCCGTAACAATAAACTTGTCTGAGTAAGAATCACCTAAATTAAACTCATCCATAATCTAATTATTTAATGCATCCGACAAAATCATACGAATTAACTTCACAGAGAGCATATCCATGGAATCTTCAGGAGTTAATTCTACATCAAATTCGGCTTCAATTGCCATAACAAGATTAAGATGGGAAAGAGAGTCCCATTTATCTATATTGTCCGGGCTAGAGTTATCATTAATTATGTCTATTGAAACACCTAAAACATTAGATATCACTTCTTTTAACTTCATATCATCAATCATTTTTTATACTTACCTCAATATAATTAGGTTTTATTATATAACCTTCATTTAAATTAAATTCCCATAAGTTATTTTTCTTGTCAGTTAGTTGAAAACTATGTTGATTATAAAAATTAGATACAAGATTATTCTTTTTTGTAGGAAGATACTGACCGTAAACAAAATCAGCATTATTACCATCTAGAATTTTAATAATTTCTGCAAGGAAAACGGTTTCAATTTTACGACCAATCACTCGGCAACTAAGTAACATACTATCAATCAGCCATTCTCTTTGTTTAATTTCAACTAAAATCGCTACCCCAACAATGCCGTTATCGCCATATCTATCTGAAGCGCTTAACCAAAGAACTTTTCCACCCTCATTTATTATTTTAATCAAATCTGCTGATGAGTATCGTTTAGTAGTTAAATTAAATTGATTAGTTTTGTTTAGTAGTTGAACAATCCTAGTAATAGTAAAATCATCAGAGAAGCCAATTTGAACAGTCATCTTGAGGTCTTTAAGAAAGTCATCAACTGAAATTGAATTATTTAAATCATTTTTTCGGTGTTGCTCCTGATGATAGATATTAGCTCTTGCTTTATCCTCAGAAGTTAAAGCCAGCCTGTCAAAAAAAGTAGACTCATTTAGTACTCTCAAATAATCCATTGAATTTTTTGGCACTTCAATAACTTTTACATTTGGAAGTTGTTTTCGTACCCAATCTCGCTCAACTGGATTGTCATCAAAAAATACCATTGAATCTAAACCAATATTTAATTCTTTAGAAATTTTCTCAATACTAGATGCTTTATTTTCCCAATGAATCTGCATTGATGAAAAGTCACTTTTCTTTAAAAGGCAGTCTGTATGTTTTTCAAAAACCTCCAATACATCATTTAGATTATTCTTACTAGCAATAGAAAGCAGTACACCTTGATCACGAAGACCTAAGAGAGCCCTTTGAAAATCCTTAAACACATTTCCAGGATACTCATCACTAAGATGTATGCCTGAAATACCATCTTCACCAATAACACCACCCCATAATGTGTTATCTAAATCTAAAACAATGCACTTAGCAGGTGGCTCATATGAAGCGGCGATTGTCCTTGAAATTACTTTTCCAAATTTTATTTGTGCATTACTATTAAATGGAATTCTTGCCATGTAAAAGAGCTTTGGATCGATGCAATTATTCAAACCAATACCATTAAATAATTCCTGATAATTTATAACATAACAAGATGAAATTTTATTACATAGCTCCACTAAACTATTATTCATACGCTGAAGGAAAAGATATTGCGCCTGAATTACTGGCGAACTATTAAAGTACTCTTCTGTCATTAGAATATTGCCAAAATTCATAACAATGATTTTTGCATCACTTTTATTTCGCAGCCCCTCTAACATTAACTTATGGCGTTGAATAATATTATCAGCCATGAGATTTAAATCAATATCTGAATACTTTGCAAACCGTAAAACTAGATCTTGATGATTATCTTCAATTCTAGCATGCAATATAACAACATCTGGATCAGATAAATATAACTCACTATCAAGGCTATGAATTTCTTGTTCAAATTGATTAAAAGGAGCAAAATAAAGAGACCCTTTGTAGCCTTTTTTTGCTAACTCAACAACGATATAAGGACTTAAAACCTCAGATGTATAGCTGGCTAAATAAGAAATATTTATTTCAGTTAGCGTATCTATCTTCTCAATTTCTCTTGAGAACTTCGCATAATCAGAAGGGGTTTTAATAGCGGCTTTTCGTAATTTATCTACCAAATTATTACCCACTTATCCACTCTTCTGAAAGAATTCCCCATCGATAACCATCAATATAATTACCACCTTCGAGAAAACTTTTTCTCATAACTCCCTCTCTTGTAAATCCTAAACGTTTATAAGTAAAAATCATCCCAATATTTGTTGAATAAGTACCTCCAGTAACTCTGTTAAGCTCCAACAAATCAAATGCAAAATCTAGGACTAAACTTATGGCTTCTTCAGAAGCTGACTTACCCCAATAATCCTTATTACCAATCATTAAACCTAATTCAGCAGTATTGTGACAACGATCAATATTGTGCAAATTCACTGTACCAATCAACCCTTCTTCTTCAGAATAAATACCCCAGATGTACTTCTCTAGGTCTTTATAAAAATCATCAACATATTCAGTAACTGTCTCAATTGTTTGATTATGATGCCGAACTTCAAGGTATTTATTGACAACAGGATCATTAAGCCAAACTATATACTCTTCTGTAATATCACCTTGAGTCAAAGGACTTAATATATATATATTTCCAATAAGATTAGAGCTATTCATAATTTTTTTCATATATCTGAATAGTTAGTTAAGTTGTATTAATAGTTAAAAAAATTATACTATTTAATTGAATAAAGTTTGGATTTATTATCTTGCAAATGATTTAGACTCTAAAGACTCATAAAGTCTATAGCACTTATCATGCAAGTGCTTGTCAAAAGTTTGGTCAATAACTTTTTTCGAAGCTTTAAATAAAAACTTAACATCTTCATTAATACCTATCATATCTTTAACACTATTCCAAACTTCTGGATTACTACACAATGCCTGATGACTAATTAAATATATCCCTTTATAGTCTAAAATAGAATTATAGGTTAAATACCATTGTTCTATCCAGTGATTAAATTCATTTTCATTAGGATACTTAAGATTAGAAGAATGAATCATCTTATAATTTAGTCCAAATTCACTATGTCCAATCCATTTCATATAGTCTCGAGCAAAATTATCTTCATTTTGTTTTTTAACAAACTTTATATGTTGAGAAAAAAGAGAAAATGCTTGTTGAAGAGGGTCTCTAAAAGGAACTAGTATTTTTGAATGCGGGAAAGCATTAGAAATTACATCTAATCTCCTAATATTTTGATTGTTTTTACTCAAATAACGAGTTTTATTATTTTTTTTTAAAATAAGTGAAATAAATTTTATAAGTAACTCTTCACGATTTATTAAGTCACTAGAAAATGTTTTCCAAAATACCTCTTCAAATGCCTCAGGAGAATTTGTTGAGATTTTTATCCCATCTCCATGCGCCCTTTCTTGAAGCCTTCTATAACCCTTCCTTGAACTAATTTTTGCCCAAAAATTCGGAGCAAGGATAAATGGCATATCATCATAGGTTAATGATGCAAATTGATTTGACTGGTATATTGCATTCAAAAGAACAGTAGTTCCTGATCTTGCAAGTCCTGTAACAAAAATATGATGATCATCAAATTGATCATTTTTTTTTAAAAAAATAGATTTTTCAAAATCAAACGTAATTTCGCGCATAATTTGGGACGAAAGCATAGCGCGATGTAGAAATTTTTGAAGTAATGAATAGTTATTCATTTAATAAAATTGCTCTGAGCCCTATGTATGCAAATGAAATAATGAATGACAATATAATGCCTTTAACTGATATGAGAAGGCCTAATAATGAACTAGACAGGAAGATAAAAAAACAAAATACGAGAATAACTAAAAATAATACTCCTAGAACTAATAGTGAGCTTTTCAAGAGAATAAGGGCATATACTGGAACCATTCTTTCCTTCCAATGATCACTAATATTTGATGAAATAATGATTTTAAAAACCTTACCTGTATCTTTGGCAATTAAATTGATATGAGATATGAATTTTAATTTCAAAAATAACTCGACACTTAAAAAACAAGCTACAAAAAGATAGAGATAATCTAGCATATAAGATTGATAATAATATTTTTTATTTCTTTCTATTTTTTAACATTCTTTTAATTGGGTAGTATAAGATACCAAATATTGCTAATAATATTGCTCCAATAACCCCAAGAACTGCAGCAATTACTCCACCTCCCATCCCAGGACCTAAGTATGCAAATACTTCGCTATTAATTAAAACTAAACTAATTATTAGGTTTATTTTTATCATTACTGAGCCCCCATTTTTATAATTTTACGTACTTTTTGAATATCCTCTAGTTTATGAAGGATTCGAGACCAATTCAAAGTATAAATATTTCCATTATATGCTCGGTTCACATATTGCCACTGCAAAGATGAATCTTTATTAAAATATAAAAGTCTGCCATAGTTTTGCTCCTCAATAATTAAATCACCGCCATTTAATATTTCATGCAAACCTTGATTAATTGTTCTTACATCATATTTTATAAGTGATTCTTCAAAATATTTTGAAGAAGATTTTGTATTAAAATCATAGATTACAATTTGATTATTACCATCAACTTTACTTCCACGATAAGCACGATATGCATTGTTGTTGAAGATAGAAATTCGGTGATCATCTAATATATCAACATCATGTTGGGCTGAGGTGAGACCAGACATCTTCCATATAATTTTATTAGTTGAAGGTCGATATAGCATAATCATCGATAGGCCTCTCAAAGATATGAAAACGTCTCCACGTTTCCAATGTGGGCCATCAGTTAACACAGGCTGAATATCATTTATATGCAGATGATCTCTTGAAATAACGTCCTTAACGGGGAATAGCATGTAATGTAAGTTATTTTCAATAAAGAGCTGAGTAATAGATTTTTGAAATAAGATTTCACCATCTAGTGAAACTTTTGTTATCGCATCATCTTTGTAATGGAGAGCCCATTCGTGATCTAAGCCAAAATACTTTTTATCAACTATATATGGGTAGACATGGCTTGGAACCCATAAACTTCCCTCATAGTCCTGTTCAGCACTATGGTGAAAAAGATCTTCTTGATTTTGCCAAACTAATTGACTATTTTTATCAATCTTTACTAAAGGTGAATCATCTTGGAAAATTAGACCTCCATCTTCAGTCAAAAATGGGTGCCTTACACTATATCTTCTTTCGTATTTATCTCTCATCGTGAAAACAAACTGAGGGTCAGAGATATCGACTAACTTATTGATTTCATCAATTTCAGGAAGCCAGGTTTTTTTAACTTCGAATGATCTTAAATCAATAAGCTCAACAGTTGACCTTTCACTATCACCATTATATTTTGAAAGTAGAAGGTATACCTCCTCTTCAATGGGCTCACCATGAAAGCCTGAAAGCTCAGGGAACCGGTCTTTAACCTTTAATTCTTTAGAGCCGCCTTTACCCTGAATTATATCTCTTAAATTAGTCGGAATCTCTGCTATAAAATAAGCAATACCTGACATAACAGGGAATTTATTACTGGGTGCTAATACTTTATGAACAACTAAGGCCCCAAAGCCCATCAACCCTATAAAGGATATAATGCCCACTAGAAAAAAAACCCACAACTCAACTTTAATTTTCTTAAGTAGATCCATTTGTTAACTCCCTACGATAGTTTGGAGCATATTTCTAATATATGCATTGTTTGTAATATTGTGGATTTTGATATCATATGTAGTTTCAGATCTTAACTAATAATAAATAATAATTTTATATTAAATAAAATTATAAATTTTAGGGCAATTCAATTCTTTTTGAAGATTTTTATTATTTTTTGTACGTCTCAGTATAAATGGAACATAATTCAAATTTGCTGCATAGAGATCACTATATGAATCACCTATCATTATCGAATTATTAGGAAGAATAGAATACTTCTTTAATATTTTCTTAATAGCATGCTCTTTATTTGTTGGAGAGCCGATTACTTCAATAAAATATCGCATTATACCAAGCTCAATCATTATTTCTTCAATTTCGTCCTGTGGTGTTGCAGTAATTATGAAGAATGAAGATTTTTTGTTATTTTTTCTAATAAATTCAAGAACCCCTGGAACCCATTTAGACTCAATTACATCTTGTTTAACAAGTTGAGAAAACTTAACACAATACTCACTTAATAATTCTTCAGTAGGTTTCTTACCTGCCCATTTAAGGTAAATAGGTAGTTTTTCAAACCTTGAAAGCCCACCATTATCCTCATGATGACTTCTGACTCTTAATGCTATATCGTGCCCAAATTCTTCAAAAAGCTTAAAAAAAGCATTAGATTTAACCTCTACTGAGTCCTTAATAACTCCATCAAAATCCCAAAAAATATACTCACATTGGGCGAAAAGTGTTTTATTAGAAAATTGGGTCTCATAAAATTTCAAAAGGGTTTATTTACTATCTTGTATTTCATTAATCATTTGTATAAAGCCCTGCCCTAAATCAACATGTGTCGATGGCTTATACTTTCTCCCTAGTTTTGGCTGATAAGAATATGGAGTCCTAATGTAATGCCCAACTAAATCATTTTCTATAAATTCAATTCCATCTGAAAAATCAAGAATTTCAGCTAACATTTTAAGCATATCGATAACTCGCATTGGTTCTTGGCCAGTTAATACAATACTTTCATTCTCAAAATCACTACTTATTGCATCAACACTTGCAATTGCTGCATCTTCAACATGAACATACTCTCTCATAGACTCTGGATGGCCTTCATAGCTAACAATACCATTTTTTAGAGCAGAACTAATAATTCTGTAAAGGCCATTAGAATTATCTGCTCTTGGGCCATATAGAGAGCCATATCGTAAAATTGTGTAATTAAGGCCATAAATACGATTATATTCTTCAATATAAGCCTCTGATGCTTGCTTACTGCAACGATAGAACCCACCTTCTCGACTATGAACATAAATCGAACTAGCAAAAATAAAACGCTTCACATTATTCAATCTGCATGACTCTAAAACATTAGTATTACCTAAAATATTATAATTAACTGTTTCGATTGGGCTCTTAAGCGCCTGATTAAGATCTGAAATTGCTGCAAAATTATATACAATATCAGCCCCAACAATAGTTTTATTAAGTTTTTCTAATTCCAAAACGTCCCCCAAAACCATCTCCTGATTTGGAAGTTGCCAATTTGAAGCAAAGCAGTCATAAATCGTAACCAAATAACCTAGTTTAGTTAAACGATCAGCCACATGTGATCCAATAAACCCACTACCCCCTACTACTACAACTTTCTTATTCATTTATATTTTCTCTAAATAACATATTCTTCCTTTGGGAAAAAAAATTTAAATTACCAAATCTCAAAAAAATCTTACTACTTACTCGCCTTAAAAATTATTAATAAGCCATATAAAGGCTTTTATCCTTTAGTCTCTTATTTGATATATTAAAATTAATAGAGTAGAGTGCACGGCCATCCTTCATTTGCTTAGATGAAAATATAACAAATAAAGCTGGAACTTTATTAATTTTATGGGTAATAGGATAAAGCCATAAAAAACCTTCACATTATAAACGCTCAGTTATTATTTATTATATTTTTTTAGCTCTCAAACATTAAGTACCTTTAATTCAACAACTTAATGGGAAATATTTATTATTAGAATTTAAATTATTAGAATAAGTCAAATTAGTATTTTATAAAAAGTCATAGGCAGAAATTCATTGTGTCTGGTAAAAAGTGTATTAAATATTATATTAATAGAATAAAGGTAAAAAATTGATTAATAAATGTCTTTTCCCCGCAGCAGGCTATGGAACTCGTTTTCTACCTGCTACAAAAGCAGTGCCTAAAGAAATGCTCCCAATCCTTACCAAACCTTTATTGCAATATGGAGTAGAGGAGGCTTTATCTGCAGGTATAACTAATATGGCTATTGTTACAGGGAGAGGCAAACGATCCATTGAAGATCACTTTGACAATTCATTTGAACTTGAATCGCAACTTAGTGGAACTCCAAAAGAGTATTATCTTGATGAAATCAAAGATATTATCAAAAAATCAACCTTCACTTATGTACGTCAGCAAAAAATGCTTGGCTTAGGTCATGCTATTCTTTCAGGTGAACCACTTATTGGAGACGAGCCCTTTGCTGTAATATTAGCTGATGATTTTTTTGATTGCAATGGAGATGGGGTGATTTCTCAACTGATTAAAATTTATAGAAAATATCAATGCTCCGTTATAGCAATTGAAGAAATTCCATCCACAGAAGTAGAAAAGTATGGAATTATTTCTGGTGATTTGATTGATGACTCAAGTGACACTTATAGAGTAACTAATATGTTTGAAAAGCCTAAACCAAATGAGTTGATGGATTTTATGGAAGATACAAATAACCCGAGCAATGATCAAACCTTCATGGCAATTGCTGGACGATATATTCTCACGCCAGATATTTTTGACATTTTAAAAAAAATTAAGCCAGGTACAAATGGGGAAATACAAATCACTGATGCTCTAAAAATACAAGCAAAATCTGGGAAAGTAATTGCATTTAAATACAAAGGTAATAGATTTGATTGCGGAAGTATAGAGGGTTATGTTGAAGCTACAATTTCTCTTGCTAAACAGAGAAATATAATCAAATAATTAGTACAAGTTACGCTATTTTAAGTTCATTTCTTTCAACATAATTGCATTCACTTTACGAACATCATACTTTTGTTCAGCTATCCTTCTTGAGGCTTCACCCATTGTAATTATAGACTCTGGATTATTTAAGAAAAACGACATAGCCTTAACTAGCTTATCAACAGATTTAGCGGGGATTAATATCCCATTCTCACTACCAATAATAGTTTGTCTACATCCAGGAACATCAGTAGTGATAATAGGTCTGCCCATCGACATAGCCTCAAGTACTGTTCTAGGAGTTCCTTCTCCATAGAATGAAGGAAGAACATACACACTACAATTAGAAATGACTGTTTTAATATCTTCAATTACGCCTAAATACTCTATTGTCCCACTTCTCATCCAGCCATCAAGCTCATGCTTTGTGATTGAATCTGACTCTCCATCGAACCAACCAACCAACTGAAATTTAACAAAAGGGTATTTGTTCTTAATAATAATTGCTGCGTTCGCATATTCATTAATCCCCTTACTTTTTAGTAAGCGTGCTATTAAAAGAAAAGTTGTTTTTTTAGGGAAGGGAGATGGAAGAAAACTTAAAGTATCTACACCAGAACCATTAACTACAATTGAATTATTATGAATAGGAATAATACCAAGCTTTTCAAATAACTCTTGATCATCTGGATTTTGGAAAAAAACTTTATTGACTCTTGAAAAAGCTATGGAATACATTTTAATTGCTAAACTTTTTAATAACTTAAATTTTATTGTTTCTTGGGTAAAAATATTACCCAAGCCAGTAATTAAACAATAAACATTTGGCACACCGGCATACCTTGCAGCTATCGAGCCATAAATAACAGGTTTAATGGTATAGCTTAATACATACCTTGGACGAATTTTTTTTATTAACCTAATTAGAATGAGTAGCAAATAAATATCCATAAATGGATTCATAGATTTACGTTGCAAAGGAATTTCATAAATGGTCACTCCCTTCTGGATAAGATCCTTATAGACTTTACTATTTTTTTTCATTTTAGGGGTAGCGACACTAACCTCTAATCCTCTAGCAATAAGATCATCAACTAATGCACCCCTAAAATTTATAATTGAATCAGGATAACTAGCAATAAACAAAAAAATCATAGGTTCTCAACAGTTAATTTATCATTTCACTAAACAGCGCATAATATTATTCTTTCTAGAGGGATTTAAACTAAAGAATAGCATTAATAAAGTTTCAAATTTTAATTTTATGTTTATAGCTTTTAGGAAATAAAATCTCTCAAACTAGCCTTCGTAAAAATAATCATCCACCATACCACTTGGCTCATATTCAGGCATGGTTTTAATTATTAATTTTCGCAGTTGATTTTGGTCAGAGTTATCAATGGTATTCTCTAATTCACTTAAGATTATCTGAAGATCCTCCCATAAAATCATATCTTCACTGGCAGACAATATCTTTGGATTTGATGTGGGAGAAGTATTAGAGCCAATTAATAGCTCTTCATATAGCTTTTCTCCTGGTCTTAAACCAGTGTATTTAATCTCAATATCACCCTGAGATGACTTATTGTTTTTAACTTTTAAACCAGAAAAGTGAATCATCTTTTTGGCTAAATCTAATATTTTTACTGGCTCCCCCATATCCAAGACAAAAACTTCACCCCCTTCACCCATTGAACCAGCCTGAATTACTAGCTCAACAGCCTCAGATTTAGTCATAAAATAACGAGTCATATTTTGATGTGTTATAGTCACTGGCCCACCATCTTTGATCTGCTCTTTAAACAGAGGAAATACTGATCCACTTGAGCCCAATACATTCCCAAATCTGACCATTAAAAATTTAGTCATTAGTTTTTTAGCAGATAATGCTTGTAATATTAATTCAGCAAAACGTTTTGAAACCCCCATAATACTAGTAGGACGAACAGCTTTATCTGTTGAAATTAAAACAAAAGTTTCAACTCCATTATCAATAGCGGCTTGGGCACAATTAAGTGTGCCAAAAATATTATTATTTATCCCTTCAAAGTAATTAAACTCAACCATAGGAACGTGTTTATATGCTGCAGCATGATATATTGTATTAACACTATATCGTTTTAATGTTTCATAAATCCTTTTCTTGCTTGTAACTGAACCCAACACAGGCAGTATATTAATATTTTCTTCAATTTTCATTAAATCTTTATGAATAGTGTAAAGTGCAACTTCACTTATTTCAAAAAGAACTAATCTCTTAGGCTTCAATTTTAGTATTTGTCTACAAAGTTCTGACCCAATTGAGCCTCCAGCACCAGTTACTAATACAATTTTATCTTTAACATTTATATTTTTAATATTTTTTTCAGAATTTACTAATTCACGCCCAAGCAGATCACTATCAGTTAAATCTGTTAAATGCGAAATCTCTACATTGCCTCTTGCTAGCTCAGAAATACTTGGCACAGATCGAACTTGCACTTGGTATTGCTCAAGATTATTAATAATTTCACGACGTCGGCTTATTGATATAGATGGCAGGGCTATTAAAATCTCTTTTATTTTCCTTCTATGAATTAGTACACTCAAATTATCAGGAGAAAAAACTTCTAACCCATTTATCCTATGTTTTTGTAATTCAGAAGCATCATCTACTAATGCAACAGGTTTATACTGGTTTGATTGACTTAATGCAATTGATAATTCTCTCCCTGCTACTCCTGCACCATAAATAACAACATTCAGGATATTTTTTTTACTATATAACTTAACTATTGACCATCTTGCAAGCATTCTAGAAACAAGAAGACTTACGATCATTAATAACCAATATATTAAAAGTACTGAACGAGGAAAAAAGCCAGAAGTAGTGTCATCAAAAGGAGCGGCAAGCAAAAATATAATAGCAGTAAATAAAATTACATATAAAGATGCAGATTGGATAATTGTCCACAACTCTTTAAAGCCAATATAACGAATAATTGTCCGATATAGTCCTAAAGTAGCAAAAATAGGAATTGCGATAATTGGAACAGATAGCATATAGAATAGAAGTGGCACTTCAGGAAAAAATAACTCCCCTAGTCTAATTATAAATGCTAACTCTAGCATTAAAATAACCAAAAAAGAGTCAAAAAAGACCATTAGTAGTTGCTTTAAAAATCGTGAATTCGATTTAATATAATTTATTTTTTGCTTCATATACTTGCTAATCGCATTACTTTTGAAATTATTTTACATGTTTTGCCAATTTCAACTGAAGTCAAAGTTGGATGAATTAAAAACATCAAAGAAGTTTCACCTAACTCTTTTGCTACAACTAACCTCTTACGAGGATTAAGGCCTCTTTTTATAAAAGCTTTTTCTAAGTATACTTCAGGGCAAGCTCCTGAATAACATGGCACTCCATGACTATTAATCTCCTCAATAATTTTATCTCTGGACCAGTCATCTTTCAGCCCTTCTGGCCGAACAAAAACATAGCACTTATACCAGGCACTTTGAATATAAGATGGGGGCTCAGCAATACGAAGTAGAGAGGGAAATTGTTTACAAGTAGTTAAAATTGACTCTGCATTTTCTCTTCTACTATCATTCCATAAAGTTAATTTTCTTAGTTGAATGCGTCCAATTGCTCCTTGCATTTCAGTCATTCGGTAGTTACTCCCAATAGATTCATGAAGCCATTGAAAGCCATTAGATTTTTTTGGCTTATTTACAGCCTCATAGCTTTTTCCATGGTCTTTGTATGACCAAATATTTTTCCAAATCTTTTCATTATTGGTAGTTATCATCCCTCCCTCACCACCTGTAGTAAGAATTTTATCTTGGCAAAAAGACCAAGTACTCACATGACCTATTGAACCAACTGGACGTCCTTTATATTTTGCACCATGGGCTTGAGCGCAATCCTCAATTACAGAAATACCATAAGAATCTGCTAACTCCATAATCGAGTCCATCTCACATGGCCACCCTGCAAGATGTACACAAATAATCGCAGAAGTCTTAGATGTAATTGCAGATTTAATTGATTCAATTGAAATATTTTGTGAATCTTTTTCTAAATCAACAAAAACAGGGGTTGCGCCAACTAATACAATCGAAGAAACAGAAGCCACAAAAGTTCTTGGTGTCACAATAACTTCATCACCAGGGCCAGTACCCAAAGATTTTAATGCTAACTCTAATGCTACCGAACCATTGGACAATGCAACTGCATATGAAGTATCACAATAATTAGCAAACTCTTTTTCGAAATTAAGACACTCTGTCCCAGTCCAATAATTTACTTTATTAGACAGTAATACATTCTTCACTGCATTGATTTCATCTGCTGAGAAAGAAGGCCAAGGTGAAAATTCAGTATTTAACAAAAGAAAAAACTCCATTTAAATAAGGAATTAAAATATTATTTTTTATCATTTCGGCTACCTTTAAAAATTGGCATAATTTCATTGTCTTTTGTTGTAATACCTTCTCTTAAAAAAATTATTTTAATAGTAAGAAACAAAATTTTAATATCTAACCATATGCTCTGATTATCAACATACCAAATATCTTTTTTAAATTTTTCTTTCCAGCTTATTTGATTCCTACCGTTGATTTGAGCCCACCCTGTTATTCCAGGCATTACTTCATGACGACGGCTTTCTTGCTTATTATATAGTGGAAGGTATTCTTTTAATAAAGGCCTAGGACCAACAAAACTCATATCACCCTTAAGGATGTTCCACAACTCAGGAAGCTCATCTAAACTTGAAGATCGTAATATTTTTCCAAACCAGTTTAAACGCTTAGAGTCTATTGGCAAATTTCCAGAACTGTCTGCCTTGTTTGACATACTCCTAAACTTTATCAGTTCAAAAATTACTCCATTTAAACCTGGCCTATCTTGTCTAAAAAAAATTGGTTTACCTAGAGTAAGTAAAACAATAATTGACAATAATAGAATAACTGGAATCATAAAAAATAGCAATATGATTGATAAAACCACATCAAATACTCTTTTCATTTAATTATCACAACTAAATCAATAGCTTTATTCACAATAAAAACATTAATATCTAAAACGCATATTATCTCTTGATTAGTTAATCAAAGTGTTCAAATTATTACTAATATTATGTTTATTAAAATCTTATTATTAATAGCTCTTGCTATTAAGTTAATCATAGAGAGATTCATATTGCGTACAAATTAACTCAATTGAAAAATTATCAATAATTTTGGATCTTTCTAATCTTCCAATTTCTTCCCTCTCTTTTTGTGGTTTTGAAAGTAAGTTAATTACACTACTAACTAATAACTCGTCATTACCTGGCTCTATAACCACACCACAATCCTTCAAAATTAATTCAGATTCACCAACATTTGTCGCAATACAAGGAACTTCCATTAACATTGACTCACAAATTGAATTTGAAAACCCTTCGCCCCAGCTAGAGTAGCTAACTGATATATCAAATATTGAATTTAATTCAGCTATATCAGACCTTTCTCCCAATAAGTAAAAAAAAGATCTTATTTTTTCTGGAATTAAATCATAAAGTTTTTTATTAGTTACCTCAGAACCAACCAAAATAAAACAAACATCCTCTTTTTTTTTAATTATTTGATAGGCTGCTTGAATAAAATTTTTGTGCCCTTTCATAGGATGAAATCTTGCAACAAATCCTATTATATTTGTATTTTTAGGTATTTTTAGTTGAGTCTTTAAATTGTTACTTTGCTTTTTTGTAATACTATTCCGAGAAAAATTTTCTACATCAAATCCATTATGTATGACAGAACAATTATCTTCATAGAATCCATATTTAATATGCTGCTCCATACTTACACTCGAATTAAATACAATATTTGTGCATTTTTTTGAAAAAAACTTAGATAAATAAATAACGATCTTAGTTAATGTTTTTTCTTTATTAATATCATATAAAGAATGCCTAATTCCCCAAATAACTCGAACATTTGGATACAGCAAAGAGATGAAAGATAGCAAAATATTTCCATGATACATCCAACCATGGAATATATTAGGCTTGAATCTCTTTAATACAAAAGGTAATGAAAGCAATGAAAATGTTATCGGGCTCATTCGTGATAAATTTAAAGTAAAGACTTTAATACCTAAAGATTCAATCTTGTGTCCAATAGTCCCCTTATCCATGAGAGAGACAACTAAAATATTATATTTATCTAAATTAATAGTAGAAAGCAGCTTAAGTAACATTATTTCAGCGCCTGCAGTGTTTAAACCAGTAATAAAATGTACTATATTCTTTTTCAATCTTAAACCCTTAATAATTATAAATAGAGCGTTAAATATTTTTAAACTTAAAAAGAGTTATTTATATTATTAACAACTTTTCTACATTAATATATATTTTATAAACAAATATAATTAAAATTACCCTATATATTTAAACTCACAAACAATAAGAACAACTAATGCTGTACATATTATTTTATTTTACTGGCTTTTTCTCAATCATAATTTATAGTTTAACTAACCATAACATATATGTTTTCAAAGTACTAAGTACCATCCTAGTCTCAATGGTGATAATAATTGCAATTTCACGGGGCGTTGGAGGAGATGTTGAGAATTATGAAAGATACTTTTATGGACTTAGGCTAAGTAGAATTAATGATAGTAATTGGTTGCTTGATTATTTTAAGCTCTTCATTAAATGGGTTTTTGATGAAGCAAATTATGAAGGAATGCCTCTCAAAAGTCAGGATAATTTCAATATTGAAATGTTGTTATATAACCAATATAATCATTATGGTTTCAAGTTTTATCAAATATGTACAAGCTTAGTATTTATTGCAGGTGTGTTTACATTTATTAATTCAATTGCCTATCGTAATAATAATATTTCTAAATTGTTAATTTTATTATTACCTGTTTCAATGACAATGATGGTTATTGCTATTGAGCAAGCTATATCATTGGGGGTAGTTTTTTTTGCTTTAAGTAGAATTCATAAAAGTAAACTTTACTTTTTAATATTAATTATGCTTTCAGGCTTTTTACATTGGAGTTCTTGGCTTTTCCTTCCAATAGTATTTTATGATAAAAGATTATTTCAAATAATATTAATCCTAACTACATCTTTTATTTTATTACTTCAAATATTTAATATTCAGTTATTAGAATTAATTATTAATACCTTCTATAGTATTCCTAATTTCTTAAAGATTGATTTCTTTCAAATTGCATTTGAAGAAAATGTACTCCCCGCTTTAGGTTATGGGTCAAAAGACTTTGTGGATTATAATAGAAATATTTCTTGGCACCATATTTACTTAAGTGCTTTTCTTGTTTTATGTTCAGCATTATTTCATATTAAGTTTCAGAGCTCTCTCAATCTCAAAAACCAAAAGAATTCTATTTTGCTCATATCCATCCTCATTTTACTTTTAATAGTGAGTTTCATATTCAAGGATATCGATAATTATGTTGTAAGGATAGGTGCGCTTATTAAAATATTTTCACTATTATTATTTGTTAATGCAGTATATATTTTAAATATACAAACACGACTAATAATTATATTATTAAGTTTAAATTTTACATTTCTGGGGATTTATTCTTTTTATTAAAGAAGTTTTAAACAGTTTAAATTCACCTATAAAGCTTGGCCTACTGGTCGAAGCAAAATATCATTGATTTGGACATTATCTGGCTGAGCAAGAATATAACATACAGCATCGGCAATATTTGAGCCCTCAAGAGGCTGAAACTGACTATATATTGACTCAGCATCCTCACTACTATCATAATAATTTTTGTGAAAACTTGATTTTGTTAAGCCAGGACTAATTTGAGACACTTTAATTCTTCCTTTAGTTGGTAATAATTCTCTTCTCAAACTCTCAGAAATTACAGTAACAGAAAATTTTGTTGCCTCATATATCCCTGCTTCGGAACCAATTCTATGTCCAGATAATGAAGAGATATTAACAATATGTCCTTTTAATTTTTTGTCATTCAAATCTTTTATCATCTCTCTGGAGCAAATAGAAAGAGCTATAACATTCACAGATAACATTTCGTTCCATAAGTCTGAGGAAGAGCTTGATAACGGTGCCTTATATCCAACAGCAGCAGCATTAACTAAAACGTCTAAACTACCAAATTCTTTTCTTATTTTTAAAAATAATTGATTAATTGATTCTTCACTTCTTAGATCAGTTTCAATAGGTGAAATTTCATACCCTTGGGACTTCAGTTCTTCTTTTAAATCAATTAATTTATCTATCTGTCTTCCACAGGTGATAACTCTATATCCCTCTTTTGCAAGACGAATAACAATAGCACGGCCAATACCACTAGAGCCACCAGTTACTAAAGCATTTTTTTTCATATAAAAATTAAAATAGACAGTTAGATACTTTTATTATATTTAGGCATCATAAGGAGTAATATTCTCAGAAAATCCATGGGCTTTTAACCAAAACTCTAACTGAGGAATTTGCCATTCAAAATCTGCATCTAGACCTCCCCAATTTTTTAATGGATAAATTTTTTGCCCTAACCATTTTTGAGGGAGCATACCTGTATCTATATTTTCCAAACAACGCGGCCGAACAACAGAAACTGACATATCAACAAACCAAACACTCCCCATTGAATCTCTATCACAATTTATATTTTTAGGATCTCCAAACGCCTCAAATGGAATAAAAGGCTTTAAGAGACCATCGCTATCCTCTGATCTAGCCCTCATAGGTGTCCAAGTTGTATAATCAGATACACCTACTGCAGAATCTAAACTTGGATCACTGTATAGTTTTTCAATGCCTTCATCGATAACACTTGATAGTATATTTGGAGCATTACATACTAAAATTACCACCATCTCAACGTTATCATATCTTTTTTTCACTTCATCATGAGCATGGGCAAATACCTCATCAACAAGAACAGTTGCATTAGCTAAATAAGCTGGCCTCTCAATTCGCTCAGCACCATATTCGTCACCAATTTTCATGATCTCCTCATCGTCTGTGGATACGAAAATTTTGTCAATTTTTTTTGAATTAACTGCGGCTAATAAAGGATATAGACATAAAGGACGATCAAGTACTGGATATAAGTTTTTACCAGGAAAACCCAAACTTCCCTTTCTTCCAAATAATATTGCAGCAATCATAATTTTATTTTTAGTTTATTTTGAAGCCAATGGGCCATAATATGGTTAATAATCAAATGCAAATCCTCTACAGGACCATATTCCCCATCTCCGGTCTTAACATGCACATGGTGATCACAAATATCTTTTAAATCCCCACCTGAAAACCCAAGTAAGCCAATCACTTTTCCACCCTTTTCTTTGACCCATTCTGCTGCTAAAATGAGATTTTTAGAGTTTCCACTGGCAGATATAACTAATAACTTATCTCCCTCTTTGTAATGAATTTTTAATTGATTTATAAAAATATTATCATACCCCGTATCATTCGCTATTGCTGTTATGACAGCAGAATTTTCCGTAAGTGCGTGCACTTTTACCGGCTTACTGGCACCTGTTTTTCGCATAATATCAAACCCAATATCATTAGCCATTGTGCTTGCTGTAGAAGAAGAACCACCATTACCAGCTACAAATATTGTTTGATTATTTTCATAACTATCTGAAAATTCTTCAATAAAGCTACTTATTGAACTCAAATCTAATTGATTAATGATATGATTTAGATTATTAAAATAGCCTGATACAAATTCATCAATATTACTTGATTCATTATAAATTTTGTCAATATTATTTGTTTTCATTCTTGTGTTTATGCCTATAATTTATCTAGAATGCGGTATGATAACATGAATTTTTTTTTGTAAAGAGCAAAAAAATACTTTCTTAAATATCAAGAAAACTTTCTTGGATATTTTTTTTAATAATTAAATAAAATTAGTTTGACAATCAAAAAAACATCGGCATCCAATAATTTTCTGTTATCGATTTGTGTCCCAACATACAACAGAGAAGCCCTACTTAAAAAAATGTTAGATAGCATAGGCTTTGCTTATTTAGACAAGATAGAAATTGTCCTAGTTGATGATGGCTCTGAAGACTCTACTAGAGAGTTGTGCAAGAATTATAAAAATACATACAATCTCAAATATATTTATCAGGAAAATCTAGGGAGGTCTCATGCATTAAAACTATCGATATTAAATGCATCTGGATCATATGTAATGATTATGGATTCAGATGATGAGTTTATTAAACATGGTATCAGCACAATAATGCAATCACTCTTAGAATCATCAAAAAGCCTTAGTGAAAAAAATATTGCAGGAATGGTTTTTTTATGTTGCGATGAAAATAATGATGTTCTTGGAAAGAGCTTTAATACAGAAAGAGCAACAGGCAATATAATAAGAGATCTAGCTGACTTAAATATTTATGGTGACAAGAAAGAGGTCATCAAACTCGATATTATAAAAAAGTTTATGTACACTCCTTATGAGTCTGAAAAAAGAATGGCAACAAGTGTTTTATGGAATAGGATTTCTAAAGAATTTGATGTAATAAATATTAATAAAATTGTTGCAATAAAAATATATTGTGAGGATGGATTAGGAAAAAATATTGATTATGTCAGAATGTTAAGCTGCAAATCATCGTCATTGGTTTATAGCGAAATGTTAAATTCTCATAAAATAGTTTATTTTTCTTATCGTTATGCATTTCGAATGTCCATTAATCTTATCAGATATTCAATACACTCAAAATCACTTGAATTTATTCGCGCAGTTAATTTAAATAATAGTAATTTATTGTTACTACTTTCTGCAGTTCCATTCAGTTTATATTTATATCTAAAAGATAGTTTTAAATATATTGCAAGACGCTAACTAATAGCAATCTTACCATATCAATTTGCAATTCAGCTATAGCCATGAAATCGAGATAGATCTATCTTTACTTGGTAACCTGAGATTACATTATGACATAAGGCTCGATATTCAAGATTCATGCAATTTTGCGTCATTTATTCTGCTTATGATGCCATGACTCTCAGAATGAATTTAAATGAAATTCAAATAGTTATTTATCAGTCTTATTAGCCATGTTTTTTTATAATTAAACTGACTTATATTTTTCATTGATATTATTCTGCTAAAGTTTTACCTAATCCATTTTGAGTGATCCACCACTCTGATGCACCAACTTGCCATTCAGCATCAATATCACATCCATATGATTGATAAACTGGAATAATTTTTTTTCCCATCCAACGCTGAGGTAATAACCCTTCTGCAATATCATCTAAAGCTCTAGAGCGAGAAACAGAGTGACTCATATCTGCAAAGAAAACATCGCCTTGACTATCTCTATCACAAGAGAGAGTTGCAGGATCACCAAAGGCCTCAAATGGAACAAATGGCTCTAAATAGCCACTAGGAGCCAGTTTTCTAGCACGTAACGGACTATACATATTTAGCATAGTTACAGTTACTGCAGAATCAGCTTCTGGATCATTTATTAATGCCTCAATACCACTGTCTATTAGCTCACTATTAATAGTTGGCGCATTACACATTAAAATAACTACGATATCTGGAGTTCTTTTTAGTTTCTTAATGATTTCTCTGTAACCATGAATAAGTGCATCTTCAAATAAAGCAGCATCTGTACATAATTCTTGTGGCCTATTTATTGTATGAACATTAAAATTTTTTGCTTCAATTTTAATATTTTCGTCATCTGTCGACAAAAAAATATCCGATATGTATTTAGAATTTGAGGCTGCCAACATTGGATAATGACTGATTGGCTTACCAAAAATTCTCATTGTATTTTTACCTGGCATTCCTTTTGAGCCTTTCCGCCCTAATAAAATTGCAACGCAGTCTATCATTATAACTGACCTCCATTAATATCAATTACCGCTCCAGTAATATATGAAGACGATTCACTACAAAGAAACAATATTGGATCAACCTGATCTGTAACACTAGCTATTCTTTTCAAAGGTATAGCGTCTGCTAGCGCCTTTAACTCACTCTCTGTCATTGACTCTTCTAACATATCAGTTAAAGTCTGGCTCGGACAAACTACATTCACATTCACATTGAATGGGCCAAGTTCATAAGCCAATTGTCTCGATAGTCCAATAACTCCCGCCTTACTAGAAACATAATGAACTCCACTAACTAAACTACGATGACGACCTGCAATTGAAGAAATATTTACAATTTTTCCATACTTTTTCTTTTTCATGCGGATTCCTGCCTGTTGGCAGAGAATAAACGAAGCACGCAAATTAACTCTAAGCACATCGTCCCACTCATCAATGCTTATTTCATCAAAGATATTACAGAAATTTATTGCTGCTGCATTTATGACAATATCCATACCTCCAATATCATCAAGCTTATCAAATAAATCTATAATCTCTTTTTCATTATTTAAATCTACCGCAAAAAACTTGGCTGATAATTGTTTTATATCTTCCGATTTAGTTCGAGCAGCATAATAAACCTCTGCCCCAGAATATAAAAACTTATCTACAACACCTCTTCCAATCCCACGACTCCCTCCAAAAACAAGGACTTTTTTATCAGTAAAATTAAAGTCAACCATAGGGTTATTATTTCTACTCAGGATAGATGTGAGTAACATCCGGTTTTGTAATAGCAAATCTTATACCTGGCTCAGTTCCCACACAAGTTATTTTATGCAAAACTCCTTGTTTTACAACAACAATATCATTTTTATGAACAGTCTTGGTGCCTTCTCCTTCTATATACCACTCCCAATCACCGCTTATAATTATCCAGCACTCGTCAGCATCATTATGATAATGTAGCCGATTACCCTCTCCTGGTTGCTGATGAATTAATACTCCACCAAACCTTTCATTGAGTACCAATCTTGTAGCCCAAGATTTGGAATCCATTTTATTTACTAAATCATCTATATTTGTAGTGACAGCATTATATTGTTCATGAACTTCAATCTGCTCAACTCCATCATTTTTTAAAACACTTTCCAAATTATCATCATGACTTTCCATTCAAAACTCCTCCAAAATTTAATAATTTAATAATTTAAATGCTAATTTTCTTGCGAAAGAACAGGCGCAGTTGCTATTGTAGATAAGAAAACACTATCAACTGAATAAACTAGAAAACGATACCCTTCATTTAATTTTAATTGAAGTTCATTTGGTAATGGCTTTTCTAAATGCACGCCAAAGGGTATTTTTGATTTTTCTAAAATTTTTCGTATTTGTTCCATAATAGCCAAAAAATCTGGATGCTTAAAATCCGCAGTTATTCCAAGAGAGGCTGATAGATCCCACATACCAATGAGAATTGCATCAAGACCATCAACTTCTAGAATAGATTCCAACTCTTTCAATGAGTTAACATGTTCAATCATTGCAACCAAGATTGGTTGTTGTGCTTCTTTAGAATATTCATCAAAATTCTTACCAAAAAGATTGGCCCTTGAGTAGCCCACACCACGATTACCTGCAGGCGGATAACAGCAAGCATCTCTTACCATTATTAATTGTTCAGCACTCTCAACCATTGGCACAATTACTCCACCAGCCCCTGCATCAAGGGCCTGCTTACAGTCTTTTGATTGTCCTTGAGCTAATCTTACAAGGGGTAGTGTATCTCCAAGCTCTATCGCACGAAAAAGATCTGGCAGCTGATGCGTAGAAATTGAGCCATGCTCCATATCGATGACCACCCAATCATAGCCTGATTGCCCAAGAATTTCAGCAATAGATGGATGAGGTATTTGCATCCAAGTTCCGATAGTAAAACTACCATTTTCTAGTTTTTCTCTTATTTTTTTTATATTTTTAAGTCTATTCATTACTAAAAAAATTTATTATTTTATTATTCAATATTTTCAAAGTAGTTCTTAATTAGCAATTTAAACTTTTCATCAATTAGTAAAAATTCCTTTGAAAGTTTTCCTGGTTCTTTTGATAATATACAGCCCAACTTTATGCCTTCATTTTTTTTATCTTTAGATAAGGATTCTAAGAATAAACTATTATCAAAATTTAACCAGTTATATTTAGGAAAATTAATTTCCAATATTTGTTTCGTTTTTTTATAATTTATTTCATCCATAAATCCATAATGGTATGAAATATAATTTGCTATATCCATACCTACTGTGACTGCTTGTCCATGTTTTATTCTATAGTTAGTTGCAGTTTCAATAGCATGTCCAAAAGTATGTCCATAGTTAAATTTATTCCGCTCATCTTTATCAAACTCATCGATTTCTATAACCATTTTTTTTATCGTTAGGCTTTCAATAATGTATTTTACAAGTTTTTTTGGGTTGTTTAATAAACTATTATACTCACCCATCATCATCTCAATATAAGGGGAGTTAGAATAAAAATAAAAATGCAGCATCTCTCCAATACCTGACTTGATATCTTCTTGTGAAAGTGTTTCTAGAAATTTAAAATCTAAATATATTTTTACTGGAGGATTAAACCCTCCAATGATGTTCTTAATATCTTTCAAATTTATAGATGTCTTGCCTCCAATGCAACTATCAGCTTGAGCTAAAAGTGTTGTAGGAATAAAAGTCCACTTAATGCCTCTCAAATAGATTGATGCAATAAAAGCAGTAATATCTTGAGTGACTCCTCCACCTATTGCAACTAGGCTCTGGTTATGCCGTATTTTTTTTTCAACTAGTTTTTCAATAATACTTTGGCATTTATCGATGGATTTATTTTCTTCACTGGGCTTTATTGTAAGAAAACTATTTGGAAATTTTTCAAAAACACTTTTACTAAAATATAGTTTATACACATTTTCATCAATGATAAAAAATGACCCACTGGATAGAGCATTCTCTATATGATTTAATAGATCATCAACAATATCTACAGAATAGTTATGAATAGATGATTTAATATTTACAAGTGGGGTCATAATTAATCTACTGCCTTTGACAGTATATTTGTTCAATAAGATCCATTACTCTTAAGGTGTCCTTGATAGTTCCATTTATTATGACATTATCATTAACAATTGAATCAACAAAATTTTTACACTCTTCTTTGAAAGAATATAAGTCAGGATTAGAGTGATTAGTTGTCAAAACTTCTGCAAAGTTATTATCCCAGTTTCTAGCTATTTTACTTACTTCACTACCATAGCTTTTTGTACTACTTACAAGGCCACTCAAGCCAATTATTGCTTTTTCTGTTCCAACCTCTAATGAGAATTTGTGATGCCATTGATACATAGACGAATGAATAGATACTGGAATTCCATTTTCAGACCTAAGATTAATAAAAGCATTTGCTTCAATTCCAGGCAAGTTATCAAAATCATCTATAAGTGCACTCTTAACTTGAAGACTCCCTAGCAAATCAAGCACTAAATCAAGCATATGAATCCCCTGATCAAAAAGTATTCCTCCACCAGAAAGTAATTTATCTGCTCTCCAGCCTTGAAAAAAGGAATCATCGAATCCTTTTCCATAGATACCTCTAACCCAGAGTGGTTTTCCATATTCTCCAGACTCTATCGTTTTCTTCATTTCTCTATAATGACTAAGATATCTATGATTAAATCCAAACTTTACCTTGATGTTTGGATTAGACTGATGCAATGATTCGAGCATCAATTTATCCTCTTTTGTCATTATTAAAGGCTTTTCGCAGAAAATATGCTTGTTAGATTTATATGCTTTTGCAATTAAATCCATTTTAGGCTCATTTGGAGTGCAAATAATAATGGCGTCTATATTCTTGTCAGAAAAAATCGAATCTGTATCCAATGCTGAAGAGGTAGATTGAAAAAACTTAGTAACAGGATCAAAAAAGGAAATACTATCAACTTCATTCATATTTTGAAAGATCTCAAAACGCTTTAATCCTAGTAATCCCAGTCCTATTATGCCAATATTTAAACCCATTAAAATATTAATACCTACTTATTAAAGAAATAGATTATAACGATTTAAGAGAATTTTTATAGAAAATCTTGACCCATTAAATTTGATTAAATTATTTAAGTAAAAAATATCTTTGTGTTTTTTACCTTTTTAAATTCGTCTATGATGAATGGTGTCTCATAGTTACTATTAATAACTGAATCCATAAAATTTTCTAGCTCTTTCTCATCAGATACGGAGTGTATTCCAACAGTCTTATAATTGGAACCATTAGGGTAATCTTCGCGAAATTTGTCTGCTTCTTTATAATACTCCACTGTTGGAACCCCCATTGATAAGGATTCAAATATTACTGACCCCCAGAATGTAATAGCCATCTTGGCAGTTTTTGCCAAAACTGCTGGATGTTCATATGAAATAGTTACATTTGAGATATTTTGACTTTCTATGATTTCATTTATTATTTGAATATCTTCCCTCGGGTGAGGCTTAATAACAATTTCAACATTATTAAACTTAAAACGAATAGCTCTTAGACTAGAGCTTAATAATTCAATATATTTATCTAAATCCATATATCGCTCATTAACATGCCTTGAATAAATTAACACAGTTTGGTTTTGATAATTTAGCGCATTACAATAATCATTTACTATCTCAGCCCACTCTTTGAAAAATATTGGATATCCAATAACAAATTGCTTACCGTAACCCACCTTCTTCATATAATTTGAATTATGGGCACCAAACAACAATATTGTACTTTCTTCTGAGTCAGCTCTTTTGCTGCATGCTGTTTTATCAATTGTTATCTCATTACCATGATGATAGGTTAATATCTGTTTTTTTACAATGGAATGAAGAAGATACAAAGGCTTTGTAGCACTTGTTTGGTTACTAAACTCATGCATACCAATATTAGATAGTAATATTTTTGGAATAATTATAGGCAAAGCTTTAAACAACCAAAAAAGATAATTAACTCTTTTAAATACTTTTTTAATAATGGATAAGCCTAGTTTTTCTTTGTTATTATCAAACTTATTGGGGATATAGCATAGATTAGTTGTCAGACCTAATCGTTTTTCGCAGTAATGATAAAATGGCGACCTAATATATTCTGTATGTATCTTCTTGACAGTAAATATAATATTAATTTCAATATTACTATTACTCTTTAAAGCAGAAAATAGTGGGAATAGCACATTAATTTCGCTCAGAGAATGAGTAATAAACACAATAATTTTTTTTGTTTTCTTCATAGAAAATACTCAATAACACTCAATAACACTCAATAACACTCAATAATCAAGATGAAGTACTGTCTCTTTAATGGGGCGTTAAATGATTTAACATCTATGATAAATTGTTAATTTTTTCGAATTTACCATTTTCTAATTTAAAAACTTGATCTGCGATATCAAGAACAGCCGTCTGGTGAGATACAGCAACAGCAGTTATACCTTTTTTTGTTAATTCTCTTATTGTCTTCAGTATTTTTTCTTCTGTTTTTGGGTCAAGTGCTGTAGTAGCCTCATCAAGAATCAATAATTCTGGATTTCTGACAATAGCTCTTGCAATTGATATTCTCTGTCGCTGACCACCAGAAAGGCGAATACCTCGTTCACCTATAACTGTGTTCATTCCCTCTGGCAAAGACTCAACAAAAGCCAATGCCCCTGCATCTCTTAATGCATCTTTAACTTTTTTATTACTAATCAAATCATCACCAAGATTTACATTATTAGCTATAGTGTCATGAAAAAGAACAAGATCTTGAGGAACATAGCCGATCATTTGTCGCCATTTATTTATATCCAAGGATTGTAAATTTTTGCCATCAATTAAGATCTCTCCAGAATTAGGCTGGTAAAGAGCACAAAGTAGGTCAGTAAAAGTTGTTTTTCCACCTCCTGACTCTCCCATAATAGCTATAAAAGATTTTTTATTTATCACCATTGAAGTATTTCGAAGAACACTCGCCTCCCCGTATGAAAAACTAATATCCTTTACTGTAATTTTTTCCTGAAAAATAGGATTAATATCACCATGAATTTTTTCACTCATACTTTTAGCTTCAGCAATATTTTCTTTGAGAGAGGCATAGTAGGGCTCCATACCTTTTTGAGCCTGAAAGACGCCTTGAGCAGAAGCTAACTGCCTAACCGCACCTCCAAATAAAAGCAACATAGGTAATAAATTTGCTTTTTCAATAATTGAATATTCTAAAGACAAATATGCAACTAAAGCCATAATAAGAATTATCAGTGAGTCACGAAGAACTACAGGAAGCTGCGATACTAAAAAACCTCTAAACTGTTGTTTTTCAAGATCAACTGTTTCATGATTTAAAATAGGTATTAAAAAACGATCGTTATTCATAGCCTTTAATGGCTTTAGCCCATGAAGAGTATCAGTTATTCTTGAAGTGATTTCTTGAAGCAATCTTCCAGTTTTTACAGCCACTTGTTTTGCGTATGAAATCCACGGAGTAAAAATAATGACAAGAATTACTCCAGTTATTGCAACAATTAAACTTATGAAAGGTGAAAGCATAAAAGTGGTTATTAATAAAACTACCCCTTGTACTATAGCTGAAAAAAACCTTATGGAGTCATTGTATCCAGATACTGATTTGCCGGTTTCAGTAATAACTGAGTGAATAATATATCCAACTCGCTTGTTTATAAAATAACTCCAGCTTGCATGCATTACAGATTCAATAATTTGTTGTCTCAGAATCTTAACAATTTTTGCGGAAACTTTTGCACTATAAGACTTTATGAAATAATCAATCCATTTAATGCCCCATGTAGAAAAAACCATAAAACCAAGAACAGTTAATAATGAGCCATCCATTCCCATCCAGGATAAAAAATTCTCAAAATATTCTGTTATTAATGGATTACTAAACTGTTCTAAACTAGAGTCTAAGTATTTCATTAAAGGAAATAGAGCCAATATTGATGCACTCTGTAAAACACCAGAGACAATAGATCCAATCAAAATAAAAACTGACTCCTTTGGAGCAAGACTAATGAATTCAAAAGCAGTTGATTTTTTTAATATTTTTATTACATTCATAAGATTGCCAATTATAAGATAAAAATAGTTATTATGATTTTAAAGTCTTATGAATTATACTCAATAAAGATGAGACCCTCTTTTCCCAGGTGTGCTCTTTATGAACAAGTTTATAAGCCTTATCAACAATCTTATCTTTTTTCGTTTTGTTTATTAAAAGTGTACTAACTATTTCTTCAAAATCACTTAAGTCATTTTTAAATGTAAGGTAAACATCTTCAGGGAAAATATTTGAGTATAAAGAAGACTCTTCGCATAAAACTAGTGCGCCCGAAGCCATACTTTCAAAAAATCTTGGGCTTATAAGGCCCATTGGAGAAAGGGTATTTATGTAGATTTTAGTCTGAGAAAGTGTATCTACATAGGACTTTGAATCTAAAAATTGATGCTTACCTAATATTTTACTTAGCAATCTTCCTGATCTATTCCTAGGGATTGAATTCCAAAAAATTCTAATATTGTCAAATGGCTTTTTTTTTCCTAGTGGAACATCACTTAAAGTATGAAAAAAAAGATTCATAATTCCGACTCTAACATCAGATTGATCTGCATTCTTATTAAGATTCTGTAAGACACCTGAAAAACCTATATCAAAATTTTTCTCTTTAGTTGTAGAACTAAATTTCTCAGCACTGAAAGCAAATGGCCAAAAATTAAACTGTACATTAGTAGATTCAAAAAACTGTTTTATATCATGATGGTGTGTAAAACCAATATCAAAATAATTGTCCCTGATATATGCTAATTTAGCATCTAAATTAGTATACTCTTTATTGAGAATAGCTATTTTTGGTACGCTAGTATTAGATAGTTTCAACAGTGGATGAGGATCAGCACGGCCTCCATCTTTATCATTAAGCCAACTGTGCCCAAGGATAATACAATCTATCTTAAAGGGAATTTTTACCAGCACATTTTCAATAGAATCATTTAAATCATATCCATCAAATCCTGGCCCATAAAAATGGACCTGTGCCTGCTTAGATAACTCATCCATAACTTCATATTGGTATGAAGCAGATTTGTATTCCTGCATGTTCTTGGAAAGATATAGTATTTTCAGTTTTTTCATTAAATCGAACTTTTCTTTATGTTATCACTTGCCCACTGATAGGTAAGATTTAAACCCTCATCAATTGAGATTTTTTGGGTCCATCCAAGAATTTTTCGAGCTTTTGAACTATCGGCACTTCGATCTTTATCACCTTCTGGTTTTGACTTATCAAACTGAATATTAATATCTTTTCCAGATATAGCAACTATTTTTTTGGCAATATCAGCAATTGAATGGCTTTCACTTGGTCCAATTTGTATAACTCCATTATTCATTCCCTTTTCAAGCAAAGCTTCGATTGCATCAACCACATCATCGACATATAAAAAAGCCCTACGCTGCTCTCCAGAACCCCAAACAATAAATTCTTCATCTGGAAATTTGATTGCTTTTCTGCAGAGCGAGGGTATTACCTGTGATTTTTCTGGAGACATCTCGCAAGGAGGACCATATACATTATGCAAGCGAAGAATTCCTGTTTCAATTTTTCCTTCTTTTTGAGCCAATTCACACTCATACTCACCCATAAGTTTACTCCACCCATAGGCAGACTCTGGGCTAGCAGGATAAGCATCCTCTTCTTTAAATGGTGGTGGATTTAATTTAGATTGCATCTTTTCTGGATAACTACAAGCCGTTCCAACATATAAATATTTTTTAACATTATTTAATATTGCAGCATCAAGCATATTAGAGTTCATAACAACATTAGCTCTAAATAAAAATAATTCATTAGAAAAAACAAAATTAATGCCTGCAACAATATCAGCTAAATGGATAACAACATCTATGTTCTTACTAACTGCAACACAACTATCGTAGTCTTGCAAATCTACTTGATGAAAATATGAACTCAAGTCAATAATAGGACGATCATTATTATATAAATTCTCTAACTTTCCTCGCCATAAATTATCTGCTACATGAACTTCATGACCAAGATTTAAAAAATGCTTTACTACATTTGAACCAATAAGACCTGCGCCCCCAGTAACTAATATTTTCAACATATTTTTTAATTCTCCCAATAAATTTTTTTAAAATAAATAATTTATAACTTAATAAGTAGAAACTAAATAAAAAACAAAACACACCCATACTAGCTCAAAAGATTTTAAGCTTCAAAATTATCGAATAAATTCATTAATCAATTTGACAATATGTATATATTCTCTTCGTTTATTGTCTGGCTGGAAAGAAACAAAATCACTATCTTCGTCAGTTTTTTCAATAGAACTGGATGATGAGAGTAAAGAGAATAAATAAGCATTAATTTTATCTTTGTCAACAGGTGAGGATATGCAATTATTGATTATAAATGGTAATTTTTCTAAATTAGTGATGCGATGAATTGGAGCCAAAGGATTAGACCCAAAAATATATGGTTCTGAACCAAAAGCAATTACATGCTTTTTAGCCATTAATGATTCAATTGCTGAAGAACTTGCAGATGTAAAAATGCCTACAGAATTTTCTATAAGATTGTAATAGTCAGTATGAAAGGAAAGGTAATGGCAGTTATCTGTAGACATGATAGCATTAAGAAGATTATTATTTGGGTTTATTTTTTTTATTTGATGCGGGTGATCTTTAATTAGAAGGCTATAGCCAATTGGTAATGAAATAGAAATTGCTTTTATTATAGAAGCGTAATCTGAGTGAAAAGGGCTACAATTGTATGTTCTATGGTTATTTTTTTTGTTGGGTAAAAAAACAAAATATGGGGTGTTAGAAAATTCTGCAATATTTCTATGTTTAATATTTAAATTTATAGGCACTTTGCGAGTCAATAGGTTCATTAAACTTTTAACAATTTTTTTTGTTTTATAAAAATAAGAGGCTTTGTTATTTTTTAAAGCATTAAGCCAAGCTTCACCATGAAAACGTTTTTTTGTAATTTTATAACTCTGTAAAAAAATCTCCAACTTTTCTAGCTGACTATTATTCATTCCACCATCTAAAAGAGACTTGTAATTGATGGCTGCAGTATGTGAAATTCTATTCGTATTATCAAATATTTCAATTCTTCCATACATAGAAGAAGTTGGTGAAACTAATACCTTGACTTTCATTTCTTTACATACTTTTTCTAGCACTCTGCATTCTAGTGATGTAAATTGTGAAACCATATCAATGCAAACAACATTAATACTATTATCAATTAAATAATCTTGAAAAAACTTTACTAGATGAACGATTCTATTGTCGAATCCATATTTTTCATTATTCAATACAGAGTTCTTATTCCAATCTAACTGAAGTCTAAGAGCTCCAAGTAGATTATTATCGACAAATTGTGTTAAGCGAAGATGCTCTTTATTTCCTACTATTTTAGTTAATTTAATACTCTCTTCAATTGCAATTTGTGCAATTGTAAATTCTCTAATAGCCTCTATATTATCAACTCCTGACTGGTTGACAAACATAAAATGTAATAATGAATCTGGGTTTTGTTTTACAAATTCCAAAAAAAATATACACCATAAATCTGGCACTTGCCTAGAATGAAAGTTGGAACAAAAGAATAGAAATTTATTGATAATTTACCTCAAGAGTTAACTAATAATTCATAAAATTTTCATAAACTAGGTCTCGCTAATGACAAGATTTTCTTAAGAACGCACTCTCACACTTATGGAAAATTATGGCAATTATACTTATCAAATTACCATCAACCATTGAAGATGCCTATTATCTTCATTAATTTATCATTATCTGTAATTTGACTCCAAAATATATTTAAGCAAGTGATTAGTTTCTTACTAATAGAAATATTAGAATAGTCTAGTGTGAAGGTAAAAAAATAGGTAAAGAGTTGAAAATTTATTTGATCATAATAGGGCAATAATTCCAATTATTTCCATAAATATTTATTGAAGTTACTAATAATTTGAACAGATATATGTGTAAATTTGCTACTTTTAATTTTTTTTTGAACACAGCCACCATTATTTTTTACATCCCAATTTTTATCTGGAATCCTCCATTTTTCAGAGTATCTGTATTCGAGATATTTTGCATATTTTTGAGGTATTTTAAGTTCATATCCATACAAAGTTATGCTTGTAAATTCAGAAAAGAATTTAGATGGTGAAATAAGCCATGAACTTTTAGCAGTTTTTAGGTATAGCTTCCAAATAAAATTAGACAATACTTCTCTTGTCACTTTAGGAAGAGTAATAAAATTAGACAATAAAAACATAATAGGCTTGTTTTTCGAACTAACCCTAGAATCACTATACTTTAAGTCAGATTTATTTATCATTCTGTAAAGTCTATAAAAGTTTATACCTAGAAAATTTGAAGATATCGGCTCATGAATCCTCCTCATACAAAAAGAGTCTTTAATCAAGGTATATATATAAATATCAACATGATCAAAGCCTTCAATTATTCTACCTTTACTATCTGTAATAACTCCATCTCTAGGAATATATATTTGCATTAAATCTTCAAACCAATGCATATTCTTCTGAAGTACTACTTTATAACCTTTATCTTCTAAGAGATTTTTCGCTAAAATTAGCTTTTCTCTATCTGAATCAAGAACAGAAATATCAAAATCATGGTCCCAATCATTAACAACTCTATCTCTTACAGCTCCAAGTAACGTTCCAAAATCCAGCCAGAACATTACATCTAATTCTTTTAATATATCTAATATTGGAGCAACATGCTGATTAAATCGCTTTTGATTTGTATCTGCAATATTAATCATTGGGCTTATCATAAAATGATTTTATATTCCATCTCTTAATTTAATAAGCGCATTATTAATTAACGAAGAGGATGTAGTCTTTGTATATGGAAAATATACAGTATCAACACCAAGCTGCTTAAATTCCCGCTCATATTTATCCCATTTTTCAGAACTCTTCCAATCATCTCCGACAAAAATTACATCAAATTTCATTTTATTCAACATTTCAATTTTATCCATAGAATCTTGAGGCACTACTTTATCAACATATTTAACACTTTCCACAATCTTAATGCGTTCTTCGAATGGAATTACAGAGTTTTTAAATTTGTAACGAACTAAGCTATCAACAGTCACGCCAACAATAAGCTTATCACAACTGTCTTTAGCATTTCTTAAAAGATTTAAATGGCCAATATGAAATAAGTCAAAAACACCAGCAGTATATCCAACTTTATATTTTTTTTGCATAACTAATCTTATTTTTAAACAAATTATTAGGGAGTTCTGGTTAAAGTGTCTAAATTAAACTCTAGCCATGAATCCATTGGCGTTTTGCCAACTTCATTAAACATTGTACCTAAATCAACTGGAAACCCAATTTTTTCTCTATCTATAATTTTTTTTGGAATTGTATTGGTGTAAATACGTTTTAATGGCTCTTTAAAGCTCTTGCCCATTCTCCAATCAAATGGGCACCCAGCAATCCTTTCTATAAGCCTATGATCAACAAATGGTACTCTGGCCTCAACACCACATAACATAGTTGAATTATCTAATCGCCTTAACAATCCATGCAAATGATCAATTTGAAAAAAATATGCTATTTTATCTAAAACTGATTTTCCTTCAATACCTTCTAATGCAAAGTCTAAGACTTCATAATCTTGGTTAGTACCATAACAATATTTTTTATCAAACTCATCTAAATCAAGCTTATTAGAGTTATATGCCCAATTAAAAATTCTATGATAACCAAAAAAAAGTTCATCTGCACCCTCTCCTGATAGCACCACTGTATTTCTTTTTTTTACTTCCAATGTCATTAAATATAGTAGCACTTCATTGGGAACTGATAGAGGCTCCCTCCTTTTTTTAATCATCCAACTTGCTGTTTCAATAAATTCATTTGAATCCACTATAGTTTGGTTATGAATTGAACCAAGACCTTGGTTTGCTAAGTTTCCCCAAAAAAATTCATTATTATCAGGAAACCCAACCGTCCATGTATGAGTTGGTTTTAAAATATAACTTAATATTGTACTATCTAGTCCACCACTCAAGTAACTACCAACTGGAACATCTGAAACCTTTCTTGAAATTACAGCACTCTCAATTAAGTCTGCAAGCTCTTCGTCTGAAGGTGGCTCTTTATCTTCAATATTAAAATCCCAATATTTATACATACTTCCATTAAGCCAATAATGGCCAGCAGGAAAAAAATTTATATTGTTATAAACTGTATAATTTTTGACGGTCATTCTTAGTTTTCGATACTGGCGTAATCCAAAATCATCAAAGTTCTCAGGAGAAATTTCCAGCATTGGAGCTATTTCACTTGAAAATAATAAGTTTTTTCCGTTAGTATTGTAATAAAGAGGCTTTATTCCTAATCTATCTCTGGCTACAAAAATATCTCCTGTATTTTCATCATATATTGCAAAGGCAAACATTCCATTGAAATATTTTAAGCATTTAGATCCAAATTTCCTATACATTAATAGAACAACTTCTGTATCAGAAGCTGTTGTTACATCTAACTTAAACCTCTTTTTTAAATCCTTAAAGTTATAAAGCTCACCATTATAAATAATATGAAGCTTATCTTTAGAAAAAGGCTGATTTGATCTATTATCTAAATCTATAACTGAAAGTCTATTATGCCCCATGAACAAACCATTAATCTCAACTGAATCTTCATAATCAGGACCTCTATGACTCATGAGTTTTAATGCTTTATTAAAACTGTTACAAGTTACATGTTGAAAGTTAGTAAGAAGAATACCGCACATTTTTTTTATTATTAGTAATGTTTGTTTATTTTATGGAAGTGATAAGTTTATATATTGGCATAAAGCTCTCATGATATTTTGATTTAGGATTTAATAACGATGGTAATAAAGAATTAGTTCTATGATTTAGAGTTTCATTTTGAAGAACCTCACTACTAAATATAATAAGCTTTAATTTTGCAAGTACAAAATTTATATGGGAATAGAAAAATAATATTGCTATAAAAATTTTACTTTCATTAATTGAATTCCACCTTGGGAAAAGAGTCAAAGCATAGTATTTTTTATAAAAATATTCAAACCCCTTTATTCCCCCAGTTTGATAGAGATACATTGAAAAATACATAAAAAATGATAACTCGTATATTTTTTGAGCTTCTTCAGGACTAATATCATCCATTTTTAGAAGATTCTTGACAATAGAATTCTGTAAGATTTCAAGATTTTTACTCCACTCTTTGCCTGTGATCCACATATACGTATTTTGTGATTCTGGCTGACTATCAGTGAAAACCTTTCGGCCCGCTGGACTTTGTATATGACGAACAACATGCAATGTATCTAACTCTTTAACTTTTCCTAAAATAAAGGTATTTGCAGTAGTCATAATATGAAAGAAATTATTATCTTTAATATTAGAATTCTTTAAAACTTCTCTATAAATTTCAGTTCTGTGAACAGCGTAATGTATATCAGAGTAATCACCATACAAACTCATAAGCCTTGAACAAGCAGTATCACTATTAGATGAAGGCTGTTTTTTTCTGACGCACTTTGTTAGTTCTCCATAAGGCTCATCATTTTGAGTCTTTACACTTATTCCTAAGCCTCTTGCAGCACTATAATCAGAATTATTATTTAAATATGTGATACATTGTTCAATACTACCTGGAACAATAAAATTGTCATCATGAACTTCAGCAACAAATTCAGTTTTTACACTTTTTAATAATTCGTGATTGGCCTGGCATACACCTTTATCAGGTAAGAATTGATAAATAATATTTATAGAATCCTTCATTGATTCATAAATTTTTTTATTCTCAATAAGAAAATCTCCTGTGCTTGAATCCCCAATTGCAAGAGTTCCTAAAAAATTTATTTTTTTATAATACAATAACACCCTCTTCAAAAACAAAGTACGGTTCTTTGTTGGGATAAGTAATGTAATGTCTTTTGTTGAGTCTAAATTCATAATTAATTAGCTAGTTAAAAATTAAATTTTAATCAGAATGGGCATCATAACCTTCATCTATATTTCAGCTTAGAGGAAGAACTAAAGATTTATGATATGTGGATGAGGCAAAGGTACTATAAACTTACCTGAATAACCCTTCTCTCTTAGTTTAGGGATCAATTCGTCTGATATATGCCATGATAATAGTAAGGCATAATCTGGCTGCTTAGTAAATAAAACACCCTCCTCAACAATCGGAATTACGGTTCCTGGCATATTATTACCTATCTTTTGTGATCCTTTTACTTCACATATGTAATCAATAATACCATCATCAAGACCAACATAATTAACCAGAGTACTGCCTCTTGAGGGTGCGCCAATACCACATATCGTAGAGCCTTTATCCTTTAAATCTGATAACAACTTGTAAAGACTCAGTTTTGATTGGACAACATCTTCTCTAAAGCTAGATAAATTATCAAGACCAACAACAATCTTGCTTTCTTTTTCAAATTGGTTATTAACAGTCTCTTTTATTTTGTAATTCCCTTTTCTTGAAGAATACACCCTAAGTGATCCACCATGCGATGGTATCTCCTTTACATGAAATATTTCTAACCCATGGGAACTGAGCAAGAAGTTCAAGCTATTAAGAGAATAGTAGCGCATATGCTCATGATAAATTGTATCGTATTGTAAAGTCTCAATAAGTGGAAGTAAATAGTGTATTTCTATAACAAATACACCATCATCTTTCATCATCTCAAGTATCAATCTAATAATATCATTGATATTATCAATATGTGCAAAGACATTAGTGGCGGTTATTAATTGTGCCTTACCATAATCAGTTTTGATTTGATTAACTACAGGCTCTGAAAAATAGTCAATTATTGTTGGAATACCATTATCTATTGCAATATTACCTATTGCCTCTGGCGTTACACCCAGAACTTTGTGCGTGTTCTTAAAATTATTAAGCAGATTACCATCATTTGAACCAATATCAACGACTAAAGTTCCATGAGGAATATTGAGTAAATTCTCGCATTCATCATATAAGTCTGAAAAATTCTCTCTTAAAATTTTTGTTGTTGAGCTAGTGTATGGATATTCTGATGGAAATAACACCTCTTTATTAACAACAAGCCCTAATTGCACCAAATGACATTTTGTGCAATACAATAATTCTGTAGGGTAGTTGATTTCCTCATTTAGTTGTGTAGAAGATTTATTCAACTTATTAACTGGAGGTAAATATCCTAAAAATAATATTGATTGGAGATTGGGGTTTTCGCAAGACTGGCAAAAGGTAACAGCTTTACTTGTTGATTTCATAATGACTCCTTTTTTATTTTAAGTTTTTTCTCTTTATTCGCATGCTCTGTATACCATTTAACTAATGACTCAACTCCAACGCTTAACTCCACCTTTGGAGCAAAGCCTAATCCTTGTATTTTTGAGATATCAGGGCATCTTCTTAACGCACCTCCATCATGCCCATCGCTTTGGATAATATTTATTGACAAGCCAAGCACTTTAGCCATAATTTCTGCAAGATTTCTTATAGAAATCTCATTCATCGTTCCAATATTGTATATGTTCAAATTACTAGCTTTTTCCATTAAGACCATAATCCCATCTATAAAATCATCTATATATATAAATGACCTAGTTTCATTACCACTTCCTACTATTGGAAAATCAATTTCATTAGATTTATATTGTTTAGATAATCTATTCATTCTTAGAGCAAATTGAGGGAGAACATGCTCCCACCCCATATCTGGACCATAAACATTATGGGGGCGATATATGACAACTTTATTAAAGTATTTTCTACCATAATTAATACCTAATAATTCCCATAATATTTTTCCACCTCCATATGAAAACCTTGGATTCATTGGATCAGGAATAATAAGCCTTTCTGTTTCAGGTGTTGGTATTTTTTCAGGAGTTTGATATGTTTCGGAACTTGATGCAAGATACAGATCTGACACCCCATGCTTTTTAGCTGCATCAATAATATTCATGATGCCTTTTACTGCTATTTCTAATATCACTTCAGGCATAGAATAAAAGTACTCAGTTCCATTAATATATGCCAAATGATGAATTACATCTATATCTTCGCAAGCAAGATTTACGACATCATAATTTCGTATATCTCCTTCAATATAATCAATATCATTCATAACATCTTTTAATCGTGTTTGATTACCACGAATATTATTATCTAGTACTCTTACGTAGTGCCCATCTTTCAGTAATCTTTTTACTAATGCACTACCTATGAAACCAGTTCCTCCAGTTACTAAACATTTTTTCATCTTATTTCACTTTAAAAAGTTTTAAAGATTTTACCCCAAAGACTACAGTCCATTGAACTGTCTCCAGGCAAAGATATACCAGCTTCTTTTTCGACCACAGCTCTAGTTGTTTTCGTAATACTAGGTTTGTATTGTATTTTTCTATCAAAGTCTGACATTCGATCTAAACCTATATTTATAGTTCCAATAAAATCTGAATCAATAAGTTTATGTAGAGATTTAACTAAATCTATTACGGGTATGCTTGAAGTATAAATATCTGTTGCAGAAGTCTTAAATATTATTTTTTCTTCATCAAAAAACCTAGTTCTGACAATAACATGATTAGGAAGTAATCTTACAGCGCATTCTGCACCCAATTTTGACCATCCATAATTGTTATAAGGGATTGTCTTACTATTTTCATCATAATTTCCATCATCTCCAGGATAAACTGCATCAGTGGAAATATGAATAAATCTAGATATAGTTTTTGTACGCTTACATTCTTCAATCATTTGGACAACAAGATTTGATGTCCCTATGATATTATTAGTGATTGCATAGTCAGGATCATTTTGACACTTATTCATTCTTGCTAAAGCTGCGCAATGAATAACTATGTCAATTTGATTAGCCATTAAGAAACGCTTAATGCTAGTGATATCTGTTAAGTCCATCTCCTCTCTTGTTGGGTAGAACAAGTTATTGAAAAGGTTTGAATCAATTATCTTTGAGCCTAAAAAGCCAGTTCCTCCAGTTAACAGAATATTCATTACTATATATTATTAAGACTACTATTATGAAGCCTAGCCATAAAAAATTCGGCTAGATTGTATGCATTTATGATTTCACCTGAAATAACCAACTGGTTTAGATTATGAACTGGATGTTCTTCCACAGTAACACCATCTTCTCTCTCCCAAAATTCATCTCTTTTTAGATCCTTTGCAATATAACACCATAACTTATTAGTTAAACGACCTACATCTGAATCAAGCTTACATAATAATTCAAGGCGATTAGAAATATACCCAGTTTCTTCATAAAGCTCAATACGAGCAGCCTCTTCAGGAGTTTGATTGACTTCTACATGACCACCAGGTAATTCTAGTGAACTTTTACGAATTACTGGTCTGTACTGTCTAACAAAAACAATTTTTTCATCAACTACCGCAAGAATATGCACATAATCTAAAGACTCTAACGCATAATGTGGCTCATCATCAGAGACATCATTAATTTTAATTATATTAAACCATTTGTTACAATAAACTACTATGCTGGGGATATCATCATTGTTATTCACAATTTTGCTATTCCCAAATATTAATTAATTTTACTTTGCTAAAATCTATTGAACTGTAAGCCTTATGAGGTGCTCCAATTATTACAATATCACTCTGCTCAACCAGCTCATCTTGAGTTAAAAATGATACATCATCGACAAATTCATCACAGCATAAAACTTTAGCACCACGAAAAATCAATATTTTTCTTAGTTTATAAGATAGAGAATCTCTTATGTCATCAACATCTGCCTTAAAGGCCATACCAAGAATACCAATTATTTTTTTACTCAGATCAAATTCTTTACTTAAATTATCAACAATATAATTAGGCAGTCCTTCATTAATATTCATTGCAGCTTGTCCAAGCTGAAATTGATTGCTATTAAAAGCAGAAAGCTGCATTGTATCTTTTAACAAGCATGGCCCTGCTGTAAAACCTGCAGATGGAAGGCCTTTTGAACGATCATAGCCATCAATCATAATTTCACGGATACGGTTATAATCAACATCGTGTGATTCCGAAATCATATAAAATTGATTAGCAATAGCAAACTGAATATATCGCCAGGAATTAGAAAATAACTTTGCGAGTTCGGCCTCTCTCATAGTTGTTTTAATTGTTTTATTCGTTATCTTTAGAAATAACTGTTGAGATTGCTCAACTGCATAATCTGAAAATCCTGACACAATTTGAGGCAGAGTCTCTAACTCACGTACTGCAAAACCTTGCACAATTCTTTCAGGACAATACGCTAGATGCCACTTTTGATCATTACCCAATATACTCATAATCTGGTGTAAGCTTTGTGGAAATACCGAGCTTCGAACAATTATTACCTGATTAGAACTAAGGTATTGTTTTATATTTTTTATAAAATCTAAAAATTGACGTGTTTTTGGATTTAAATATTCATCTACCGGCGTACCAATTGCAATGATCACATATTTTGCATCTGAAATACATTTAGGATCCAATGAAACAACTAGCTTTCCATTTGCTAATACTTCTTTTAAAATTGGCTCGGCACCATATTCTACATATGGCATCTCTCCATTATTTACTATTTTAGCAACATCCTTATTTATATCATTTAAACAGACTTTGAGCCCCTTTGAAGCAAATACCACTCCTAAAGGAAGGCCTATGTGCCCCAAGCCACCAATAATTACGACATCATATTTAAAAGAATTTTTCATTGACTTTCTTGGATTAAAGACATAAGTTAATAAAGTCTCTTGTTTTTGACAAGATTCTTTTAATTATTTGTGGAATTGGCCATGGAAAATAATTAATAACCTTACTATATTTTCCTTTCTTAAAATGGTCAATGCGTGGTTTTAAAGCACGCAATTCTTGAAGATATTCTGAATATGATGTAGATTTTCCATCTAGATCTGGAATTAGTAAATCAACATATTTATTTCCCTCTATATCTTCAATGATATCTAAAGATTGGCCTTTCTGAATAAGCTCTATAGCACAATCAGGTAAATTGAATAACTCATGGATACTAGCCATTTTTAATATTTTTGTTTTATGCCAAAATTTCTTATTTAAGTTGAATTCATCTAACTCACTATCAGCATCACGAATGTAAAGAGCTTGTCCTTGAACAAGTTGACCAATATCTAAATTGGAACTTGAGTAGGGTGAAAGAGAAGCTCGCGTTTTTCTGTTAAGATCAAGATCATATAATTCAAAGTTGAGCGATCTCAAATATTGATCAATATCAGAAAATAAGGGTTGATCAATATACATTTTTATGAACTCAACCTCTATACTTATACCTATAACCGAACTCTTTAAAGTTTTTTCTGCTCCTTTTAAGATATCAAGTTCTGAACCTTCTGTGTCTAGCTTTATAAAGTCAACATTCTGAATCTTATATTCATCACAAAATGAATCCAAATCAATAGTAGGCACTTTAATTACTTCTGTGACATTAAAAGTATCACCTGAACCAAATCTTTTAATTATTTTTTCATCTGGTTTATAAAATCCGCAGGCTGATAAATAAGAGGTTATGTAGAAATCTTTCTCTCCTTTTTCTTTATCCAAAGCATAAGGATAGTAGGATGTTTGTGCGTTTGATTTTTTTTCAACACACTCTTTATAACTTTCCTCATTCGGCTCAAATCCAATAAGATTAATTTGATCAGCATAATGATCCCAATGCTTTTCAAAGCCCTTTCTTGCACCAACATCTACAACAACAAAATGATCTTTATCAAAGAATTTTTCCTCTACTAGATTCTTTGTAAATTGTGGGTAAGGATGCAAATCTCTGAGTGTTCCCATTAAAATTTTCCTTTATAAATTTTTACTAACTTAAGATAGTAGTTTCTTGGTAAAAAAAACTTTAACACCTTACTAAGCTCAATTACCAAACTATATAGCATTCTCCATTTAATAGCTCGTAGAAATATTGAGATATTTTTTAAAACTGAATGTTGATTATTAAAACCATGAATAATATACTTTAATAAATCTAAATCCGCCTCACTAAGACATTTATGTGGATCATCATTAATACTTCCAATAATTTGATGCTCATCAATATTTATTATTTCACCATTAATTGAAGGAGAGGCTAGAATTGGCTCATACTGGATACCAATAAATTTTGCCAATTTCTTCATTATTTTTTCCGTATCTAATATTAAATCATTAAAATTTACAAAAATAATATTTTTACCAGGAGCTCCCAGCTTAGGAATCTCTTGATAAAAAATACGCATTTTTTTTTCGAGTGATTTTTGATTAAAAAGAATCGTTTTAAAAGCCCTAGAATCGACTAAAACTTTACCTCGGATACTCATAATTCTAACAGCATTTGCATATAATAACGATTCCATATCTCTTAGCATAATTATAATCTTTGCATCTGGTGCCTTATTAGCTACACTCATTACTGATTCAATACCATTTGGCAATGTATCAACAAAATATTTTTTTTTGTTTAAATTATTGCTATTATCTTTATTACCAAGATTTTCGATATATGATGAATAAATAACATTTATTACTTCTTCTTCTGTAAATATTTTTTTTCCAGTAAACATTTCTTTTTCTAATGTTTTTTCAAAACCTTCTATATCAAATGTTAAAGGCAATCTCTTGTGCATTCCCTCTTTCATATGGACAAATGTTGATTTACCCTTTGCTGAGCTATAGAAAACCTTATAATTTGAAAAAGAATAGAGTCCATATAAAAAACTACCTATATCAACTGACGCTACCTCACCAGTATTATAAGATATCTTACAACTTGGGAAAAAAGCATCGGACTCCCTAATAAAAGCAGCCTTTTGCCTTAAAAAAAATTTCTTACAATTATCATTTAAGATAAAAAAACCTAAATTACTATGCATACAATTGGAAACCATAGCTGTATGGCCATCAAGCAAGCGCCATAGTATATTTTTTCCAGATACTATAGAGCCACCTGTAAATATTTTATTTATGCCACTCATGCCAAACTAAACCTAAGATATCCAAGTGAGAATTATGCCAGATTATTGAACTTCTACTAAAGATATTTGAGTAGAATTCAGAGTAATTTTGATTACAGATTGCTAGTATTTTTGAAAAAAACAAATGAGAGATTTTCCAACATTTAGATATGAATAGTTGCAATATCAAGTTTATTTGCCAAATAATATGCTTGTTTATAAGCAGAAGGATGGCCATCTTCGTCTCTGATATCAATCAAATATGAGTCTAAATCAAATATTTTCTTTGCATAAAAGAGTGTAGTGGAATTCATAGAATACACAGCCTTTAAGTCCTTATTTAATAATTCAACTTCTGCTATAGAATCATGCTGATAGCTATATATAGAACAATTTAGGTTTTTCTTCTTAAAATCCCATTCATCATAGGTTAATCGTGGATGTGGCATGTACCATACTTCACTATTGTCTACCCCATACTCCTTTGCTATTAGTTCAATAATAATGTTGTAAATCTGAACTACTCTAGCTAAATTAAACCGAGGTAGAAGTATAGGATCAACATATAACGTTCCAATAATAATGACTTTAATATTTTTTTGGATCGCTAACTTTGTGTCTAATCTTATAATATTTTTTTTAAAATAGTTTCCAATATAACTTGTATTTTTTGTCTTTATATTTGTGTAACAACACTTATAGCTATAATTAGGCTTTACAAATATATCTTTATTATTTTTCCAGTTACCTGTTAAAAATATTGAGACTAATAATAATGAGTAGGAATTAAATACCGACTTAATTTTATGCTTTATCTCAAAATTATTAAATGAAACAAAAGACCAATATTTTGGGATGTAGTCACCAAAGCCATCTTCAATTCCATACCGTATGGCATATTTTTGAGTATTTATAAATAATGAATCTATATATTGAGCATTAATTCTACAAAATATTATATCTATACTTCCAATTTTTTCTTGTAACGCAGCAGCAATATTATTAGACGATTCTTGATAATTATTAATTTTATTTTCAATAATTGTTTTGACATTAAGTATCTTATTAGGAAGAGAAATATGACTATAATGACTTTTTTTCACTAGATGTGAAAGATCAATCACCTTATTATAATTCAATTTTTGCGCTATATCATTAATCATTAATCTGCTTTTCTTAGGCAATGATGGATGAATTATTACTACGTAATCTTTACACTGTTCTTCTGAATTAATACAATTCATTACTGATCGTGCATTAACGACCTGTAATGGTGATGTGCAAAATAAAACTCTTTTAACTTTTCTCTTTGTTAATTCAGAAGCCAATTCATAATCCCTGACTTTGAACATCATATTCTTCCTGAGGAACCGCTCTCTCCAATTTTTTTTCTGTAAGGAAACGAACAGCATCCTCTGTTGCCTCTATTTCCATTCTTGTACGACAATCATTAGACATAGAACCCATATGCGCAGTCAGTATACAGCGCTCTATTTCACTAAGTTTTCCATCATAAGGCTCTTTCTCAAAAACATCTATCGCGGCACCACTCAAATGTCCAGAACTCATGACTTCATATAAATCCTGTTCATTTACAATTCCCCCACGCGCAGTATTTATAATAATTGCATCTTTTTTCATTTTTAGTAAATGTTCTTTCGTAACCATATTCTTTGTCGCACCAGTAAGTGGTGTGTGGATAGTTATAATGTCAGCCTCTTCATAAATTTTTTCCTTTGAAACCCAATCTAATTTAAAGTCCAACAACTCAGATCTTTTTGAATGATCAATATCATTTACTAATAATCTTGGAGTACCAAAAGGCTTTGTACGTCGCAGCACCCTGCCACCGATTCTTCCTAATCCTATAATTCCTAAAGTCACTTCAGAAAGACGTCTACCAAAAAGTCGATTCCACTTTCCTTCATGAAGTTGAGAGTTTGATACATGAATTGAACGCAGTAGAGAGAAAATCAAACCAATAGTTAACTCTGCTACAGCTGCTGATGGAGCATCAGGGGTATAAGAGACAGTAATTCCTCTTTCTTTAGCTGCTACTAGATCAACACTATCCAAACCTATACCAACTCTTGATATCATTTTAAGATTAGTTGCACGATCCATAACTTTAGCCGAAATTGTCTCTGTTCCAGCAATAACAACGTCAAAATCAGTAATTAGTTCCGCTAATTCATCTTCAGTTAATTTCTTGCCTAAAGGGTTGATTAGATAATCTATATTAGCATTTTCCAGTAATTCTAATGGAAGACGGTCTTTATCAGCAAACGGAATAGTAGTAATAAGTACTTTCGACATTTAATATCCTTATATTATTAATTAAATTTTATTTTTAAAGTGATTTTTACTGTACTTAATTTTTTTATCAATTATGCCTAAGTACAATTTGTGTAATTATTTCATCAATCAAGACCTCAACTCCAATTAATATTACAACTTTTTACAGCAGAGCCCCTAGTAACATTTACTAATATTTGCTTACCTATAATATTATTTATCTCTTTTGGAGGCATGCCATACCCTGGGCGAATACTTTTTATATGTTCACTAGTTATAATTTCACCTTTATTTATATTCTTTACAAAATATAATGAACGACGAAACTTTATATTGCCTTGCTCACTTGGTTTAATTTCATAATCAACTTTGCCGAGAGATTGCCAAGCTAGTTTGGAAGATTGACATAAATTTTTTAATTCATTCAATTCTAATGAAAATGAGTCGTCAGGTCCATTTGCATTTCTGTCAAGTGTTACGTGTTTTTCAATTATTGAAGCGCCTAAACCAATACTAGCTATTGCAATAGTATTATCAATTGTATGATCTGATAATCCAGTAACAAGGCCAAATTTCTGCTGCATATCTAAAACTGTTTTTAAATTATATTCTTCAGCAGGGGCTGGATAAGAGCTCACGCAGTGTAAAATTGCTAATTCATTACATCCACCCTCTTTAGCAGCCTCTACTGCCTCTTGAATCTCTTCAGCATTTGCCATTCCAGTTGAAATAATCATTGGTTTTCCTGTTTGCGCTACGTATTTAATTAAAGCAATATCTACTGCTTCAAATGAAGCTATTTTATATGCTGGTGTGTTTAAATCTTCTAATAAATCTACAGCAGTATTGTCAAAAGGTGAACTGAAAATCGTGATATTAAGCCTCTGGGCATATTCAAATAACGACTTATGCCATTCCCATGGCATGAAAGCTCCTTTGTATAAATCATATAAACTCTGACCATCCCATAAACCACCTTCAATCATAAATTCTGGAGTACGCATGTCCATAGTTATTTTATCTGGATGATAAGTTTGCATTTTGACTGCATCTGCACCACAGGCTTTTGCCATATCAATAATTTTATATGCATTATCAATACTACCATTATGGTTTGCTGACATTTCAGCAATAATATATGGAGGGAAGTTGACTCCAATTTTTCTTCCACTAATTTCAAACATGTTATTCATGTAATTTACCTAGTTATTTATTTTTTCCATATAAAAAATATTTTTGTTATTAATTTGTTTTATATTAGTTAATTCAAAACCAGATTTTTTATAAAAATTTACTGCTCTATCGTTACTAGCTAAAACTTTTAATGTTATTTTTTTAACCCCTAACTCATTAAATCCATAGTAGCTAGCAGCTGCTTCTAATATTCTTCCTGCATTGTTATTCTCTTCAAAGGGGTTTGTATAAATTCCAAATTCTACAGATTTATGAGCATTTATTTGTGAGAAATTAATCGATCCGATAACTTGTTGATTTTGTTTGACAAGAAAATAACGAATATCAGCTCTTTCAGCTAAAGTTTGAATAAAATTAATATGCGACTCTTTAGAGATTTCCTGTGTGTTGAACATAAATTTTCTCACCTTAGAATGGTTTCTCATAGAAAGGGTTAAGGCCATATTTTTCTTAGAGCTATTAACATAATTTTCTAACTTAACTTTTCCAAATTTATTAAGAATTATTTCTAAGTTACTCATCTTGTTAAATATCTTATATATACCCTGGCCAGAACAAATACTTTTTGCAGAACTGCTAATACTTGTTATCCAATCAGACGCAGATTCTAATAATTTTTTAAGCTCTGAAGTATTATTTGCTAGTTTGATTATATGTTGATTTGACAGGGCCTCAGCCAAAAAAATTTGATTTTCTGCAGAAATAAACTGAATAGTTGGCAAACCTAAACAACACCTTTCCCAGGTTGAACTTCCAGAAGCTCCTATAGCTATATCTGAATTCGCCATAATTTCAGCTAAATTACTTACCTCAACTTTTACAGAAGCCCTATAGCAAAGATTTTTCGCCAAAATTTTAATAGATTTCAAGTGCGGGGAAAGTGCTCCCATAATTATAGTAATGTTAATATCTTTGGGTAAATTGCAACGACTTATTTCTTCAAGAACTATTTTAGTGACATTTTGATTATCCATTCCCCCCATATTAATAAGCAATTCTCTTAAAGATGGTGCTTTCCTTCTATCTAAGCTATATTCTCTCCAAGTTTTAAATTCTGGCCTTAATAAAGCGTATTTTGATCCCAATATTAAGTTAGATGTTTCAGGAACTAAATTTTTATAATCTATTTTTTGTCGACCAAATGTTTGATCAAGTAAAAGATCACATTGATGTCTTCTATCAGCCAAATCATCAATAACCATGAGTTTTTGATAATTTCCTTTTAAATATGTTTGCCAGTCTTCATCAATACCATAATGATCTATAATTAACCAGCTCACACTTTCTTGCTTTAAAAAACTTAGACAGTCTTCAGAATCTTTTTTTTGAGAAGCACCTAACCAATGAGAATGAAATAATTTATGATCACATTTTGAAGAATTAGAGTCGTCTAACTCTAGAACAATAAAGCCTTTTGAAATAATTTTGCTTATTAAATTTCCTTTATACTTACGACAAATAAATTGAACTTTTGCACCATTTTCTTGAAAAATATCAGCGAGAGCAAGACACCTCATTACATGCCCTGAGCCAATTTCTAATGAAGCATCAACTCTAAAAACTATCCTCATTAATTTAATCGCTTAAACCCTGAATGACAAACTGGGCCTTCAAGTAAAGTATTTATATTTTTTCCACCTTCACACTCCTTTATAGTTGCAAATATTGGCTCAAGCTCAGAAAAGTAATTTTCTATAATATTTTGACTATGCTCAGTACAAACATAAATACTATTTGATGCTAAATAACCTTTTTTTAGCATTTCTTGGGTAATTAGTGTTTTGTATAGGAGTGAGTTCGGACAATTAAATGAGAATCCACCTATTGCTGGAAGGCCCCAAGTATTAATTTCTAGGTTATATTTTTTAGCAAGCGCTTTCCATTGCAAACGAATATTGTCACCTGTTTTAGTGATCTGACTCCAAGTCTTATCTCTTTCCATTATTTCCAATGTTTTTAAGGCTGCAGAAGGACCAATCCGCTCAGTCCAAAATGTTGAACTTATAAAGGTTTTTTGAGCTGCCTCCATAAACTTTTTTCTACCTATGCAAGCTGAAATTGCATAACCATTTCCTAGCGCTTTTCCAAATATTGCAATATCAGGCTCAACATTAAATTTCTTGTGAAGTCCACCAAAAGTCTCTCTAAATCCTGATGTACATTCATCAAAAATTAAAACTATATGATTTTCAGTAGCAAGATCCCTAACTTTTTGTAAGTAACCATCTGTCGGCTTCTCATTTCTCGATACTTCCATTTTGATTGCTGCAATTTCCCCCTGATTTTGTTTAATTAATTGCTCTAATCCTTCAATATCATTATAATTAAATGGCAATGAGGTTCCTTTTAGCACTCTGGGAACTCCACTGGGTTGGAGCCCAGGCAAAAGATGACCATCAAGATTTTTATCATTATGAAGATTAGAGGCTAAATACCAGTCATGCCAACCATGATAACCACATATAGCAATTTTCTCTTTACCAGTTGCAGCCCTGGCTATTCTTACAGCAACTGAGTTAATCTCGCCACCTGTTCTAGCAAAACGAACCATGTCCGACCAGGGGTGCATTTCGACTAATTTTTCTGCTAAATAAACCTCCTCAGGACAATTAAGTGTTGACATGTTTCCATCTTTAACTGTTTTAAAAATTGCCTCATCGACCTCAGGATGTCCATAACCTAAAATATTAGTTCCAACGCCCATAATAGACATATCAAAATATTCATTTCCATCCAAATCAGTAACTTTACAGCCTTTTGATTTACTGAAATATGATGGCCAAGAATCTGGTAGAAACATTTCAGGCCTTTTTGAGAGCAACATTCCACCTCCTGGTATTACTCTCTTTGCTCTTTTATAGAGCTTTTGACCAGTTCCAATTGCTGAGCCTTCATTATTTTTAATATGACTATTAATATAAAAACTTTCAGGGTATTGTTTATTCATATCCAGTACTTTTTCCCAAGAAAAATAAATATTAGGCGAAAAAAATTTAAAAATCCTTCTAACTAATTCTAAATCTTCTGGCTCATCAACTGACCATCGGTAACTTGAATAATCTATTGGGTAAGTAATTGCACCAGTAGTGTTCGTTTTTAAACTTCTAATCAAGGGGGTAACATGCTCTCTATCAAAATCTGATTTTGCTAAATTATTTGCTTCACTAAGTGACTTAAAAGAGAATACTTCAACATCTAATCCATCTGGAAATGAGGTAGGCTCGACATTGCTTAAATAATCTACATTACTTAATTGGTATTTTTCGATACACTGATCGACTAATTTAACATCTATTAATGGACAATCAGCAGTTATACGAACAATTGTATCTGCATTGAATTCATTAGCAGCTTCATAATATCTTTGTAAAACATTTTTTTCACTACCTTGGTATACAAAATAGTTTTTTTCATTAAGAAATTTAATTAATTTATTATTATTTGAATTTTTTGAAGTTGCTACTACAATTTGATCTATTTTTTCTGATTGAGATAACCTTAAGTGGACAATTTCTATCAATTTTTGATTGCCAATTAGCTCCATTACCTTTCCAGGAAAACGGGTAGACCCCATTCTAGCTTGAACAATTGCTACTGTTTTCATGTCAAATTCCAGTTAACTGGTTCAATTAAATTTACATCATTAATACTTAGAGCTTCAGGCAATTTAAAATTATAATTGTTATTTGAAATAGAAATTATCTCATTAAGATGTTTTTTACTTTCAACTCCAACAACAATACAATTAATATTTTTTTCTGAAAGCACAAATCCAAGAGAAGCTTCGATAGGAGATACATTATTATCAATTAGCCATGAATCTAAAACACTCCATATAGAGTGCCATTTGTAAAAAAATTTATTTCTTTCGATTGGGTCCATCAACAATAGCCCTTGTAAAAAAATTGACCGTACTTGAACTTCAACACCATTTTTATTCAATTTTTGGAGCCATCCAGATGTTTTAATTCTTCTATCTAAAATATTAAAAGGTGCCTGAACAATATCTGGCCTGAAAGTGTCCCATAGTAGTTCAAGCTCATTAGGATTATAGATTGAAAAGCCTATTTTTTCTACCAAGCCTTCATCTTTTTTACTCTGAATTGTTTCCCAAATTTCTTTACCATTTTTGCTTAACAAATCAACTGGAGTATGCAACAATAACCCATATAATTTAGGAATTTTTAATCTTGAAAGAGAGGATTTAATTTGTTGATTAATCCATTTCGAAACATCTTTTGTATTTTTTGGAATTCTTGGTAGCTTTGTTACAACTTGCCAATCTGAGATATTTTCCTTACCAAGAAAGATTTCACTATCGCCATATTCTATTGCAGTATCTAAACTAAGTATATTATTATTTTTAGCATATGAAAGTATTTTACGTAACTCTTTACTACTAACCTGACCTGCCTCATTTGTAATTCCATAATTTAGACCAAATTGAGCCGCTCCAATTATAAAATTCATTATTATTAATTTATTATTTCTTTTAAAATTTTAACTATTTTCTTTTGTTGTTTTTCAGTTAATGAAAAAAACATTGGCAATGTAATAGCTCTGTTATAGTATTTTTCAGAATTTGGAAAATCACCAGCTCTAAATCCTTTTTTTTCATAAAAAGGCTGTAAATGAACAGGAATATAATGAAGATTTACTCCTACACCATTTAATCTTAATTCTGAAAATACCTGTTTATGACTTTTCAAAATCTTTTTCAGATCTAGTTGAATAGGATATAAATGAGAAGCTGAGTAACAATCAGTATGAGTAAATATCTTAGATACTGGCAAACCCTTCAATAATGAGTCATATCTATCTTTTATGATATTTCTTTTAGTTACAAATTCATCAAGTCGGTCCATTTGACTTACCCCTAAAGCAGCCTGTAAATCGCTCATTCTATAATTAAACCCAAGTTCAATTTGTTCATAATACCATTCTCCAATATTTGGATTATTCATTGAAGTTTTTTCTCGTGTGATTCCATGACTTCTGAGTAATCGCATTTTATTAGCTAATTTTTTCGAGTTAGTTGTTGCTATCCCACCTTCAGCTGTGGTAATTATTTTTACTGGATGAAAACTAAAAACTGTAATATCTGATAATTCACAACCACCAATAGGTTGATTCAAATACTTACCTCCAATTGCATGGGAGGCGTCCTCAATAATACTAAATCCAAACTCTTTACTAAGCTTATGTATTTTTTTCATGTTGCAAGATTGACCTGAAAAATGAACTGGTATAACAATTTTTGGTAGCTTTTTATTTCTTCTAGCTTCTATAAGTTTTTCCTCCAATTTTTCAGTAGATATATTTAATGTCTTTAAATCAATATCGACAAAGTCCACTATTGCGCCACAATATAAAACACAATTAGCAGTTGCTACAAAAGTATTAGGAGTGGTCCATACAATATCATTTTCAGAAAGATCTAAAGCAAGACAAGCAATGTGAAGAGCAGATGTGGCACTATTAACAGCAATTGAAAATTTTGAGCCACAATAATTTGAAACTGATTTCTCAAATTTTGGAACTTGTGGGCCTTGTGTTAGAAAATCTGAGTTTAAAACTGCAACTACTGCATCAATATCATTTTGATTTATATCTTGAAGGCCATATGGAATCATAATAATTAATCTTTTTCTAAACTAATAGGATTCTGTTTAATCCAATCTCTTAAGTCTTCTACATCAAGCCATTCTGTATTATTCTGAGAATTATATTCAAAGTCATCAGCTACCTTAGTACCGTTATTAATTCTTATTGGATCATCACACCAATGATGGATAGCTGGTAGAATTTTATAGTATCCATCATATGCATACGTATATTGAGCATCTTCTATCCCAATCATTTGTTCATGTAATTTTTCTCCAGGACGGATTCCTGTAATTTTTTGATTAGCTTTTGGAGAAATCGCTTTTGCAATATCAGTTAATTTCATTGAAGGGATCTTCTTGACATATATTTCACCACCAACCATATCTTCAAAAGCATCCCAAACAAGCTCTACACCTTGCTCAAGTGTGATCATAAATCGAGTCATCCTATCATCTGTAATTGGAAATTCACCTTTATCAGCAATAGACAAGAAAAAGGGGATAACTGACCCACGCGATCCCATCACATTTCCATAACGCACTACTGAGAATTTTGATCCATGACTTCCAGAATAAGAGTTTGAAGCAACAAATAACTTATCTGATGCTAATTTTGTTGCGCCATATAAGTTAGATGGAGCACTTGCTTTATCAGTAGACAAAGCTACAATTTTCTTTACATTAGAATCAATACAAGCATCAATTAGATTCATAGCGCCATTAATATTAGTTTTAATGCATTCAAAAGGATTATATTCAGCAGTTGGAACAATTTTTGTTGCTGCAGCATGAACAACATAGTCAACACCATCTAATGCTCTTTTTAATCTTGACTTGTCCCTTACATCGCCGATAAAGAACCTGACACGATTATCATTTAAATATAATTTAGCCATCTCCCATTGCTTAATTTCATCTCTAGAAAAAATAATCAGTTTTTTTGGATTATATTTTTTTAAAGTCATCTCAACAAAAGCATGCCCAAATGACCCTGTACCGCCTGTTATTAAAATATTTGATTCAGTAAGCATATTTTTCCTTTAAAAAGTTTTAATTGCCATAATTAGGCATCATTTAAGTCATTAAAAATGATTAAGTTAGGTTTTTTAAATTTCTTAAATACCAATTATAAAGCAAGTTAATTCCATCCTCTAAGTTAACTTTGTGCCCCCATCCAAGTGAATTTATTTTTCCTACATCAATCACTTTCAACATAGTCCCGTCAGGTTTTAAAGTATTAAAAATAAACTCACCTTTATAATTAACCACTTTCTTTATAATTAATGATAGTTCTTTAATGCTAACACCCACCCCTGTTCCAACATTTATATGAGTATTAGTTACATACTCCTTATTATCCAATAAATCTTCAAAATTTATATTCTGCAACGCAAATAAAGAAGAGTCTGCAAAATCATCTGAATATAAAAAGTCTCTAATTGGCTCGCCTGAACCCCAAATTTCAACTTTAGTTAAACTTTGTTGTTTTGCATCATGAATTTTTTTTATTAGTGCTGGTATTACATGTGAAGTTTTTAAATCAAAATTATCATTTTTTCCATATAAATTAGTTGGCATTAAAGAAATAAAATTTGTTCCATATTGCAAATTATAGCTTTCACACATCTTCATACCAGCGATTTTTGCAATAGCATATGGTTCGTTTGTATATTCTAAGGGGCCCATTAAAAGAGATTCTTCATTGATCGGCTGAGGAGTGTGTTTTGGATAAATACAACTACTTCCCAAAAATAATAGTTTTTTTACGCCATGGATGTAACTTTGGTGAATAACATTATTCTGAATTTGTAAGTTTTGAAAAATAAAATCTGCCCTATAAGTATTATTAGCTTCTATTCCACCAACTTTTGCAGCAGCGAGAATCACGTACTCAGGCTTCTCTTTTTTAAAAAATAACGATACATTAAGCTGGTCTGTAAGATCTAATTCTGAGTGCGTTTTAACAATAAGATTTTCATAGCCACTTAACTCTAATTTTCTTACAATCGCACTACCCACAAGACCTTTATGGCCAGCTACGTAAATTCTACTGTCAAAATTCATTTTATTTCCTATTAATTAAATAAAAACTATTCATGGGAATCATACGTCTTATAACCATATTCTTTAATTAATGAATCTCGTTTAGCTTTTTCAAGGTCGTTTTTCATCATTTCTTTGACTAGCTCATGAAAAGTAATTTTTGGACTCCAACCTAGATTTTTCCTTGCTTTAGTAGAATCTCCAAGTAAATTTTCCACTTCAGTGGGTCGAAAATATCGAGAATCAATTGCTACTATAAGCCTCCCAGTTTCTGAGTCATAGCCTTTTTCATTAACTCCTTTTCCTTTCCAAGTAATTTTTTTTCCTAAGTAATCCCATGCAATTTCTACAAAATCTCGAACAGAGTGTTGAATGCCTGTTGCAATACAATAATCTTCAGGCTTATCCTGTTGGAGCATCATCCATTGCATTTCTACATAATCCTTTGCATGGCCCCAATCCCTTTTTGCATCTAGATTACCAAGGTAGAGAGTACTCTGCAAATCAAGAGAAATTCTAGAAAGACCTTTTGTAATTTTTCTTGTAACAAAAGTTTCTCCGCGGATTGGTGACTCATGATTAAAAAGAATGCCATTGCAGGCGTAAAGTCCATAAGCCTCCCTGTAATTTATAGTAATCCAATATGCATAAAGTTTAGCAGCTGCATATGGAGAACGAGGATAGAATGGAGTATTTTCATTTTGTGGAACTTCCCTTACTTTACCATACAGTTCAGAAGTTGAGGCTTGATAGAATCTAGTTTTTTTCTCTAGCCCTAGAATACGTATTGCATCTAATATACGAAGTGCTCCTATACCAACTGTATCAGCTGTATACTCTGGTGTTTCAAACGAAACTGCAACGTGAGATTGGGCGCCCAAGTTATAAATTTCATCAGGGTTAATTTCTTGAATTATCCTAACCAGACTCATAGAGTCAGCAAGGTCACCATAATGCAGCTTAAACTTTTGATTAGCTTCATGCGGGTCTTGATACAAATGATCAATTCGATCTGTATTTATAGATGAAGACCGTCGTTTTATTCCATGAACTTCATAGTCTTTATCTAATAAAAACTCCGCCAAATAGGCCCCATCTTGACCAGTTATTCCAGTAATTAATGCAATTTTTCTCTTCAATATAATCTCCAAAATATCATTTAATATTTTATTTCAAGCTAAAACCAAACTCTTTTTTAAATTAATTTTTATAATAATCTATATACCAATCAACAAAATTCTTAACGCCTTCTTTGACTAACATTGATGGCTTATACTTAAATTCTTTCACAAAAACATCAATGTCTGCGAAAGTATCTGGAACATCACCTAGTTGTAAAGGCAATAATTCCTTATCAGCTTTAAGGTCAAGCGACTCTTCAAGGGCTGAAATATAATCTAATAATTCAACTGGTGAATTGCTGCCTATATTATAGACTCGCCAAGGTGCTAATGATGTTGCTGGATCAGGATTGCTTCCATTCCAGTCTTTATTATGCATTGCAGGCTTATCAATTACTTTAACAATCCCTGCAACAATATCATCAATATATGTAAAGTCTCTTCGATGATTACCGTAATTAAATACCTGAATCTTACTTCCTTCCAAAATTGCTTTAGTAAATTTAAATAAAGCCATATCTGGACGACCCCAGGGACCATAGACAGTAAAAAATCTAAGTCCTGTTGTAGGAAGGTCATATAAATGGCTATATGAATGAGCCATAAGCTCATTAGCTTTTTTACTTGCGGCATAAAAACTTAGAGGATGATCAACATTATCACTAACTGAAAAAGGCATTTTTGTATTAGCACCATATATTGAGCTACTTGAAGCATAAACAAGATGATGTACATTATTATGTCTACATCCTTCAAGTATGTGTGCAAAGCCAACTATATTAGTATTAACATAAGCTAAGGGATTTTCAATAGAATAACGAACACCAGCTTGTGCTGCCAAATGAATAACACCTTCAAACTGATTCTCTTTAAATAGATCCTCAATAGCCTTTCCATTTTCTATATCCATTCGGATATGAGTATAATTTTCATGGTCTAAATGCCTTGCTAGACGAGCCTCTTTAAGCTCAGGATCATAATAATCATTATGATTATCTATGCCAATTACTTTATCTCCTCTATCTAACAGCTTTATGGATACTGCTGACCCAATAAAACCAGCAGCGCCCGTTACTAATACTTTCATATAATTAACCTAGTTACCATTAAACAAATCTCTTGTATACACCTTATCTTCAACATCAATGATATCTATTGACATTCGATTAGTAACAATCAAATCGGATTGCTTTTTAAAGTCATTCAAGTTTTTAATTACTTTTGAATGAAAGAATTCAACATCACTTAATATTGGCTCATATATTATTACCTTAATACCTTTAGCCTTAATACGCTTCATAATGCCCTGGATAGAAGATGCCCTATAATTATCAGATCCATTTTTCATAATTAAACGGTATATCCCAACTACTTTTGGATTTTTTTTAATAATTGAATCTGCAATAAAATCTTTACGTACTCTATTAGCATCGACAATAGCACTAATTAAACTATTTGGTACATCCTTAAAATTAGCCATTAATTGCTTAGTATCTTTTGGAAGGCAATAGCCTCCATAGCCAAATGATGGGTTATTATAATGAGAGCCAATACGAGGGTCTAGACAAACACCTTGAATTATTTCTCTAGCATTTAGCCCATGAGCTTCAGCATAAGAGTCTAATTCATTAAAGTATGAGACACGCATTGCCAAATAGGTGTTTGAAAAAAGCTTTATTGCCTCAGCCTCAGTTGAGCAAGTAAAAAGCACATCAATATCTTTTTTAATAGCACCTTCCATCAATATATCAGCGAATTTTCTAGCTCGATCTGACTGCTCTCCTATGATAATACGAGAAGGGTAAAGGTTATCATAAAGAGCACTACCTTCTCTTAAAAACTCAGGAGAGAAAAATATATTATCAATGTTAAAAATATTTTTGATACTAGCTATATAACCAACTGGTATGGTTGATTTAACGACCATCACAGCATTTGGATTGATAGTCATAACATCTTTAATAACTTCTTCGACTGAAGTTGTATCAAAGTAATTACTAATAGTATCATAATCAGTTGGAGTAGCAATGATGACAAAATCAGCATTCTTATAGGCCACTTCACTATCTTTTGTAGCTAAAAAGTTGAGATCTTTATTAGACAGAAAATCCTCAATATCACCATCAACGATCGGAGAAATTCTATTATTTAGTTTTTCAATCTTTGCTTCATTGATGTCAAAAACAACTACCTCATGGTTTTGGGCAAGCAACATAGAAGAAGACAACCCTACATAACCAGCACCTGCAATCGCTATTTTCATATATTATTTCCTATTTATCAACAGTACAAAATTTCTTCATTTAAGTTATGAAGGTTTTATTTTTGTAAGGATTTTAATTGCTCTGCATCCTGTTCTAGCGAACTAATTTCTTTTTTTAATATTTCATACTCTTCTATCTTTATTTTTAGAAAAGAAAAAGTAAGTCTTGTTTTCTCTTCAACTCCCATAGGAGTCAGAAGATAAATGTAGCCCACTTTATTTGGATTGCGCCTAAAGTTTGATAATTTTACCCAACCCTTAGTAACTAATTTATTTATACAGTAATTAACTTTCCCAAGACTTACTCCCATTTCTTTAGATAGCTCCCTTTGAGTGTATTTTGGATTAGCCTCTAATTTACGCAGTAAATCAAAATGTACTTGTTCTTTATTCATTGAGAATCATAAAAAATTAGGTATGCTACCGCCCTGTTTTTAAAAAAACCTAAAAAAAATAAGGTGTAAAACTCAATTTTATCATTTATTTATTTAATGTTCAATAAATGAACAACTTTAATTCTAATATTTATAGCCTTTCCTTTTATTATGTTTATGGGTTATGCTCTATAATTAAACAAAATTTAATAGAATATGATGTATAACGATATAAATTTTAACAATAAAACCATTCTAATTACAGGTGGTGCAGGATTTATTGGAAGTAATTTGGTTTTTTATTTTCAAGAAAATTTTCCAAATTCAAAGCTTATTGTATTTGACTGCTTTAGAAGTGCCGAAAAATTTTCTAATGGTAATCTTAAAAGCTTTGGGCACTATAAAAATCTGATTGGTTTTAAGGGTGATATCATCTGTGGTAATATTAATAATCAATCTGACTTAGCGTTATTGAATGATTATAATTTTGACTTTATATTTCATCAAGCAGCAATATCTGATACGCGCGTCTATGATCAGGAAATAATACTGAAAACTAATGTTAATTCATTTTATGATTTTTTAGCATTAGCAAAAAAAGACAAGGCTGTAATGGTTTATGCAAGTTCAGCAGCCACTTATGGAAATTTACCATCGCCACAAACTTTAGGCAAAGAACGCCCCGAAAACCCTTATGGCTTTAGCAAATATAGTATGGATCAAATTGCTAATCGATATTCAAAAGAAAATCCAGATTTAAAGATTACTGGATTAAGGTTTTTTAATGTATTTGGGCCAAGAGAATACTATAAAGGCAATACATCATCTATGATAATTCAGCTTGGACATCAAATATTAGATGGAAAGGCTCCACGATTGTTTCAAGGATCAGATCAAATTTTGCGTGATTTTATTTATATTGATGATGTTTTGCAAGCTATTATTAAGGCAAGTAATCCAAAAAAAAATGGGGTCTATAACGTGGGGACAGGGGTTTCAAGAAGCTTTCAAGATATTGCTGATATCCTTCAAAAGGAGCTAGAAACTGATTTTGATACAGATTATTTTGCCAATCCCTATGATGGATATCAAACAAATACTAAGGCAGATATTGGGGCTACTCAAGATAGTTTAGGCTTTGAACCAAAAATATCATTAGAACAAGGAATTAAATCCTATATTCCTGAGATTAAACGCTTGCATGGTGTTAAAGTTATATGATTAGTCTACAAAATAAATCACCTAAATTATTAGTTATTGGTGATTTGATGATTGATCAATATCTATGGGGCTCTTGTGAGAGAATTTCACCTGAGGCACCTGTTCAAATAATAAATATTGAACGTGAAAGTAATGTTTTAGGTGGTGCTGGAAATGTTGTTAATAATCTTAAACAATTAGGTGCTAAAGTAGATGTAATTAGTGTTATAGGAGATTGTGAGGCTTCTAACAAACTTTTAAACCTACTATCTGACATTGAAGTTGATACAAAATATTTAGTAACACAAAAAAAACGTATTAGTTCTAAAAAATCTCGCATTATTGCCTCTCAGCAACAAGTAGTTCGATATGATCGTGAAAGCTCAGATGACATTAGTGCTGAATCTCAAAATACCATTATTAAAACCTTTATTAATATAGTTAAAAACTATGAAGTAATCCTACTTTCAGATTATGGTAAAGGGGTTCTTACTGATCAATTGACTCGGTCTTTAATAAATATTGCAAAAGAAAATAATAAGAAAGTACTAATTGATCCTAAGGGTAAGGATTATTTTAAATACAAAGGCGCATATTTACTTACTCCAAATAAAAAAGAAGCAAGCATTGCAACAAAAGTTAATATTGTAGATGATGCTAGCCTCAAAAAAGCAATTAAAGAACTTAAATCCATGTGCACTCTCGATATCTCATTAATTACTCTTAGTGAGCATGGTATAGGGGTTTATGATCATGAACTACGCATTCATCCTACAATTGCTAAAGAAGTTTTTGATGTAACTGGTGCAGGGGATACTGTCCTTGCTTCACTTGGCTTTGCAATAGCTTGTGGTTTTAATATTCATGAAGCAGTTGGGTTCTCTAATCTGGCAGGTGGTGTTGTGGTTGGTAAAATTGGCAGTGCGACTGCATCTCTTAATGAAATTATTGAATATGAATCAAGTCTAAATAAATCTTCAAGTGACAAGCACATTAAAACGCAAATTGAAATAGGCCGACTTAGTGATGAGTTAAAATCAAAAGGAAAGAAAATTGTATTCACAAATGGTTGTTTTGATTTACTTCATGCTGGGCATATCAGTTATCTAGAAACAGCTAAAAGTTATGGAGATATCTTAATAGTTGGACTTAATTCTGATCAGTCTGTAACTTCTTTAAAAGGCCAAACTCGTCCTATTAATATCCAAGCTGATAGGGCATATATACTAGCTGCGCTTGAAGTTGTAGATTATGTTGTAATCTTTGATGAGGATACTCCTTATGAATTAATTAAATTAATACAGCCTCATACTCTAGTTAAGGGTGGAGACTATAAAGGAAAAGATGTTGTTGGGCAAGATATAGTAGGTGAATTAAAATTAGTCGAATTTATTGATGGAAGAAGCTCAACTCAAACTATTGAAAAAATTAAACATTACAACTAACTATGTAGTCAATCATCAAACATGAATTTAGTGAACACATAAAAGTAAGCCTAGAGATAATCAAATCTGCCACTTAATTGATAAAGAGTTTAGTAACTAGGATTTAAAAAAAATCAACCAAACTAATCTAACTAGATCCTATCTAGTTCAGCATATTAATCATGCATTAATTAGAGTGACTGGATTGTAAAGAGTTTTATCTATTGGTAAAACTTCCATATCGCGAAAGTCGCAAGGATTACAGTGGCCATACTCGCTGCATACAACTGGATCTAAAATATTTTCTGGCCATCCATTATCAATGTGACCAATAGGATGTTTTTCTTTATATAAAAGATGATGACAATTGTATATAGTTCCATCTGAACTAATTAGGTGCCTTGCATGACCATCATAATCAACAGTTTTACATTTTCTGGTTTCTTTAATTTGTTTCCCGCACATTTCTTGGTAACGCTCATAGTTAAAGTCTGGATGGCTGTCTGTTTTAGGAAATAGCTCTCCACTATCTTCATCAATACCTAATGCGCTCTGATAAGTAAAACCAATTCCAGCATTTTCAAGCTTATCCCTATCAGACTCTGAAAGTATGTCATTCTTAACTGCAGATACTTGATCCATCTCTAGTTTAGCCTCTTGAATCTTTCTAACTCGATCTATAAAAAGATCAATATCCATAAATTCAGGGTGATATGAAACATTCCAACGAATTTTAACTTTTTTCGCCCACTTAATGAATCCATCAAAATCCTTATAAAAGCGTGTACTAAGGTTAGTGCCAATTGTAATGTAAAAATCATTACATAGAGATTCAACCACGTAACTAAAGTCTGCACTAAGAGTTGGTTCACCTCCAATTATTGTTAAATCGGTCTCTCTAGGTTTTACTTCTTTCTTAAGATAGTTAATAACACGATCTACACTAGTTTTGTCATATTCTCTTCTATTAATGTCATCTTGTATGCAATAACTACATCTGTAATTACAACGCAAATCAATAAAAAATGCTACATAATATCTTCGCTTGATCTCTGAAATTCTTCTATCTAAATCAAACCCACCAATACCTAATTTATTTCCAATACCTAGTTTGTGTTTAATTATATACCTTAATATTTTTTGGCTCTGATAAGCCTTCCTTAATTTTGGGTTCTTACGTATTCTGTGTTTTATTTTATTAAACATATTTTAATATTATAGAAAATTTATACTGCTAACAAGATGATTTTATCATTTTTTAGTAAAATTAGTGCAAAGTTGAATTAACAACTTATTCTAATGACACACTAAATTTATAGTTAAAAGACTTTATAGCATTTAATACTTCTTCCGCTTTAATAAGTCGCATACAATTATGATGCTTTAAGGGGCAAGTTCGCTTCATGCAAGGTTGACACTCTAGACTCTTTTTAACTATCATACTATTTGAATTCATCCATTGAGATGTTTCTTTATCATTAGTAGGACCAAAAGTTGTAACTGTTGGTACTTGAAATGCTGCAGCTATATGCATTGGACCACTATCACCTGTAATAAATAAATCCAGATTTGAAATTTGAGTAATTAGTTCCGTAATTGAAGTTTTGCCAGCTAAATTTTGATAATTCTTGATACCATAGTTAACCAAATATCTCTCAATATCTTCAGCTATATCTTTCTCCCCTGGACCACCAAAAATTATAATATCATACTGGCTGGATAAAGCATACACAACATCCGCAAACTCTTTAGGATACCAACGCTTAGAATCCCCATATGATGCTCCAGGATTAATCCCAACAGTAGGAAGTGACTTATTTAAAGTGGCTTTGAAATTATGGTGAATATTTAATTTACCAGCTGTAAAGTCTGTGTTCAGGCAGAAATTAACAAAGCGATTATATTTTTCAACCTGGTGACAATTCTGATATTTTTTTCTTTTAAATTGATATTTATTTTTACTTGATACTAATAACTTCAAAAATCTTGAGCGTAAAGAACCTCTAAAAGAAAAATAAACATCAAATTGACCCAAAGTTTTTGAAATTTTAAACAAAGAGATATAATCCTTTTTTAAAACTTCTGCTTTAATAATACTAGGATGTTGTTTAATTGCCTCAATGGATACAAATGATCCAATAATAGTAATTTCAGGGTCATTGTAATGACAGATTATATTTTCAATAGCAGGAGTCAACATTGCAGTATCTCCAAGCCAAGTAGGAAGCTCAATTAGGATTTTCATCAAACTAATTTAAAGTGTTTTTTGCTTAACTCTAGGCCAAAAAAAATTTCAAGTTTTATCATCATTCGATGCCTCCTTTCTTTACTAGTTAAAACATAACTTGGATCTACTTTAAATAGACCAGAACTTTTTGGCAGCCAATCTATTAAAACTTCTGGGTGTGTTCCGAGAAATTCTTTAATAATGCTTGGATCTTTTTGAGTGTAATTAATCTTTTTATGATTTGCACCCCAATATTTTTGTACTTTTTTACTTTTAAGGTTCATTTGCTCTTCACTTCGAACCCAGCCATAATGATAACAAAAGGCACCAGTATGTTTCGCCCTTGGATATCTACCTTTTTTATTGCTGTCTAAAACTAGCCAAAATAGCCCATCTGGCGAATAAGATCTTACTGAATTTTTGATGATTCTAGCTTCTGAACGATACCATCCTGGAGAATCAAGATAACTATTTGCATTTCCATAAAAATGATAATAGTCGAAAACAAGAGCTTCAACATTTGAATCATTCAAATATAACTTCATAGATTGCCTTATCTTATCCAATTCATTTTCGTGATAGACTTCGTCTCCTTCAACATAAAAAGCCCAATCACCTGTACAGTTATAATGAGCAATCATCTTCTGCTGACCGTAAACGTAACCACGATCCTGCATTTTTTCATTCCACTTTGATTCAATAATACGAATTTTTGAATTTGAAATTGATTTAACAAGGGCTAATGTATCATCTTCACTTTCTCCAACATTAATGATGAATTCATCAACGATTGGCAAGATAGATTGGATAGATTCTACAAATGGATAACCTAATATCTGTCCATTTTTTATAAATGTAAAGGCACTGACTTTCATTATTTTTTTAATGTTAATTTATATAGTGAATTTGAAGACAATACTCCTTTTGACTGAGGGGAAAAAATCCACCTAACCATTCCTTCAGTTAAAATTTGTAAAATTCTTTTTACTAATCTCAATGGAGTTTTAAGTAACTTCCCATTGTAAATGAGAAAAATATCACCACCATAATAATTTAAATTTAAATTAGAAGAATTGGCCCAGTAGTGCATTTTGGATTGAGTAATAATATTGACATGAGTTACATCACCATGTTGATTTGCCAAACCTAGAGGGCTAGAGCCATTTGGTGTTCTAAAAATAAATTCTCCATTAGATTTAAGGCATCTTTTAATCTTTTCAAGAAAAAAACCCAAATCTTTTGATTCTATATGCTCTAAAACGTCAAAAGCAACTATTAAATCATATTTATTTTGAACATCATCAATATTTTTAAATACCTCAAAATTATTATGAGAAGCTCTATTTATTAACTCTGGTATTGTCTCTACTCCAGAGATATTCCAACCAATAGTTCTAGAAAAATCTAAAAAAGAACCATTACCATAACCTATTTCTAGAACATCTAAGTTATTTCTAAGTTTAAATTTTTTTCTTAATTTTGAAAAATATAGATTTTCTTCTGCCGATGCTTTAGCAAAATTTAACTCACTCCAGTTTTTCCAGTCTTCATAATTTTGCATAAATATATTCTTAGTCAATAAGTCTTTTTTAATTTAACAATCATTTAAATATAATAAATAGAGTTTTTTTAGTTATTTGGTTTTTTATTTATTAATCTCAACAATTCTCCACAATATTTTAATAAAAAAGGGACTGAGAAGTCAGTAATCCCTTTCTGGGAATTAGCAAAAACTGTTCTATTTATTTCACTTGTTGGTGCAAATAATTGATAGCTATCTTGATTATTTTCATGTATTGAAATAACTGGTATATCAAATGCTGAAGCTAAATGAACTATAGAAGTATCTGGAGAAATAATTAAATGTAATTTCTCAATAAGTGCTGCTGCATCAAGTATAGATTCAGTTTTGTAACTTGAATCAACATAAAATAAATTTAATTTCTGACTTAATTGCATCATGCTTTTGTATTTTTCAGGACTAGATAACAAAATAATTTGTACATCACTATTAATATGATAAATTCCACGGCATATCTCTTCGATTTTATTAGATTCAATTTGCTTACCTTTAACTGCACCCTCAATATTAATCCCAACTAATATTTTTTGCTTAAATGTTAATAAATAATCACCAGCCTTTTCTTTTTGCTGTTCTGTGCAATATAATTCATATTTATTTGATTTAGGGTTAACTTCAAATGGGCTAAGAGTATTTAACCAAACATCTTGAAAGTGTAACCCTTTTGATTTTTCTGTATAGTAATCATATAGCTTTAGCTCATTTCCTTTAACACCATATCTTCCTTCTTTATATACTGATATTACTTTCTTTGGATTTATGATTCTCAGTCTAGCTATTGAGTGAGGTACAACCGAATGATCAAATTCAACACAAACATCATACTTTTTGTTTCTAAGTTTTACTAATGTTGGCAAGTCTCTAAATAAATTATTTTTGTAATTTATATAAACTTTATCAACATATGGATTTTTATGGATCACATTTTGATTAATCGTACTAGCTAATACTGAAATTTTTATTTCTGGATATTTAAGTTTTAACTCTCTAAATACTGGAGTTGTAATAACCATATCTCCAATACGATCATAACGTAAAAATAAGATATTTTTAGCATTTTTAATATCAAACTTTATTGTTTTTTTGCTTGTTAAAAGTTTAAGAAGAAATGCTTTTAATCTTGTAACTGATTCCACCTATAGATACCTATCAATACCAAGATTACACCAAGTGGCATTATTATTAATAGTTGACTGTAATATTTTATCATTAGTGTTGTTGTGTACTTTTTCTTTGTGATACAAATGGTATTGAATCCCAGAAAATTTTAAATGCTGTTTGTAAACTCTTCTATTAAATAATCTTTGAACAAATTCACTATCCTCTCTACCCCAAGTAGTAATCTCTTCATTAAAACCATTCACTTTTATTATATCTTCTTTAAAAAGCGAAAAATTACACCCTCGAATACGCTTAATATTCCGATTTTTAAAGTGACTCATTACTTTCGTTAAAAAGGGTAATCTAAGCATGTTTATCTTATTTTTTGCATGTGCTAAATAAAATGAAGGTTTAATAAATAAACTTTTATTTATTAAATTGTCACTAAAAGTAGATTGCAGCAATACCCTACTACCTTGAATATATAAACCTATTTGAGCAAATCTTTTGTGATCCTTTATAAAATCCTCATGAAGAACAGTATCACCATCGATCATTATGATGTATTCGTAATTTGATTTTGCTATTGCGCGATTTCTTGAATGAGGTATTCTACAACCTATATCTTCTTGCCAAGAATGAATAATTGGGATTGATAGTATATTAGAGATATCTTTAATGACTTTTAATGTAGATTTATCACTGCCATCGTCAGCAACAATAATTTCATTCGGCAATATTGATTGGGTTGCAACACTTTTTAAGACCAACCTTAGTGCATCGGGCCAATTATACGTGCAAACAATTAAACTACAATTCATATACAACTTAGATGAAAATTTTATTATTGATTAACAGTAATTCTTAATTTAATTATACACGCAAGCTGATTACTATCAGTTAATAAGCAATAGCTAGATTTAACCTAAAAAATCTAAAATTATTCGGTAACATTAATATAAATTTAGTTGTATGATTAAATTAATTCAGCAAATATATTGATACTTGCTTAGGTGTTAATTTTTTTGAAATTTAATTACTCCGCATTTAATAATATATGAATATATCTGTTTACATTATTGCATTCAACGAAGCAGAAAAAATACGTGACTGCCTTAATAGTGTACTTTGGGCTGATGAAATTATTGTCGCTGACTCACATAGCACTGATGGCACTACTGAAATAGTTGAGAGTTTAGGGGCTCAAGTTGTCCATATTCCCTTTAATGGATATGGGGATCTTAGAAATAAAGCAATTTCATATTGCTCAGGAGATTGGATACTTAGCCTCGATTCAGATGAGCGTTGCACTGAAAAAGTAAGAGACGAAATATTATCTTTAATCAAAACTACCACTCTTGATATATTTCAAATCCCAAGAAAGAATTATTTTATGGGTAAGTGGATTAAATACTCTGGCTGGTATCCAAACTTTAGACAACCCCAGCTCTTTAGACGAGGAAAAATGAGTTATGATTTCAAGCCTGTTCATGAAGGATATATTAGTCACAGTAGTAAAAGAATTGGTGTAATTAAAAATGAAATCTGGCAATTTCCATTTAAAAATACTGAAGAGGTTATGCAAAAAGCTAATCGATATTCAACACTGGGTGTTGAAAAACTAAAAAAAAGAGGCCAAACTGGTAGTGTTTTTAAAGCATTGTTGCATGGGTTGTGGTCATTTTTTAAGCATTATATCTTTAAGTTAGGCTTCTTAGATGGTGGGGCTGGATTAGTTATAGCTTTTGGTAACTTTGAGGGCACTTTCTACCGCTACATTAAACTAACTGAAGAACAATCTGACTGGAAGACTCCAGTTGTTAAACCAATTTATAAGATAAATAAATGATTATTCCTGTAATCTTAGCTGGTGGAAGTGGAACAAGACTTTGGCCACTCTCAAGAAGTCTCCAACCAAAGCAATTTATTAGCCTAATAAATGACACTACCCTATTTCAGGATACAATTTTAAGGTTACCCAAAGATGTTGAAAATCCAATTATTATTTGTAATGAAGAACATCGTTTTTTGGCAGCTGAGCAACTTCGACAAATAAATAAATCTTCAAAAAATATAATTATAGAAAAAGAAGGAAGAAATACTGCTCCAGCAATTACCTTAGCGGCATTAAAGTTAATAAATGATTATAAAGATCCAGTTTTATTAGTTTTGCCAGCTGATCATCTAATTCAAAATATTCAAGCTTTTCATGAATCAATTAAAGCTGCAGGCGACCTTGCTGAAAAAAATAAACTAGTTACTTTTGGAATCGCACCAGATAAGGCCGAAACTGGCTATGGTTATATTCAAGCAGAGATTGCAGATACAGAAAAATATTTTAGTGTTAAATCTTTTACAGAAAAGCCAAACCAAGAAAATGCAAATAAATACTTAGAATCTGGAAATTACTTTTGGAATAGTGGAATGTTTATGTTTAAGGCATCTGTATATCTTGAGGAAGTAAATAAATTTGCCCCAGAAATTCTTAGTTGTTGTAAAAAATCCTTACCTAGTGAAAATAAAGATTTAGACTTTATAAGACTCAATAATGATGAGTTTCTTAAATGCCCTGAAAGGTCTATAGACTATGCAGTTATGGAGCATACAAAAGAAGCTATAGTAATGCCTTTAGATGCTAATTGGAGTGATATTGGGTCTTGGGATGCATTAATGAACTCTAAAATAAAAGATCAAAATGGTAATGTAATTGAAGGTGATGTTATTTTTGATAATGTTAGTAACACATACGCTTATAGTACAAATCGATTAGTTACAGCAATAGGAGTGTCAGATTTAATTATTGTTGACACAAAGGATGCCTTATTAGTGACAAGCAAGGATGATAGCCAAAATATAAAAAATATTGTAAAAAAATTAAAAAAACATAGCCGCCCTGAGTCTGAAAACCATCGTAAGGTCTTCAGACCTTGGGGTTATTATGATTCAATTGATGCTGGAGATGGTTTTCAGGCTAAACGAATATCAGTCAATCCTGGGGCAAAACTTTCACTACAAAAGCATAAATATAGAGCTGAACATTGGGTGATTGTTAGCGGAGTTGCAAAAATTACTTGCGGAAAAAAAATTTTTAAACTAGAAAAAAATCAATCTACTTATATTCCAAAAGGTGAAATTCATAGATTAGAAAATGAAGAAAACATTAAATTAGAAATTATAGAAATTCAAACAGGAAGCTATTTAGGTGAAGACGATATTATTCGTCTAGACGATGAATACGAACGAAATTAGACGCTTCTTCATACTTCATTAGAACATCTTGAACTAAAATATTATTTACATTGTTTTTATCATATAAAGAAAATGCCTTAACAGAATCAGTTAATTGCATTTCAGATGATAACCTAGCAAGCAACGCAACAATAGGAGTATTTACTGAATTGGCTGCATGCATAAGGCCACCATCACAGCATAATAATATTTGAGATTTTTTAATAATTTGCGATGTCTGATTAAAGGTAAATTGATCTACACAGTCAAATATATTGTAGTGTGGAAATTCACCAGCTATTTCTTTCGAAATATATTTTGCATTGCTTGATCCTAATAAAACTATGTTTAAATCAATATCTTTTTCTATGATTTCTTTAATTACTTTATTCCAATTTAAATAAGATCTGTAACTCCATTCGCCACCAAGAGCAATTGATATGAAATGCATAGGTAGGTTGAAATTTTGAACAATTTTCTTATCTGCATTCGATACTGAAATTGTACTTTTTGCCATACAATTAATTTGGCTCTCATTTTTTTTATATCCTAATAATTTATTCATTTGATGGAAGCTAAAAAGCACTCGATTAACTTCAGGTCCATTAAAGAATCCAAACATTCCTACAAAAGGTATTAATCTAGCAATATCGGCTTTAATATGAATACTTCTTGTACTATAAGAATCAATAATAACTAAGTCATACTTATTTTGAACAACATATTTTTTCTCAGTGTAAATTTTTGAGAAAATCAAATCATCTTTGTAGAGATCTGAATTCTTTTTATCAGTAAATAAATCTACTTTTTTCCCATTCAGAAAAATTCTACTGGATAAATCCATTAAACTGTCGCCTAAACTTGGGGCAGAAATATTAATCCAAAGAATATAATTATGCTCTGGTAAAATATTTGAAACCTCTAATAATTTTTGACTTTTAAGATTTAAGTATAAATACCGCTTTACAAATTTTACCCAAGACTTAATTAAAAAATTTTTATTAAGAAATTCTTGGATATAATTTGGTATTTCAAACTTAAATGGAAGCGTGTAAGTTTTCTCAAAATCTAGCATATTTAAACCATTTTTCCACCTCATTAGCAATCACCTGAGGTCTTATATTATCTAAGCACTCGCTTATACCTTTTTTATCCTTACAGCCCGCCTTCCCACAAGCCACGCATGGCATATCTGCTTGAAAAATTGTAATATTGCCGTAGTGCTGGATTGGCATATCTTTTGTTGCTGAAACTTGTAGTTCATTTGACCAAGGTGACCACATCGAGAGTCTAGTTGGGCCAAAAATTGCAAAAACACGTTTATTTTGAGCTGCAGCAATATGCATATTTAAAGTGTCCATTCCAATATATCCTTTAGAAATTTCACTTAAAGCAATATATTCCTCAATAGAAGTTTGGCCAATCCAATTTAAAACATTGTCTAACTTTGGTAAAGATTTTTTTATCAATAAATCAATTTCATTACTTCCACCTGTGACAACAACTGTAATATTTAATTGGCTTAACAGCTTTAATAAGTCATCTCTTAGCTTTTGCGAATAAACCTTATATTTGTATTGGGCAGAAGGATGGAAAATAACAAACTCTTTAATGCCTATTATTTCAAGTTTATTTTTGATTTTAGCAATCATTTTTTTTGAAACTTCTGGTGCATTTTGAATCTTTCTATGATTAATTTTTAATAGATTTAGAGGCTTTAAGTTGTTACAAAGAATATGATCAGTTACATCAAAATAATAATAAAACGTTAGAAAATATTTTTTCCACCAAGATTTCTTGCTATCTTTTTCAACTGCACTAATTGATTTTTTACTTGCCAATAAGGCATAAATAACACTTCGATCACTTGATGTTAGATTAATACTAAGATCGTACTTCTTATATATTTTTGATATTATTTCTTTCTCTTGAGTCCATTGCTGATGACGTTTTTTTTGATAAGAGAATGTAAAGATAGAATTTATATTTGGCATTAATTGTGCCACTGCCAAAGTATCATCATTAACTAGAAGGTCAATTTTTGGAAAATTATAGAAATCAATTAATGCATTTATAAGTGATAAACTTAAAAAGACATCACCATTTGAACGTTGAATGATTATTAATATTCTTTTAGGGCTTTTCAAAATCTTTATACAAAAAAGAACTAAAAAAAACAAACACTAAAGTTGTGAAGTGGCCTAGTAAGTATGAATCACTCAACATAATTACTAAATAAACTAAAGGCAAAGTAATCCCTAAATCATTAATAAACCTATTTGAGGAAGCAAAAGATAGCTTAATTTGATAGTAAAAAATTGAGAGCATACTCACTAGTCCAATTAAGCCCAATTGCATTGCAATCAAAGTGTACATATTATGTGGATTAGTTGTCTTTGGTAAATCTGGCGTATTAATTTCATTAATTTTTGAGTACTCACTAGGGAAATCACCTGTACCAACTCCTAATATTAGGTTTTGATTAATAACTTCTAGTGAATTCATAGCAAAATGCAGTCGCACACCTAGAGAGTTTTTATTTTGGCTATTTTCAGAAAAAGTAAGGGTTTCAACTACAGCTTTATCAACTCTTTCTTTAAAAAGATCACTAGAATGATAAGCAGTAAAAAAAATGGCCGGCATAACTATTAAAATTGCTATTAATGATTTCACTCTTTCTTTATCAAAAATCTGAAAAATTAGTATTGATAGCATTACAAAGAAACCAACTTGCCCTGCTCGCCCTCCTGTAATAAACATATTAATTGTCATGCTAATTGCAAAAAAACTATAAAAAGAGAAAGAAAGATTAGTCAATTTTTTATTTAAAAATATTTCATGCAGAACTAGGTAAATAGCAAATATTAAAATTGGGTTATAAGAAATATGACTCATAAAAGGAGTTGGATTTAATACAGTTGCATTTTTAAATGGCCCAACTAACTCAAACCAAACTAGGTAGGAAGCAATTTCAGTTAATGCAATCGCTAAAAGGAATGAAATTACGTAATATTTGATATATTCTCTTTTAACAATGTTAAAAAGAATAGGAAAAAGCAATAAGAAATACCACATTTTATGAAGAATATGAAGCCCCCACTTAAGATCTTCTGTCCAAAGCATACCAACAACATGAAGAAAATAAAATAAAATAGAAGCAATCATTAACTTACTACTCATTATTTGATTATATTTAGCTTTGTAATCTCCTGAAAGAAGCCAAAAGATACAAATAATAACAATAATTATATTTGCTCCAGAAACTGTTAATGGCATAAGAAACGCAAGAACGATTAATAAGTACTGGTAAGTTTTATCGAGATCAAAAAATTTAAGCACAAGAATACTTTACAATTAACATTTAAATATCACATTGATTATACTCATCTAATTTTATGCCTATTAAAACTATTTTCCTAGATCGCGATGGGGTAATCAATAAAGAGGTCAGCTATTTACATAAAATAGATGATTTTGAATTTATCGATGGTATTTTTAAGGCTTGCCTTTCCTTTCAAAATTTAGGTTATAAAATAATTATAATAACAAATCAATCGGGAATTTCAAGGGGCTATTATGGTGAGAATGAATTTCAAAAATTAACTAAGTGGATGCTTGATCAGTTTAAAAAAAATAATATCAATATTTTAGATATATTTCATTGCCCTCATGTTCCAGAGTCTTTTTGTGACTGTAGAAAGCCTATGCCTGGAATGTTTTTGAGTGCCAAAAAAAAACATAATATCGATATGAAGAATTCATGGATGATTGGTGATAAGAATGCCGATATTATCGCTGCAAATAAATCAGATATTTATAATACTATCCTAGTACGGAGTGGCCATAAAATTGATGAATCTTCATCAGAAGCAAAATTTATCCTTAATTCAATCATTGAATGCAAAGAAGTTATTATTAGTTAGAATGTTATTCGATTTTATTATTTTTAAGTAATTCTTTAGAGATCTTTAGGACCCTTTTGACATTAATATTTTCTATTGAATTATCATTTTTGTCTGTCTTATTAGGATCAACTTCTGAGCTGGACTCTATTATTCGATTAATTTTTGTCTCGAAGGTATTTCTATATCCCGGTGTTGGTCCAAATAATGTGATTGAGGGTACATTCATTGCCCATGAAATGTGAGTTGGTCCTGTGTCTGGTCCAATAACTAAATCTGCTTGCGAAACCAGTGAAATTAATGAATTTATAGACAGTTTTTCACAAATACTTATATTTGGAGAAATTCTTTTTATTTTTTGTGCTAGTATTTTCTCTTCCTCATTTCCCCAAATAACAAGATAATGAGCATCTAAGGAGTTAACAAATTCTGCAAATTTTTCTATTGGGTAACGCTTAGATGAAAGAGACGCTCCAGGGATTAAAATAATAATATTTTTTACTTTTAAATAGTTTAGAGTTAATTTACTGTTATTAGCAAACAAGAAGGGTACTTTGTCGTAAATTTCAACCTTATCACATGTTAACTTTAATGCAAATTTGATAAGCTCAAAATTACGCTCAATAACATTTTGGTCATAATTGATATTAAAAGTTTGATTATAAAAAATTGAAGCAAAACTCTCCCTAATTGATTTTTTATCAAACCCTAAAGTTACTGGGGAATGTATAAGACGAGAAATTACTGCTGATTTTATTAAGCCTTGCATATCTACAACTAGGTCATAGGAGCCAAATTTTCGAACTTTAGCTAACTCCTTAAAAAGTAAAACAAGAGATTTACTTTGTTTAGCTTTTTTTAATTGAACAGTATGAACTTTATTAATATCTGGATGATTACTTAATAACTCTTTATAGTCCTCATCGACTATCCAATCAATCTCAATTTGATGATTATATTTTTTTATAAACTGCAGAACAACCATAGCGTGAATAATGTCGCCTAATGCTGAGAGTTTGACTATAGCTATTTTCATAAAAAGTATTTTACAGTGGCATTCTAATTAAAGCGCTAGATATTAAATTAAGCTTTTAATGATATAATTAATAAAGCTTAAACCACTCCTAAAACTGATATAAATGGATTCTCAAAGTAAAGAAGTTAAACCCACTAACTTTATTCGTAATGTTATAAATGAAGATCTTTCATCCGGAAAACATACGATTATTAAAACACGATTTCCCCCAGAGCCCAATGGTTATCTTCATATTGGTCATGCAAAGTCTATTTCCCTAAACTTTGGGATAGCAAAAGATTATGGTGGATACTGTAACTTAAGATTTGATGACACTAACCCAATTAAAGAAGATATTGAGTATGTCAATTCTATTAAAAAAGATGTTGAATGGCTAGGGTTTAATTGGAATGGTGATGTTAAATTTAGTTCGCGCTACTTTGATATGTTTTACAAATACGCTGAAGAATTAATATCCAAAGGATTATCGTACGTATGCTTTTTAAGTATTGATGAAACTCGTGAATATCGAGGAACTCTTAAGGAACCTGGGAAAAATAGTCCATATCGTGATACAAGTATAGAGGAAAATTTGTCTCTATTTAGGAAAATGAAATCAGGTGAATTTAAAGAAGGTGAGTGCGTACTTAGAGCTAAAATTGACATGTCCTCGAGTTTTATGTGTATGCGTGATCCCACTTTATACCGTATTAGATTTGAAATGCATCATCAAACAAATGATGATTGGTGTATTTATCCAATGTATGATTTTGCACACTGTCTTGGCGATGCAATTGAAGGTGTAACTCATTCTATTTGTACTTTAGAGTTCCAAGATAATCGAAGAATTTATAATTGGACTCTAGAAAACTTAGATGATTTTAATATTACTAGTCGTCCTCATCAATATGAGTTTTCGCGTTTAAATCTAGAGTATGCAACAACATCCAAAAGAAAATTAAAACTCTTGGTAGATAATAATCATGTAAATAGCTGGAATGACCCTAGAATGCCAACTATTTCAGGACTTCGAAGAAGAGGATTTACATCAGCCTCAATAAGAGACTTCTGCGAGCGTATCGGTGTTTCAAAAGTAAATAGTTTAACTGATATTTCAATTCTTGAATCATCAATTAGGGATGATTTGAATAATATTGCCCCTCGTTCAATGGCTGTAATTAATCCAATTAAATTAATAATTGAAAATTATACTAAGGGAATAATTGAATCCCTCTTAGCACCAGTTCATCCTCAAAAGGAGGATATGGGAACCAGAGAAATTTTCTTTGGTCGTGAAATATATATTGATAAAGAAGATTTTATTGAGGTAGCGCCAAATAATAAATACAAACGACTAGCAATAAATAAAGAAGTTCGCCTTAGAAACTCTTACATAATCAAAGCTACTCATTTTGATACTGACAAAGATGGTAATGTCAAAACTATCTACTGTACTTATGATCCTGATACCTTAGGTAAAAATCCGTCAGATGGACGAAAAGTCAAAGGCGTTATTCACTTTGTTGAATCTAGTAAAGCTGTTAAAGCAGAATTTAGAATATATGACCGTCTTTTCTTAGACTCTGATCCAGCTAAATTTGATGATTTTTCCTCTTCAATTAATCCTAACTCGCTTGAGATAAAAAATGGTTTTATAGAGCCAAGTTTATCTAATGCAAAAGCTGAAAAAGCATATCAATTTGAACGAGAAGGATATTTTTGCAGGGATAGTGAGTCTTATGGGCTAGTATTTAATAAAACAGTCGGGCTCAGAGACACCTGGAATCAATAGTCTATTTTTTGAAGCCAATTCTTTAATTGCTTAACTTCAGCGTGCTTCGTTGTATCAATTTGAAGAGGGGTAACTGAAACAAAGTTATTAGAAATTGCATGGAAATCTGTGCCCTCTATGTTATCAGCTTCCTTTCCATTTTCTCCAATCCAATACAGGGATGAGTCTTCTTTATCCTTGATACTTGGTTCAGACTTATGCCTACTTCCTAGTCGAGTACTTTTAATACCTTTAATTTGACTAAGAGGAATATCTGGAACATTTACATTAATAATAGTGTTGTAAGATAGTGTAGATTTATCAATTTGAGTAACTAACTTCTTGGCGATTGCACCCGCTGTCTCAAAGTGATTACATTCCCAGCTAGCTAGAGACATTGCAATTGAAGGAAGTCCCAGAAATCGACCCTCTATAGCCCCAGCAACTGTTCCTGAATAGATAGTATCATCCCCCAGGTTTGCACCAAAATTAATACCAGTCACTACTAAATCAATTGATTCCTTTATAAAACCACACAATGCCAAATGAACACAATCAGTAGGCGTTGCATCGATTGCATAAATATTTCTCTCAATTTGAATTGGTTTTAATGGCCTACCAAGAGTTAATGAGCTACTCGCTGCAGACTTATTCTCACTTGGAGCAACAACAATTACTTCTGCAATTTCACTCAGAGATTTTGTAAGCTGCTTGATGCCCTTGGCTTGGTAGCCATCATCATTACTTATAAGAATTCTCATTAACTAATAGTTAAGGCAATCTTGTCTTTACTAATACCTACTTTAACAGTTCCACCAGAGCTTAGCTTACCAAAAAGAAGTTCATCGGCAAGAGGTTTACGGACTTCTCTTTCAATTAACCTCATCATTGGACGTGCACCCATCATAGAGTCATAGCCATTTTCAGCAAACCATTTTCGAGCCGCATCTGAAACAATCAATGAAACATTCTTTTTTTCAAGGACATCTTCAAGCTCAAAAAGAAATTTGTTGACTACATAGACAACAACCTCTTCATTAAGTTTATTAAAATAAATAATTTCAGAGAGGCGGTTCCTAAATTCTGGTGTAAATATCTTTTTAAGCTCACCTTCATAATCAAGGGAATGATCTTGCTCATTAAAGCCTATAGAAGCTCTTTGAACATTTTGAGCTCCAACATTAGAAGTCATAACAAGTATTACATTACTAAAGTCAACCTCACGGCCATTAGCATCAGTAAGCTTTCCATGATCCATTACTTGTAATAGGATATTGAAAATATCAGGATGCGCTTTTTCAATCTCATCCAATAAAAGAACCGCATAAGGATTGCTATTTACTGCCTCAGTTAATAGACCTCCTTCATCATATCCAACGTAACCTGGAGGAGAACCTATAAGTTTAGAAATAGCATGTCTCTCCATATATTCAGACATATCAAATCTCAATAATTTGACGCCCATAATCCTTGATAGCTGTTTACAAATTTCAGTTTTACCAACTCCCGTAGGACCAGCAAATAAAAAAGAGCCCATTGGCTGTTCAACGGGAGAAAGTCCAGAGCGAGAAAGTTTTATAGCAGTTGATAAAGACTCAACAGCTTTATCTTGACCAAATACACCAAGCTTAAGGTCACTCTCTAGGCTTTTAAGTAAAGATTTATCATCATTAGTAACTTGGCGAGAAGGAATGCGTGCCAACTTAGCTACAATATTTTCTATATCAGGCACGCCAATATTGACTTTACGCTTTGATTTAGGAAGTATTTGTTGAAGAGCGCCAACCTCATCAATAACATCAATTGCCTTGTCAGGAAGGCGCCTATCTCCTATATGTCGATGCGTTAACTCCGCTGCAGATGCTAAAGATGCAGCTGAATATTTAACCTTATGGTGTGATTGATAGTATTTTTTAAGTCCATGCAAAATTTTAATCGTATCTTCGACTGAAGGCTCCTCAATATCCACTTTTTGAAAGCGCCTTGTAAGTGCATGATCTTTTTCGAAAATCTTGCGGTATTCATCATAGGTTGTAGAGCCTATACATTTCAGTGAGCCATCTGCAAGTGCTGGTTTAAGAAGGTTAGATGCATCCAAAGAACCGCCAGAAACGCTTCCTGCACCAATTAAAGTATGAATTTCATCAATAAATAGAACTGAATTTTTATCTTTTTCTAAATCAGTAAGTACTGACTTTAATCGTTTTTCAAAATCACCCCTATACTTTGTACCAGCAATCAAAACACCAACATCTAAAGAGTATATAGTTGTATTTTTAAGAATTTCTGGAACCTGTCCTTCTACTATCCTTTTTGCCAGCCCCTGGGCTATAGCTGTCTTACCAACTCCAGCTTGGCCAACAAGTAACGGATTATTTTTACGGCGTCTTGATAAAATTTGTACCGTTCTAAGAACCTCTTCTTCTCTACCAAGAAGAGGGTCTATTTCACCAAGTCTAGCTTTTTCACATAAATTAGTAGTAAAAGATTCAAGAGATGATGGTTTAGTTTGCTTATCACCTTGAACTTTTTTTGTTTCTTCAACTGGGTTATCAGCTAAATGCGAAGAGATCCCCTCCATAACATCTAATCTAGATATATTATTTAACTTTAGCATATAAACAGCATGGGACTCTTTTTCAGAAAAAATACTGACAAATACATTCATCGCATTTACAGAATTTTTTTGAGCTGACTGTGCCTGATAAACACTTCTCTGAAGAACTCTTTGAAAGCCAACAGTCGGAACTATATCAATTTCTGCATCTTCAGAAATAATGGGGGTATGTGAGTCAATATACTGATCAAGCTCAGCACGAAGTTCATCAATGTTGACTCGCTTACCTCGAAGAAATACAATAACATCATCCATATTAAGAAGTGCCAATAATAAGTGCTCCACGGTAACAAACTCAAGACGGCGATTTCTTGCCTCAGTCATCACCATATTTATTTCTTGCTGTAATCCTTGCTCAATCATAAAATATTATTTATATTATTTATATTATTTATATTATTTATATTATTTATATTATTAACTTAATTAGAAGTTAATTTTAACATCACTAAAAACAATTTGAATCAAAAAAAAATCAATTTAATTGATAAATTTATTCTCTAAATTGACCTTAGTCTACTTTCATAATCTTCTCGATTATGATAGCCACCACAAAGTTGACGATAACCTGTCAAAGATGATCGCGCATGAAGAAGTCGCCAATTATCAAAAGTTAGTACCTTTCCAGGATCCAACATAAATTCAAATTGACGATTTAAGTCATTTGCTAGATTATGAAATATTTTATAAGCATCATAAAACTTAATCATTAGATCATTTTCCAACCTAAAAGGAGCACGGTCATGGTTATTAAAGCTTACTTGGATTATGTCGCCATTATCATTGATCCGAAATAATGGTCGATATGACTCTAAATAAGTATCTGGCTTGATATAGCGCCCAGGAATATTAACATTACACAGAATATTAAATGCATCAGGATAGTCATGTCTCATCTTTTCTGCAATAGCTAGGCCATCAATTAATTGATTTTCACCACCAATTGAATCTCTTTTTATGCAGTGCAAAGTTTGAAGGCCTGGAGCATCGTGAACATATGTTCCATCTGTATGTGGTTCAATAGCTAGTGATGTAAAAGCAGTATCATCAGGATTTTCAAGCACATTATCCCAAACAGAAAACCCTCCAAAAATAGAATTTCTAATATAAGCTATTCTCTCCATAAGCTCTTTTGTTGCTTCTGAGGTTGTTGGAGTCTCAGTAACTAAAACAAAACCAACTCTTTTAATATGATGTAACCAAGTTTTTATGCCTTGATCACTCATAACCTCTTCATAAGTCATTTCAGGAAATATTTTAATTTCACTTGGACTATTCCAGCAACTTGAAGAATTCATTGCATATGATTGAGGAAGACTTGGCTCTGAGGTAGATTTAAGTAATTCAAAAGAAAGACTACTTTCAGACTCATCTTTCCATCTAATTATAATATGGCTGGAGGTTGTATCTAGAAATACTTTATCAACAGAATTATTAGGTTGATTGCTAAAAACATCAATTTGACGCTGCCTAGAATCTGGGTGAAGATCCATTTGACTTTCACTATGGTCTTTTAACCAAAGCCAAGGAAAACAACTTGAAGAGTTATCACTCCAAAAAATATTTAAACCATCACTTAATGATTCTATAGATTTAATCAGCATAATTACTCCTTAAAGAATTTATCATAGGCTTACTTCCCTTAAAACTGACATCAGAGGCTGTTCATTTTTACGAGAGTATTCTATTACTTGTGAAACTTTAGTCTGAGCAACGTCATATGAATATGTTCCACAAACTGCTTCACCATCAATATGTATTTTAAGCATAATTGCTTCAGCAGCTGAAAACTCTTTGTGGAAAAATTTCTTCAGTACTTCTACTACAAACTCCATCGATGTATAGTCATCATTTAGAAGAATAACATCAAATTTATTAGGAATTTTAAGCTTTTGCTTTAAAGTTTTTGAGTCTACTTGATTCATCTAGTTAGCTTGTTGATTTTTTTATTAGTAAAGTAATTGAAATAATCATTAATATAATAGAAGGTAAGAAAGCACTCATTAAAGGGTTCAATTCAAAGCTTAATGACATTGCACTTGCAATTCTAGATAGCATTTCAAATGACAGGCCAAGCGCCACCCCAAAAAATATTTTTCTTCCAAGGGTGATATCTCTTGAAGAGCCAAATATGAAAAGCATAGCTAATGAAATCATCGCAATAAGAGTGATTGGCGAGATAAGTCGCTTATAAAGCTCAATCTCAAAAATCCCTGAACGTAGTTTATTATCAGATAAGAATTGAATTTGTTTAATAAGAGTAGAAGATGCAAGGTCTTTAGGTTCTTTTTCTATGCTATCAATCAAATCCTGATCGAATGAAACTATCTTATTATAAGAATTACGCTCCTTTAAAGAGATATTATCAACAAAAGTTGACGCATCAATAGAAAAAATCTTATTATTACTCATATCTAATGAATTGCCATCAAATAATGCACTTTTTGATTTGATAACTCTTTGAATCTTTTTTGATGAGTTGACCTCAATAACTGTGATTCCGCTAAATAATTTACCATCTATATTTTTTTTAACATTTATAAAATTATCACCATCTCTAATCCAAAAACCCTCTTTATTAAGCGATGCACTATCATTTCCCATAGCTCTGGACCTACTATTTTCAGAAAAATCACTAGAAATTGGTACTATAAATTCACCAATAGCGATTAAGACAAATACAAAAATAAGTGCAATTTTCAAAGTTATTGCTGTAATTCTTAGTATAGAAGCCCCTGATACGCGAAAAATAAGAAGTTGACTAGTTGTTGCCAAGTGGCCCATGCCTAAAACACATCCTAACAATATTACTGATGATGCCTGATTGTAAGCGACCTCAGGTAACTGTAAAAGAACATACTTAAATGCTGATAAGATTGTATATTCACTTTTTCCAACACTATTTAGTTCAGCTAAAAAGTTAAAAAAACTGTAAATACCAAGCCACACAACAAGAACTAACAATGTATGTGTTAAAAGTGTTTTAGTAATGTAACGATCTCTAATTTTCATTAAAATATAAAATATTATTAACTAATTTTTTTTTAACATATCTTTTATGCCTAACTTACAAAAAAATAAAATCTTGATAATTGATTTTGGATCACAATATACCCAACTGATTGCAAGAAGAGTAAGAGAAATAGGTGTTTACTGCGAACTAGTTCCATTCGATATTAGCTCTCATTTTATTGAAAATTTTAACCCAAGTGGCATTATTCTTTCTGGTGGGCCAGATACAGTTAGTAAAAATGACTCAGCAAGAGCCCCAAATATTATTTTTGACTTGAAAATACCAATACTTGGAATATGTTATGGTATGCAAACAATGGCTGTTCAGCTTGGGGGGAAGGCCAAAAGTTCTAAAATTCCAGAGTTTGGATTTGCTCAAATTCGTGCTAGAAATAACTCAAAAATTTTGAGTGGTATTAGTGATGCTATTAATCTTGAAGGACATGGTCTATTAGATGTTTGGATGAGTCATGGCATAGAGGTTACAAAGCTACCAAAAGACTTTGAATTAATTGCATCAACTGATAGCTGTCCTATTGCTGGATTTGCAAATAAAGAAAAAAATTACTTTGGTCTACAATTTCATCCAGAAGTCACACACACAAAAAAAGGAGTGGAAATTTTAGAGCGATTTGTGACAACTATTTGTAAATGCAAAAAGAATTGGACTACTGAGAATATTATTGATAATTTATTGAAAAATATAAAAAATCAAGTGGGAAGACAAAATGTTCTTTTAGGATTATCAGGAGGTGTTGACTCTTCAGTTGTAGCAATTCTTCTCAATAAGGCAATTGGAGATCAGTTGACTTGTGTTTTTGTAGACAATGGCTTACTAAGGCAGAATGAAGGCGATGAAGTGATGAAAACTTTTGCTCAAAATTTGGGTGTAAAAGTTATTAGAGCTGATGCTAATGAATACTTTTATGATAAACTTTCAAATGAAATTGACCCTGAATTGAAAAGAAAAATTATAGGTCGAGCCTTTATAGAAATATTTGATCAAGAAGCGCAAAAATTAAAAAATATCAAATTTTTAGCGCAAGGAACTATTTATCCTGATGTAATTGAATCCGCAGGTGCTGACTCAGGTAAAGCAAAAGTTATTAAGTCACATCATAATGTTGGTGGTTTGCCAGATGATATGCAATTTGAATTAGTTGAGCCACTTAAAGATTTGTTTAAAGATGAGGTTAGGGCAATTGGAGTAAAGCTTGGGCTTCAAAAAGAAATGCTTCATCGCCACCCTTTTCCTGGACCAGGCCTTGGTGTAAGAATTCTTGGTAAGGTTACAAAAGAATATGCTGATATTCTTAGGAAAGCAGATAAAATCTTTATGGATGAGCTTAATAAGTACGACTTATATAATAAAGTTGATCAGGCATTTGCAGTTTTTCTCCCAGTTAAATCAGTTGGCGTTACAGGTGATGAGCGAAGGTATGATTATGTAATCGCCCTGAGGGCAGTTGAAACCATTGATTTTATGACCGCACGTTGGGCCAGACTTCCATATGATTTTTTAGATCATGTCTCTAATCGTATAATGAATGAAATTTCTCGCGTCTCAAGAGTAGTATATGATATTTCAGGCAAACCCCCTGCGACTATTGAGTGGGAGTAGTTGCACAAACATCAAATGTTTTAATAGCAAGGATTATAGAAGATTGAATTAGTGTCAAAGATGTGTCAAAGTATTATTATCGCCTCTACAAGTCAAGCATAACAAGGGTTATAGAAAATGTGACTATTGAGAGGGGATAAAAAATTATATAAAAATTAATGGTTATGAGTAATCCTATGTTTAGTAAAATTATCAATGTCTTAATTAACTCAGCAAAGAATAAAAATTTTTTCGTTACAATTAAAAAATTAATTAGCAGATTTGAAACTGACTCGATACAAGAGTCAACAAAATGGGCAAAAGAAAACTCAACTTTAATAGACGACTTCTGTAATAAAATTAACTCTGATATCTGGAAAGAGTCAATTGATGCTTGTAATAAAATCAAACTTTCATCCCATAAAACTCTTAGTGAGATTAATTACAAACTAGGTGGGGGCGGTGCATACCCACTAATATACTTTTACTGCAGAATATTAAACCCAGATACTGTAGTGGAAACAGGGGTAGCTGCCGGCTGGAGTTCATATGCAATTCTTGAATCTTTAAGAGTCAATAATAATAATGGTCAACTATTTTCTAGTGATTTTCCATATCTTAGAATAAAAGACCCCGAACAATATATAGGCTCTGTAGTCCCTGAATCAATTCGCAGTAATTGGTTTTTAGACTTAAGAGGTGATAAAACTGCTATTCCTGAAATATGTGATAAGGTTAAAAGCATAGACTTATTTCATTATGATAGTGATAAATCATATGCAGGAAGGCTTTTTGCAATTCAAAAAATTCAAAAAAAACTTTCACCAAATTCGATAGTAATATTTGACGATATTCAGGATAATTTGTTTTTTAAAAATCTAGTAGAGTATCTAAATTGTAATTATCAAGTTTTTGCATTCCAAGGAAAGTTTGTTGGCGTTCTAAAAGGATCCAATCTTTGTAATAAAGAAAAAATTAATATTTAATTATTTAGACTACATAAATACTTGTCCTTTCATATAATCAATAGAGATTATAGCTCTCCCTTGTCCCAGAAAAATCTGATAAATATAGAAAATACATAAAAAATCTTATAGCTTATAAAATTGTGCATATTTAGTCCGAATAAATCAGTTAAAACCAATAAAAGTTGGTTAAAATATATTGCTTAATTATTTAGCGATATAGTTTTATTTACTCAGAAGGAAAATAAATGCTTAAAGTTTTAATTGTTGCTGAGCGAACGGATATATTTTATTTAAAATATATTAATAACTTTGTTGAAGAAGCAAAAAAACTCAACTGGGAGCCAATTTTGCTGCCAGGAGATATTAAAAACATTGAATCAATAAAAAATATAAAACAAATTGATTCATATGAGTTTAGATATTTATCAAAAAGCTTTGATGAAAATAGATATTTAGAAATATTTAAATTAGCATCTGATGAAAAAGTTGATCATATTCATCTAGTTAGATTATATGATCCTCAAAGAATGTTTCTAGCGCTGCATACAGATTCAAAAGGTATGGATTATAAATTTTCATTTACTTTTTATGGATTATCTCAAAATCTTAGATACCCAGTCCAAAAAAAATATTTTGCTGAGCTTGTAAAGCTTGATTGTATTAGTAAATATTCGATTATATCGATTAATCCAGAAATAGCTAAATCATATATAGAAAAACATAAATTATTTGAAACAAAAAAATTGGAACTTTGGCATGACCCAATTTATGACAATTTATCTGATTATAAATTATCTAAACAAAAATCTAGGGAACTCCTTAAACTTGATAATAATATAAAGATTGTTTTATACATTGGTGGTTTTGATTATTCAAAAGGACCAGATATTTTTTGTCGAGCAGCGCAATCATTATCTAAAGAAAAAAATATTCAATTCATTCTTGCAGGGAATATGGCGAAATCATCTTTTAGCTTTGATAAAAATGAACATAGCAACTCATTAATTCTTTTTGATGATAGGTATCTTGATGAGGATCTTGTTGCAAAATATTTGATTTCAGCAGATCTAGTTATTCTTCCGTATAGGAAATATTATGAAAATAGTACTAGTGGTGTTTTAGTTCAATCTTGTTTAGCCAAAGTTCCACTATTAGTTCCAGATATTTCACCATTCAAGCAAACAGTTGAAAAAGAAGATATTGGTCTAACTTTTAAGTGTGAATCAGAAGAAAGTCTTAGCAATGAAATACGAAATTATTTTAATAATGGTAAAATATTTTCAGGCTTTGAAAAATACCTTGCAAGGATTGAAGGATGGGATTTTAGGACAAAGAAATTTCTTTCATAAATCATATAAATAACTTAATTAAGGAGAGATAATGAAAACAGCATTAGTTTGTGGAGCTGGAGGGTTCATTGGAGGTCATTTGGTCAAAAGATTAAAAGAAGAAAACTATTGGGTGCGAGGCGTAGACATAAAGAATCATGAATATACAGAATCACATGCTGATGAGTTTATTAAAGGTGATTTAAGAAATCCAAAAATAGTTAAAGATGTAATAAATAAACCTTTTGATGAGATCTATCAACTTGCCGCAGATATGGGTGGTGCAGGATTTATCTTTTCTGGTGAAAATGATGCTGATATTATGCACAATTCAGCAATCATTAATTTAAATGTAGTTGAGGCAGCATTAAAGGCAGGTGTTAAAAAAATATTTTATTCTTCATCAGCTTGTATGTATCCTGAAAGAAATCAAATGGATCCAGATAATCCAAATTGTGCTGAAGACTCTGCTTATCCTGCTGAGCCAGATAGCGAATACGGCTGGGAAAAATTGTTTAGTGAGCGCTTTTATATGGCAGCAAATCGCAATTATGGCATTGATGTTCGTATTGCAAGGTTTCATAATATTTTTGGACCAGAAGGGTCATGGAATGATGGTCGAGAAAAATCACCTGCGGCATTCTGTCGAAAAGTAGCTGAAATACCTGATGGCGGTGAAATAGAAATGTGGGGTGATGGTGAACAGACTCGCTCTTTTTTATACATTGATGAGTGTTTAGAAGCAGTTAGAAGACTTATGAAGTCAGATTGGATGGGGCCAGTAAATATTGGCTCTGATGAAATGATATCAATTAACCAGCTTTCAAAAATGGTTATGGATGTAGCTGATAAAAAACAAAGTGTTAATCATATCCCAGGCCCATTAGGAGTTCGTGGAAGGAATTCTGATAACAGACTTATTGAAAAAAAATTAGGGTGGAGACCAACACAACCTTTAATTGAGGGTATAAAAGCAACTTACCCATGGATCAAAGAACAAGCTGAAAAATTATAATATTACTTTAAAAGTTTTTTTTAATCTGCTCAAATAATCTTAAATTTCTTATCTTTTCAAATTAGGTAAGGAATTTAAAGAGCATAATTGATTATTTATTATATTTCTGGGTCTATACTTTCAACTATTGCCTGAAAATAGAGATGAATCTAAATAATTGAGTATATGAAAAAAACAATTTTTTCTTAATAATATGTTTAGTGCTATATTTACAGGTTTTTTTCTTGGAATATCTTTAATAGTTGCAATAGGAGCTCAAAATACTTTCGTTTTAAGACAAGGTATTCTTGGTCAGCATGTTTTATATGTAGCTTTATTTTGTGCACTATCTGATGCCCTCCTAATTTGTATTGGTATAGCAGGTATTTCATTTTTTTTAAATAACTTTATTGCTCAATTTTCAGATTTACTTTTTGGTTTTTCCGCAATTTGGCTTATCTGTTATGGATTTATTAGGCTTAAAACTGTATTTAAATCTGACTCTGCGATTAAGATTAAATCTTCAATATCAAAAGATCTAACGTCGACTTTATCCATTCTTTTTATTTTAACTTTTGCTAATCCTCACGTTTATCTAGATACTATGGTTCTTATTGGATCTATATCACAACAATTTTCTGGTGATCATAAAATTGCATTTGCATTTGGTGCCTCGTTAGCTAGTTTTGTTTTCTTCTTCAGTCTTGCCTATGGAGCAAAACTATTAATACCAGTAATGCAAAATCCTAACGCTTGGAGAAAGTTAGATTTTTTAATAGCAATAGTAATGTTTACCATATCAATTAAACTTGCTTATGCTGGAAACTGGCTTTAACTTGTAAATCATAATTTAAATATAAATTTTTTTGGACATAAATATATGCTTGATGATGAAAAATGGATGAAAATTGCGATTTCTGAGGCAAATTTAGCTAGAAATGAAGGTGAAATTCCAGTTGGTGCTGTACTTATTCTCAATGACAAGCTAATTGCAAAAGCACACAATAAGCCAATTTTAAATCACGACCCAACTGCCCATGCTGAAGTAGAGGTCCTTCGAATAGCAGGTCAAAAACTAAAAAATTATCGCCTATCAGGATCCACCTTATATGTGACGCTAGAACCCTGCATAATGTGCCTTGGAGCAATAATGCATGCTCGCATTGAGAGAATTGTTTTTGGCGCTTCAGATTCAAAAACTGGAGTATGTGGATCTAAGACTAACTTAACCTCAGAAACTTTCTTTACTCATAAAATTACAGTTGATGGTGGCGTCTTAGAAGCAGAAAATAAAGAAATACTTCAATCTTTTTTTAAGTCTAGAAGAAAAGAAAATAGTTTACAAGCTAATTAAAGGGTGTACATACCTCCATTTACATGCAATGTTTGAGCTGTAATATAAGACCCACTATCCCCAGAAAGAAATAAAACTGCTTGCGCAATTTCCTCAGTTGTACCTAATCTTCCCATAGGGATTTGAGCAGCAAGTGCTAACTTTTGGTCTTCTGGAAGATTATTTGTCATGTCTGTCTCGATAAAACCTGGTGCAATTGCATTAACAGTAATATTCCTAACACCAACTTCTCTAGCTAACGATTTTGTAAACCCCATAATTCCAGCTTTTGCAGCAGCATAGTTAGATTGCCCTGCATTTCCCATAGCACCAACAACAGAAGTAATAGATATAATTCTACCTGATCGTTTTTTTATCATGCCCCTTAAAACAGATTTTGACATCTTATAAACTGAAGTAAGATTAGTATTAATAATATCATTCCACTCTTCTTCTTTCATTCTGACAAGAATATTATCACGAGTTATACCAGCATTATTAATAAGTATATCTACAGAACCATAATCTTCAGTAATGTTCTTTAAAAGATCAGAAATTTGCTCATTATCGGTTACATTAAGCTTCATGCCTTTGCCAAGAATATTATTTTCAATAAATATTTTAGAGATATTTGTGGCCCCTTTATCACTTGTTGCTGTTCCTATGACAGTAGCTCCTGCTCCGCCTAATGTCAATGCAATAGCTCTGCCAATTCCCCTACTCGCACCCGTTACAAGGACTAATTTTTCCTTAAGCATTTGATATTTCCTCAATAGTAGATTTTAATGTAGTCGTATCTATTATAGCTGAACCAGAAAGAGACTTATCAATACGCCTTGTCAGTCCAGCTAATACTTTTCCAGGGCCAGCTTCAATAAGTTTTTCAACGCCTGAACTTTTCATTTTTTGAACCAGTGAAGTCCAAAGAACTGGCTTATGAAGTTGTTCAACCAATTTAGACTTTATCTCTTCAATATTACTTGAATAATCTGCATCAACATTGTGCAAAACTTTTTCTCTCCCCATTTTAAAATTAATAGTTTCAACTGAGTGCTTAAAATCCATTGCAGCGTCTTTCATAAGCGAACAATGTGATGGAACACTTACTGGAAGGACCAATGCCCGTTTTGCTCCAGCTTCTTTCATTAACTCACATGCATGGATTACTGCTTTTTTTTCTCCAGCAATAACTACTTGACCTGGTGAATTAAAATTCACAGCTTCAACTACACCAACTTCATTAGCAATAGAGCATATTTCAATAACTTTTCCGTCATCAAGCCCCAATATGGCAGCCATAGAGCCTGAGCCACTTGGCACTGCTGTTTGCATAAGTTCAGCCCTTTTTTTCACTAATTTTACTGCTTCAAAAAAGCTTAAAGATCCAGAGGCTACAAGAGCCGTATATTCACCAAGACTGTGACCAGCAATAGAGATAGGCGTTAAACTAACTTCACTTGCTAAAACTTTATACGTTGCATAGCCTGCGGCAAGCATCACTGGCTGAGTATTTTCTGTAAGATTTAATAACTCTTGATCTTCATTAATGATCTTCCACAGATCTAAATTAATTGCATCACTTGCTTCTTGAAAAATCTCATTGACAACTGAGAAATTAGTGCGCAAATCAAATAGCATGCCTAGAGATTGGGAGCCTTGTCCTGGAAAAACGATTGAATATTTCATAATGAGGCTAATTATAAATGAGATTAATAACAAAAAAGCGCCGGAAGGCGCTTTTTAAAATATAAATAGATAGAATGCTAAGCTGTTTGGATTGAAACATATTGACGATTGAACTTACCTTTCTTTTCAAACTGAACTTTTCCGTCCGCAACTGCAAATAAAGTATCGTCTTTACCTTTTTTTACATTGGTACCTGGGTGAAATTTAGTCCCTCTTTGACGAACTAGAATGTTTCCAGCTAATACAACTTGACCACCAAAACGTTTTACTCCTAGTCTTTTGGATTCCGAATCTCTTCCGTTATTAGTACTACCACCTGCTTTTTTATGTGCCATAGATTACTCCTTATACCTTAATTTTATCGATTTGAATTTCAGTAAAGAGCTGTCGATGGCCTTGTTGCTTCATAGAGTGCTTACGACGTCTGAATTTTAGAATGTGTACTTTTTTGCCTTTGCCTTGAGAGATTACTTTAGCTTCAACGCTAGCTT